>Ga0164313_10000700_pt1 | contig 27906 bp, 17 predicted proteins | sample GuaBasSedimGuay4_FD_113735 | JGI IMG/M metagenome (GOLD analysis project Ga0164313, IMG submission 113735) | Subseafloor sediment microbial communities from Guaymas Basin, Gulf of California, Mexico - Guay4, Core 4569-4, 0-3 cm | ecosystem: Environmental > Aquatic > Marine > Hydrothermal vents... | reverse complement strand
TTCGGCGAGGCGCTCCTTCCCAACATCGATTTGAGACGGCACATCCGTTCGAGGTCAGGTCAGCGTGTCATCAACAGAACGCGGGACGGGTGCCTGGCTCTCTTTTCGCCGCGAAAAGGTGCCTGGCATCCCCTCCCATCGCGTAACCGGAGCGAAACGTTGTCAGTCTTCGACCTCCGGTCGTTTCAGCGGTCAAACGGTAGCTGTGGCGGTTGAACGGTCGGTTCAGCGGCCGAGCGGGTTGAACCGGTTCGGTGGCATCCAGAAGAGACCCAACGTGCCGATTCCCCAACGACGCGCTACCCTGTTAAGTGGGAGTGGTGGTTGGGACTTATCGATAAGAAGAACCTTTCCGAACGAGACATCTGCTCGAAGTTCATCTCGCCGGCGATCGACCGGGCCGGCTGGGATCGTATGTCCCAGATCCGGAGTTACGGCCCACAACTACGTAACTCCGTACCCGGCACCGAAACTCGTCAGCTGTGCAATGGCGTCGGGGTGACAGCGTGATCGCGTTCGTCGTCTTGTGCCGGCATCGTACGACGAGTATCGTGGCGCGGGAGGTCACATGATTCCAACTCAATCGTCGCGGTACATTGCGGTGTTCACATTGGCGCTGTTGCTAGCCGGTGCGTGGATTGTCGCAGAAGAACCGTCCCTAGGGGAGGTCGTGGAGGTGGCGTTCCCGATTTTGGCCGTTCCGCCATCCTTGTATTCCATGATGACGGAGACACCGGTGCCGCCGACGCTGACGTATAGACTTCCGGACGGTTACGACCCTGAGCGGCGCTATCCGCTGCTCGTCTACGTCCCGGGGTTTCACGGAGGCCCCAGCGGCAACATTGGGAATGCCCTGACGATCGCGGGGCGTGAGGATTGGGTGGTCGCCAGCCTGCCCCTCTTCAAGAGCACCATTGACCGGGAGGAGATCAGCGGCGGTATTCGCATTGGATTTCAAGACTACAGCACGCTCTCGAAGGCATATGCGACCATGCTGGGTCGACTGTTCGAGCTAGTCCCGAATATCGATGCCGAAGGAAGCGCCATGGTCGGCTTCTCAAACGGTGCGTTGACGATCGCCGTGCTGGTCTCCAATCACGATGAATTCGTCCTCTCCCACTTCAGGCGTTTCTGCTTCGTTGACCAAGGCATGTTCCATCTCACCGACCTACACAAGCGGCGCGCCCGGGATTGCGGTTACCTCGTGTTGTCTGGTGACGATCGGACGGACCCAGGCCGAGACCTGATGATTCGTGGGGGACGCCTGTTGGAAGATTCTTGGAGAATGTTCGGGGTAGATCTCTCCTTCTACGTGATGGCGGACACGGGCCATGAGTTCAAGGACCGGCACATGGCGCTCGTCGGGAGATGGCTTCGAGGCGAGCCGGTTTCGGAGTTGCAGCCTCAACGCCCATAAGATCGCGACCATTTTCTGCCCCCTCTAAGATAAGACAATGGTGCCAGGCACCGCTTTGCAGAACTATGAAATCCGGGCCCTTCCCCATGGGTCCGCAGTTCCGTAGTTGTCAGGCCGTAACTGCGGAACTACGGCAACGAAGCGATCGCGATTTGATGACGGTCTGGTCATCGACCTGCCGTCCGGTTGCGTGCCTCTGGGATTGATGCCCCCATCGCGAGTGGCCGAGAGTGCCCCCTTAATGTTGATGGGCCCGATCTGCGTTGCGTTCGGCGAGGTGCTCCTTCCCAACATCGATTTGAGACGGCCAGCCATTCGAGGCCAGAACCGCCAGCCCTCAACAGAACGCGGGCCGGGTGCCAGGTCCGCAGAACTGGAGGTACGAGGTCACAACTACGGAACTGCGGACCTGGCACCCATCGGGGTGGTTTCCCGGAGAGATGCCGGATGTCGTCGAGGATGGGGGGCTGAAGAGAACGCCGAGGTCTCGAGCGGCCGTTCTCATAGGGGATTCGGGTTCGGCACGCGTGGTACGCCCAATGGTGTGTAAAAGCAAATTCCTATCCCCAAGTGCGGGCTAGACCGTCCGAGAATCCGGGGTAACTCCCGAGGACTACACAGTTTGAATTGTGTTATCCTTCGACCGTACAGACACACAGCCGCCGCCCCTGGCTCTTGCTGCCAATTGGGGACCCACGCACATCTTCGAGGCTTCGCCTCCCGGTTTCGGCTCGAACAAGCCGGCGGGTGTTTTGTGTCGACAGCTCGCCAGGTGGTGTGTCAGAACGTCGGTGGTCCAGGCCGGGTGGGCTTGTCTGCCGCATCAGGTGGGCGCGCTGCCGCAGGCTGACTCCCGCGGCACAGAGGAACGCGGTCGGGCAGTCGCCCGGATTGGGAGAGCTATCGTGGAGAACAAACTTGACATGTTCAAGCTGGTGGGATTTTTCGAGGAGAGGGAGGTGATCATTCGCCACCTCCGTGATTTCTTCGCGGTAACAAATGAGGGCGAGGTTCAAGCCTGCATCATGTTCGGCACGCTGCTGGGAAAACTGCGGCACGACGATTTCATCCCGTGGGACGACGACGTGGACATCGTCATCTTCGACTTCAATGCATTCCTGCAACGCTGCGCTCCGGAGCTCGAACAGATGGGATACATCGTCGAGCCCGACATCAGGGACGGCAAGAGAATGGGATGCAGGATATTTCATCAGAACAACAGGAAGATCCCAAACAGACCCGCCCTGCGGTTCCCCTGGATCGGGATCTGGGAGCATGAAGTGGACGACGAGGGATTGATCGTCCTTCCCCCGGAGGACATACGTTACGAGCCGGAGGATTTTTTGCCACTCGGGCGAGCGGATTTCTTGGGGATATCAGTAGGAATCCCGCAGAACCCAGTGAACATCCTCAACACCTATTTCGCCTCGGACGACTGGATGGATTGCTGTGTACTGCCAGAGCGAGATCATCGAAAGGGTGGTGTGTTCACCAACTTTCCCCAGGACAAATTCCGGCTTAAGGACGTGTTGGCACACCTGTCCCGTAGCGGGGGGCGAAACCTTGAGGCGGCACGACGTTGATGAGCGATCACCCCGTCGACGAGCCCGCCAGGAATGGGATCCAGTCCTGGCCGTATCCGGACCTGGCAAAGCCCGAGTCGGATGGCGTCTTCTGCTATCACCTGCAACGACGCCTCTCCGGATGGCTGTCGGTCCGCCTCGCAAGGCATATCCAGCCAAACACCGCGACAGCCCTCGATCTGTTTTTTGGAGTTGCGGCATCACTTCTGTTGATGCTCGATCATTGGCTGTGGAGCGTCGTGATGATCCAGGCATTCGGGATCTTCTCATGCATCGACGGGGAGATTGCCAGAATCCAGGGGCGCTCGTCACGCATCGGCGATTATCTGGATACGTTGACCGACCGGGTGACCGAGCTGCTGTTCGTGAGCGCCTTGGTCTACTCCTTGGCGGATAAATTGGACAAGCCGAGGGTGTTCGGCGCCGGGTTGGTCTTGCTGGGTGGCATCTTCTTATTGACAACCAGCTCGGAGAAGTTCCGCTCTGCGTACCATGTGAACTATCCAAAACGTAAGCTCGAAGGAGTGTTTGGCCCTTTTTGTGCCGGCAGTGACAGTCGCTTGTTGATGCTGTCGATCGGGCTGGTGGTGGCAGGCGTCACTGGACAATACGAGCTTCTGCTGTGGCTACTGTGGGCGTTGGCCGCGGCGACCTACACGAACTTTGTCGTCCGTGTGGGGTTGGTTTACCGGCACTTTCGCACGGTGGATGAGAACCCGCCGGAAATGCCTCGGGTCACAGATGATCGATGACTCCACCGATCTCGCCGAGCTTATTCGCAGCATGGGCAACCACTGTTTGATCCTGGCACGCCACGGTGAGACCGAGTGGAATGCTCAAGGGCGGCTGCAGGGCCAGCGGGATATTGAGCTCAACACACGTGGCCGTAGCCAGGCCAGGGCGATCGCACAGCTCCTCAGAGACGTTCCTGTTGATCCGATCCATACCAGTGTTCTACGGCGCTGCCGGCAAACCGCACGACTCATCGCCGAGGCCAGCGTCGGTCGGCCCGGCCTTGTGTGTAGCGACCTGCTCAAGGAGACCGCTCTCGGAGTGCTTGAGGGTGAATCGAAAGATCGTCAATCCACCAAAGAGCTGGCGCGCCACTACAAGGACTTCTCTCGTGACGAGATTCACCACCGGGTGCCAGGCGGTGAGAATCTGCATGACGTGTACGCACGTGTTCAGCGCTTCTTTTCCGACCACATTCACCTCGTGGAGAGTGCTCGCTGTCACCTGATCGTCGGGCACCGCAACGTGAACAAGATGATTGTGAAGCACTTACTTGGGCTTTCCTTCGACGAAGGACTCCGCGTCGAACAGGAGAATCAGAGGGTATACCTGTGGTTTGGCGCATCGACCCAGCTGTGGTCCTGCTGGGTGGATGGCGAGCGCCACCAGTTCGCGCGCGGCTACGCCACCACCACTGGCCCGAGCTATGCGTGAGATCGCCAGGCCCCGATCAAAACCACCTCGACATTCTGTCGAGTCTTGCGGAAGAGGAAGAGATAATGAACCGAGCTAAAAGACTGCGTGAGCTGCTGTTCTCCAAGGAGATGACGATTCTGATGGAGGCCCACAACGGCCTCTCCGCCAGGCTGGCACAGGAGGCTGGTTTCGAGGCAATCTGGGGCAGTGGGCTGTCGTTGTCGGCAGCCCTCGGCGTGCGCGACAGCAACGAAGCCAGCTGGACCCAGATTCTCGATGTCATGGAGTTCATGAGCGAAGCTACCGATCTGCCGATTCTGCTCGACGGGGACACCGGCTACGGCAACTTCAACAACGTTCGCCGGCTGGTGTGCAAGCTGGAGCAACGGCAGATCGCCGGCGTGTGCCTGGAGGACAAGCTCTTCCCCAAGACCAACAGCTTCATCAACGGTGAGAAGCAAGAGCTGGCCGAGGTGGACGAGTTCTGCGGCAAGATCCGCGCCGCCAAGGACACCCAACGCGATCCCGACTTCGTTGTTGTGGCGCGCACCGAGGCGTTCATCGCGGGCTGGGGCCTGCAGGAAGCGCTGCTCCGCGCCACGGCTTATGCAAAGAGCGGCGCCGACGTGATTCTGGTGCACAGCAAACGAAAGGACAGCAAGGAGATCCTCTCCTTCATGGAGCAATGGGAGAACAATACCCCGGTGGTGATCGTCCCCACCAAGTACCCATCCGAGCCTCTGTCATCGTTCGAGGACGTGGGAATCTCCAACTTCATCTTCGCCAACCAGGGCATTCGGACGGTGATCACGGCGCTGCAGAAGAACCTCAAGACCCTGCGCCAAACCTCGGACCTGTTGTCGATCGAGAACGATATCGTACCGGTGGCGGAGATCTTCCGGCTGCAGAACGCCGACGAGCTCCAGCGGTCCGAGAAGCGCTACTTGAGAGCTGTCGAGACCGACTCGGTCAAGGCGCTGGTTCTGGCTGCCACCCGGGGGAATTTCGGCAAGCTCGTCGAAGACCGGCCAAAGTGCATGCTCCGCCTTCGTGGCAAGCCAATTCTCACGTGGCATATCGAGAAGTTCAACCGCCGGGGGATCAAAGAGATCGCCGTGGTTCGCGGCTATGCCAAGGAGAAGGTCGACCTGCCGGGGCTGCGCTACTTCGACAACGACGAGTACGAGAGTACCGGGCAGCTCTTCTCCATCTACCAGGCGCGAGAGATGCTTGAAGGTACCCTGGTCATCGCCTACGGAGATATTGTCTTTGACGATGCCATCCTACTGGAGCTGTTGTCGAAAGAGTTCGACGTCGCCATCGCCGCTGACGCATCCTTCCGGCTGCATGATCGCGATGGCAAGACACGAAACCTGGTATCTACGTCCGGCGGGATATCCCCGCTCCCGGGCGAGGATGGATGCCGGCTGATCAAGGTCGGCCCGACTGTGGCGCGCGAAGAGGCAAGCGGCGAGTGGGTCGGTCTGCTGGTCATCCGCGGTCAGGGCACCGCAGCCGTGGCGGCCTTGCTCGACGAGCTGGCGGAGCAGGATCCGGAGACGCTGCGTACGGCCGGTCTGGTGGATCTGGTGACCCTTCTGATGGCCAGGGGGCAGGAGGTGAATGTGAGACATATCTATGGGCACTGGCGTGATCTCAACGATGTTAGGGAACTCTCCGTTGGTGACGTGAGCTGAAATTATGGATGTCAACGAATTTGGAGCAATCCTCAAGGAGCATGGAGTGCGCAGCGGCAGCGGTGTGCCCTGCTCCTACTTCACGCCGCTGGTGAACCAGATGGACGCCGACCCCGAGCTTGACTACATCCCGGCAGCGAGCGAGGGCGAGGCCGTCGCCATCGCGGCGGGTCTCGTTGCTGCCGGCCGACCCGCATTTGCGCTGATGCAGAACTCGGGGCTCGGCAACGCGGTCAACCCGATTACGTCGATGCTGTACATCTATCAGATGCCGGTGATTCTCCTGGTCTCGCACCGCGGCGAGCCGGGACGGGCCGACGAGCCACAGCACAAGCGCATGGGTGAGATAACCGAGGAGCTGATTCGGCTCTGTGGCATACAGTGCAACACGCTACAGCCTGAGGCTTTGGCGTCGCAGCTCGACGAGATGCTTCGCCGTGGTATTCCTGCAGCGTGGGTGTGCCGAAAGGGAACGCTGACCGGCGGGCCAAAGGCACCGCCCATCCGGCTCGAAATCGTCACCAGCAGCTTCTCGCCGCCCGCGTCGGAGCGCCACGCGCCTGAGCTGACCCGAGAGGAGGCGCTGCGGATCATATTGCCGCTGCTCAATGATGCCGGGGGTCGCCCAGCCGTGATCGCTACCACCGGCAAGCTGTCGCGGGAACTCTATGAACTAGACGACCGTGAGCACACCCACCATAACCGGTTCTACATGGTCGGATCCATGGGCTGTGCTTCCGGGTTCGGTCTTGGTGTGGCCCGGGCTCGAAAGGGCAAGGTTCTGGTGCTCGACGGCGACGGCGCCGTTCTCATGAAGCTCGGGACCCTGGCGACCATCGGTACCACCGGGCTCACCAACCTCCATCACATAGTCATTGACAACGCGTCCCATGACTCCACCGGCGGCCAGCGTACGGCCTCGCCGACAGTTGACATCGCCGCGGTCGCCCTCGCTTGCGGCTACCGGCGTGCGCACACCGTGTCAACGGCACGTGATCTCAAGCGCCAGCTTGAGAATCATATGGCCGGCGATGGGCCAACGCTCCTTCGCATGTTGGTCCACACCGGCGCGCGCAAGGACCTAGGCAGGCCAAGGCTCACGCCACGTGATGGGTACCTGCGCTTCAGGCGCTGGCTGGAAGAGACAGCATGAGCGCGCCGTATCAGGCGGTGATCCTGGCAGCAGGCCGCGGCTCACGCCTTTCTCAAGAGACCGATGCACGGCCGAAGGCACTTCTGCCCATCGGTCCGCGGGCCGAGGGCGACCCCGACGAGACCAGCTTTCTGCAGCGTCAAGTGGAGTTGCTGCAGCTTCTCGGCGTCGAACAGGTGGTGGTCGTTATCGGCTACCTGCGCAAGCTCGTGGAGGCCGAGATTCGGCGATGGGCGCCATCGGTACAGCTGGTAGTCAACCCGACCCCCCAGATCGAGACCTCGGGCAGCCTGCACAGTTTTCAGTTTGCCGCTCGCTCACCCTACGGTGTGCTCGACGGCCGTCATCACACCTTGCTGATGGACGCCGACATCGTTTACCACCGCGGCGTGCTTCAGCGCGTCCTACAGACCCCGGAGGTTTCGACAATGATGGTCTGTGACCGCCACCAAGCGAGCAACGAGGAGGTCCTGGTTTACGGCACAGCCGAGAGGCCGCTGTTCATAGGTAAAGGGCTGACGTCTGAGCTGGTCGCCGGCACCCCGTGCCTCGGTGAGGCTACCGGTATTGTCAAGCTCGCGCCGCAGGACCACGCGCTGGCGCGGCGAACCATAGATTGGCTCCTGGGCGACCCGGACGCTCCGGCAGGCTCGCTCGAGAACAAGGGTTTCGGGCCGGCGCGGCGCGCCACCGAGCATGAGGAGCTGACCGAGCGGCTCATGCGTTGTGGCAGGATGCGGGCCCTCACCTTTGCCGCCGAGGAGCTACCGTTCCTCGAGGTGGACACTACAGACGAGTACCGAACTCTGCGCCCAGAGCTTTATCCGCTCTTGTTGGCGATGGAGGCCGCGTCATGATCCTCCTCAACCCTGGCCCGGCCAACACCAGCCCTGCTGTGAAGCAGGCACTGCTCTGTGATGACATCTGCCCTCGCGAGACAGAGTTCGGGAAGGTCATGCGGAGGGTCTGTGAGGGGTTGGTGCGGCCCGTCGACCCCGGTGACGAGTACGCTGCGGTCCTCCTCTGTGGTTCTGGAACCGCGGCGGTGGAAGCCGCCATTGCGTCCGCGGTGCCCGCAAACGGGCGACTGCTGGTGATCGACAACGGTGCGTACGGAGCCCGAATGGCACAGATTGCCGAGTCCTACCAGCTGCCACACGATGTCGAGAGCTTCGGTGTCGGTGGGTGGATCGAAATCGAACGAGTCGCCCGACTTCTCGCGCGGCCGAGTCACGCCGAGCGCCCCTACACCCAGCTCGCCGTGGTTCACCACGAGACCACCACTGGAATGCTCAATCCGGTGGAGGCAATCGGCGCATTGTGCCGTGAGCACGACGTCGAGCTGATCGTGGACGCCATGTCAAGCTACGCCGGGATCCCCATTTCCATGAATGCGATGGGGGCGGACTTCCTGATCTCGAGTGCCAACAAGTGCATTCAGGGGATGGCAGGGCTGAGCTTCGTGATTTGTCGGCGCCAGCGAGTCGAGTCGATGACCGTGGCCCTTGGTCGATCGCTATACCTGGATCTTGGCGAGCAGTACCGGTATTTCGAGCGCAACAGCCAGATGCGCTTCACTCCACCGGTGCAAGTAATCTACGCGCTGGCAGCGGCGATCGAGGAGCTTGAGGTTGAGGGAGGAGTGGCAGCGCGCCACGAACGCTACCAGGAGTGCTGGCAAGCCCTTGACCGCGGGATGCAGGGGCTCGGTTTTCGCCGACTGCTTCCGGAACACCAGCTGTCGCACATCCTCACCAGCTACATTGAGCCCACGCATGTGGGCTACTCCTACGAGCGGTTGCACGATCTGCTCTACGGCAGGGGTTTCACGATCTACCCCGGTAAGTGTGGGAAACGGGCGACCTTCCGGCTCGCCAACATGGGCAACATCAGCCCCCGAGACATGGACCAGTTCATTACTGCGATGCGCCAAACCGTGGCTGAGATGGGGCTCGACCCACTGTACCGGGACTAACAAGGTCTGGCAGGTATCCTCCACTCATCGGTGCCACCCATGTTGGATCATGACGAAGGCCTTGCGCTCATCGAGAAGTACCCGACGTGGCGTTGCGGTCGAGAGCACATGGATCTCGGCAAGGACCACCTCATCTACATGCACCCGCTGCCCGCCGACCGCGGCCGTGAGGTCACCGACGAGGTCATCGACGGGCCGCAGTCCGTCGTCTATGACGAGGCCGAGAACCGGCTCCACGTCCAGAAGGCCTTGATGGCCTTGACGATGGGGTGAGGGGTTAGACGTTAGACGTGAAAACGTCAGAGGGTTAGAAAGTGAAAGAGTGAGAAGGAGCGGCCTCGGGTGTCCGCGATGCGATCACTATTCACAGCAAGCGAAGCGAGCGCTGGCCTTCTCACCTTCTAACCTCATCACCCTTCACCCCTGACCCCTCACTCCCGACCCACGACACCCTCGAAGACTGGTCTCGCGTCCCGGCGCATGTTGACCTCGACGATTTTCTCGCCATAATCATCCCACGCGGATCGCGCGGGCCATGGTGGCCCTCCGGTTGCTGCGGGGTGGGTGGGAGCGATCAACCCGAGCGTGCTCGGGGCTTTCGCTTTTGCGCCCCGAGCCGGCACCAGGAGGATCACCATGGCCGTCACCATCACCGGAACCCAACTCACCATCGAAGACATCGAAGCCGTCGCCCGTCGACGCGAAGAGGTCACGCTCCACCCCGACGCTCTGGCCCGCATCGTCACCTGCCGGGCATTCCTCGAGAAGCGCATCGAGGCCGGCGAGATCATGTACGGCGTCAACACCGGGATCGGCGAATTCTCCGAAGTCGTGCTCAATGACGAACAGGTCCGCGAGTTCCAGAAATACCTGATCTACAACCACGCCGCCGGGATCGGCGAGCCCTGCCCTGAGGACTGGGTCCGCGGCGCCATGTTGCTCAGGGCCAACGTCCACGCCCACGGCCACTCGGGCTGCCGGCCGGAGATCACCCGCACCCTCATCGCCATGCTCAACGCCGGGGTCACCCCGGTGGTCTGCCGAAAGGGCTCGGTGGGCGCCTGCGGCGATCTCGCCCCCATGTCGCAGATCGCGCTGCTGATGATGGGCGAAGGCGAAGCCTTCTACAAAGGCGAACGCATGGAGGGCGCCGCGGCCCTCGAAGCCGCCGGGATTCCTGTTCCGGGCCTCCAGGCACGCGACGGTCTCGCTACCATAAACGGCTCCAACCTCACCAACGCCGTCGGTTGCCTCGCGGTCTACGATTCCGAGCGTTGGCTCAAACAGGCCGAGATCGCCGCCGCCATGACGCTCGAGGCGCTCAAGGCCAATCTCAAACCGTATGACGCCAGACTCCATCAGCTTCGAGGATTTGCCGGAGCGGTGGTCTCGGCCGGCAACATCCGAAAGGTCCTCGACGGTTCGGATCTGCTCACCGGCAAGGAGAAGGTCAAGGTTCAGGACGCCTACTCCATGCGATCGAGCCCACAGGTCATCGGCGCCGCCCGCGACCAGTTGCGCTGGACCCGTTCGCAGCTCGAGATCGAGGCCAACGGGGTCGGGGACAACCCGATCTTCCTCCCCGAGGATGACGTCGTTCTCACCGGCGCCAATTTCCAGGGCACCCCGGTGAGCATGCCGCTGGACACCCTCGGCGCCGCCATCACGATGATCTGCGTTCTCTCGGAGCGTCGCCTCAACCGGCTGACGAACCCGGCGCTGTCGGTCGGTCTTCCGCCCTTCCTGACCAAAGGCGCCGGGATGTTTTCGGGGCTCATGCTCAGCCAGTACACCGCCGACATGCAGATCGTCGAGCAGAAGATCCTCTCGGCGCCGGCCTTTATCCAGTCCATCCCGGCAGCCGCCGATCAGGAGGACTTCGTCTCCATGGGCTGGAACACGGCCCTCAAGACTCGCCAGATCCTCGACACGGCCTGCGGAATCCTCGGGATCGAACTCATGGCCGCCGCCCAGGCGCTGGACCTGCGTGAATTCACACCGGGTCGCGGGACGCTCGCCGGCAAGGCCGCGGTTCGCAACCGGGTCGAGTTCCTCGATATCGACCGGCCGCTCTACAAGGACCACAACGCCATGGCCGACGCCGTCGCCAAGCTCGAGATCCTCGAGGCGGTCGAGAACGAGATCGGAACGTTGGCCACGTAGGCCAAATTCTTAATTTTGAATTCTTAATTTTGAATTTCATCGCAATCACACCGGGAGAATCTGCGATGGATAATTTAGAATTCAAAATTGAGAATTGAGAATTCACATCGTCTGGCGCTGCGGCGACCGCTACAATCGACAAATGGCGAGGTTTCATTTTCGGTGTAGTGAGTGCTCCTTGGAGCTGGATGAGCGGCCGGGACTTTACGTTTGCCCGACGTGCTCAGGGAAGCAGGTCCAGGGAGGGGTCACGCGCGGGGTGCTCGAGGTCGTGATCGAAGACCTCCCGATGGCCTGGCCGAACGCACGGCCAGGGTCGCCGGAGTTCCTCTCGGCGTTCCTGCCCATCGACGATCCTCGCCACCTCCCTCCCCTGCCTGTCGGCGACACCCCCCTGTTTGCGGCCCCCATGCTCCGCACGGAGTTGGGGATGCCCCGACTGTGGGTCAAGGACGACACCCGCAATCCCTCGGGATCGACCAAGGACAGGGCATCACAGCTCGTGGTGGCCAAGGCCGTCGAGTCGGGCGCCGACACCATCGCCGCGGCCTCGACCGGCAACGCCGCCACCGCTCTGGCCGCCGTCGCTGCCTCGGCCGGTCTCCGCGCCGTGGTCTTTGTCCCCGCCGACGCCCCACCGGCGAAGCTGGTCCAGATGCTCAGCTACGGCGCAGTTCTGCTGCCGGTGGCCGGGTCCTACGACGACGCCTTCGAGCTCTCACTGGCCGCCTGCGATCGATTCGGCTGGACCAACCGGAACACCGCCTACAACCCCTACACCATCGAAGGAAAGAAGACCGCCGCACTGGAGATCGCCACGGCCATGGCGCCGGATGTCCCTGATGCCGTCGTCGTCACCGCGGGAGATGGGGTGATCACCGCCGGTCTCGCCAAGGGCTTTGCAGATCTCAAAACCGCCGGGCTCATCGACCACCGCCCCCGCCTCATCGTCGTCCAACCAGAAGGCGCTGCCGCTATCGCCACAGCGTTGCGGACCGGCATGGATGAAATCACTCCGGTGCCCGGCGCCTCCAGCATCGCCGACAGCCTCACCGTCGAGGCGCCGCGCAACGCCCTGCTCTGCCTGCGTCAGGTTCGAGCGACTGGTGGGAGCGGAGTCATCGTCACCGATGACGCGATCCTCGGATCCATTCCCCGGCTGGCCCGCCTCACCGGGGTTTTCGCCGAGCCTGCCGCCGCCGCCGCGCTCGCCGGACTCGACGCGGCCCTCGAGGAAGGGCTCGTGACCCGAGACGAGCGGGTCGTACTGGTGATCACCGGTTCGGGGCTCAAAGACGTCGCCGCTGCGCGGATGGCCATCGATGTCCCTGATCCCATCGAGCCAAACATCGAGGCCGTCTCGGCTGTGCTCGCCATCCGCTCCTGAATCCCCGTCTCATCTGAGTCCGATATCTGCGGAAAACTCCTCTGCTCATATCTGGATTCCGCTACAATCGACGCATAGGAATCGACGTGCCGGACCGAACGGTCCTCGAATAGGATTCGTGGTTTCACTGTCCAGGGACAACGTCGATGGTGGATGGTGTGCAGGCGGGGGTTCTCGAGCCTTGAGCACAAACTGGCGACTGCACGAGACTTCGGACGGACGTAACGCCGACCGCGAACTCGGTCTCGGGATTTACGTCCTCGGTAGCGGCGCCGCCGCCGACATCACCTACAGCAACCAGACGGTCTCCCGACGCCACGCCAGGATCGAGGTCACCCAAACAGGCGTCACCATCGAAGACCTCGATTCGACAAACGGCACCAAGATCGACGACACACCCGTCAAGGATCCCGTCTCCATCAACAAAGGATCGACGCTCAAGCTCGGGAGCCTGATCCTGACGTTGGAACCTTCATTGCCAAAAGCCCCTGCGGCCCGTCCCAAGCGGGATGTCGATCTGAGTTCGGGCGAATCCGTGCTTCTCGGCCCGGCCACGGTCGGCTTTCTCCGATCGGCCGGCGAGGAGGTCAACTTCAACGCCGGGGACATTGTGGTCCGCCGGGGCGAGCAGCAGGAGTTTTTCTACGTCGTCATCGAAGGCGTGGTGGAACTCACCCTCGGCGGGAGTGACAGCCACCGCCCACCGCTCGCGAGAATCGTCGAGGGCGGCATATTCGGCGCCGAGTCCGTTCTCTCCAAAGAGGGCGCCGCCGTTGATTCCGTTGCCGTCACCGATGTCCGACTGCTCATGTACCCGGCTCTCTCGCTGCCGAGCGCCCTCCAGGAATCCGCCTCGCTGCGGAAGAAGCTGCTCGGCGGGATCGCTCGAAACGTCCACAAGGCAACCGCCGACGCCCTCGATTCGCTGCGCGAGAAGGAGGTCATCGCCCGACTGGTTCAGGGGGACAACGATCCCGACACAATGGTGGCGGTCTCCGCCGGGTCGAAGGCGATTCAGAAGAAGATCAACAGGGTGGCCCAGACAAACGGGCCCGTCCTGGTGGTCGGCGAAGACGGCACCGGCAAGACCCTTGCCGCACGTCTGATCCATGACTGCTCCCAACGGAGTGACGGGCCGCTCATCGCTGTGAACTGCAGCGACCTGGCCCCCGCCAAGGCGGCCGAACTCATCCTCGGAGCGGATCTCGGAGGCAGCCTGCCCACCGGCGATCACAGCAGCGGCGGCGTCCACCTCGCCCATGGCGGAACCCTGCTGCTCCGCGGCGCAGACCAGCTCCCCCCTTCGGTCCAACACCTCCTCGGAGCCTTCCTGATCCGTAACAAGAAGCGGAAACCGAGAGAGTACCCCGACACCCGCGTGGTGATGACGACTCGCGAGATCGAACCGCCGAGCGAAGGACGAGACGGGTTGGTGCCGTCGATCGCGGAGAACTGTGAAGAGACGATCAAGCTCCCCCCCTTGGTCAAGAGACCCAAGGACATCATGCCTTTGGCCGAGGAGTTCCTCAACCGGCACGGCCCCAACCCGCCGGTCATCACCGAGGGCGCCCGCCAGGCGCTCCTGGCCCAACGCTACCAGCGACGCAACATCGCCGAACTCCGTGAGGTGATCGACCTCGCGGTGCGGGTCGCAGATGGCCCCGAAATCCGCGCCGAGCACATCTTCGGCGGCGTCGGTGACGATTCCGTACCACCGGGGGTCGACATCACCGGCACACCGCTCATGCGGAATATTCTCCGACCGATGGGACTCCCCCTCCTGCGGGGCTCGGCCCTGATCGGCTTCGGTACCGTGATCATCCTCTGCCTCTTCTTCCCCACAACGCAGGCCGGCAACGTGGCCAACAGCCTGATCTGGTCGGTCTGGGAGCCCGTCGTCTTCGCTCTCTTCTTTCTCGCGGGCCCGGTGTGGTGCACCATCTGTCCCCTCTCGTCGGCCGCACGTCTGGCGAAAATGGTCCGGAGCGGGAATCGGCCGCCGCCGAATTGGATCGTCCGACACGGACCCTGGCTCACCATCGTCGGTTTCGCCGCCATCGTCTGGGTCGAGCGCGTCTTCGACACGCTCGCTCATCCAGTGGCATCGGGAGTCCTGTTGGTAGCTCTGATCGCGTTCGCAGTGCTCTTCGGCGTCCTCTTCAAGCGGGAGATCTGGTGCCGGCACCTCTGCCCTCTTGGCCGTCTGGGGACAGTGCTCGCACCCGCGTCCCCTCTCCAGCTCACCGCCAAACCAAGTGTCTGTGCTTCGTCGTGCACCACCCACGCCTGTTACAAGGGCAACGATGTATTCACCGGTTGCCCGGTCTATCATCACCCGCTGGAAGGAAAGCAGGCCTATCGTTGCAAACTCTGCTTCGACTGCCTGCACGCCTGTCCGCACCACTCGGCGAACCTCCAGCTCCGACCGCCCCTGGCGGCGACGTGGCGGCTCGATGAGAACGCCAAGGACCTGGCTCTCTTCTCGGTGACCGTGACCCTCCTCGCCCTCGCTTGGGTTGCAGCTCGCACCTTTGATGTCCTACACGGACCCATCCGCTTCACGGTGCTGACCGTCCTCGTGCTCATCGCGGGGGTGTCACTGCACCACGTGCTCATGGCCCTCGCCGCCACCCACCGTCGAACGGAGATCATGGTCAAGATCGCCATGGCTTTGATGATTGTCGGATGGGCTGCTCTGATGACCGGTCAGTTCGCCAATGTCGCGTTCTTCGACCAGGCCCGGGTGACCATCGCCCCTCCCTCGTGGTTCCAGGCCTGGCCGACCCTCGAATTCAGTCTTCTCACGGCGCTGCAGATCCTGGTGGTGGTCGTCGGTCTACTGCTCGCGCTCATTTCCCTCGGCCAGGTCAACTTCAGAGGAAGCAGCTTCTGGACCCGGATTGGCCGTCGCGCCATCCCGGTCATCTTTCTCGGCTACGCCGCTTCGGTCCTCGTGATCCTTCTTCGATAGTCGCCCAAATCTCCACCCTGGCAACCCCTACAATGGAACCCATGCGGGGAGCAGCACGAATCACCATGGTTGCGGGCGGGCTCATGATCGCCACGGCCTGGGGCGGGAGCGTCCTTGCCCTGATCGACGACCACCACGCGCTGACCGACATCCTCGCCGAGGCCGTTGGTGTTCTTCTGCTGATCCTGGCGTGGCGATACCGCCGCGACCGCCTCGCGGTAGCGGCAATCATTATCTCGGGCGCGAACACCCTGGTCCGCACAGGTGCGATTCCCAATCCCGAAAACGCGGGCGGCACGGCCCTTGCGGTGGTCCTTGCTATCGACATCTGTCTGCTCGCCATCACCCGAGATCGCGCGCTGTGGCGGCTGCCGTCGTTGGCGTGGATGATCTGGATCGCGGCACAATCCTGGTTCGTCGTCTTCGGCATCCACCTCGTCAACGATGCAACGGTCGGCTGGCTCGAGAACCCCGCCGCCTCGCCAGCCGCCCTCATCTGCTCGGCAATCGTAGTCTTTCTGAGCTTCATCCTCCGTCGAGGCGCCTTCGAGGCCGCTTTGTCATGGGTTTCGATCGCCGCCGCCATTGTCCTACTGGACTGGCGAGATCCTCACAGCGCGTCTCTGCTCTTTGCCGCCGCTCAGCTGACTCTCCTCGTGGGAGTCTTCGAAGACTCCTACCGGCTCGCCTTCCACGACGATCTCACCGGTCTTTCGGGACGACGGGCCCTCAACGAAGCCCTCCGCAACATCAGCGGCGCCTTCTCCATCGCCATGGTCGACATCGACCACTTCAAACGATTCAACGACCGCCATGGCCACGACGCCGGCGACCAGGTGCTGCGGATGGTCGCCGACGAACTCGCAAAGACCGGAGGCGGCGGCCGAGTCTACCGCTACGGCGGTGAGGAGTTCACCATCATCTACTCCGGGAAGGGCGTTCCGGAGATCCGCGACACACTCGACGTGATCAGATCATCCATCGCCGCCAGGAAGTTCGCCCTCCGGGCGCCGGATCGACCGCGAACCAGACCGGAAAAGCCCACAAAGAGCGTCAAGGCACCGAAACGGGTGACGGTTCAGGTCAGCATCGGTGTGGCCGGAACAAACACCCGCCGGACAACGGCCGACGCCGTTCTCAAGGCCGCCGATCGGGCCCTCTACCGCGCCAAGAAGGCGGGACGGAATCGGATGGTCGCGGCCGGCGACCGGCTCGGAAAGCGCGGCTGACCGAGTTTTCTTTCCCCGACAAACCGAGAGGAGTAACATACCGGGGCGCGGCCGGAGCCGCCGGCCGAAAAGGGGGAAGAAAAATGAGAATGAGGTTGTGGACACTGATCGCCATTCTGGCGCTGTGCGGCGTAGTCTCGGCAGAGGAAACCGAGCAACTCCAGTGGGAAAACCGCGCCGACATCCCGGAGGCCTACCGTTGGAATATTGCAGACATCCTGCCGGATGAAGCCGCCTTTGAAGCCACCATGGTCGAAGTCGACGTCATGCTCACCGAGTTGGCCGCGTATCAGGGTCGTCTGGGAAAGAGCGCGGATGCGCTGGCCGATGCCCTGGACCTCTACAACGAGACCCAACGCAAGGGCGAGGACGTGATCGTTTGGGCCAGCCAGCGCCAACACACAGATACCCGCGATCAGGCGGCCAATGCAACCCTCGCGAAAGCCCGCTCCTTTGCCGGCAAGGTCGGTGAGGCCGCTTCCTTCATCGCACCGGAGATCGCCGCGATCCCCGGCGATCAGCTCGCAAGCTTCATGAAGAACGAGCGGATGGTGACATACAGCCATTTCATCGATGACATCACCCGCACAAAGGAGCACATCCGCTCAGCCGAGGTCGAACAGATCCTCGCATCGTCGTCGCTGCTGAGGGGATCACCGGGTCAGACCTATTCGGATCTCACCAGCGCCGACATGGTCTGGCCACAGATCACCGGAACGGATGGCGAGGAAGTTACCGCCAACCCATCGCTCTTCTACTCCTTCCTGTCCGATGAGGATCGCCGGCTCCGCAAGGATGCCGCGCTCGCCATCTTCGGCACCTACGACTCGTACGGCAACACCTTCGCCAGCACCCTCGGCGGATCGATTCAGAAGGACATCTGGGTCTCCCGCACCCGCGGCTACGACTCATCCCTCGAGGCCGCCCTCGACGCCGACAATGTGCCGCGGATAGTCCCCGACGCCATGGTCGAAGCGGTCCACGCCAACCTCGACGCCATCCACCGCTATGTCGCCCTGCGCAAACAGGTGCTCGGTCTCGATGACTTCCACATCTACGACCTCTACGTCCCCATCGTGGCCGAGGGCCAATCGAGCTACACCTTCGACGAGGGCTGGGCCCTGGCCATGGAGTTCTGGACCGAGACCTTTGGAGAGGAGTACGCCGCGGTCGCCGAGCGTGGCCACTCCGAACGTTGGATCGATGTCTACACCAGTGTGGGTAAACGCGGCGGCGCGTACTCATGGGGCAGCTACAACTCGCACCCCTACCTCTTCCTCAACTGGGGCGGCAAGCTCGACGACGTCTTCACTCTGGTGCACGAGATGGGCCACTCCATTCACACCTACCTTGCCAACGCCGAGCAGCCCTACCACCTGTCGGGATACTCGCTCTTTGTCGCCGAGATCGGCTCGGTGGCGTCCGAGTCGCTCTTCTTCGAGTGGATGCTCGACCGCGCCACCGGCCCGGAAGAGCGCCTTGCCCTGCTCAACCACCGGCTCAACAGCATGACCGGCACATTCCTCCGCCAGCTCTTTTTCCACGAGTTCGAGGCGGCAGCCCACGCCGCGGCTGAACGCGGCGAGCCCATCACCAAGGCCTCGCTGGGTGAGATCTGGGGCGATCTCTGGACCACATACTACGGACCCGAGGTCACCCTCGACGAGGCCTACAAGTCGGGTTGGGCGCGGATCCCCCACTTCTACCGGACCTTTTATGTCTGGAAGTACGCGTCATCCTTTGCGGCGGGCGAAGCCATCGCCGGACGGTTCCGCAGCGGTGACAAGACCGCCGTGGACGACTACCTCGCCTGCCTCAAGCTCGGCGGCAGCGTCTACCCCATGGACGCCATCAAACGAGCGGGGGTCGATCTCACCGATCCCGAGGTCATCGGCACCGTCATGGTCCGGTGGAACGAGGTCCTGACCGAGATGGAGGAGATCCTCCTCAAAGACTGATCGCACTGCAAGACAGCAGAATCCCGCCGGCTGCGCCGGCGGGTTTTTTCATAACATCATCGCCTCCGGGACGGGAAGAGGATCACTCCTGGAGGTCGTCTCCTTCGTCGGGCATACCGATAGTAACGCTGGCCACCTCCATGGTCTCCTCGACCAGATCGAGCCGAGTGGACCGGAGCACCGTCCGTTCGGTGGGTCGTCCCAGATCGGTAGTGATCGAGGTCAGCACGGTAACCGGCCCGACCACTGAAGGGCCGTCGTCTGCGAAGTAGTCCACCTCCACACGATAGAGCCCGACGGGAGCTCGCACGATGGTGAAGACCTCCGGGCCCAGGCCCTCCGTGTAATCCTCCGACAGCACTCCTCCGGCCTCGGAGACCGGATGGGAATACCACACCAACTCGCCGGCGGGGTCGATCACCCGCAGATCGATATCGGCGAACACATCGTCCCACGTGATGACGATTCTCAGATCGGCCTCCACCTTGCGGACAAAAACCGGATCGAGATCGAGGACGGCGTCGGGGATCTCACGAAACCACCTGCGATACCGCTGGACGAGGGCGTTGAGATCGACCAGGCCGATCTGACCGATCTCGGGGAAGATCTCCATTTCCAGGTAGAGCGACTTGAGGTGATCGGGAACCGGGCCCCACGGCCTGAAAATCACCTCCAACAGGAGGCCGGCGGCACGTTCGAGATCGTCTCGGGCCCCCTGCGCGCCCGCACGGGCCCAAGCCCTCGCGCGTTCGACGAGGGCGAGGGCGAGGTCCCGGTTGGACTGCGGGTGCTCGGGCCGGATCTCGGTGAGGCGCTCGAAGAGCTCCACCGCGATGTCGATTCTGCCGTACTCGAGATACAGCATGGCCGCGACACGGAGCAACCTTGGTTCGTCATCGTGGATTTCGAGCAGGTTTGAGAGCACCCTTAAACCCAGATCTACTTGTTGTTTCTCCAGGAAGAGCCGCGCACAGTCCACATAAAACCCCGGGCTTTCAGCGAATGCGGCCCGTTGCCCGAGATATGCCTCATAGCGATCGGCACGGGATGCTTTGTCCAGGACCTCGAGATATGGGGTGTCTTTTTTCCATGGGGAGACCATGACTGCGTCTTCGCCGATCACAGCGGCCGATCCGGGTCTGAAGGAGCCGGACACCGTGATCTCGCCCTCGAACGACCGCTCCATCGCTGGCTCGATCATCTCGTCGGTCACCTCATCCGGAAGGGCGCTCCCTGTCACAGTCGTTGAGGCATCAACGGTGATTCGTTCGGCCTGACGCAGTCCGTCATCTGGGGGAGAGGCCTGGGGTGGGGCCGTTCGTTCGGGCGGATCCACCCATTCCTCACGCAGATCCTCCTTGTACTCCTCTTCGAGATCGGTCCACTCCTCGATCTGCTCCTCGAGCAGATCGAAATACTCGTCCCTGATCTCCGGCAGGCTCTCCGGCGGCTCGATCCGGTATCTCGCATACTGATCGGCGTCCTCGAGCACGATCAGCGAGGTCAGTGGCGTCACGAGATCATGGTTCAATCCGAGACTCCGGATCTCCGAGCGATGGTCATTGAGCAACGGCACCAGGGCGGCGAGACGTTGCGTCGCCCAGAACAATACCTCAAAGCCCGAGCCCCTACCGTTGAGGACCTCGACGTCAAGCCAGGGGCCTCTACCCCTGTCGCCGTAGTGCAATCGCAACCGTGCGCTCTCAGACTCGAGGATTCCACTGATGACCGTGGCCGCACCCACCGGCCGGCCGATCGGAGCGTTGAGCTCGCGGATCGACCCTTCCAGCACCTCGACCTTCGACAGGCTCGCGGGCACGCGGTCGATGACCGACATCCAATCCGAATCGCCGGACCGACTCAGATCGATGTACGACCCACCTGTGGAGTCCGCCACATCGCGAAGATAGGCCCGGTTCGCGGCGTTTGACACCGAGAGCGTGAAGACCGGCACGCCGAGGTCGGGAAAGACCGCGGACCCCATGGTCGGTCGGCCGTCGGAGACGAGGATCACGGTATCGGGGTAGACCCCGGTCCACGCTGCCTCCCGGTCGAATCTGCTGCCGCCGTCATAGACCAGATCCAGCACCGCATCTTCGAGTTCATCCGCCGAGCCCCGATCCACGCGGAACGGGCGGGGCGCCTCAGCCTCGTCCCTGAGCACCGCCAAAGCGATTTCCGCGGGTCGCCATTGTTCGACCAACCGGAGCACAGCTTCGACACCCGTTTGGTGGTCGACGTCTCTCCGGCTTGCCGAGGCGTCCCAGAGCAGCAGAGGTCTGCTGGGACTGGGTCTCTGCCGGTTGACATCGAGATTGTCCGGGACCAAAGAAGAGACCACAAAAAACGTCACGCCACCATCGGCCCGATCGGTCTGCACGGCGCTGGGAACCGGGATACCGATCTCGATAACGAGATCATCCTCAGGTTGCGCATCGCCGAAGGAACCGGATCCGTGAACGCAACCATCCTTCTTTTCGTCGTCAAGTGCAGCCGCCGCTCCTTGGAGGACCGGCGCCGATCCGGTCGAACCGCAGACATCGAACTCCACATCGAGGTTTTCCAGCGGGGGCAGGCCCTCCATGGGGAGTGAGTAGCGACCCCTGCTTCCCTTTCGCTCGAGCAGCGAAACATAATCAATCCTGATCTGGCGACGACCCTCTCCCGGCACGGGGTAGATCTTCGTCCTGAAGACATTGCCGTCCACCCACTCGACCAGACCCGGGTCGATGGCCCCCCTCGCTTCAGTCTCGAAGGCGATGCGGCCGACGCCTTTTCCCACCGCCACGGCGTCGACCATTGCATCTCCCACATCAAGGGCGTAGCCGGTAACGGTTGCTCCTTCAGGGAGTTGAAAAACCAACTCGCCCTCCAGATCCCGCTCATAACGGTTTGAAAAGCCCAACGTGACCGATGTCTTCGCAAGCACTCCGTGGATGGCGACTTGGGCGTGATAAGCATCCAGGACCACCGGGTTGGAGATCCCCTCGGCCGTCGCCGCCATACGAGGCGCCGCGGTTTCACCGGTTTGGGCGAAAGAGCTTGTGGGGACCACCAGCACGCAAACGAAAAGAACAGCTCTCAAGACCGTCCCATGGAAGGCAGGCATGCTCGACATCAAATCACCTCAAATATCCTCGAATTGAGAAAACTACGATTCTAGTGAAGTCTCATTCGAGCATATCAAGGACGGCGACCCTTCGGTCGAGACGGGTGCACGAACCGAACGGCGCCTCAGACCGTAAAGGTCATCTTCACTTCGCCGAGCTGGATCGTGTCCCCATTGGCAAGTTCGCGTTCACTGACCTCGACCCCATTGACCAGCGTTCCGACCTGAGAACCGAGATCGCGGATCAGATGACCGGTGGGACCGAGCGCGATCGAGGCGTGCTTGGCCGAGACCTTCTTACCCTCGACCACAATGCCGCAATCCCCGCCGCTGCCCAGGACGGTCTCGACACCGACAACCGCATGCTCCTCCGCGTGTCCGGTGTCCGAGTGCACCAGAAGTTTGGGCCACTTGAGAATCATGGTCGCGCCGTCCGGCTGTTCAGGGGCTTCGGGCTCTGGTGTCGGTAGCGAGATCGCCGCGGTCTTGTCGAGGTTTGCCGGAGCGGGCGGTTCAGCCGGGATCGTTTTGATTTTGGCGGTCTTGGGTTGATCGTCCGCCTTCGGCTCGACCGGCGGGGCCGGAGGGAGCGTCTCCGATCCGGTCTCGAGCTCGTCCTCCGAATGGAAGGCCGAGAGGAAACGATCACGGATACCCTCGCCATCGCCGAGATCGCGCTGGTGGCCCTTGACCTTGCCATCGTGCTCCTTGATGTGCTTGGCATAGGCGTCGTCGTCGAATTCTCCGAGGTCGTGCCTGAGCTGCAGCTCTTCGCGATCCATCTTCGCGGTCTCCAGCGCGGTGTCGATGGTTCCGAGCACCACTTTGAGCTCGGAATACTGCAGCCGGGCCTGCTGCTTGAGCGGTCCGGCTTCCTCATCGAGACCCTTGAGCCGGCTCTCGTAGTCGGCGTGGACACGGCTGTAAACCTCGTTGGAGACCGATTCCTTCTTCTCTTCCATTTTCTCGAGACGTTCGAGGATCACATCCTGTTCAGCCTTGATGCGTTGGAGCTCTTCGATGGAGGAAACATCAATCGCAGCGAGTTCTTCTTTCATGGTCACCTTCCAGGGCATTTCCGCGTTTCGTTCACCGCGGATTTCGCAAACACAATGGAACACCCAATCATACCACCATGGGTCCTCGGAAGACTCTATTCGTCCAGAGTCGCGGCGGTTCCCGGATCGGCGACGAACTCGTCCGTGATTGATACAATCTCTGGTCAACACGATTGAATGACCGCGAAAACCATATCGACACATGGAGGCGCTCGTGACTGATGGATTGCCCGATGCACAGCGACGCACCGTACATCGTGAGATGGGCGCCGATTCGGCTACGATCGATGAAATCATCACGAATTCGGTGGGAGACTCCTGGTGGCCCGGGGGCACCATCGAGAATCCGTCCCTCCCCCTGCGCGATGATCCCCTCATCGAAGCATGGACCGCCTATGCCGCCGAAGCCGAGGCATCAAATACCCTGACGACGCTGAGAGCCAAGCTCGTCCAGCTGAGTTTCCCCATCCGCGCCGGAATCTCGACCGAAGAGGCGTACCGCGCGGCTACCCTCAAGGGCCAGATCCCGGACGGCGGGGAACCCTTGAGCCTGGACGACCCCGACGGGCTTTCCTTGATGCTCCACCGTTCATTGGCAGGGACCATCCCCATTCTCGCCGTTCGAAACCGAACCGACTTCGAGACTATTGTCCGCGCCCTGACCGCCCGCAACGAGCCGGTGCCGATCCCGGATTCCATGGGCGCCTGCCTGATCAACGGCCTCAACAACTGGGACCGGATCAAGACGCTGAAGTCCCGATGGGAGGCGTCGGACGCGTCCACAAGGGTCTCAGCATCATGGGGTGAGGAGTTCCGCCGAATCATCCCCCAGACAGCCCTCTACAAGGACCGCCTCATCGTGCTCTCGCACGGGCCCTACAGCGGGGTCGAAGGAAGACACGTCGGAATCGAGGATGAAAAGTGGAACCACCTCTCCTTCGACATCCGCCTCGAACACGAGTGTGCCCACGCCCTGAGCCTCAAGCTCTTCGGCGCCATGCGACACGATCTGCTGGAAGAACTCATCGCCGACTGGCTGGCGCTGGTCAAGGTCTTTGGTGGGTACCGGGCGGATTTCGCGCTGCGGTTCCTCGGTCTCGAGACCTTCCCCGACTTCCGTGAGGGCGGACGCCTCGAGGTCTATCGAGGCACGCCGCCGGTGTCAGACGGGGCATTCAAAGTGATGCAGAGCCTGGCGGCGAAGACCATCGGAACGCTGGATACGATCACGACCGATGGATCGTTCGATCTGAAGAACGACGCGGTGTTCGGTCGACTGACAGTGTCGCTGCTGACCATGCCCATCGAAGAGCTGGTTGTTGATGACGCGGTCGAGAGGGTGTGGGCGCGGTACGACGGGTTGGAAGAAGTACTCGCGGGGGCTTGAGGCTTGGGGCTGGGGGCTTGGCGCTTGGGGCTTGGCGCTTGAGGCTTGAGGCTTGGGGCTTGAGGCTTGAGGCTTGAGGCTTGGGGCTTGGGGCTTGAGGCTTGGGGCTTGGGGCTTGGCGCCTGCCACCTGCGACCTGCGACCTGCACCCTGCGACCTGCGACCTGCGACCTGCGACCTGATCACGCCATCTGTCGTTTGGCCAGGATAGCGAAGAGACCGTCGAGCTCCATGAGTTCCTCGTAGGTCCCCGACTCTGCGATTTTTCCGTCTTCCAGGTAGCAGATACGATCGGCGTTGACGATGGTGCTGAGCCGGTGGGCGATCACGATCCGGGTCGCGAAGAGCCGCTCCATGCTCTCGGTGACGGTCTTTTGAGATTGGTTGTCCAGAGCACTCGTGGCCTCGTCGAAGAACATGATACGTGGTTTTCGCACCAGGGCGCGGGCAATCAACAGCCGCTGAAGCTGACCGCCCGAGAAACCGCCGCCGCCCTCGCTGACATAGGTGTGCATCCCCATGGGGAGTTCCTTGATGTCCGCGTCGAACCCCGCCATCTCGGCCGCCTCCCAGGCGTGGTCGAGGGTCAGATCCGCGGCTCCGATGATGTTGTGGAAAATATCGGCGGGCATCACCTTGGCGTCCTGGAGCACGACTCCGAGCTGTTGCCTGAGCTCGCGCACATCCACGCTCGAGAGATCCTGGCTATCGAAATAGATCACTCCGCGATCCGGCGTCTCGAAGCCCAGCATGAGCCGCAGCAGCGTCGACTTGCCCGACCCCGATCCACCCACGAAGGCCACCATCTCGCCGGGCTCGATCTTGAGGTTGACCCCTTTGAGGATCCATGGCCCGTCATCGGTGTAGCGGAACTGGACATTGACCATCTCGATGGCCCCCTTGAGGATCCCCGGGTAGGCCTTGGTCTCGTCGATCTCGGAATCGGTGGTGATGATTGGTTTGAGCCGTTCGAAAACCGGAATGATCCGCAACATATTGAGCGAGGCGTCCGACAGAGCAGTCATGGACGCGAGAAAGGCGGCGTAGGCACCTGTGAAGGCGATGAAATCGCCGGTAGTCATGGTGGCAGCGCCGCTTTCTCCACCAGCCGCGCGCGCCTTGTACAGGATGAAGAAAATCGCCATTGACGAGATCACCATGAATGCCGAGTTGAAGACGGCGACGGCATTCTGGATTCGGCCGATCCCGAACTCGAGCCGTCGTTGTTCGGAAAACTGGCGCGCCCACACGCTGAAGGCGTGGTTCTCGGCGCCCGCCACCCGCAATTTCGCGACCCCGGAAATGAACTGAAGGACCATCCCCGTGATCCGTCCCTGGATCTGCATGTGGTCCCGCTGCAATCTCAGCTGCAAATAGTTGGCAGAGAAGGTAAAAGCGATAAATACAAAGGTCAGGAACATACCCAGCAACGCCAGCGGAACGCTGTATTTGAAGAGCAGAACGACATAGAAGAGCGAGCTCAGACTCCCGAGCATCGCCGAGACCCCCGCACCCGCGATGAGATCTCGAATCTTTGCGATGCCGCCGACACGATCGGCGAGATCACCCGCTGAGTAACCGCGGAAAAAGGTCGAGGGCAGATCGAGCAGGCGGTCCCACATGGCGGATTGAATGGAGTAGTCCATCCGTCCCTGGATCCTGAGCACGGAGATGCTCTGGGTGATCTTGAAGGCCGTCGAGAGGAATGCGGCGAGGAACAGAGCGCTGGTGAATTGAACCAGGAGGTTCCTATCGGCCTGGGGAATCGCGGAGTCGAAGAGCTTGCCCGTGAAGATCGGGGTGAGGGTCCCGAGGACGCCGAGCACCACACCCATCATCAGCAACCACTTGATGTCGTGTTTCAGACCGAGGGCGCCGAACCGCGCCAGGTCCATCGCCGAGAGTGGTCCGTCCGGAAACGGGCGATAGAACGACAGCCCGAAGGGTTCGAAAGTCGATGCGAGGTCGTCGGTGACCGGTCGTCGTTTGCCGTCGGAGGGATCGATGCAGACATACGATTTCGGTCCGCTCGGCAGCAGCGCCACCGGCGAGCCATCCTTCTCCGATTTCGCGAGAATCGGACCCCCGTCTCGATCCCACCAGTTGTCCCGGAGAGCGATCTGACGGACTCTGAACCGAGACGCCTTGGCGATGACGGCCACCCGCCCTTCGAAGGTCTTTTCTCGCCCGCCCTCGGGGTGGCGTTTGACCGTGATCCTCAGGGCGTCGCCGACGATTCTCGAGGCTTCGAAAACGGCGTCCTCTTCGTCCTTGGCCGACACCGAAACCCGTTCGTCCTTGGACCGAAGCACAGAGGCGAGCTCACGCAGACCCTGTTGGCGCGCGGCGCTGGCGTACTCGACCTTGGATTTGAGCCGGTTGAGCTCATCCACCTGCGACAGCCGCTTGTTGATGAACTCGCACTGACAGACCACGCGGTGGAAGGCGCCGACCCCACGCCAGAACTCGGTTCGATCGACACAGTCCGCAGCCAGCTCGCTTCTGACGACCGTCCCCGGATCACCAAAGACCAGCGCCTCAATCCAGCCATTGGTCGAGATCGGGAAGAACACACTCTCGGTCTTGGCCGCGCGTACCAGATCCTGCAGACCGATGGAGGAGGTTCGGGAGTCCAAGATCGGCACCATGTCCTCGAGGGAGAGTTCCTCCATGCCAATGAAGAGCACCTTGCCGCTGGCGATCTCCAACCACACCACACCTTTGTTCGGACAGGCCTGGTGTTCCCTCGGAAGAGTCTTTCTCTCTCCGGGCAGAAGAGTGATTTCATCCAACGGTGGTTTGGGGATCTCGTCTGTGAGGCCTCCTGAGAGGGCCATCACCCAACCATCGACCCATTCGGCGATGGTTAGGGCGAGATTCGGGTCGGAAGCCAACTCGATCAGTCTGGGAAGTGAGATCCGGCGAAGCACCGTGTTGAGCGAACCCACCGCGAGGAACCCTGACCCGACCTGGAAAAGATCGGGGTCCATCCCCATCATCAAGCTGCCATTGGTGACGGTCACGAAGTGGTTTCTCGCCCCAGTGGGAACACCGTCCTCGACACCGACGGTGAAGACCTCCACCTTGCCGCTCTCGATGTACCAGACAGCGTCAGCCTCATCGATGAGGAAGGGCCTGTTACCGGAGGCCTCGACCTCGAGACCCTCGGCCAGAAAGACCTCGACCAGACTGAGCCCCGCAACATCATCCAGTGGTTTGGGTGGCTTTGGAGACGGCTTTGGTACCGACTCGGGCTTTGGTTCCGGAGGCGGTTCCGGCTTCGGTTCCGGCTTCGGTGCCGGCTTCGGCTCCGGAGGCGGCTCCGGCTTCGGTGTCGGTTTCGGCTCCGGAGGCGGTTCCGGATTGGGATCCGGTGCGAGCCTGAACTCCA
>Ga0164313_10000699_pt1 | contig 27924 bp, 25 predicted proteins | sample GuaBasSedimGuay4_FD_113735 | JGI IMG/M metagenome (GOLD analysis project Ga0164313, IMG submission 113735) | Subseafloor sediment microbial communities from Guaymas Basin, Gulf of California, Mexico - Guay4, Core 4569-4, 0-3 cm | ecosystem: Environmental > Aquatic > Marine > Hydrothermal vents... | reverse complement strand
TAAGACCGGGGATTCGAGATTGATGCTGCGGCTGCCGTCGTCCAGTTTATATTCGATCCTGGATGCCGGATGATAGGAAGGAAACCGGATCTCCTCGAATACCACCACCGGGTCATCCAGGCCAAGCTGCCATGCAACTGCGGGTACCGGTTGAAGGGCAGTTTCCTGCCGTGCGCCTTTCTCGTCGATGAAGGGCTCACCCTCCAGCAGGGCCACATCCACGAAACGCTTTTTCTTATCGAATGCTTCAACCAGCTTTTCCCATTGACTGTATCGGTTTTCATTCAGCCAGTGTATAGGACTGCAGGCCACTAGACCTTCAACAAAGGGAAGCATGGCTTTTGCCTTGGCAAAGTTGAGCAGCAGTATCTCCCCCCCGGATAGAGAAATGACCGGTTGGGTCGCTTTTTCCACGGGCAAACCAAAATACTCGAGCAGGCCGTAAATTTCTTCCGTGTCGACCATTCTGGATGAAAGTGAAAGGGCCGATGACAGCACGTCCAGGGGCCTGGGAAAGGAAAGCCCCTGAACAGGGTCCGGCAGAATGTGAACGGATTCCGTTTGCCGGGCCTGACCATCGTAAGTGTTCGACCATCGTCCCAGGTCCTTGAAAAAAGCACCTTTCCCGAAGGTCATCCTGGGGAGATGCACGCCGGTCCTGGATGTAAAATAGGAAATCTGACTTTCAAATGCGTTGAAACGATGAATTTTCATAACGGGCGATACAATCAGATCTGGCCAACAGTTTCAAGGTTTCAACCACGGGTAGATTCGCAGTAAAACCACACCTTATCTGTTCAGCTTTTTGATGTTTCAACTTTTTGATCTTTCATTTGGGGCTACTTTCCCTGGCAACTTGGCAAAGATTATAAAATCTGATAAACAATAACAGATACAGATTTTCGAATTATTGACCATAACAGATTTCTGCCATGACGACACTTTATACAAATCACAAAGCCAAAGAATACAGATATATAAAGTTGGCATCCACCCTTGAGAGTAAAATCGCCTCCGGTGTGTACCGCGCCGGTGAAAAGCTTCCCTCGGTGCGAAAACTGCACAAACGGACCGGGCTGAGCATCACCACCGTTTATCAATCCCTGATCGAGCTCGAAAAACGCGGTTTTGTGGAAGCGCGCCGGAAATCCGGTTTCTATGTCAAACCCCGCTTAACCCAGATTCTACCATCCCCGACGCTGAAGCGCCACCGGCCGGTTGCTAAAAAAGTCTCCATCAATGCCGTTGCCGCCTCCATCGTCGAGGCCATGGGCGACCGGCGCATCATGCAGCTCGGCGGTACGGTGGTTGCCCCGCAACTTTTACCCCACAAAGAGCTCAACCGCATCGTCAAGACCATGACCTACAAAAAGCTCACCGATCTGATGACCCTCTATGAAAACCCCACCGGCAATACCGACCTCCGCCGGCAGTTGGCCAGAAGGTGTATCGATTTTCTGCAGGGCACCGGCATCGATGATATCGTTATCACCAGTGGCTGTATCGAAGCGGTGAGCCTGTGTCTCCAGGCGGTAGCCAGACCCGGGGATACTATTCTGGTGGAATCTCCTACATACCCCTGGTTTCTTCAACTGATCGAAGATTTGAAAATGCTGGCACTGGAACTGCCCACCGACCCATCCAGCGGAATCGACATTGATTCTCTTAAAAAAACCACCAGGAAACACCGGGTTCAGGCGGCTATATTGGTCCCCAATTTCCACAATCCCCTGGGATTTCTGATGCCGGACGACAAAAAGAAATTTATCGTGTCCTTCATGCGAAAAATGAAAATTCCCATCATCGAAGACGATATCCATGGTGATCTGTATTTCAGTGGCCCGCGGCCGGCGACGTTGAAGTCATTCGACCGCAGTGGTCTGGTTCTTTACTGCAACTCATTTTCCAAAACCGTTGCCCCCGGGCTGCGTATCGGGTGGACCATCCCCGGTGCCTTTCATGACCGTGTGCGGCAGTTGAAAATCAATACCGGCATTGCTTCACCCGGCATTACTCAGCACGTGGTTGCCGAATACCTAAACGGCGGATCCCATGAGCGCCACCTTAGAAACCTGCGCACGATATTGAAAAACCAGGTGAACAATATGGCTCTGATGGTCGCCCGGTATTTTCCTGAAGGCACGCGTATCACAGCCCCCAAAGGAGGACTCATGCTGTGGGTGGAAATGGGCAGCGGGGTAGACGGCCTCAATGTATTTCATGCGGCCAGGGAACAGGGCATTGCCATCCTGCCCGGAGCTATGTGTTCCACGACACGGCGCTACAACCATTGCATCCGCATCAGTTGCGGGTCTCCGGTAGATGAAAAAATTGAAACCGCTATCAAGGTACTGGCGGAAATTGTCCGGAATTCCTCCGGGTAGTATTTGCCGCCATGGTCATCCAGGCAGCAATGATGCTATCTGTATTTCTGTCAGAATGGTGACGCCATCAATCACTATTTACCAAAATCAAGACTTATTAGCGATATACGTAACAAAATGGTAACGGGCGATTAAACGGTTTAATTGCATTATCTGTTTGATTTTTCTATAAAAGGAGACGGCGGCAGACATGCAATATCAAAAACCACTCAAACCGACCCAAACCGACTCGTTAGGATCCTATTCACTAAATTTTCATTCTTACTTTGAGGGGGATCTTTTTTCTGAAGATCCCCAAACCAAATTTCCAACCGGCCCAACAAATACCCATCAAGTTTATACACAGCCCACCAAATGGGAGTTATTCAGATATAACCACGTGAAATAGTTGTCCTCAGCCATTCCCTGACGGTTCATGGCATGGGTCTTTTGGACATTACAGAAGCCATCCCCTCACTCAACTTACTAGTAGCCCAGATGCTCAGTAAGAAGTATAAATCAATATTTTTCCCTAAACGATAACTCAAAGAGTTATCAGCAATCTGCTTTTTTCTTTTTTGCGGATTACCTATTTGACTCAATTTCGATAACAGATTAAGCATGTATTCCAGGTAAATCGTTATTGGATGAATACGGTGTTCTTCTCGAAGATATTCTAAAAATAATTTTCTGAGATTAGAATTAATCGGCAAATTATATTTCGTGGCAACAAATTTTTTTTCTGTTCCGAAAAGATGGCGTTCGACTCCTGCTTCTTCAGCAATTCGCCTGGGTATCGGGCGATCATAGGAATTATGCAGTCGCCAGGGCTCCATTTCAGAGGAAAGCGAGATGTTTGAAATATCTTTAATATCTGTGGCGAGTATTCCGGGTAAAGGAATATTGATGAACCCACTTTTAAGTCTCATTTCAGAGCAATAGCCTAAAGGTCTTCCTGGTACTCTGATTTCGTTTAGTATCTTATTCGGAATATTTGCGTCCCAAACTGAATCGCCGTGGTGACCCGAGAATACAACAGCTGCAGAACAGTTAACCTCGATATATTTGGCCATCAAGTGTAGTCCCACTTCAGACCAGGCACCTGAGTGGTGTTTAGGATAGGTTGTGGCCAGGAAGTATAACTCATCATCCGAAACATTAGAGCGTTTATTGTCAAGAAACAACACATCATACCGCAACTTTTCTGCGATACGTTTTGCACCCGCCACCTCATCATCTCTTTTGAACCTTGAGATGTAAGTTTTCATCTTATTTGCAATGAATACAGATTTGACACCAATTTGTCTTACCAGGACTGACACAGCGGTTGAGTCGTAACCTTCTGAAAGCATGGAGAAAGGTGCTATGGCATTTCTTCTTTTATCGCATTCATAGTTTTTTCTGACTTTTATTAGGATATCATTTATAAATTTAAGGCATTGACTATAGGAGGCTAAACCGTGTTTTTTGTATCGATATTCAAATGTTATCTGTTCTTTGGTAAAAATAATATTTTCATGAAATACTTGATAAAAATTCGAGATTTCTGGATGAATAACGGTAAATTTTCGACTGTATTGGTTTCTACTTACACAAAGCGAAAGGCTCTCGCGTTTATAATCATGTTCGACATCTAACCTGGCGCCAGTAGTTGCCAAAAGAAGAATCAAGCTATTTGAAAAAAGGTGCATTCCTTTGTATTCGCAAAACAGTAGGCGATCAATCGGGCTTGATGTTATGGAGAAATATACTTTGTCATCATCAATTCTGATACCACTTCCGAAAAAATTTTCACTTCGATGAAAGTTTCCTTTTTCAAATTCATCATCCCACACTCCCTCGACCATAAAATCGTCTCGACATTCTACTGAAGAACCGTGGACAACATAAATTGTACGCGATTTTTGGCCAATACTTGCTATCCAGGCTAATTTGGGCAAGTCCTTGTCAACATTAAAATCAAATTTATATCCCAAAGCAGACCCTCCGAAATCATTCTTAATTGAGAAATATTTCAAAGACGGTAATATTCTATTCATTAATTGCAATTATTTACAACAAAGAATGATGCACATATTTACATATTGCTCCAACAACATTGCAGCTATCAACCCTCAGAAAAAATACGGGCATGGGATTATTATCACGACAGGCTAAATCTTGAATGGATAGACCCTTCCGTGGTATATTTGTGATAATCAAAGCATATCGGTAAATTTTACATAAATTCCAAGTATCAAGATGTTCTATCCAAGTTTGTATAAAACTGAGATATTGGCATCAAATCTTTAGTTGGAAATCTGTCAGATTGGGGCTAATGCTTAGAGCATATCACAATCTTTAACAAAATTCTGATACACGATCGGCGGTAAGAAGAAAGAAACGATTTCTCCGCGCGAGACCATAGCCCTATATATTCTTCGAAGATTTTACTATAACCGGCTAATATCGCGTCAGAATTAAACAAGCAAAAGGAGAGAGTACGATTATCTTGAATAAGAAAAAGGATATTTTATACGGGTGCTTTCTATTTGCTTTACTCTTAGGAGTAGCTTTTGTCTTTTTCTGGCAGGTTAGAGATTTACCGATTATCCGGATAGGTCTCTACCATGCGAAGATGGCAACTCAGCTTTTGGATACAGGTTTTAACATTGATGCGGTCAATACGTTTGGAAAATATTATCGAGGAATGGGTCTGGCTCTTATTGCAACACCATTTATAAACCTTTTTGGCCTCAACGTAGCTGTTAAATTTGCTTCTTTTATTACGACGTCCCTATTTTTGCTTGGTAGCTTTTTCTTTTTTCAGCACTTTAACCTTCGGGCAAACATTCCCAAGAAATATGTGTTTCTTGAAATGTTGTTGCTTTTCTGGAATCCGGTGGTGATTCACCAATTTAGTTCAGCCTATGCGGATAGTGGCGTTAGCTTGATGTATCTATTGTCACTTATTTTCTTTGACCGGTTACAAACTAAAGAAGGCGGGTGGGCTTCTGCGATTAAATTGACCCTTTGCCTTCTGCTTGCTTATTATTTTAAAACAATTGGGCTGGCTTTTCCACCATTACTTTTCCTAATATTTTTTATTCAGATTATTCTTTTCAGGCAAACATTTCCAAGAGAAAAAACGCTTGTTTTGTTGATTGTTTCCGCCGTTATTTATTGCATCATTTTTTACTTGGCCATGAATAAATATCTTGGTATTTTCTATCTTAACCTGGATAATCTTCAATCAAGAGGAGATACGCTTTCTCTATTTTCAATTGCCGGGCATATTAAAAAACTCAAAACAATTACTTGGGTATTCTGTTTGACTTTTAGTACTTTGAATATATTTTTTTTAGGAACCTTAAAGGGTCTTTTTAAAAACCGTTTCTCATGTGATTGGTTATTGATTACTAGCACCCTTATTATTATAGGAATTATATTTTTAGAACATGGAGCAACGTATAATTTGCGTTTGTTTTTACCGATTGTCCCGATATTTTGTTTCTATTTAGCACGTGGCTTTTTAGAGTTTAGAAATCGTAGGCTTATGATTGGGATTTTGATTCTTTATTTTTTCATCAATACCATTACTGTGGTCACTTATAATTTGCCATCGATTAATCGACAGGTCCCCAAGCTTTTGCCGATCCTTTTTCGAGCGCATGATAATTTCAGAATACAAGCAATGGTTAACACGAGAGATACTATTCGTACGATTAATGAAATTGTAGCTACGGGGGGGACTTTGATTGTGTTTGATGGTTATTACGTGCACGGTACTGAAGCATATGGTCATGGTGTTTATGATCGTATGGGGCTTTTTCGTGAGGATATTCAAATTCAATATTGTGCTGTGATTGAAGATGTAGAATTGCCTGAGACGGGTTTCTTTTATATCTGGCGCCATCCATACTTGGTTCCGAAGCAGAAAGTGAATTTTATGGCTTTCGTTGAACAGTTTGATTATGAGGTTTTTATTGACAACCGCCTGTTTCTCATCAAAGGGACTCGACAGAAGAATGCTATCAATGTTCAATGAACTACCCCGCAGCAGCGTTGGGAGGAATTCTTTTGATTAAAATTTGTGATATCATCATTCCGCGTCCTTAAGACTGAATTGAATGTACCTGCTATCTTTCATAATCTTTTCAGGGCTTCAAAATAGTAACGCACGACACAAGTGTTCGCCATACCCTGCAGCCTTTTATCGGGTGCCACAATGATGCGTGCCAAGGGCTACATTGACAACATCATGATTATTCTTGTAGGATTACTTATATAAAATTTATTCTGTCCACTGCGATTATAAAAAGTGTAACCCCTTTTGAGGCCGGCCATGCTGGATCGATTACACCCGGGCACAACCGCGGCAAATAAAAATTCCGATCGCTTTCAACGCATAAAGCAGACCCTGCTCAAATCACCGGTTCATCTGTGCCTGGAGCGGGCCGAGCTGGTTACGGCCTTTTTCCGCAGTTATAACAACCCTTCAGACCCGGTCATTATCCAGAAAGCCTGTATGATAAACCAGGGCGTCCATGGCTATTTAAAGTCTTTCGAAACCAGGACGGCATCACTACATTTGGCTGCGCGCATAGCGGCCGAAGGCCTGGTGGACTTCGCCGATCGATTGGCTGTCGAAGCAGAGCGGCAGGCAGCCGTCCAACCTGATAATCGCCGTGCTGATGAGCTTCTATCCATGGCCCGGATCTGCCACAAAGTTCCCAGGGAACCCGCTGAAACGTTTCAGGAAGCACTGCAGTCGCTCTGGATTACATCTATCTCACGAATCTAAACAAAGGAGGCTAATCATGAATGTTGGAGAATGGACTACCAGACTTGCTCAACGCTGGCCGGAAGCAGCCTGTCTCAAGTACAATGATCTGGAACTGAATCAAAAGCAATTCAACCAGAGGGTCAACCGTCTTGCCAACGCCTTTCTGGAAGCAGGCCTTAAAAAAGGTCAACGGGTTGCCGTGATCCTGGGAAACAGCAATGTTTTCCTGGAAGTGCTTTTCGCCCTGTCCAAAATCGGCGGCATCATGGTCCCCCTGAATTTCAGGCTGGCTCCGCCCGAACTGGAATACATCATCAATGATTCCGAACCGATCATGCTTTTATATTCCCCTGAATTCCTGCCCACAATTCAGGCCATGGAAAACAAATTGCCCTCAATAAAAAAATTCATCTGTGAAATGGATGGTGGAAAACCCGAAGATTTGGAATATGAAGCCTGGACCGCCGGCCAAAGCATTGTAGAACCGGCCCTGGATTATGAGGTTGATTTTGAAGACCCGCATTTCATTATGTACACCTCCGGCACCACGGGCCGTCCCAAAGGCGCAGTTGTCAGGCAGGGCCAGACCCAGTGGAATGCCATAAACGGCATGTTGACCTACCCCCAGGAGGAGACGATAACGGATTTGTGCTGTGCTCCGCTTTTTCATATCGGCGCCCTGCATGCCTCGGCCACACCCAATGTATACCGGTGCAACCGCCTGGTCCTCCAACGGTTTTTTGACCCGGCCCAAGCCCTGAAGCTGATCGAGGAAAACCAGGTCAACTTGATGTTTGGCATCCCGGTCATGTTTCTGATGATGTGCCAACTACCTGAGTTCCAAAAAACGGATTTTTCCTCTGTCAAATTTTTCCTGACCGGTGGTTCGCCCTGCCCCAAATCCATTATCGAAACCTATCAGGAAAAAGGCGTCGTCTTTAATCAGGGCTACGGTATGACCGAAACCGCCACGGGCATCACCGCCCTCGGATCTGAAGATTCCCTGCGCAAACTGGGCTCCTGCGGCAAACCCCTTTTTCATACCGACATCAGACTGGTGGGCATGGAAGGTAAAGACGTGGCCCCGGGAGATCTTGGCGAAGTGCTGATAAAAAGTCCCACCGTCATCAAGGAATACTGGCGCAGGCCTGAGGAAACCGCCAATACCATAGTAGACGGCTGGCTGCACTCTGGCGATGTCGGTTATTTGGACGAAGAAGGCTACCTGTTCCTCGTGGACCGCAGCAAGGACATGTATATCAGCGGCGGTGAGAACGTATACCCGGCCGAAGTGGAAGACGTCCTCATGAGCCACGATGCTGTGGCCGACGCCGGCGTTATTGGCATACCCGATGAAAAATGGGTCGAGGTGGGCCTGGCCGTGCTGGTTAAAACCCCGGGAATGGAAGTCACGGCCGAGGAAATTGTCGAATATTGCAAGGGCAAGCTGGCCGGATATAAGCGACCCAGAAAAGTCGTTTTTATCGACCAGCTCCCGCGAACCCTGACCGGCAAGATATTGAAAAAGGATTTGAGGGTCATGTACATCAAGGAGGGCCAGTATCAGCCGCCCGAATAAACCCCATAGTTGCATAAACAACATTGCAAAGGACGGATAATATTTGTTATTATAAACAATATCATAAGTACGCGTAAAAATTGCGCGGCAGGCTATATAAACCCAATCGTAGTGTAAGGCCTGCCGCGCATTTCCTGTCGAAGACCGCCTTCAGTATTTTATTCGCTTGGTTTGCGTACCGGCACCTCAATTTTCCTTTTATCAGGGTCTTTCTGCCGGCGGTAGAAAATGGCGACATGGCCGATCATGCCGACCAGGGCAGAGACAGATTCCTTTTCCAGCACATGGACAATCTCTTTTTTCTGACCTTTTTCCTTGAACTCGATGAATTTTATCTTGACCAGCTCGTGCTGATCCAAAGCTTCATCCAGGGCTTTGACGACGGATGGAACAACCCCCTTCTGGCCCACAAAAACGGTTGGTTTCAAACCATGGGCAAGCCCCTTGAGATATTTCTTCTGATAACCTTTCAGTACGTCCATATCATTTATCTCCCTCGATTGAATCGCTCAAGATCTTGACCCGTTTGGAAATATCCATGACCGTCATCCTGCGGTTGTCTATCCACCATTTGGCCGCTACTTTTTCATGCCACTCGCTGAAAAACATTGCAAAGGCCTTCTGTGATCGTTCTTTCTCCTCATCACTATCGAACGTCAAGCTTTTCTGCAGATAGTCAGCCTTGTTAATCAGTTCCGATCTGATTTTCTCTGCCCACGAAACCATTTTATCCGTTCCGGTGAGCGGGGGAAATCCAATTTCCTGGTGTGCCCTGGCAAGCGTTTCTGTCTGTTTGCTGAAGTATTCTTTTTTGCACTTTTCACAGTACCAGTCCCTTTTGTCCACCAGGAATAAGTTTTTTGCGTGGCTCTCGAAAAGCTGAACCTTGAATTTCGTGTGACAGGTTCGGCACCTTACCGCGTATGTAAATTCATCATTCTTCAAAGTTTTTTCCTCATAAAAACACTCAATGGATCCTTCTTGTAGGATCCAAAGGATTCGATTTTTTCATAACCCCGTTTTTCGTACAAAGCGATGGCTTCATGCTGGTGAATGCCGGTCTCGAGTCTGGCTTCGGCAACACCTTCTGATATGGCCTTTTTCTCCAGGACATTCATCAGCCGCTTGGCCAGCTTCCGGCCACGGTATTCCTTGGGAACATAAAGCCGCTTGATTTCAACATAAGCTTCGGACACCCTTTTAAACGATGCGATGGCCACAGGTCGATCGAGATCGAAAGCCCCTATAAAATAATATTCAGCGCCGGCCAGCTTGGCGACATCCACCAGGTGGTTGCTTTCCGGCGGGTACAGTGTAGCCTGGTATACATCCAGGTCTGCAATCATGCTGGAAATTTCCGGTGTGCGCGGATCAACCATTGCAATTGAAATCTTGTCGTTTTCAAACATAGACATGATGGTTTTCGGAACATTTTCAATGGCTATGGTTTGCGGAGCATTGCCCGGTATCGTACGCAAGGTGAGTGAACATGCGTGCAGGGCCAGGCGGTTAAACTTAAAATTGTCCCTGACATAATTTATCGCCCGGGTCGATCCATAACGCGCATCACCGACCACGGGGTGTCCGGCCAGCTTTGCGTGCCGGCGTATCTGATGCGTACGTCCGGAATGTATCTCGACCCGCAGCATCGTGTAATGGGAACTGTGCCCGAGAACGCGATAATGTGTCTCGCTGGACAGGCGCTTTCCTGAACCACCCGGGTTGCTGCGACCGCCGGCTTTTTTGGACAGCGGCCAAGACCAGACTCCGTCCCCCCCGTCTTCTCGAGCGTTTTCCAGAATTCCGTGTACAACCGCAACATACCTTTTTTTTACATTGCGGGATGCAAACTGTTCTGAATAAAAGCGCAACATTTCCCGGGTGACGGCCAATAATATAACACCGCTGGTCTCTTTGTCCAGGCGGTGAACCGGATTGACGCCGAATTGCGCGTCACCCACCGTCCGTTTACGGACCTGCGGATTTTCGTCAAGATAGGCGTTCACGATGGAGCAGAGATCTTCTCCGGAATTGTTGTGAACCGAAAGACCTGCGGGTTTATTTACGAAAAGTCTGCCCAGGCCTGTTTCCAGAACAGGAATTTTTACCGCGTTGTGTTCTATGGTCAACATGTACATAGGCTTTTCATTTTTTTATCCATTGCGCAATGGCATCGGCCACGCCGCCGTCGTTGTTTGATGCCACGGTTTGAAAACGAGCTTTGAGATCCTGCGGTGCATTTTCCACAACAAAACTCTTGGCGGCCCATTCCAGAAGATCTATATCATTGTAATCGTTGCCCACCGCCATGGTTTTTGTCTGGTTTATATCGAGTTCGGCCGCCAGCCATGCCGCGGTACTGCTTTTAGAGACATCCGGGTGGAACAGCTCGATCCATGTGGACCTGTGGTCTAAGGGCGATGTCGTGTGAATGACACTCAGTTCGGGCAGTACGCTCCTCACCATTGCCAGCGCATCGTCGGTCTCGGTCTCGGGAACCACTGCAAGAAACTGGGAGGCTTCCCTAAATCCATCTGCTGAAACTGAATTCAAGGGCTTTCCAAACTGCCTGTATCTATCCAGCCGGGTTTTAAAATCGGTGTTGTTACCAGATGCTTGCCGATAAAAAAAATGATGATTCTCAGGCACCGGATAATGCAGCATGAAATCGAATGCTGATTGCTTGAAAAATGTCAGCGCCCGTGCAACCATTTCGGTTGAAAGATTGCACGCATACAATAGCTTGCCTTCGGTCTGGGTTATCGCCCCGGCTCCCGTTGTAAAGATGATGTAGTCAACGGGCAGGTCGACCCCCGGGGAGCCCCTAAATGAGTATAGCGATCGGCCTGTGGCCACTGCCGTCTTGATACCGCACCGGTTCAGATCTTCGAGGGCATCGAGATCCCGCTGGGCAAGCGTACCGTCCGAACGCAACAGAGTCCCGTCAAAATCGGTTATAAACAGGCCGTTATTCAATTTTTTATTCCTATCATAAGGTTTTTTTCAAACACCTCTTTTGATCTGATGCTATAATGCATTTGGCACGCGCAATCAATCTATTCATGCCCCACCCTGAGTCCCGGTCCCCTGGGACAATATCATGTTGGCAATGCCAACCACCTATGCTAATTTTACAGGACCCGATTTTCATAGGAAAAATGACATGATCCTCTCTTTTCACCCTGTATATGAAGCTGACCGCAATCTGCTCTGCGCCGGACGGGACCCTGGAAAAGATGAACTTTCAGCCATCAAGTCCGCCCGCGCCGTTATCCTGCCGCAGGGGTGCCGAGAGTCTCTTTACGCCATGGCGCGAGAAAACTGTCGCCATGTTTTTCCCAACTATGACCAACGCTTTACATTCCCCGATAAACTCGGCCAGGCGCACCTTTTCAGCCGGATGAACGCCCCTCATCCCGCAACAGAAACGTTTAAAACCGCTGCTGATTTCAAAAGAACCTATCAAAGCCCCGGGGCATACTCCAAGCTGTCCTACCCCATGGTGTTCAAATTCGACTGGGGGGGTGAGGGTGATAATGTATTTCTGGTCGATGACATCAATGCATTGAAAATCAGACTGAGCCTGGCAGAATCCTATGAAAAAACCGGCCAGTATGGATTCCTTCTCCAGGAATACATCCCGGCACACGGTCGGTCGCTGCGTATCGTGGTCATCCACAGGAAATTTTTTTCCTACTGGCGCCGGCAGGAAAACCAAAATGAATTTTACACAAACCTCAAAAAAGGTGCTACCATCGATACCCATAACCGCCCGCAGCTTCAGAAAGCGGCAATAAAGGTCACCGCGTCCTTTTGCGGTAAAACAGGCATCGACCTTGCGGGCATTGACCTTTTGTTCTCGGAGGCCTCGCTCCAAAAAGGCCGGATTGAACCGCTGTTGCTGGAAATCAACTACTTTTTCGGCCGCAAGGGGTTGGGCGGATCGGAAGCATACTATAAGATATTACAGGAAGAAATTGACCATTGGGTAGAAGGCATCCGACAGTAGATACCCGGGTCCAGAGGGCGTGTCGAAGATCCCGTCCTGCGGGGGCACTGGATGCTCCCTGGAAGGGAGTATCTGCGCCATAACATATGCGTGTCTAAAGTGAACTAAAGTTAAGGAATTCTATCTTTTTTATAAATGGCCGCGCGTAGTGATTCATCCGTCATGAAACCGTTTGCATACGACCTCAATGAAAAGGAAATAAAAAAAGAGCGCCGCAAGGCCAGAGATCTGAGGGCCTCCCAGTGGTGGAAACGTCGATGTGCCAAAGGGGTGTGTCACTATTGCGGAAGGGCAACGCCGCCCAAGGAGCTCACCATGGACCACATCGTTCCGATTTCAAGGGGCGGCAAGAGCACCAAAGGCAATCTTGTTCCCTGCTGCAAAGCCTGCAACAACAAAAAAAAGCAGCTGCTGCCCATGGAATGGGAGGAATATCTTACAAATCGGTGATCATTACTGCAGACTGTAGAAAAGGGAGGGATAGCGCTCAAAGCAGATGGGTGAAAAACAGCTGAAATTTTTAGAGTTTGTACCTCTGATTTTATACATCACCTTTGCAAGGGCCGTTGGTACCGACATTGCGGGACCCCAATGGAAAGTATCTTTCGTAATTGGTGGGGCCGTGTCCACGTTTGCCCTCATCGTACTTCTGCGCAATAAGAATTTTATTCTCAATCGTATTACGCTGGGCGTAAACCTGTTTTTCATCAGCGGCACCCTGGCCGTTGTCCTGCGATTGGATTCGGTTTTAGACCTCTACTGGCGCTTCAATCCGGCCCCCATGTTCGCCTGGGTGATTACCGTTGGGTTTGCTGCGACGCTGTTCAGCCCCCATGGGTTTACCGGCACCCGGAACATGGACCGCAACAGGATGTACCTGCATTCCGCACTGTTACTGACAGCTGCCATCATCGCCATGGGAATCTCTTTGTTTTTCCAGGGAAAAATTGTTTACGCGGACATTTTGCCTTTTATCGGGCTATTCATCGTCAACGACAGACTACAGTCCAGATCTAAGAATGAATCCAGTTCCACGGCCTCACACGGAGGATGTCATGCGAACAGAAAATGAGATAAAATACCTCATGAAAGCCATCGATGCCTTTCAAAGAAGGCTCCTCGTGATCTCCCCCGACTTTCAAATCCTGGCTGCCAACAAACCCATCGCCGACCTCCCGAATACCGAACTCGTCGGACAGTACTGCCATGAGCTTTTCTATGACCGTTCTTCTCCCTGCAACAATTGTGCGGTCAGGGTCGCCTTGGAAGATAAACGCCCATCATTATGCCCAAAACCGGAGACGCTCCTGAATCAAGGGCTCATGCCCTGTTATTATGCCTACCCCATTTATAACAATGGCGAAATCGAAGCCTTCGTGAGCATGGACTTCGATATACCCACCATCGCTCTTCTGGAAGAAAAACTGAAGCGATCCAACGCGTTTCTGGAAAATCTGCTGCAGAGCGCCGTCGATTGCGTCGTGGCTGCCGACATGGATGGAAAAATTTTTCTGTTCAACGAATCCGCCGTGGAATTGTTCGGCTACACATTGGAGGAAGCCACCGGCAGCTTGAATGTCAGGAACATCTATCCGGACGATGGTGCCTATGAAGTGATGAAAATCCTGCGGGGTAAAACCTGTGGTGGCAATGGCCGGCTGAAAACCTTCCACACCCGAGTACTGGCTAAAAACGGAGAACAAATTCCCATCAGTCTTTATGCGTCCATTCTTTTGGAAGATGGGCAAGAAATCGCCACCATCGGGTTTTTCCATGACCTCAGGAAACGGATCAAAATCAGGAAAGAGCTGGAAAACACACAGGTACAGCTTCTGCAGGCTGAAAAAATGGGTTCCCTTGGAAAACTGGCCGCCGGTGTTGCCCACCAGATCAACAACCCCCTGGGGGGCATCATCCTTTTCGCCAAGTTGATCCTGGAAGAATATGACCTGGTCGAGGGTGCCAAAAGCGACCTTCAACGCATCCTTAAAGATGCCGACAGGTGTCGCAATATCGTAAAAGAGTTACTTGAATTTACAAGACAAACACGCCACCTCATGCAGCCCAACGATCTTAATAGAGCCCTGCAGCGGACCCTGTTTCTGCTGGAAAGCCAGGCCCTTTTCCAGAACATCAAGGTCAAGCAAGACCTGCTTACAAGCCTGCCCCTGGTTATCTGCGATGCTCAGCAGATGAACCATCTGTTCATGAACCTTATTCTGAACGCGGCCCAGGCCATGGACGGCAAGGGAACCCTGGCCTTGAAAACCACGGCAAACACGGATCGAAATCGCGTACATATTGAAATATCAGATACAGGCCCCGGTATTTCAGATCACGTATTGCCGCACATGTTCGATCCTTTTTTCACCACCAAAGAGGAGGGCAAGGGTACCGGGCTCGGCCTGAGCCTGGCCTACAATATCGTCGAAAACCATGGCGGGTCAATTTCAGCACAAAACAGACCCGCCAAAGGCGCCAGTTTCATTATCGAACTTCCGATTGCTCAAAAAGCCAAGCAAGGAGATGAACGTGGGGAATAAAACTGAAGCATTGCACATACTTGTCGTAGATGACGAACGGGATATTCGGGAAGGTTCGCAGCGAATCCTGTCCCGCATGGGTTTTCAGGTCAGCATGGCTTCGCGGGGTGACGAAGCGCTGAAAATGCTTGCCGAGGTTCCGGCCGCCATCATGCTGCTGGATCTCAAAATGCCGGGTATGGATGGTATGGAGGTCCTCACCCGCGTTCATAAAATGGATGCCGATATCCTCGTAGTCGTCATAACCGGTTATGCCACTGTCGAAACCGCCATCCAGGCCATGAAACAGGGTGCCTATGATTTCATACCCAAACCCTTTGAACCGGATCAGCTGCGCATCATCATCAACCGTGCCGCGGAAAAAATCCGCCTGAAAACTGAAGCCCAGAAACTGGCCCGGGAACAGCATCGAACCCTTCTGGATCTTGCCATGGAAAAAAGCCGCATCAGAACAGTCATCGAATCGCTGCCCAACGGTGTCGTCGTGACCAATAACGCCGGTCAGGTTGCCCTGATGAACCCTGCTTTCAAGCACCTTATGGGTTTGAGCAACGAATTCGAGTTTGGACAACCCATCGATGCCTATATAAAAGACCCGGGGCTTTGCGAACTCATTATGGACATCTCCAAAGGAAAGCACATCGATTACGAGGACATTCCCTCCTACGAATTCACGCCGGCCAGCGAAACATACCTGCTGGCTGAGGCACAACCTGTCATCGGAGAAAAAAGCCAGTGCCTGGGGGCCGTCGTGAATCTCGTCGATATCACCGCCATAAAAGTTCTCGATCGCCTGAAATCTGAATTTGTTGCCAAAGTGTCCCACGAACTGCGTTCACCACTTTCCACCATACACGAACAATTGGCGGTCGTACTCAATGACATGGTGGAGGTGGCGCCCCGGGATAACCAGAAAATCCTTGCCCGCGCCAAGGAAAAAACCCATGGGCTTATTTCCCTGATTGGTGACCTTCTGGACCTCTCTCGCATCGAAGAAGGCGTGATCTGCACAGAACCCAAGCCGGTTAAAATTGATGTGCTACTTGAAGATATTATTCAATTTCTCCAATCCAAGGCTGCGTCCAAAAAGCAGAGCATTGGGCTCAAACGCCTCGCCGCCGACATACCGCCGGTTCAGGCAGACCCCCTGGCACTTGAAAGCATTTTTGGCAACTTGATCGCCAATGCCATTAACTACACTCCGGAAGGGGGCACTATCAAAGTTCAGGTCGACATTGCCGGCATCAACCTGCGCGTCAAGGTGGTAGACACGGGCTTCGGGATAGAAGAGAAACACCTGGACAAAATTTTCAACCGCTTTTACCGGGTCAAGACCGACAAGACCCGCTTTATTACCGGTACGGGACTTGGACTGCCCATCGTCAAAGAACTGATTACATCGCTGAACGGCTTTATCGATGTGGAAAGCGTGCCCGGCAAAGGAAGTACATTCACCGTTCTTCTGCCGGTCAAAACTTGAGGCGGGTGCCGAACGCTTCACTACGTATGAGGCCGCCATGCACACTGGGAAAGAGTTCTAAGCGCAATGCTGGACGCATGCAGTAATTTTACCATGACCGGGGATTTAGGGTTTGCGCGGAAATAAGTTCGCAAATTTTCAGAGTTCAGGCGCCCGTTCAGCAAGGCACGAAAATGCAGGAATATCTGGCATATGTCGAATTTTCGCAACACCGCTGAGCGGGATGGATGGGCGCTGAAAATGTGAAGTTATTTTTGAGCGAGCCCTCAGGCGTTACTGCGTGGAAAGGGCATCGATGAACGCCTGGGGTGGAACCTGCAGACCCGTCCAGAGCGCAAGGGTGCGCCTGGCCTGATAGGCCAGCGACGTCAAACCGTCCAGAAATTGAACGCCCTGGTCACGGGCCATTTTTTCCCAGAAATTTTCAGGGCGATCATAATTCAGATCCATGACCAGTTCACAGTCCGGCAGTTTCAAATGGTTTACCAGTGCTTCCATTTCGGGCGATTCATCCGCATTGGAGACCGAGGTGGCATTGACAATGAGGTCCACCGGCGGCGGCCTTTCCAGTAATGATGTCAATGATCGTGCTTCACCGCCGAAACGGGCCACGATGTCTGACGTGCGCTCTGCATGACGGCCGGCCACATAAATGGCTTTCGTCCTCAGCCAGCTCAAAATAAAAGCGACTGCCTTGGCCGCCCCGCCCGTCCCGAAAACCAGGGCTGACTTTCCTTCCACATCGAAACCGACCTGGTTCAGTGCATCCATGATGCCGATGGCATTGGTGTTATAGCCCTTCAATTCGCTGCCGTTGCGAACAATGGTATTGATAGCGCCAATAATATTGGCGCCTTCGGAAAGAATGTCCAGGTGCGGTATCACCGCCTCCTTGTAAGGTACGGTCACATTGGCACCGGCGATATTGAGAACCCTGATGCTCTGCAATGCCTGGCCCACATCTCCCGGGGCCACATGAAACGGCACATAGGCGCCCTTGATACCCATGCGCCGCAGAACCGTTGAAAAGATGGCCGGGGACTTCGAACGATAGGCCCGCTCGTCACCGATGATGCAATATACCTTCACAGTTTTTTCGTCTCAGCATAAATAATTTTATAAGAGCCAAGGGCAAACAGCGAAGAACTGCCCATTGGGGCCCGCGATTCCTTGAACCCTATCACTTAGGATACGGATTGACATCTACCAGGTCCGGCCCCAGGTAGGCCCGCTCGTTTTCCCCCAGGATGCCCATGGCCAAACACATGATCGTCCAGATATGAACGGTGTGGTACCTGCCGTCATAATGCTCCTTGAGATCATGAATCTGGGAATGGCAGTTGTGACAGGGGGTGATGCAGTAGTCAGCCGCCGTCTCCTTGATCTGTTCAAACTTCAGGCGGCCGTAGTACCGTCGGGCTTCGGGCAATCCTGACTGTAAAAATCCGCCGCCGCCGCCGCAACAGAAGTTGTTGGAACGGTTGGGAGTCATATCGACAAAGTTTTCATCTCCGACGATGGTTTTAACGATATAGCGCAGATCTTCCGCGATGGGGTCGCCCAGTGATTTCCGCACGAGCTGGCATGGGTCCTGAACCGTGAATTTCACCTGCGGACCCTTATTCCAGTCCGAATTGACCTTGAGTTTACCTTCGCGCATCCATTGAGCATAATATTCGATGATGCTCTTTACTTCAAATTGATGTTCGATGTTGAATTTGTTCAGCCCGACCCGGACTGAAAAGAATTCGTGCCCTCATTCGGTGTTGAGCCAGACCTTGCAGCCCAGGTCATCAACCGCTTTGGCCTTGATGCGGACGTTTTTTTCCCACAGTTCAGTGTCGGCACAAAACAGACAGTAGTTTTCCGCTGCCCATCCCTTGGACCCGTAAGTCCAGTCCGCGCCGACAATGTCGAGTATTTTCCAGAGCGGCACCATCTCATCCGGTTCGGTCACGGGCTCCCGGGAATTCTGATTCAAAAAAAATTCGGCCCCATGCTTGTCTATATGGGCCTGCATTGCGGAAAATTCAGGCTGGGCCTCCTGGTATTCCTCGAGCACATCCTCCACTACGAACCGGAAGTCCTCCTCCGAGGCACCCATGGCACTGCAGGTATCGTTTTTGAATGCCATTTCACAGGAACCGCGAATGTTTTTCGGCTGGGACGCTTTCGGCCACCTATTCCGGACATTGAAAACCAGGCCCGGAATGTCGATTTTCATGGGACAGGCATATACGCATCGCTGGCACATGGTGCACATCCAGGCCCATTTCGAATTCAAGACCTCTTCATCCAGGCCGAGAGCCGCCATTCTTAAAAATTTTCTGGGATCCATGTCTTCCAGCCCGGTAGCCGGGCAACCCGACGAACAGAGTCCACAGGTCAGGCACAGGTTAAGATTTCCGCCGTCCGGCAGGATTTTCATAACCTCATCCTTGAAGGTATGCTCGGCACGGGCTTTGAGTTCAATTACCGCAGATGGCATGGATTGCTCCTCTCAATTTTTTATACAGTTTGCCGGTATAACATTCTGATTGGCGTCTTTAAGCTTGCATTTCAAGCCCGCAGCATGCGTTTCAGGCTCTTGGAAATTTCATCCGCTGACGCCGGTTTGGCAATGTAGTCATCCGCTTCGGTACTCATCCCATCCGCATGGGAATAGCGTGTCGACGTTACGTGGGATGCCACGGCGGTCAAGAGCAGTACCGGGATATCGCAGAAATTATTGTCTTCCTTAAGCTCCTTGCACATTTCGTAACCGTCTTTTTCCGGCATCATGACATCCAGGACGATGGCATCCGGCGGATTCGCCTGCACTTTTTCCATGCCTTCCACACCATTGTAGGCAAGCTCCACATCAAACCCCTCTTTTTCCAACTGCCCCTGTACGATGGAACAGAAATCAGGTTCGTCATCCACAACGAGTATTCTTTTTTTAGCAGTCATCGTGCACCTCCTTTAATAATGAATTTTACGTTTTCTATAGCAAATTTTTTCAACCACAAAGACACGAAGGGGAAAAGAAAGAAAACCTTTGTGTTCTTTGTGCCTTTGTGGTTCCGGTTTTTCCAGGTTAGATCGCTACCTACATTTCGGGCCTAGGGTACAAACCGGCCTTTTCGACGATCTCCGGAACCATCTCCTCCCACTCGATGGCCATGACGTGGAAACCGGAGATCCCATCAACCTCCTTGAGTCGCTGGATATCTTCAATGCAGATTTTAATCCCTTCTTCCGCCTGCTTCTCCTTAGGGGTGTCGGACAGGCGTTTGACCAGCGCATCCGGGACATCCATTCCCGGAACCCTGTTTTTCATGTACTTGGCCATACCCGCGGATTTCATGGGCGTCATGCCCGCCAGAATGTAGACCTGCTCGTGAAGTCCCCGGTCCCGGGCGAGCTTCATCCACGCTTCAAACTTATCCAGATTGTATATGCACTGGGTTTGAATAAACTCGGCACCGGCCTTGATCTTCTTTGCCAGCCGCGGAACCCGTATCTCAAATGGATCGGCGAATGGATTCGCAGCGGCACCTACGAACATTTGCGGCGGCCGCTTAATGTCGTCACCCCCCAGAAACTTACCGTCATCCCGCATATGACGTACCATCTGGATCAGCTGCATGGAGTCGATGTCATGAACGTTCTGTCCCTGGGCGCAGTCCCCAAAACTCTGGTGATCCCCTGAAAGACAGAGAACATTACTGATATCGAAAGAAGCGGCCCCCAGAATGTCGCTCTGCAGAGCAATGCGGTTTCTATCCCGGGTAACCATTTGCAAGACAGGATCGAGCCCCATGATCTTTAGCCGAATACAAGCCGCCAGGCTGCACATACGTGTCACTGACGTCTGGTTATCAGTGATATTCACAGCATCGACATGGTCCTTGATCAGGTTTGCCTTTTTGACAATCACCTCCGGATCGCTTCCCCGCGGAGGGCCGCATTCGGACGTAACCGCCAGGTGTCCCGCCGATAAAACTTTTTTCAACCTGCTCGATGTGTTTGCTTTCATGGCTGTACATCCTCCCTGACAACTTTTCGGGGCCCGCCGGCCCTGTCCGTGGACCAGTCCTTCAACGGGCTGAGCGCTTCATAATCATCGAGCCTATCGAGCGCCTTGAGGCGTTCTATGATTAATTGCCAGGCACAGATGAGCTCCTTGTCGATCTCACATTTTCCATCGGTCGAGCCTCCACAGGGACCGTTCAGGACCCGTTTGGCGCATCGGGACACCGGGCATATTCCACCGGTTCTGGCCAGGATGCACTGCCCGCAGCCCTGGCAGCGCTCTGTCCACAAACCGCGCTCCTCGGTGGCACCCATAAAGCAGGTGTTGACTCCCGGGTAGACCGGTGTCGAAAAATATTTTTCGGCGGCAAACTGCACCCCGACGCCGCAGGCTAGCGACACGATGGCGTCATACCGGTCCACCCTGTCGCGGATCTCCTCCAGATACTCATGGTCGCACTGACGCTGCAGGGTCTCTTCGTCGATCTTAACGTCCCGTTTCTGGTTCAAAAAATACATTCTAAGCGCCGATGCCAGAATGCCCACCTCTTTTTTTCCGCCCGCTTCGCAGACGGTGACACATTCATTGCAGCCCAAAATCAGGATTTTTTCATGGGTTCCAAGCTCCTCGATAATCTCTTCAATCGGCTTTTTGTCGGCAACAATCATGGGCTTTTCCTCTGTTTAAAACTGTTTTAAGTTTTACGTTTTAAGTGGTGATCCAGTTACTTGAAAACAGGCTTAAAACGTACACGATTCCATTCCAATTGGGCGAAACCCCTAAGTTCGTTTAAGCCGCATGTTTTTTATTTAGCTTGATCGGGTTGGGGCCCAGGTCGGAAATTTTTTGGACAAATTCTGTGGCAATTTTAGCAAACAGGGGACCTTCGCTGGAGGCCAGGTTGAACATCTCAACCCGCTCACCGCCGACACCGACGGTGTCCAGCAGGGCTTTGGCCTGCTCTATCCTTTTACGGGCCCTGAAGTTGCCGCTGGTATAGTGGCAGTCACCTTCCATGCAGCCCACGGCATAGACGCCGTCTGCGCCTTTTTCAAAGGCCCGCAGAATGTGCAGGATATCGACTTTACCGGTGCAGGGCACCCGGATGATTTTAATGCTGGTGGGGTACGAAAGCCGCATGGAACCTGCCAGGTCCGCAGCAGTGTACCCTCAGAAATTACAGCAAAAAGCGATGATAATGGGTTCAACATCCTGACTCATAGTACTCCCTCCAGTAAGGCTTCCACTTTACACAACAGTTGATTGTCCTCGTACCAGTTAAGATCGATGGCCTTGGCCGGGCACTCTGAAGCACAGATACCACACCCATGACAAAGGGCGACATCGATTTCGCTCACCCCGTCGGCGTTAATTCTGGGTACCCCATAGGGGCAGGATTTAACACAAACCAGACAGGCAGCACAGTGCTCACCATCGACCGTCGCCGTGACAGCTGAAAGCGTCAACTCGGATTGGGACAGAAAGGTCACCGCCCGTGAAGCAGCGGCATTGGCCTGGGCAATGGATTCGGAAATCAGTTTGGGGCTGTGAGCTGTCCCGCAGACGAAGATACCCTCGGTCGCCATATCTACAGGACGCAGCTTGACATGCGCCTCCATGAAGAACCCTTCCGGGGTCCTGGCCAGTTTGACGATGGATGCCAGTTCGGCGGTATCTTCGGCAACCATTCCGGCGCTCAAGGCAACCACGTCGGCCGTTACTTTCAGATGCCGGTCGAGCACGTGATCCCTGAACGTGACCGCTACCCCGCCCTCGACAGATTCCACCACGGGCGGTTCATCTTCCGTGTACCTGAAAAACAGCACCCCCTTTTTGCGGGCTTCGGTGTAGTATTCCTCCAGGAGTCCGTAGGTGCGGATGTCCCGATAGAGAATAAATACATCCGTGTCCGGGTGCTCTTTTTTGATGTGGAGTGCGTTTTTAATGGCATTCTGGCAGCAGATGCGCGAACAATTGGGGTTGTCATCGTTCCGGGACCCGACGCATTGAATCATCACAACCGGCCCAAGCCCTCCCGGGGACAGGTTTTCCAGGTGCTGCGTGAGTTCGATCTGGGTCATCACCCGTGCATCTTCGGGGTATCGGTATTCCTTGGGCTGGTACTCTTTAGCCCCGGTTGCCAGGATCACCACACCGTGCTCGATTTTTCTTTCATACATGCCCGGCCCCACCAGGATCTCGGTGTTAAAGTTGCCCTTGAAGCCTGAAAAACCCACGATCAGAGATTGGGTCAGCACCTGAATCCGGTCATGTCCGGTCACACAATCAATGAGATCGTCGATATACGGCTTTATTTCGGCACCTTCGATGGTGGCTTTCAGGTGATTGGCCATCCCGCCCAGGCGATTTTCTTTCTCCACCAAAAACACTTCAAAGCCCTGCCCGGCGAGGCCAAGGGCTGCATTCATACCGGCCACGCCGCCGCCTATCACCAGCGCCTTCTGGATAACCGCAATGGTCTTTTCCTGCAATGGTTTAAGGCTTGACGCTCTGGCAACCGCCATGCGCACCAGGTCCCGGGACTTCCGGGTCGCTTCCGCAGCTTCTTCGGCGTGCACCCAGGAACCCTGGTTGCGGATATTGGCCATTTCAAAAAGATATTTGTTCAGCCCGCTGGCCCGCAATGTGTCCATGAATATGGCCTCGTGGGTTTTGGGGGTACAGGCCGCCACTACAATCCGGTTCAGCCCCTGCTCCTTGATGATCACCTTCATCTGATCCTGAGAATCCTGTGAACAGGTAAAAAGATTCTGGCCGGCATACACTACCCCCGGCAGTGATCGGGCATATTCTTCAACGGCGGCCACATCCACAACGCCGGCAATGTTGATGCCGCAGTTACAAACAAAAACACCGATGCGCGGATCGGCCATACTCACATCCAGCTCTTCCGGGAGCTCTACGGAACGGGTCAGGGTATTACGGGCGGCGGTGAGGTGCATGCCGGCTGCACAGGCCGCAGCGCTGGCTTCCGTCACGGATGAGGGGATATCCTTGGCCCCCTGGAATACACCGCAGACATAAACCCCCGGCCGCGATGTTTCCACCGGCGAAAACGGGTGGGTAACAGCAAAGTTATACGAATCTGTCTCGACTTCCAGCCGTTTTGCAAGTGCCGCCGTCTCCGGAGTCACCTGAAGCCCCACGGAAAGCACCACCATATCGAAGTGCTCTTCGGTGAGTTCGCCGCTCTGATCGGCATACCGAATCCGCAGATTTCTCTCCGGACCGACCTCATCGATGGTGTGGATCCGGGCTTTGACAAAACGCACCTTCTCCTTGTCCCGAGCTCTCAGATAATATTTTTCATACTCCTTGCCGAACGTGCGGATGTCCATGTTGAATATGGTGCAATCCAGATTCCCACCCGAGTGCTCTTTGGCGATCATGGCATCCTTGACGGCATACATGCAGCAGACCGAAGAACAATAGCCGTTGCCGCACTGGTTGGTGTCCCTTGACCCGATACACTGCAGCCAGGCAATTTTTTTGGGCTCGGATTGATCCGACGGTTTCAGCAGGTGCCCCATGGTGGGTCCGGACGCGGAAAGAATCCTTTCAAACTCAAGACTCGTCAGCACATTGGGGTTTTCTCCATAGTGGTAGTGCCGCGCCAGCCCGGAAGGGTCGTAGGGCCTGCTCCCGGGACAGAGAATCACCGAACCCACGGCTATTTCTTTGAGCTCCGCCTGCTGATTATGCTCGACGGCGCCCGCCAGACAGGCATCCACGCACTGATAGCACTCGGAACAGATCCCGCAGGAAAGGCACCGGTTCGACTCTTCTTGGGTGGCGGTTTCGCCAAAGCCCAGCTGAACCTCATCGAATGTCGCTTGGCGCTCGTCGGGCGGCAGACAGGGCATCTTTGCCTGCGCTGCCGGAACGACGCCTTCCAAGGGAATATCTTCAACACTGCTCCAGTCTTTTTCCCGATTAGCGGCAATATCTTCGCCGCGTATGAAGCGGTCCATGGAAATAGCCGCTTCCCTGCCTGCCGCAATCGCTTCGACAACCGTTGCCGGACCGGTAACGGCGTCTCCGCCGGCAAAAATGTCCGGATCATCCGACTGCATCGTCACGGAATCCACATTCAGCGTTCCCCACTGGCTCAACGTACAGGCACACTCGTCTGTGAGACAGGCCCAATCGCTCTCCTGTCCGATGGCTGGAATAACGGCATCCACGTCGATTACGAATTCGGAACCCTCCACGGGGAGCGGCCTGCGGCGACCGCTTTCATCGGCTTCTCCGAGTTCCATCTTGATGCACTCAAGGCCGGAGACCCGCCCGTTCTCGGCAATGACGCTTACCGGGCTCGTGAGGGTCATGATGTCGATGCCTTCCTCCCGGCACTCTTCGATCTCCACTGAGTTGGCCGGCATTTCCGCATATGTTCTGCGGTAAACCACGAAGGGCTTGGAAGAGCCTGTGCGCAGGGCTGTACGAACCGAGTCCATAGCCACGTTGCCGCCACCGATTACGGCCACACGGTCTCCCAGGCTGACCCGGTTTCCTAAGTTTACCTCGCGGAGAAAATCCACACCGGGATAAACGCCTTCAATGTCCTCGCCCTCTATGCCTAAAATCTTGCACTCGTGGGACCCGATCCCCATGAAAAAGGCATTGAAGCCTTCATCGCGCAACTGTGCGATGGTCACATCCTTACCGATTTCAATACCGGTCCTGAATTGAACCCCCAGGGCCTTTATCACCGCTATCTCACTTTCGATGATATCCCGGGGGAGGCGATAAGACGGTATGCCCACGGTCAGCATGCCCCCTAACACCGGCAGCTTTTCAAAGACCGTAACCCGGTACCCTTCAATGGCCAGGTAATAGGCGCAGGTCAGACCGGCCGGGCCACCACCGATGATGCCCACCTTTTCCGGCCGTTGGGCTTTCTTTTCCGGGATATAGGACTGTTCATCGGCAAGGTCCCTGTCCGCCAGAAATCTGTGCAGATATTGTATGGAAAGCGTTTCATCCACCTGATTGCGCGTACAGACCCCCTCGCAGGGGTGGTGGCACACGCGCCCGCACACCCCGGGAAAAGGGTGATCCTGTTTAAAAAGTGCTAGCGCTTCACGGTATTTACCCTTCTGGATCAAAGCGATAAAGCCCTGTACACTCACATGGGCGGGGCAGCCGGAACGGCAGGGCGCCACACCTCTTTTTTGAATGGCAAAGGCTCCGGGAATTGACTGGGCATACTGCTTGAATACCGCCTTTTTATCCGAGAGTCCCTCGTTATAGCCATCCGGCAGATCCACCGGGCAGACCAGGGCACATTCGCCGCAACTCGTGCACTTGGTGATATCAATATATCGGGGTTTTTCATGAACGTGAGCAATAAACCGGCCCGGTTCCCCGGTAAGATTTTGAAGTTCACTGTTGGTCAAAAGCTCTATGTTTAGATGCCGGCCGACCTCGACCAGTTTGGGAGAAATGATTCACATGGCACAGTCATTGGTGGGAAATGTTTTGTCCAGCTGGGACATCAGTCCTCCTATGGCGGAAGACCGTTCCAGCAGGTAGACATAATAGCCGGAATTTGCGAGATCGAGAGCCGACTGCATTCCGGCAATACCACCGCCGACGACCATGACCGATCCGACAAGATCGCGATTCTGAACACTTGACATCTTTTCCATCTTTTCCCCTTAAATTCTCTTGAGTATCTCTGGCAATTTATCTTCCCACCCGATGGTGGCCAGGAGCACACCGCTGAAGCCCTCCTGCTTCAGGGTACCTACCGTTTCCGAGGCGATGTCGAGGCACTCCCGGACCTTGTCCGGTGCGCTTTGAATCCGCTCGATCAGGGCGTCGGGAATAAATGTATGACTGACATTGCGGGCGATGTAACGGGCCATGCCCAACGATTTAAGCAGCAGTACCGTGGGAATGATCTTGGTGGTTTCCCGGTCGACACGCTGCCAGACCGCTTCTATCGCCGCCAGGTCGAACAGTGGCGGCGTAATAAAAAAACGGGTTCCGGCCTGGTTCAGACGGTTGATCTCTTCCAGAATGAGCTCGGGGCTTTTATCCCTTGCCCCCGCCTCCACCGTCGACCCCACCAGAAATTGAGGCGCACCGTTGAGCTCGATTCCGGCCATATCCCGGCCCCGCTGCAAGCCGTTAATGACCTGCAGCAGCTCCACAAGGTCGATATCATAAACGCCTCTCGCCTGGTGATGATCCCCAAAACCGGGTTCTTCGCCCTTGACAACCATCACGTTGGACACACCGCACCCGTTTGCCGCCAAAAGATCGGCTTGAAGGGCAAGCCGATTTCTGTCCCGGCAATTCAGCTGCATCACGGTCTCCAGGCCCCTGGATTCGAGAATCATGGCGCCGCCCAGAGAACTCATGCGCATCACGGCGTTGCTCATTTCGGGAACGACGAAAGCGTCCACCATACCTTTTACTTTTTGGGCGTTATTAACCATGCTGGAAACATCCGCTCCTTTGGGTGGCTCCATTTCAACCAGAATGGCAAAGTCATCGCTTTCGATCTTTTTTTGTAGCCCCATCTGTATCTCTCCAATGGCTCGGGTAGGTGTCCGATCACGGTGAATACTTGGGCGGATAGACACCCTATTAAGGGTTGCTCTCGTCATCATTGCTATAGAGCAATGGTTGTGCCAGATCGGATCGATTTTATAAAATTGACAATTATTGTTGTGATTTCAGCTTATTGTCTATACTGAGCCTGGGACGGCATGCAAAGAGATTGGTGTAGCCCCATAAAGACATATGCCAAAATGGCATATAATTTAAAATAATCATTGCATTGTTAAGCCATTGAAGATTATGTTCCATATTGGCGTATGCCATTTTGGCATAGTTGCTAATCTCTTTTAGGGTTTAATTCCCCGCAGCTTGCTGCGAATTGATATTTTTACTACTAACGCTTGTGTTCAGAGACGCGATCTGCCGGCGTCGCATGCAACGATTAGACATTCATTTCATCGAAATCGCTATCGAAATCGGTATCGGAATCGATTTCCGGGTGTTCACTGAGGTCATTGGCCTTTTTATGTGCCGCACAACATGAGCTATCAAGGGGTGTAAACGTTCAGATTGTAGGGCCAAAGTGTCATATTGTTTCGATTTCGATAGCGATCCCGATTTCGATTCGGATTATAAAGC
>Ga0164313_10000698_pt1 | contig 27945 bp, 15 predicted proteins | sample GuaBasSedimGuay4_FD_113735 | JGI IMG/M metagenome (GOLD analysis project Ga0164313, IMG submission 113735) | Subseafloor sediment microbial communities from Guaymas Basin, Gulf of California, Mexico - Guay4, Core 4569-4, 0-3 cm | ecosystem: Environmental > Aquatic > Marine > Hydrothermal vents... | reverse complement strand
GTAAAGAAGAAAGGGGAAAGAATAGCAAACAGGTTTACGACCATAACCGAAGATAATGAAGGAAACATTTGGTATTGTGCCGACAGCATCTATAAATACAATAAATCCACAAAAAAGCTATCTCCTTTTACAGGATTTTCTGTTGAAAGTGCCGGAATTTTAAACCCAACCTATATGAATATTCTGTTGGATCAGTTTGACAACAATAAAACACTTTGGATTGCAAGAAGTAGTTTGTACAAATACGATCTGTCTGCCGGAAAACTAATTACTATTTTCAACGATCCGTCTGACAAGGAAAGTTTTGTTGGAAGAAATCCACGGGCTTTATTTATGGATCCGTCGGGATTGCTGTGGATAGCTACTACGACCGGTATAACCATTCTTGACACCAGGACAGGTGAGATACAGTCGCATCCTGCTTTTACTAAGAAATTTCAAATGGATGCTCTATCCTTCTTAAAAGACAGTAAAGGACATTTCTGGATCGGGGGAAATAACGGACTGATCCATTATGATGAAAAGATGAAGTTGGTTCATTGGTATAAATCCATGAAAAATAATGAAAATGAAATTTCTTCTAAAGGGGTAGTCAAAAAGATACTTGAAGATAGCGAAAACAACATCTGGATTATATGTCACAAGGATGGCGTTTACCTGCTCGACCATGAAACGAATGAATTTTTGCGCTGCAAATTGCTCAGATACGGTAAAGATGTCAGGCAGGACAACTTGTATGATATTTATGAAGATACACAGGGAGCCATTTGGGTTGGTGGTTACGGACTTTTTAAACGAATTAAAGGTTCACTTCAACCAACAACATTCTATCTCGATACCAGTAATTGGAGTACAAGAAATTATACCCATACCCGCATAACTGAAGACCAAACGGGCAATTTGTGGATTTCTTCAATTGCAGGTGTCTTGTTGCGACAACCTGCATCATACAGGGGTACTGACACTTTCTTTGAATACAGGCACAATCCCGATGAATCAAACAGCCTGAGTAATAGTCATATTTGGAGTGTTTATGTTGACGATTCAGGAGAGGTTTGGGTTGGGACAAATCATGGATTAAACAGATTTGTAAAGGAAAAAGACTGTTTTGAGAGATATCTTATGGATACTGAATCGGGGGCAGGTTTTATTTATGATATTGTAAAAGATAGGAAAGGCTATCTATGGATGACAACGGAAAAAGGCCTGATCGGATATGATCCTTCGAGCAGGGATAAATCAACCAATGCAAAAAATCAAATAAAACAATATCTACCATTCGATCAAATTTTCAGGACCCAATTATACAAAGATCAATCAGGTATAATATATATTGGTAGTGCTTCAGGTACAGGAAATGGTTATTATAGTTTTCATCCAGAAGATATCAGCGAAAACAGAATTATTCCCCCAATTGTAATAACATCTTTCAAAATTCGAAACGAGTCGGTTGAAATGGACAGCAGCATTACAACGAAGAAAAATTTAAGCCTGAACTGGGATCAGAATTTCTTTTCATTTGAATTTGCTGCCCTGGATTACACCAAACCTGATCAGAACCAGTATGCCTATATGCTTGATGGCTTGGATGAGAATTGGATCTACTCCAAAAACCGCAGAACAGTAAACTATACAAATGTTTCTCCCGGAACTTACACCTTCAAAGTAAAAGGTTCGAATAGTGATGGATATTGGAATGAAGAGGGAACCTCAATATCCATTACAATAATTCCTCCACCCTGGAAAACCTGGTGGGCCTACACTTTGTATAGCCTATTTATGATTTCATTGATTATTGTTGTAATCAGGTTTTATCTCAAGCGTCAGCGATTGCTTCATAAACTGGAGGTGGAGCAGATCCAATCGGAGAAGCTTGAAGAACTGGACAAATTAAAATCCCGCTTTTTTGCCAATATCTCTCACGAATTCCGCACTCCGCTAACTTTAATACTTGGTCCTGTTGCAAAGCATTTACCAATAGTTAAAGATTCAGCACTTAGGCAGGATTTAAATATTGTTCAAAGAAATGCCCTCAGGTTACAACGCCTGATCAACCAGATCCTAAACCTGTCAAAAATCGAATCCGGTAAAATGAAACTACAGGTTCGCGAGCAAAACATCGTCAGTCTGGTAAATGGATATATTCAATCCTTTGAATCACTGGCAAAGCAGAAGGAAATTGATTTTAAGTTTAACTCTGCAGAAGAAAACATTCAGCTTTTTGTTGACAAAGATAAAATTGAGAAAATTCTCTATAACTTGCTGTCGAATGCTTTTAAATTTACTGATAAAGGAGGGAGGATTGAAGTGATAGTCACTTCGCTTGAAGAGGGTAGAGCAGTGAGTATATCTATCTCAGACACAGGCCGCGGCATCCCACCCGAAAAACTCGAACACATCTTCGACCGCTTCTACCAGACAGACGATTCCTATACCAGGGATCAGGAAGGGACGGGTATTGGCCTTGCCCTCACCAAAGAGCTGGTAAAACTGCATTATGGCAAGATCCATGTAGAAAGTTATGTAGATAAGGGTTCAACGTTTACGGTTTTTTTACATGCCGGTAAAGAACATTTTAAACCCGGTGAGATAATTGTTGAGTCTAAAGCAGAAATTCAAATTGAAGATATTCCTGAGCAATATACTGAATTGTTAACTCATACAGAAAATAGCATAAAAGAAACACCAGGGTCAGATGACTCTAAACCCATACTTTTAATCGTTGAGGATAATGCAGACTTGCTATCATATATCCGCGATTACTTTGATAGTTCCTATTTTGTTCTTGAGGCCATGGATGGTGAAGAAGGGCTTCATCAGGCGATTAAGCATATTCCTGATCTAGTTCTTAGTGATGTGATGATGCCCAAAATGGATGGTTTTGAACTTTGCACTAAGCTTAAATCAGACGAGAGGACCAGTCATATTCCCGTCATCCTGCTAACAGCCCGTGCCTCTTCGGAAAGTAAAATTGAAGGGCTTGAAACCGGTGCTGACGATTATCTTTCCAAACCATTCGATCCAACGGAATTAAAGATCAGGATTAAAAACCTGATCCGGCAACGACAAAAGCTCAGGGAAAAATTTGCCAAAGATTTCTGGAAAGAGAATAAACTGCCCGTATTGCAATCAACCATATCCGGGCTCAACCAAATAGACAAACAGTTTTTGCAAAAAGCCCTGCATGTTGTGAACCTGCATCTTTCCGACACTGATTTTAATGTAGTGTTGTTTGGACAAAAAATAGGTATGAGCCGCCAGCAAATGCACCGGAAGTTCAGGGCTCTGGTCAACCAGTCCGCAACTGAGTTCATCCGAACCATCCGACTGAAAAAAGCAGCAGAACTACTCTCCCAAAAAAGTGGAACTGTGAGTGAGATTGCCTACGATGTTGGATTCAATACCCTCAGCTATTTTACAAAAAGTTTCCAGGAACAATTTGGGATGGCTCCGTCTGAATATGCTAATAAAAACAGTTGAAAATAGCCCTGTTTCAAACCCCAAATTTTAAACATAAAAATTTAAATAAACTTTAATAATCAAACTCCTTTGGAATTTGGTTATTAAGGTTTGGGATTTATTTGTCATTTGGATTTTGGGTGTTGATTTTTTCAATGTCATGAGACATTTGTGGTAAAGATTGAGACATTTAAAGAAAGTGAAAAGCTCACTCCAACCGTAATTTTACTAAAAAAATACTCACTAAAAAAGGAGGACTTTACCATGAAAACAAAATTACTCATTACAATCTTATTGAGTTGCTTCATCATTTCTGCATCAGCTCAAATCATTCACGTACCTGCAGACCAATCAACCATTCAGGCAGGGATAAATGCTTCTTCAACCGGTGATACTGTTTTGGTTGATACAGGAACCTACTATGAAAACATTAACTTCTATGGAAAAGCCATCACCGTAGCAAGTAATTTCATTCTGGATGGCGACACCAACAATATCAACAATACTATTATTGATGGCAGCCAGCCGAGTAATCCGGATTTTGCTTCAGTTGTTTCTTTTACCACAGGAGAGGATACAACATCAATTATAAGCGGGTTTACCATTACGGGCGGTACGGGCTTACTGGATGCTTCTATACCGGCAAGGCTCGGGGGTGGCATTGTTTGCCTAAACGCCGGGGCCAAAATAATCCATAACAAAATTATTGCAAATGAAGTCGAGCATCAGAATGTGGCAGCTGGAGCCGGTATAGCTTGTACTATGTATTTGCAAAGTAAATGGATTGTTATTGAACATAATGTTATTGCTGATAATTATAACCATACAGTTAATTCTTGGGCATTTGGAGGAGGTATTTTTATCGGGACTACCGGTAATGATATTGACTTGAATGCGCGGGTGAGCTATAATACCATAGAAAATAATAATTGTTATAGTGAACAAAGTCGCGCTGATGGCGGTGGGATCAGAATTGAAGGTAGCGATGGTGTAAATATGATACTTTATTTTAATAATAACCTTGTCAAAAATAATTATATCCGGGGTTCTTCTACCCGCGGAGCCGGTTTGTGTGGTATAATGGCAGGTGCCGATATTGAAAATAATACTTTTTTAGACAATTATATTGATGAAACCAGTGTTCAATTTCGAGGGGCTGCTATATGTTTTAAACAACCTTATCATAGGGTTAATATTATTGGCAATCAAATTTCGAACAATATTTCACCAATAAGCGTCGAGGATTGTACAGGTGCTGTTAGTATAATGGATGGTCATGAAACACCTGTCATGGTAGATAAGAATATTTTTACAAATAATGTTGCGTATATTGGAGGTGGTTTTTTTTCAAGACGGTGCTATAATTTAATTGTTTCAAATAATATATTCTCTGGTAATTCAGCAAATTTAGGAGGAGCATTAGAACCATATCATCCTTCAGGGGATACATTATACCGGCCCCTGATTGTAAACAATACATTTATTGGTAATACTGCTGTTAATGAAGGAGGAGCGATCCGGTTCAAAGGCGAATTGAATGCTCCTGTTATTCTTAATTGTATTTTCTGGGAAAATGAAGCACCTATTGGAAAAGATGTCATAAACGTAAGCAATTTGGATATCGTGATTTCATTTTCTGATATTGATACCGATGATATTTCAGGATTGTGGACAGGGGAAGGAAATATAAATGAAGACCCGATATTTGTTGGCTCAGGTGATTTTCCTTTTCAGATAAACGATTACTCCCCCTGTATTGATGCAGGCACACCTGACACAACAGGATTGAATCTTTCCGAATATGACCTTGCAGGTGAAGTTAGAATCTTCAACGATAGAGTGGATATGGGAGCTTATGAGTGGAATACGTTTGTTGGAGTGGAGGAATTTGGAATTCAAGATTTTAAGTCTGAAATTCAGGTTTATCCCAACCCCTTTGCTACCACAGCAACCATCGAATACGAATTAGAGCAACCTTCAACTGTTCAAATTACTATTTACAACCATTTGGGTGAACGGATTGAATTAATATCTGAAAAGTACCAATCCACGGGCAAACACCAATTCACCTGGCATGCTGAAAACCTGCCTGCCGGGGTGTATTACTGCATGTTGAGAACCAGTAAGGAAACGAAGACGGCTAAGATGATAAAAATGGAATAGCTGACCAGACCTTTCAGGTCGAAGAAAGCCCGCGTGGAGACGACCTGAAAGGTCGAAAAAAGAATAAACCAGTTTATTTCAACCTTTCAGGTACTGGTCACGCACAGCCCTGCGCCTTCGACCTGAAAGGTTAGACCGCTCAAATGACATAAAAAAAAACCATGAAAAAATTAACTTTACTCACGGCAATCATCCTGACGGTATGTGCTTTAACCGCTCAAACGACAAACAAACCCATCGTTAAGAAGTCTGTCTTTTACGGAAAGTCAAAACCCATTCGCGAGATGGACGTTGTTTTGCCTGGTGAACACCCGGAAAAGCAACAGGTGATCAGGAACTTCTTTCCCGGAAAAGAAGAAATTAAATACAATAAAAACGAATCCTCACCCACGAAACCAAATATTCAAAAACATCAAGGGGTTAAAAGAAGCAGAGGCCCTCTGTTAAATTTCGAAGGAATTGATAATGTCAATGGCGGTTTCCCTGCTGACCCCAACGGTGATGTTAGTGAGGACTATTATATGCAAACAGTAAATAATTCATTCGCAGTCTGGGATAAAAGCGGCAACCTGCTTTATGGCCCGGTGGATAACAAAAGTTTATGGGCTGCATTGCCGGGACCCTGGCACTCCATAAAATGGAGCGATCCCGTTTTTAAGTATGATTATTTAGCCGACAGGTGGGTGATATCCAGTATGTCATGGAGTCGTGACAATGAATTGTATTACGAGATGGTAGCTGTTTCAGAAACGAATGATCCGCTGGGTACATATAACTGTTATGTTTTTCAGTTTGATTATATAAATGACTACCCGAAATTGTCTGTCTGGCATGATGGATATTACATTACTTATAATATGTGGGAGAATACCAACCCTCCCTCTTACTCTTATTCGCTGGTAACGGTAGTGGACAGAGATGCTATGTTGTCGGGGGATTCGGTTATTACCTTAATAGAATTCCAGATACCTGATCCTGATGTACGATTTTTCCCGATGGCTGCCGATTTAAGAGGTGACAACATTCCTGATGACAGCCCATGCTACATTGCTACTATTGGTAATCCTGATGACTCAGATCCATGGTATTTATCACTGGATATCTATGAATTCACTACTGACTGGAATGTGCCGGCTAACTCAGGTTTTACTCAGATATCTCAATTTGACATTGGCGATATTGAACCTATTGTTGACTTTGGCCCCGGGGCGCCACAGCCAATCAACGAAAAAAATGTGGTAACTATTCCGCTCTACATGATGTATCCGGTAACATACCGGATGTTTGACGATCATGAAAGTATGGTTTGTTGTCTAACAATATGGGACAGAAATACACATTACCTCAAATGGTTCGAACTTCGGAAAGACAGTGGTGATTGGAATGTTTACCAGGAAGGCAATTATTCACCCGATAACAGCCACCGGTACCAGCCAAGTATATCAATTAATGGCAACGGGGATATTGCAATGGGTTATACCGTTTCGGACGAGGAGACCTTTCCATCAATAAGAATGACCGGTCGGCGGGCAAATGACATGTTAGGCGTGATGACCTACCAGGAACTGGAATTGTTTACAGGATTAAATTACATAAACACCTATCAGACTTCTTTTGATCAAAACCGATGGGGAGACTATGCCTCCATGATGGTTGACCCTTCGAATGATACCACATTTTGGTTTACCAATATGTATCCGAAAAGCCAGACAAGTGTTGGGAACTGGGGTACGCGTATTTTTGCTGTTGATCTCACTGAAGAATTTGAGAATGTAACAGCTTATGCTGGAATTGATACTTCAATTTGTTATAGCGATTACATTTTTATCACAGAGGGAGAAGCGACAAATTACAATGCCATTCAATGGACTACCACTGGAGACGGTAGTTTTATTATCGACAATATACCCAACGCAAAATATTTAAGAGGTGGCCAGGACATAGCTAACGGCCAGGTTCAACTGATTATGCAGGCATACGGTTACGAGCCGGGAAGTGTTGCTATAGATACCATGACGTTATTTATTGTTCCATTCACAGGTGTTGAAGAGGTAACATCTGATAAACTTAATTTATCAATCACGCCAAACCCATCAAATGGCATAGTAACTATTAAAGCAAATACCGGAATTAATAAGCATGTCATTCTGCTTGTGTATGATTCTCAAGGTAAACAATTATTTACCGAGGAGATAATAACTAATGCAACTGTTTATAGTCGTGTACTTGATTTCTCAATCAAGGAGAATGGTATTTATTATTTTAAGCTTCAGGCAGGAGAACAGATGGCTTCGGGTAAGATGATTTTGATGAGGTAAGTCTCAATGTTCTCCAGTGGTCAAGCGACTATTTTTTCAAAGTAAAGTAGTCGTCTTCCCACAAAATTCGTTATTCAGTAGACTTCTCTTTTTTTATATAAACCAGCACAACAGTCGCCAACATCCCAACTACTGAAAAAGCAGCCAGTTGCATACAATAATGCCATTTGGCCGATCTTATCAGCCTATATTTTCATAACACCCTCAACTTTCGTATATTTATACGCTCTTCCGGTTTTAATGAATCGTTTGTCCATTAGGTGACACAATTCTGGATGGAACCTTATGTAAGTTTGGAAGAGAATATTTTATTTACTTTTAGTCTTCTATAAATAGCTTTATATAATCTTAGGGAATACAAATGGATTTTAAAAAAGGAAATCCCACTAGTAAAAAAACCTACCTGTTAGGAATAGGATTTGTGTTTTTTGTATCAGTCGTCCTATTATTATTAGAATGGCGTAATCACGGCATTCATTTGCCAGATTTTGAAGTGTATTACCGATCCGCTATTAGGTTGTTAAACGGGGAGAATCTTTATCGTATCCAAAGTGATGATCATTATATCTTTAAGTACTCTCCTGCCTGTGCTGCTATGTTTATTCCATTCACCATTTTTCCTTTCTCCATTGCGAAAATTCTTTATTGGTTTTTACTGGCTGGAGTTACTGCATCATCCTTCTTTCTGTGCATTCAACTTGCTTCCCCAGGAATTTATATTAAGTCGCCATCAAAATTTAATCTTTACATTTTATTGCTGACACTGTCATTAGGTTTGTTTTTGTACAGGGAATTTATGCTGGGGCAGGTAAATATTGTACTTTTTTTATCATACCTGCTGATGATCAGGTTTTATCAACAGAAAAAGATCATCCCGGTAGCTTTGATTTGGGCAGCAGGAATTATGTTCAAGCCTTGGGGATTGATCTTTTTACCATATTTTTTACTTAACAAGAATTTCAAAATCGTTTTATACTTCATAATCTTCGCTCTGCTTATTGGTTTTTCCCCGATCGTTTTTTATGGTTATACTGATTTGGTTGAACAAACCGGAAGGTGGTTACATGAACTTTTCATGGAGCTGGGAAACAAGCAGAATCTTGGAATTGAAGCTAATCACACAATCTTTTCTATCCTATATCGATATACACCGCTTAGATTTATTGAAATAACTGGTATTTGGAAACTGATCTATCAACTGGTGGTACTATGTCTACTTGCTATATTTACACTGCTTTTTATAAATAGGGGTACAGAGATAAAACAGAAAGAGGTGGCTACCTGGGCTTTGATAATTGGTCTGATGCCCCTGATAGCACAACCCAGTTATAATGCTTTTCTTTTAGTAGGGTTGTCCCTGACAATCTTAATGATTCATTTTAGGCAATTATCATTATGGTGTAAAATTCTTTTCATTATCAGTATCATATTAATTGGTGGTAACTACAATGATCTTTGGGGTACTGAGCTTTCTGACTGGTTTTTGGATCTTTCGTTTGTTGCTATCGGAGCTATTATTATTATTATACTGTTGTTTCTGCTTCGCTTTAAAAGAATTGTTTGATTTCCTATTATAATTAAAAGGTTTTTTTGTTATTTAAGCCAAAGATAATCAGGGTTTCAATAGAATATGCTCAAGCAACTGCTATAGGTATGCCGTTAATCAACATTACTTAATATTGAATAAGTGGTCAATAGAAATTATTGGTGTCAGGAAACAATTCTGGCTTAGATCTCAGACTTAAACTAATAGTCAAAGGTATAAGTTTCAAACTTAAACTAGTTAAAAAATTATTTTATCTTTTTTAACATATACCAGCACAACAGTCGCCACCAATCCCATCCATTGAAAAAGCAGACAGTTGCATACAATAATGCCATTTGGCCGATTATTTCAGCCTATACTTTCATAACACCCTCAACTTTCGTATATTTATACACTCTTCCGGTTTTGATGAACTATGAAAAAGTGTGTTAAAATACTGCTCCTGACAATTTCTATCTTTTTTAATGCTGTTCATTCCATTTATCCGCAAGCTGAACAATACAAATTCCGGCACCTCACTACCAAAGAAGGACTCTACTCCCAATATGTTTATTGTATTTTAAAGGATACAAAGGGATTTATGTGGTTTGGAACGGGTAATGGATTGAATCGCTTTGATGGATATAATATAGTGGCTTACAAACATATTCAATCAGATAGCACCACGTTATCCAATAATGTTGTTCTTTCAATTTTGGAGCTGGACTATGATAATTTGCTTATTGGCACAGCAAATGGCGGATTAAATATTTTTGATAAAGCTACTGAAAAATTTGTTCATTTCAAACATCAGCCCGGAGATAATACCAGTTTAAGCCACAACCGGATTAATGTTATTTACAGGGATTACAAGGGGTTGATCTGGATTGGAACCAACGATGGGTTAAATTTGTTTGATCCTGATTCGGGGACATTTGACGTGTTTAAACAGGATTTTCAGCAGGAAAAGCCCCAGGGAAACCAGATTCTATCTCTTTTTCAGGACAAAAAAGGAAATCTCTGGATTGGAACATCCTCAGGATTACTCCGCTTTGACCTTTCTAGGAAAGTATTCTCACATGTTGAATTTGATCAGACAATTAATTTTCAAAACCTCTACAATATCAGTTTTTATCCTAAAAGCATCAAGATTAACAGCATTACTGAAGACCCACTTGGTTATTTATGGATTGGGACAAACATGGGATTGTTTAAGTATCATTATGAAAGCAACGAATCTAGAATATATCCTCCTCTCTACCTTAAAGCGTTGGTTGAGGATATTGAAATGATTACACTCAATAATTGCCACTTTGCATGGATAGCCACACACTGGGGCCTTATTCAATATAACTTTCAAACAGATAAGTTCACATCCTTTTATACTGATCCCGGGGATCAGGAATCTGTTTCTGGTCAGGCTTCACATGAATTATTTTTTGATGATACTGGTTTGCTCTGGATTGCAACAAGCGAAACAGGAATTGATATACTTAACATACAAAAATCACCTTTTCATCAATTCCCTGTTTATAGTGGGCCGGGAGATTCGAATATCTATTCGGTATGTGCCTTTTGCGAAGATAACGAGGGAAATATCTGGATAGGTTCACATGCTGCCGGATTATTAAAGTATGACAAGGACTTAAAGTTGATTTCAAGAATTAAACTCAGGTTTTCAGATAATACTGAATGGAGCGGAGGCAGAGTGAAAAAAATATTTCAGGACACTGACGGGATTATATGGATCGGTATGTCCAATCCAAAACCCAGTATCTCCTACCTCAACCCTGAAAATGAAAAATTCCAGTTAATTACTGAAGACACCAATTGGCTGCAATCGTGGAATTTTCCTGTAAGATACATTAATGATATGATTGAAGATCACAGGGGAAACAAATGGTTTGGTTATTATTCAGGGCTTTACCGGATGCACGGCAGTGAAAGTGGTGATTATCTGATTCGTCCGGTTAACCATGATGAATTGTCTTCGGCCAGAATAAGAAATCTGTATGAAGACCGGAGCAATATAGTTTGGGTTGCCTCTGATAACGGATTATTTACAATAGAACCCGATTTTAACGATTCCCTTTTATTCACAAAATATTCCTGTTCCAGCACGGATCATAAAGAACAACCCGTTTTACCACGCTGTGTTTATCAAGGTGTAAACGGAATGTTATGGGTGGGAACCAATCAGGGACTATATCAGATACTAGAAAATACCAGGAAATACCAACCGGTTAAGGAAGACAATGATTTGATTCATGGAAACCAGATCAATGCCATCGCCGCAGATTCAAAAGGTAATTTATGGATGGCTACGGATAAAGGTCTTGTAAAATTTAATCCTGACAGGGATAAGGGTAACACGAAACTTTTTGAAAGTGTTGATGGGCTTCCGTACGAAGGAAGTATTTCATCAGGATTGTTTCAAACTAAATCAGGAAAAATATTTGTACCGGCCAAATACGGATCGCAAAATGGTTTTTATTGCTTCCACCCTGACAGTATTATCGTAAATACCCAACCCCCGCAAGTTGTCATTACGGACTTTAAAGTTCGTAATGAGCCATTTGATCCGGATAGTAATATAAACGTGGTCAGGCATATACATTTGCAACACAACGATAACTATTTTTCTTTCGGATTTGCAGCGCTGGATTATCTCAATCCTGATAAAAACCGGTATGCATACAAACTTGAAGGGGTTGATGAAGACTGGATCAATTCAGGGGTTCGCCGTTTTGCCAATTATACGGGTGTGCCTCCCGGAGAATACAGTTTCAGGGTTAAAGGATCAAATAGCGATGGCTTCTGGAATGAAGCGGGGGCAAGTCTGAACATCACTATTTTGTCACCAATATGGAAAACCTGGTGGGCTTACATTATTTATGGATTGGCAGTTATCGCTGTGATATATTCCATAATTCATTATTATTTACGAAGGCAACGTTTATTGCACATTTTGGCGCTCGAGCAGATGGAAGCCCAAAAACTAAAAGAACTGGATACTATGAAATCCAGATTTTTCGCCAATATCTCCCATGAATTCCGAACACCATTAACCCTTATTCTTGGTCCACTGCAAAATTTACTTTTTCAATCTAAAGATGATAAAACGAAACAAGACCTGGGCCTCATACAGCGAAACGCTATTCGATTGAAAAATCTGATCAATCAACTTTTGAACCTGTCAAAACTGGAATCAGGTAAAATGAAACTTCAGGCGAGGGAAGAAAACATTATTGCCCTGGTTAATGAGTATGTACAGTCGTTTGAATCCCTGGCCAAACAAAAGAAAATTGATCTGAAAGTTAAATCAGATGAAAAAAACATTCAACTGTTTGTTGATAAAGATAAGATTGAAAAAATCCTTTTTAACCTGTTATCGAATGCGTTTAAGTATACGGGAGAAGGGGGAAGGATTGATGTACAAGTTGGCATTGCCCCGACAGAAGACTATGGATTGCTGACTACCGACTACAAAAGCCCGTGCGTGGAAATAAAAATCTCCGACACTGGCCGCGGTATCACACCTGAGAAACTTCCACATATTTTCGATCGGTTTTACCAGGCAGATGATTCCTACACCAAAGAGCATGAAGGCACAGGTATTGGCCTTGCACTGACCAAAGAACTGGTAAAAATCCATCACGGTAAAATTACGGTTGAAAGCGAACTGGGAAAAGGAACAACTTTTCGCGTATTCCTGCCAAAAGGTAAAGAACACCTTAAGCCGGAGGAAATTGCTGTTAAAACAATCATCACGGTAAAAACAGAAGAATTACCTGGTTCCATTACAGAACTGGAATTTTCAAAAAGTGATTTATCGCGATTTGACTCTAAAGATCAGGATAAAGTTGAAGGGAAAAATGATAAACCAAGTTTGTTGATAGTGGATGACAATGCAGACCTGCGAACCTATCTGAGAAGATGCCTTGATCCGCTCTACTATATTTCAGAAGCAAGGGATGGTGAAGAAGGTTTTAATAAAGCAACGGAAAAAATACCGGATCTTATCATCAGCGATGTGATGATGCCCCGAATGGATGGGTATGAACTCTGCAAAAAACTGAAAACAGATGAGCGTACGAGCCATATTCCTGTCATTTTGCTTACCGCCCGTGCATCAAAAGAGAGTAGAATAGAGGGATTGGAAATAGGTGCAGATGACTTCATCATCAAGCCATTCGATAGGGATGAATTGCAAGTAAGGGTTAAAAACCTAATTGAACAAAGAAAAAAAACAGGTGACCTTATTAGAAGAAAACTACAAAAAAGCCATTCCATACTACAGATTGAAATTGAAGACAGCGGCATCACATCCGTGGATGAACAGTTTCTGAAGAGAGCTTTTGAAACAATGAAAGAACATTATAGTAACCCCGATTTTAATGTGCAGGAGTTTAGCAGCGAGATGCACATGAGCCGAAACCAGTTGCACATAAAGATCAGAGCGTTAACACGACACACTCCCGTGGAATTCATCAGGATGTACCGGCTGAACCGGGCAGCCGGATTAATCAAAAAGAAAAGTGCCACCATTGCTGAAATTGCATACGATGTTGGTTTCAGTAGCCCTTCCTATTTTTCGGAATGTTTCCATAAACAATTCAGGATGCTCCCGTCCGAATATCCTTGTGAAACCGGATAGGCCTCGCTGATACCATGGTCCAACTTTTTTTTGAAGATATCCAGCTTTAAACACGCCTGATTACAAATCTTGCATCAATTAAGACATATCTGATAGCTGTTTCATCCTGATTAGGTTAGATTTGTACACGGTAAAATCAAGTTCAAAATTAATCGGAGGAACAGACCATGAAAAAGATAGCCATATTATCATTTCTCATAGCAATTATGTCCGGCGCATTTGCCCAATGGGAACTAGTTAACCCAAAACCCATTAATGCCATCTTATATGACATTCAATTTATCAATGACAGCTGTGGTTGGGCAATAGGTGAGTTTGGAAGCATACAGCATAGTTCAAACGGTGGTATTAGCTGGGAAGTCCGATATAGAGGTGAAGAACTTTGGGAAAATCTGAAGTTAAATGCCCTTTATTTTATTGATATTGATAACGGTTGGGTTGTTGGCACTCACAAAATTAATGGCGATAAAGGTATAATACTTCATACTTCAGATGGTGGAATCAATTGGGAGTCTCAGTCAAGTGGAAACTATCCGGGATCTTTCAATGATGTCACATTCGTAGATGAGTTAAATGGATGGATAGTAGGCGAAGTAGGGCATATTCTCAAAACCAATAATGGTGGGGTGAATTGGATAAGTCACTACATGGGATCATCATTCCTTTTCAGAAGTGTAAGCAGCACCGATGTGGATCATGTATGGGTAGCTGGCAGTTGTACTCAAAATGATCAGGGGATCATATACAGGACAGATAATGCAGGGCTTAATTGGGAAAGTTATTTACTTGACACGAATTATCGAGCCATTGCTATTAACTTCTCTGATTCCTTAATTGGCTGGGTAACTGTTTATGGGTTTTCACCATATCATGATTGCAAGGTTCTGCAAACAACCGACGGAGGGAAATCATGGATTGATAAAAATGTTTTTGATAATTATTACTATCCGGTTTTTGATATAAAGGATATCTATTTTATTGATTCCAACAATGGCTGGATAACTTTTAGATCAATTACAGGTTGGTTTATACTTAATACCTCTGACGGTGGTGATAACTGGTATGATCAATATACCGGTATGGCTTTCGATGATCTTCCGTCAATATGTTTTATTGATTCACTGATGGGATGGGCTGTGGGTGAAAATACAATCGTTCATACTTCTGATGGTGGGGATAATTGGCTGCCACAAAACACCGTTACAAATTTGCCCCTGCGTTCTGTCTGCTTTGTGGATGATAGCACTGGTTGGGCCAGTGGGACGAAAATGATATATGGTATTAACGCATGGGCAAACACCATTCTATATACTAATGATGGGGGTAAAGAATGGTATGAACAAGGAGATGAAGCTATGAGAGCTCCAATGATAGGTGATATATTCTTTGTTGACAAATATCATGGCTGGGTACTAAGTTTTGATTTTATGGTCCCAAAACACTCAATTATGCGTACTGCTGATGGTGGTATTAACTGGGAACAAATCAATATTGAAAACGGGCATGGTTTAAATTCGTTGTTCTTCATTGATACAAGTAACGGATGGGTAATTGGCAATGAAGGCGCTATCTTCCACACCACAGATGGAGGTTTGAACTGGGAAGATCAATCCATTGACAGTTTAGATTTATACTTCTCAGAAGTGTTCTTTGTGGATGCAAACCATGGATGGGCTTTAGGAATCCAAAGAATTGAAACTGATGTGTATGATAGTCATATATATGCTACATCTGATGGAGGAAACTCGTGGGAGATTCAATATTCTTTAACTGGGATAGGGCTTCGTGGTATATGTTTCACAGATATAGATAAGGGTTGGGTTGTTGGAGAGAATATTATTTTACATACAAACAATGGCGGGATATACTGGGAACAGCAAGAAAGTGAAATTTATGATTTAAGTGATATTTATTTTACTGATACCACACATGGTTGGGCTGTTGGGGGTAATGAAATCATTTACACCATCAATGGTGGAGTAACCTGGGAAAAACAAACCAATGTGTCGGGTAGAAACCTGAATGATATTTATTTTACAGACCACAATCATGGATGGATTGTTGGAGAGCTGGGTACAATCCTGCGTACTGATAATGGAGGTGCAACCGGGTTTGAAGAGGCTAAAGATAGACGTTCGATGATTGAAATTCAAACCTACCCAAACCCCTTTACCACTTCCACAACCATCACATACGAGTTGCTCCAGCTTTCAACCGTTCAAATCACTATATACAACCACCTGGGTGCGCAAATTGAGGTGATTGAGAAAAGCCAACCACAAGGCCTGCAAAAAGTTGTTTGGAGTCCCGTAAATTTACCAAATGGAGTTTATTACATTAGGTTGCAAGTAGGTAGGCAAGTTGCTACAGGAAAGATGATTTTAATGAGGTAATCGCCCGTTGGTTGTTTAGTGGTCGGACGACTAATTTATCGCAGCAGAATAGTCGTCTGACCACTAAAAAAGTTGTTAAATATTCTTCTCTTTTTTAATATAAACCAGCACAACAGTCGCCACCAATCCAATCACTGAAAAAGCAGCCAGCATCATATAAAAATGTTGATGGCCTTTCAAACCCGGTGAAGCGTCAAGGATACGGCCTGCAACTGAATTAAAAAAGGCATCGGGTGTGTAACCGATCACAGAGATCAGTCCAACGGCAGTTCCGGTCAAACTACTGCGGATTTTTGTTTCTTCAAGCAGGGAAAAATATACACCCCTCAATGCATAAACAGCAATAAAAGTGAAAATGATATTTCCATAAATGATCAGCAGCAATGTATTGTTTGGCCCAATCATTGAGAGTGTAAAATAACTGATTACAAGCAGCCCGAATGTCCAGCTAATAACTTTTGAAGCAGAGAGCCTGTCAACCAGCAAACCGGCTCCGATAGCTGCTACAGCTCTTAAATAGGAAGCATTAGAAACGAACTGAGCCGCATCAACTTCATTCATCCCCAATACATCAACGGCATATAACGAATAGTAATCAAGGCCTTTATAACCACTATAAGCACAAACCACAATAATTGCCTGCAGCCATACTGTTCGGTTGCGGATGACTTTACTTATTCCTGAGAATAGATTTTTTTCAGAATTGGTTTTACCGGGACTGGAATCAGGAATAATAAACCAGACTACGATAGCAGCAGCGAAGGTTAATAAGGTATAATAATAGATAATTGTTTTTAATGCCCCTGATCGCTGCAATTCGGTGGCATCATCGGGATTGGGTAACATCTTACTCAGAAAAATAACTGCAAGTGTGGCAGCCCCGGCTGCAATCAATCCCCGGCCTCCATCCAGAATTCCAAAGGCTTTACCCTGCGACAATTTTCCACCCCAATTTCTGGTGGTTTTGATCATAGCACCCCAAAACAGGAAAATGGTAGTTACGCCCCAGTAGCCGAATAAAATGGAAAGTCCAAATTGACCAGGAATTTGGGCAAGAAATACACCACCAAAAGCAGTAGCAAATAAGGAGATTGACATAAGCTTTCTTGCAGAAAAGCGGTCAGCTAATGTGCCGCCCGGAAAATAGGCCAGCATTGCCATAATACCATAAATAGCAATGGCATCGCCAAGCTCCGCATTAGTAAGTCTGAAAACTTCCAGAAAGGTTGGACGAAAAAATCGTGCAATATGAAAAGGAAGACTGAAGATCATTTCGCCCGCAAAAACCAGGCTGAAAATAATCAACCACCTTGAAAACTTATTCTTAGTAAGTAAGTCGTTGGGCATAATTGCGGTAAATATCCGCATTTTTAGTTAACCAGAGTTAACATATGATAAGATGATTACTCAATCCAGGGTTTACTGATTAACATGCTTTAATTGCCATCGGCTTACCTTCTTTATCTATCCTCACAAAAACTATTTTTGTAGAACAAACCACCACTTCAGTTTGATTTTTCAGGTCGGCACGCCTGGCTTCAATAAATAAAGAGATCGAGGTTTTGCCCATTCGGTCAACCTTGCCATATATGCGTATTTGCTGTTTTACCTGTACCGGCTCCTTAAACAATACTTCTTCCATTTTTAAAGTGACCATATTAGATGAGCAGCAAACAGATGAGGCCATAATGCCTCCGGATTCGTCAAGCCATGCGAGCATGGTTCCTCCGAATAAAATGTCGTTTACACCAATATCACTGGTCTTGCAGATTTTTGTAGAAATAAGTTCCATAAACTTTGTTTGAATCCAAATAAGAACTAATTCGCTCCTATCATTTCTTTTGAGAGCATATCAGCAGGCTCAGACATAAAGTTCTTTAATTCGTCGGTAATTTTGAAATCATATTCAGGATAAAAATAAATAGGCATTCTCTTTTCTGTATCGGATAGGGAATAACCCCAGATAGTCATATATTCATCGGGGTCTTCTCCAATTTTCTCAATTTGTTTCAGGTAATCATTTATCGACTTTGATTCGATGATGACAATTTGCACCATAGAATCAATAATTGGGCTGTGTGTTCGTGTATGATCATGTTCAAATTCAAGTATTCGCCTTCCATCGTTAGTAATCCCAATGGTTCTGAATGTCATGCTCTTACCAACACCGGGCATATTTAATACTGACCTGTCTGTTGAGAGAAAAGGCACAAATGCGTTTTTCCTGATCTTTTTCAATGAATTCACAATCTGTCCGGCTTGATCAGGTAGCGATTTTATATCATCATAGAAAGATTTATCTATTTTGCCAATATATTTTTCTTCAACTCGCTCTTGTACTGATCTTTCATTCGTAGCAAAATTGTAATAGTTTTCCATAAATCCTTTTACGGAAAATGTATAATAAGGGACTATACCAATATCATTCAACACTTTTCTGAGTTTGGCAGTATGTCCCCGTCTTGAAGATGATGTAGTAAATACAAGTTGGTTGGTAACTATCCAGCCGGCGGAGATCAAACTATCAATACACTTTTTTGTTTCAGCAGTTATCTCCATTGCTGATTGTATGTGGGTTTGTATTACAAATTGTTTGATGCCAATTTGTGAAGCTTTCTTTTTAAAGTCCTTTAATATTTCAACCATCTCAGCTGTAACCCTTTGTGGTATATAAACAGGAAGCCTTGTGCCTAAGCGAACACGTAGTATCTCTGCATATTTTTCACCATCTGGCCTGGATTTATTTGCATTTCTCTTACGTACAGCCATGCGATAAACTCCATCCAATATTTGTTTTAGAGAACGATCCGTATTCATAAAAGCATCACCACCGGTTATCAATATGTCTCTAAGCTGAGGATCTTCTTCCCAGTATTTTAGAAGGAGCTCCATTTTTTCAGGCCAAGAAATTTTTGGCGTTAGCTTCATCAGGTTGAAGTTAAACCTACCGCTCTGAAAATCGTACATGCGCTGACATGAAACACACAAGCCGCCACATGCCCTGCCTACTGTGTCAGGAATTAAAATGGCTACTTCGGGATAACGCCTGTGCACATTCCTGTATGGAGGAAGTATCCAGCCTGCTGCATTTGGTTCACCGGCTTGAATCACATCTTCTTTTTCCCAGGCATGTATGTTTCCAAACTCATTAATTAATTCCTGGTTCGGAAAAATGTAATCTCTTAATGCCCGGTCTGCTCCAGTCATACCTGGTTTAGTGTCAACACTAATAAGGGAAAGGTAGTATGGATTAACAAAAATCGGGACTCCTTTATTTTTGGCTTTTTTTAAGGTCTTCAATGTATCTTCACGAAGTGAGTAATCAAGCATTTCATTTAAATCTTCCGGTTTTCTTACGGCAAAAGACAAATGAAACCTATGATCATTCCACCACTTAAAAGCAGTCTTATATTTTTCATCATCAGTCATGCCAGGCTTAAACCGGAACCTGCTGCTACGCAATTCACCATTATTAATTTTTTTAATGATCAATCTCAGAATACGCTCTTTATTTGCGGTACGCATTTCTTGAATATCCTCATCCAGGCCGGAAGGATGATTTTCCATCCAATCCTGAATTTGATCCAGTTTCGGAATTCTTCGGCTCAATTTTCCGTTAATCTGACGGAACAGGTATAGCATATCTATAAAAAAATCAATCGTAGCACTTCCTTTTCCAGAGTGAATGGCAAGCCATAGATTTTTAATAGGATGACTGATGATTCTTTTATTTTTCCGGTTTGGATCTTTTAACGAATTTCCGTCATTATCCATATAATCCATTAATCTGATTATCGCATAATCCCTCCAGGAAATTCTTTTTAAGGCACTCATGCCCCGAGCCTTTTTAAGGTAATAGTTTAGAGCATAAGGATGTGAATTCAGGTATTCAAGCAGCCATTGGCGAAGTTTTAACCTGGCTTCTAAATAAGTTTCGGAGGATTCAAATATTTCTTTGATATTAGGATTTTCAACAAGAATTTTTTGAACAACTTTAAGTGTTTTAACGTCTAATCCTACCTTGTCTTCAAAATGTAAACTATTCATAATAATACTTTTACTTCCTCCTTCTTTTTCCGCAAAACAGATGTGTATGAACTTAGCTGTCGCAAAATGGAGCACGAAGTTACGAAAAAAATCGGATTTCTCCAAGATTTTCCTGTCTAAATAACGGGCAAAAACCCTATTCAGGACTTATTTTTCCACATTTCTTAGTAATTCGGGTTTTACTTACAGTGAAGTGTTTATTGTATTCTAACTTGTCTCTGTCTGTAAAGTAAGTGTTTAGTTCAGAAAGTACGATATCGAGGCTTGCACAGCCAGAAAAATGTGAGTTTACTGTTGTAAATGACCATTTTGAGGGCAAGCATAACGAAGATAGTGGGCTTTATGGACAAACACTTACTAGTGGGCATCAATACTATAAAGCATCAATAAAAGATGGCGTAATACTTTTGTTATTTCACTCATATATTCGTTAACGGCTTTTACGCTTCCAGGAAGTGTAAATATCATTGTGTTATTCATTAATCCTGCAACACTTCGGCTGATCAGCGCATTAGGTTTTTCCATACCGTATTTTACACGGATCATTTCCATAATACCCGGAATTTCTTTATCGAGTAATGGCTTTACCACATCAACAGTGATGTCTCTTGGCCCGATCCCTGTTCCTCCTGTTGTGAAAATAAAATCATATGTGTCTTTAGCATTTAGTAGGATGCTTTTCAATTCATTTTCATCATCTGGAATAATAATATTTTTAATTGAGTTACTCCACCTGTTTAAGCTTGAGAATGTCTCTATGGCTTCCTTTACTTTCGGGCCGCTTCTGTCTTCATATTCGCCTTTACTTGCCCTGTCACTTAAGGTTATTATTAATGTCTTAAAAACTTTTGGATGATATTCCAGAATATCGCCGGCTTTTACTTTTCCACCACGGATTACCCTTGCAAATATTCCTTCTTTAGGCATTACACAATTACCGACTTCACGATAAATTGCACAAGAATCGCCATGACATTTTTTACCAATTTGGGTTACTTCCAATTCAATATTTTCACTAGAAAACCTGTCGAAAGGGGCTGTATGAAAAAGCTCCATTCCTTCTGTAGTAATATTTTCGGCAAACTCGCCAAAGTTTATCTTTCTTCCGGCAAGTTCTGAAAACCTGTCAAAGCTTTCAACTCCCAACATGCTCACCTGGCGATGCCAGCTACCTGCATGAGCATCATCTTTTATTCCGTTATTGTTTAGTTCAATATAATCAACAGGTTTTTTAACGGTTCCCTTTTTGACAGAGATGTTTGTGCTTAGTATTTTTATTGATTTTGTTCCCATTTTTTATAAATCCTCTTTTGTTTTCTCCACCAATTCTATATCACTTATTTTCATTTTTTTGTCAACGGCTTTACACATATCGTAGATTGTTAGCAATCCAATACTAACTCCATTCAAAGCCTCCATTTCTACTCCTGTTTGCCCAATACATCTGGCTAAACTTTTAATCCTTACTCCGCTTTCTTCAATAGTAGCTTTTACATCTACCTTGGTAAGTTGCAATGGATGACAGAGGGGAATGAGTTCACTGGTTCGCTTTGCACCCTGAATACCTGCTATTTCAGCTATAGTCAGCACGTCACCCTTTTTCATTTGATTTTCTTTTATAAGCTGGATGGTTTCTTTGCCTAAACTTATAAAGCCCTCGGCTATAGCTGTTCTTAGCTGATTTGGTTTATGCCCAACATCAACCATATTCGCTTTTCCTTCCTGATTTGTGTGACTTAGTTTTTTCATTTTATATAATTTTATGTACTTTTCACTTTAGACACTTATTTTCTACCCGCCAATATTATAAAATGTCCCGTTGGTATTAACACTTCCACATTTTGGCTTGTGTTTAAGTGCTTTTGCAATTGCTTCTTCAATTCCTAATTCTCTAATATTATATTCTAGATTATTAAACAGGCATGGTTTAATATTCCCATTTGCTGTTAATCGCAAACGGTTGCATATTTTACAATCACCGCCATCACCGCCTTCAACAACTGAAAACTGTCCCATACTCAATTCCATTTGATGAATAAATCGAATTTGGAAATTATTCTTTTTGCAATATTCAGCTACTTCAACAGCGTCCGGTTCTTGTGAAGACTGTTTAATAACACAATTGATTTTAACAGGAGTTAAGCCAACTTTCCGCGCTTCCGAAATTCCTTCCAGCACATCCTCAATATTACCAAGCCTTGTTATTTGACGATATTTTTCAGGGTTAAGTGTGTCGAGGCTGACATTTACCCGATGTAACCCGGCTTTTTTCAATTCTAAGGCATGTTCTTTTAGCAAGATGCCATTTGTGGTTAAACCAAAATCCTTAATTCCGGGAATCTCGGCAATCATCTGAATCAGATCAACAATTCCCTTTCTAACTAAAGGTTCACCACCGGTAATTCTGATTTTATCAATTCCGAGTCCAACACTTATCTTAACAATATCAACAATTTCTTCAAAAGAAATAATATCAGAATGCTGCAACAGTTGTATTCCTGATTCTGGCATACAATAAGTGCATCTCAAATTACAGCGATCAGTAACTGAAATTCTCAGATAGTTTATTTTCCTGTTAAATTTGTCGTACATCAACTAATTCTCCTATTTCTAATTTCTCTTTTCCAATTTCAATTGAGGTTATACCATCTGCAAATACATAGGAATGAATATGAGCTGAGCCATGATACTCAACCGGATAGACTTTTCCACCTGAAATATTCACCGGAATGAATGATTTTCTGGCTGATTTCCTTCTTTTATATTCGCCTCCCATAGGCAATCTTAATGCTTTCGGTAGCTCGTTAATGCCCATTAACTTTAACATAAGAGGCTTAACAAGCAATTCAAATTGCGTATACGATGAAACCGGATTTCCCGGTAATCCAAAAATGAATTTGTTTTCGCCAAAAGTTCCAAATATGGTTGGTTTACCGGGTTTTACTGCAAGCGACCTGAATTTTATGTCGACACCTGATTTTGTCATAATCTCTGGCACAAAATCAAAATCACCCATTGAAACACCTCCTGTTAACAGGACAATGTCATTTTCCTGAAGAGCTTTGGAAATCGTTGTAAATGTTACCTCTTCTGAATCTTCAGCTATTCCAATATAAACCGGAATTGCACCAGCTCTTTTAACCTGGGCAACTAACTGGTGGCTATTGCTGTTTCTGATTTGCGATTTAGCAGGAAATACTGATGGCTCAACCAGTTCATCACCTGTTGAGATAATCCCAACTCTTGGTTGTTTAAAAACAAGCGCTTTAATGTATCCAACAGACGCCATAACGGCAATATGTTGGGGTTTAATTTCGATTCCCTTTTTTAGAATCAGGTCATCTTTTTTTATGTCTTCAGCAAAATAACAGATATTATTACTGGTATAATCGAAGGTAAACCGGATGCTATTATCTCCTGCCGCTTCGGTATGTTCAACCATTATAACACAATCAGCACCTTCAGGAACTATGGCACCTGTCATGATTTTTGCACATTGATTTTTACCAATACTTTTTTCAGGTACTTTCCCGGCAGGCAGTACTTCGATTACTTCCAGCTCATTATCAATATCTTCTCTTCTACATGCAAAGCCATCCATTGCCGATTTGTCAAAGGGTGGCATATTAATGTCAGATTTAACGTCTTCTGCAAGTATTCTACCTAACGAATCAGTAAAGTCTACTCTTTCTGTTTGAAGGGTAAATTGAACCGAGTTCAGAACAATATCTAATGCCTTTTCAAATGTTATCATAAATGTATTATTGAATAATAATTTTTTGTGTGGTAACTAAATTGGTTTTCAAATCATTAGCTTTTAGTATATAAGTTCCCGGCCTTAATTCTGAAACGTCTATTTTTTCAGTAATTATGCCTTGTTTGCTTACTACTTCTTTTCCTGAGCTATTATACAAACCAACATAAACTATTGATGAACTTTCAACGATTATATAATCATTAGCTGGATTGGGGTAAACTTTAATTCCCGTTTTAAAACCCATTTCGTCGACGTCATTAATAATATCGCCGATTATAAAAATATCATCAATTTTAGATTTTCCATCTTCAGCGACAATTGATCCGTCTGATGCCGTGTCAGATGTCATAATCCATCTTATTTTAATCAGCGATTGATCGGAACATGAATTTGGAATGGGAAGCTCAAAAAGCACTCCGGTTGTCCAGTCGTTTGCAGTTTGAAATTCTGATTCTGCCACATCAGTCCACGAGCCAGTATCTATTTTGTACTGTACTTTAAAATCTCTGGGTCCGGGATCTTGTCCGCCCGATGAAATTTTTGATGATAACGTAAGGTTTGTATAATCTGTAGTTTCAAACTCCACTTTCCATTTTTTCACATCAGCACCTGCATTCCAACCGGTTGCCTGTGCAGCTTTGGTTGTGGCTCCGTTTTTAAACTGAATTTCACTTGTGCTACCAGCAGTTTCAATCACTTTGGTAAGATTGCCGGGAATAACTCCACCATCAGCTGTCCCATCTTCAATCGGAAAGGTCCATTGTACAATGGTGTCTTGTGCCTTTGCATTATGTTGAAATAAGCAAAGGAGTGCAGTCATCGTAAATATTGTAAATAAATGTGTTTTCTTCATGCTTAATTGATTTATAAAAAATTGTTTAGAATCGGTATTTAATTTCTCCTGTAATGTATCTCCCTGGTGACAGATACCCTTTCCTATCAATATATTCGTTATCCAGAATATTTTGAATAGTTAATGATGCATAAAGATGATTTCCAAACGCTCTTGATATTTGCAGGTCAATTATGTCATATGCCTCAATTAATATGGTGTTTTCATCATCATACCATTGGCTACTTATATAGTTGTAGGAAACAGTTGCATTGAAGTATTTATTATTCCAGCTAATACCTGCATAAGCCATATGTTTTGGAACTTCTATTAAATATTTTCCTGTTATATCTTTCTCGTAGTCTTCGGGCTTTTTAAATTCTTTTATTGTTGAATGGTTAAAAGTGTAGTTTGCTGATAAGTGCAGGTTTTTTAGCACATAGTAGTTTATTGAGATTTCGGCACCGATTACTTCAACACTTGCAATATTCTGCCGCTGATAAACCGGTTTAAGGGCATCACCTCCGGAATCAATCGAATCTCCTGTCCCAACAAAATATTGGAAATCCTTACCTAATGAATAGTAAACAGAAGGTTCGATTGTAAGCTTATCAAAGAAGTTAAAATTAAACCCTAATTCGTAATTTGTAAGATACTCAGGACCAAGCTCAGGGTTAGCCAATTTAAACCCTTTACGAATTTTACCTGATTTAGACAGGTCATCCAGTTTTGGAGGCATGAAACCTTGTGAATAAGAAATATAGGCTGAATGAGCCCTGGCAAAATTGTATTTCAAAGCAAGTTTAGGACTAAATGAACTCCAGGAGGAACTGATAAAGTCCTCATTAAAAGGAGTTATAAAACCAGTGTTAGATGTAGGATTTTCGATAATCAATTGCCCGTTGTGGTATTTTGCAAAATCCATCCTGGCACCGGCAACAAAAATGAATTTCTTATTAAGAAATTTTATTTCATCCTGAATGAAAAAACCATAAAAATCAAGAGTTCCTAAATAATTCAGAACATCAGTAGAGGTTATATAGGTAGTTGTTACATCTGCTTTTCCTTGCTTTAGATCAACACCATAAGTAAGTGTGTTTTTATCAGATAAAAAGCTTGTGGCATTAATCCAAAGGCCATAATCATCTTTATAGGAATCACGCTCACTTAATTTATATTTTCCGGTATTTGAACTGATGGATTCTGATTGTTTAAATTCATTTTCATGCTGGTAAAATGCAAGCACATTCAAACGAGTTTTGTTGAAAATACCCTGGTAGTTCGCACGGAAGAAATGAGTGTTAAGGGACACATAATCACCAAGTTCTTCATAAACCTTACGTCCTTGTCCTCTATAATCATCATGAGTTTGATATCCAAACTCCAGTTTATGGTTTTTATTGAAATTATAAGCCAGTTTGGCGCCAATATTATATTCCTTTAGTGATGCTTTAACATCCGTGGAATCACGCAATTCTTCAGGAACCATTATATAACCATCTCCCTGACGATAAAATGAATTGATGCTCCAGCTAAATCCTTTGTTATTTTTTACGTTTGTGCCAGAAAGATCAAACTCGCCCCCCAAAGTTTTATAGGAACCGCCAAATAATCCAACTTTACCCTGAATCGGTTTTGTAGGGTCTTTTGTGATAATGCTGATAACGCCTGCCATAGCATTATTTCCATACATAGCAGATGCAGGGCCCTTTAGAACTTCAATCCTGTCAATAGCATCAATTGAAACGAGGTGCCAGTTTATGGAGCCGCCGGCCGATTTATTCATAGGAACTCCATCTAAAAGAACTAAAACTCTTGCACTGCCATCAAGCCCACGCATAGTTACACTGGCATTTTGAGAAAAAATGCCCCAACTTCGGTTTACATGAACATTCGCTATATGCCTTAATATTTCATCAGAATTTTGAACGGGGAGTTGCTCAATTGTTTTAGCGTCAATTATTTCGACTCTGCCGGGAATATCTTCTATATAGCGGGAACTCCGGTTTGCTGTAACAACAATTTCGGAAATATTAACTGTATCGTTAAAGTTAATATCCTGTCCAAGTATGGACTCAAACATAATCAAGCTCAATAAAAACAGAGATATGTAATGCTTAACTTTCACTATTGCTGAACTTTTATTGAAATATTAACTATACCGGCATCCATGCCTGAAACTGAATTAATCTGAAACAATCCTATTTTTCCGTCTTCGTTTTTAAAAGAAAATATATTTCCTGTTTGCAGATTTTTGGCTTTTCGTTTACCATCAGACTGTCCATAAGCCACTATTAGCAGACTGTCGTTATATGCATTTAGAAATTCAACTTCTGTAATATCAGTTGGTTTAAACCTTGTAGTTCTATGAGTTGTCCAGTTTGACAAACCATTTGCCCCGGGATAAACCGACTCATCAATATTAGCTCCCGGAGATGCGATGGTATTCTCATCTGTGTCGATAAAATCATAGTAGTAGCAAAGGTCAATTTTGCCCTGGTTTTCAAGCGCCTGGTTTAAAGCGTAAACGGAATCTTCAACCAGCGAATAAAAACTGCCGATTACATTATTTTGAGCACCCATTTCGACAGATGGGGAATAAAAAATATTGCCATATGCTGATGATGAATCTTTAGTGACATTAAAACTTATATCGGCAGATTTTCCGTCTCTGTCACGAATAATAAAAATCCATTTTTCTGTATCTATAATTCCTTTCACTATATTTTTTTCAAAATGAATATTTTTTGTATTCATCCCCGAATCGAGGAAAGTTTCAGATTCATCACTCTCT
>Ga0164313_10000697_pt1 | contig 27957 bp, 21 predicted proteins | sample GuaBasSedimGuay4_FD_113735 | JGI IMG/M metagenome (GOLD analysis project Ga0164313, IMG submission 113735) | Subseafloor sediment microbial communities from Guaymas Basin, Gulf of California, Mexico - Guay4, Core 4569-4, 0-3 cm | ecosystem: Environmental > Aquatic > Marine > Hydrothermal vents... | reverse complement strand
CGCCCCCGGGAGCCACCGCCGAAGTGACGCCCTCGCTCGGGGCGTGGTTCGGGTCGGCCTGGGCTGCCGCGAGGACCTCGTCGGCGGCGCGCACCCCGTGGTGAAACGCCTCCTCGAAGACCGCCACGCCGCTCAACTCACAGTGGGCGAAATGCAGGCGGCCGAGGGGCTGCCGGGCCCGGCGCCGAGCGTCTCCGGTGATCACGCCGACCCGGGGCTGGACCATGGCGTGGCCCCAGCGGAATACGTCGAGACGCCGGAGGTGCGCGGCGAGATTGCCGTGGGCCCGGGACAGGTCGCGGACGATGAGCTCTTTCCAGTCTGCCCAGCTCGGCTCGAGGAGCCGTCGTCGACCGGCCGCGGCGTCGTCGTCGGTGAAGGGTAGGTAGTAGGTCCACACGGTGCTTCCGAAGTCGCGGCCTCGCTGGTGGGTCGCGCTCACGTAGCCGAGGGCGGGGCTATCGTAGATGACGTTGTCCCAGGCGGGCTGAGCGCCGCGCTCGTGGGGACGCCCGTCGAGGTGCAGGTTTGCGACGAGCCAGGCGCCGTGGGTGAACGGGTTCGGGTCCCGCTCCTCGCGGAGCGGGCGAACGACGTGGCGCGCGATGTACCGGGGCATCGCGACCACGACCCGGTCTGCCTCGATCACCAGGGGGTCTTGGCCCACCTCGGTGAGGGTGCGAACGAAGACGCGGTCTTCGTGGGGCTCGACGTCGACCACCATGCGCCCGGTGAGCAGCCGCGCCTCTCCGGCTGACCGTGCCAGGTGAGCGACGAGGGCGCCGTTGCCCTCGGGCCAGGCCAATAGATCTTGGGTCTCTCCGCCGGCCTCGGCCGTCCGGGCCGCCGTGTAGAAGACCGCCGCCCAGGCGCTCGTCGATTCGAGGGTGAGCCCGTAGTCGTCCCGGCAGCCGTATTCGATCCACCACCTCACCCGCGGCGAGGTGATCCCGTGGCGCTCGAGGAGCTCGGCGGCCGTCATCTGGTCGAGGGCAATCGCTGCCGTGTCGAACGACGACTCATCGACGGGGATCATGAAGGCGCGGCCGCCCTGGGGGTCGCGCATCGCCACATAGCGGCTCACGAGGGCGAGCCACCGCTGGAGTTGCTCTCGGTCTTCGGCCGACGCGTTCACCTCGGGAAAGAGGCCGCGATGCCAGTATCCGCTTTCGAAGAGCCGCTCGTCCGGGGCCCGGACCAGGACGTGCTCGGCGCCCCGGGGGGCCCCCGAATCGTCTACCCCGTCGAGGGCGCCGACCTCGGTCAGGAGCGCCGTGAGGTCCCTTTGGTGGGCCATCGGCACCGGGATGTAGTGGGCGCCCCAGGGGTAGGGGGTGACCTCGGACGCGCCGGACCGAGAGGTGCCGCCGACCGCTGGCTCCATGTCGACGACGACGAAGTCTTCTTCGCCGCGCCGCGCGAGGCGCCAGGCCGCCGCGAGCCCCGCCGGGCCGCCGCCGAGGATCGCGGTCTTCACCCGCCGTCGGGGCGCACCTCGGAAGTCATCGACTTGGATCTCGCCGTCCCGGAGCGCGTGGCCGAGCTCCATCCGGGGCCCGAGGATGGTCCCCGTCGTTTGCGGTGCCGCCTCGTCGTCGCCGCAGGCGCTCAGCGATGCAGCGACGAAGGGAGCGCCGAGGAGGGAAGAGAGCAGGTCCCTGCGGCTCAGTTCCACCGGGTCCACTCCGACGAATAGTAAGTGACGAGGCGCTGGTCGTTGAGGCGGTTGGTCTCGGTCGGCACCGGCTCCATGTCGCGGCCGAAGGTGAAGAGGGTCGGCATCATCTCTGACGTGAGATACCGGAGGTCCGGGATGCCGGGGTCCCGGGGGACGTCGAATGGGTGCTTCTTCGCGAGAACGAAGCCCCACTCCCCGAAGCTCGGCACGTTCACGTGGAAGGGCGCGGTGGAGAACCCGACGCCATTGATGGTGCGCTCGATGCACCAGTAGCTCTGCCGCGCATAAAGGGGCGAGGTGCTCTGGACGATCATGGCGCCGTCATCGGCCAAGGCGCGCATCGCGAGCTGGTAAAAACGCGAGGTGTAGAGCTTGCCGAGGGAGTAGTTGCTCGGGTCCGGGAAGTCGACGATGAGAACGTCGAAGGGCTCCGGGGTGTTTTCGTCGAGCCAGACCATGGCGTCGTCGTGGACGAGGGTCAGCCGCGGGTCCTCGAGGGAGCCCCCGTTGAGCTCCCGGATGATGGGCACCGTGCGCGCCATCTCGATCACTCCGGCGTCGAGGTCGACGAGGGTGACCTCTTCGACGCCCTCGTGGCGGAAGACCTCGCGGAGGGCGAGGCCGTCACCGCCGCCGAGGATCAGCACCCGCCGGGCGTCGGTGGTGACCGCGAAGGCGGGGTGCACCAAGGCCTCGTGGTAACGGTATTCGTCGCTCGAGCTGAACTGCAGGTTGCCGTTGAGGAAGAGCTGGGCGCTGTTGCGTCCCCGCGTCAGGATGATGCGCTGGTAGGGCGTGCGCTTCGCGTAGACCACGGGGTTGGCGTAGAACGCCTGCTCCGAAAAGGTCGATACCTGGTCGGCCCAGACGAATCCGGTCCCGAGGACCATGGCGATGAGCACGGCCTTGATGCGCAGTCTGAGCCGCGTTCGCGCCGTGAGCAGGTCGCTGAGGACCCAGGTGCTCATCAGCGCGACGGCGCAGTTGAGTGAGCCGAAGAGCAGGGCGGTGCGGTTCAGGCCGAGGTTCGGTACGAGGACCAACGCGAAGAGCAACGAGCCGGCGAGGGCGCCGAGGTAGTCGACGGAGAGCACCCGGGCGATCAACTCTTCGAACTCGAGCTCCTCTTTGAGGATGCGCATCAGCAGCGGGATCTCGAGGCCGACTAAGGTCCCGATGGTGAGGATGGTCCCGTAGAGCGCGACCGAGAACATCTCGCCGTAGGCAAACGCGAGAAACAAGAAGGGCGCCGAGAAGCCTCCGACGAGGGCCGCGGCGAGTTCCACCTCGACGAAGCGCGTGCTCACGTCCTTGCCGATGAAGCGCGACAGATACGCCCCGATGCCCATGGCGAAGAGGTAGACGCCAATGGTGGTCGAGAACTGGGTGACCGAGTCGCCGAGGACGTAGCTCGCGAGGGTGCCGGCGATCAGCTCGTAGACGAGCCCGCTCGTCGCGATGATGAGGACCGTTAGAAAGAGGAGTGGGGTCCTGAGGCGCATTGCCCGGCGCCGACTTCGGCCGTCAACCCAGGAGCGCGGCCGAGACGATCATCGCGATGCCGATGATGACCGAACCGATGATTACGCCGAGGGCGATGTTCTGGTCTTCTTCGATCTCTTTGCGCATCGAGAAGGGCACCACCTTGGAGATGACCAAGAAGGAGACCGCGAAGAACATGAGGCCGATGAAGGTGAAGAGCACCGAAGAGACGGCGGCGCTGATGAGCTCTACCCAGTTGATGTCCATGCTCGGTCGTTCCCCTATCGCCGCTTCTGCCGTTCGTGCCCTTGGGGCCGCGTATGGGTATCAGGAATCGAGGGTCCCGTCACCCGTCTCACCGCTCTGATCCGTTTGAGGGGCGGTTGGCGCGGAAGTCTTCGTGGCTGCGCTGGCGGCTCTCTTGGACAGGGCCGAGCGGATGGACATGACCAGGGCCGGGAGAAGCAGCATCAGGGCCGCGAATGCGAGGCTCCAGTGGCTCCTTCGCCCTTCGACGATGCGCAGGGAGGCGGCCGGGGGGGATGGGGCGAGGCTGGGTCCCCTATCTTGGTCGCTCGCTTCCGCCGTCGTCAGCCGGGCCAGGGGCTCCCAGCCCGGGGCGACCCTCACCACGTACCGCCCTGGGGCCACGCGATCGACGAGAACTGAGGACTCGCGTTGGGCTTCGAGGTCCGCCCCGACGGTCCGGCGGACCTCGGTCCCGAGGCCGAGCTGCCGGATTTCCCCTGTCGTCTCCTCGATGAGGGCGAGATCGACGCCCACCCAGCCCTCGCTTGCGTCCCGGCGGAGGGTCATCGTGAGCGTCGTCGGAGCCTCGATGCTGAACGCCGGGGTCAGCATGACGGCGTTGTCGATCAGGCCGCCCTCGGAGAGCCGAACTTGGGAGGCGGGCATCGAGGGTAGGGCCAGGGGGCCGTCGACGAGGACGCGGGTTTCCCGGCCGAGCTCGACGAACCAGGCGACCGTGACCAGCAGCACCAGGAGGGCCCCGGTGACCGCCCAGGCCCGCTTCAGCTCACTTGCCGCCGCCGAAGCCGCCGTAATATCCAACACCGTATGTCCCGCCGCCACTGCTACCGCCGCTGCTGCCCGTGTTGATGTCGGGCGGAACATAGGCCGCCGGGCCGTGGAACCCCGTACGCCAGACCATCGGTGAGGTCCGCCAGGCCCCTGCCGCCCGGTATTGGGCCGGCACCGAGGCGCGCTGCGTTGGCACCGAGCTCATGTCGGTGGCCGCCACGGAGGCCACGCCGTAGGCACCGATGACCGAGAGTCCAAAAAATGAGTGGATGAAAATGCGCAGCACGGGCTTCTAGCCGATATTCGAATTACGCCAACGCCGGCCTTCGAAAAGACGCCGCCGGACGAAGGCGAAGGGCAGAGGAAGGATGAGCATGAAGCCGGCCACGCAGCAACACGATTGGTTGGCGTTGCCCGCCGCGTCGTAGGTCGATACGCGGATGTTCGCCGTCGGTGGGGCGGTCCCGGCGGTCGATGCCTTGCGCGCCCAGCGTGGATCCATACGCAAGCTGTACTGCCCGGGCGTGAGGTTGCCGACCTCTACCGCGGCGCTGTTCCCTGCGGCGTAGACATCGGGGCCGGCACCGTGGAAGAGGTCTTGCTCGAGGAGAAACTCGGTGGTGGTCCCGGTGCCTTCGTTGACCAGGGCGCAGGCGATGCCGATCCAGCCGTTGCCCATGTTGCTGGTGATGGCGACCCGGAGCGTCGCCGCGTCTTCTGGCACCGTGAACGTCGGCGAGTAGGAGACGTTCACCGTCGGCCCGGAGGAAGAGACGATGGCGCCGGTCGTCGCGATGGTCGTCGCGGTGGCGTTGCCCCGGGTGACCATCGACTGCTCCGCTATGGCGGGCATCGTGAGGGGTCCGTCGAAAAGGACCTCGGTTGGCACCGGCCGCTGGGTCAGGAAGAAGACCGCCGCGAGGAGCGCGATGGCCACCGCCGAAAAGACCATCGGGAACTTCAGGGAGACCGGGTTCGGTTGGCCGGGGGCGACGTCGGTCGGGGAGGGAGGGGAGCCGGGGAGGGAGAACGCCTTCCAGATTTCTTCCCCCGGCAGGTACTTGCCCGCTGACCAGTTGACCTCTTTTGCGGTGCGCTCCTCGCTGAGGACGAAGGGAGGGGCGATGTAGTCCGTCGCGTCCGATCGGTCGCCGACGTTGACCTGCCAGTAGAACTCGCCGACCACGTAGCGCACGAAGACGAACGCCGTCGAGTAGAGCCGGTAGGTCTTGCCGCCGTACTGGGTGCCGCTGCCATCGACGCGCACGTCCGCTGGGTTGGCCGCTTGCACGACCGTGAAATTGCCCGAGTCTTCGAGGATCCAGCGGTACCCGCCGTCCGCGTGCAGCAGGTACTCGCGCCACGCGTAGGTCACGCCCTCGACTATCGTCGCCCGCTCCATGAAGCCGATGCACATGACCTCTTCGCCGAGGAGCGTGCCCCGGGTGCCGAGGGGGATGTACGGAGTGAGGGGCTGCTGGTTGAGCTGGCTCAGGAACGAGAGCGCGCCCTGGGAGAAGTCGAGGAGGGAGTTGCAGGCCGGACACGCCGCGCGTTCGGTCTTGTCCGGCACCATGATGGGCACGGGGCCCCCGCAGGTGGGGCACCGGAGCTTGTCGACGGCGACCTTCTCCGTCGGCCGAGGGCCCATGGCGGCCTCGGTCCAAGTGATTTGGTCTGCTTCGTATTGCTGGCCGACGTAGAAGTGCGGCGCCTCGGTGCCGTCTCCGTAGTCGATGGTAGCGAAGCCACCGCCGGCGGCCTGGAGATCGACGTAGCGCCCCTGTTCGCCGGGCCGGGTGGGGTAGGGCAGCTCTCCCTCGGCGCTGACCATCTGTGATTCGCCGCGCTCGACCGCCGTCCACTCGTGGTCGCCGCCGCCGGTGAGCTTGCCGCTGTTGCCGGGGGCCATCTGCTCCCAGGTGGGCAGCCCTGAGGTTTGCACCGGGAAGGTCAGGTACCAGTGCCCTTGGGCCCTGGCGAGCCACGCCCAGCGGCCGCCGTCGAGGCCGACGTACCACTCGTCCCAGGGGCCCTTGCCGTGGTCGAGCTGGAGGCGACCGGCGACCTGGAAGCCGGTCTCGCCGATCTTGCCGTGGTCGCCGACGGTGATTGGCGCCGCCGTCGGCACCAGGTCGGCAACCTTGCCGATGACCGAGAGGTCACGGTCCGTGCGTACGACGGTGAATGAGCAGAACGGGCACACCTGGGCCGCCGACGCGCCGAGGCGCCAGGCGATCGGACCCCCGCAGTTGGGGCACTCTGCTTTTCTTTCACCCTCCACTGGAGGGGTTTGTATCACCGATTAGAGGTTTTCGACCACTGGCCCTTGGCCGTTTGCGTGGGCCCGGAGCACATCGGCGACCCCGCGGTGGCCAGCGACGACGTAGGCCCTCGTCGAGGGGTCGGCGAGCTCCGCGGTGACCCGGTCCTGGACGTAGCCTTCGCAGGAATCGGAGAAGTGCAAACGCACGGAGATGCCCGCCTCGATCCACGCTGGGAGTTCTTCTTCGACGGCGCAGTGGCTTCGGTTTCGGAGGCCATAGTAGAGCGAAATTGCGCCGTAGGTGCCCCGGTCCTGGAGCATCGAGGTCAGCGCGGCTCGAATCGGGGCGATACCGGTACCCGTCGCGACGAGGACGACATCGCGCCCTGCGCAGGCGGCCAGGTCGAAGCCCGGCCCCTGGGGGCTGCCGACTTCGACCTCGTCCCCGGGTTGGGCGGCGGCGAGGCTCTGGCCGGGCTCGCCCTGGTCGCGAATCAGGAATGAGAGAGACGCCTCGTTCGGCGTGCTCATCAGGGCAAACGGAGAGGCGGGGCCCTTCGCCATACCGAGCATGCAGTACTGACCGGGCTGGACGTGCGACGCGAGGTAGCCCCCGGTGTCCTCGAGGACGAGGCGGGTCTGCCCTTCGCCGAGGGGCATGGCTTCGAGGACCTTCGTCTTCATCGGGGCGGGGCCGAGGGCGGGCACGGCGACAATCTTACTCCCCGGGGCAGCCAGAATCCAAAACGTGTAGGCTCGATTCGGTGGACGAGCCATCGGACGACCACCGGGACGATCCCCCGGACGACCCCTCACACCTCCTCGGCGCGTCCGTGGACGCATCATTCGAAGCCGCCCAGGTACCGTTCCTTCGGCGTTTGGTGCAGCAGCCGAGCTGCAGTCGGGAGCCTGAGGATGTGGCGGCCGCCGCCTGGCTCCTCGACGCCGAGGCCGAAGCGCTGGGCCTGTCGCGGGAACTGCACGAGCCGACCGAGGGCCCCTATGCCGACCACCGGGTGTATTCCACCGAGGCCGCCAGCACTGCCGACGCCAAAGGCGATGACCGGGCGCTCCTCCTCGTCGGTCACGTCGATACCGTTTTTCCCCGCAGCGAGGGGTTTCTGGAATTCTCCCGAGATGGCGACGTGATCCGTGGCCCGGGGGTCCTCGATATGAAGTCCGGGCTCTCGTCGGTGCTCTTCGCTCTGCGCGCCCTCGGCGCCGTGGACCCTGCCGCGCGCCGGGCTCTTCGAGTGCGCTTCCTCGTCACGACCGACGAAGAGGTGGGCTCGCCATCGAGCCGCAGCCTGATCCAGCGCGAAGCGAATCGGGCCTCTGCGGCCTTGGTATTCGAGGCCGGGCGGGACGAAGACCTCATCGTCACCCACCGGAAGGGCACCGCGTTCTTCCGGGTCACGGTGACGGGCCACGCCGTGCACGCGGGCCTACACCACCGCGAGGGGAAAAACGCCATTCACGCCCTCGCGCTCTTGGTCCCACGCCTCGAGGCGATCACCGATTACGACCGCGGTGTCACCGTCAACGTCGGGCTCATCCGGGGCGGGACATCGAAGAACACGGTGCCGGGCCACGCCACGGCGGAGCTCGACCTGCGCTTCGAGCGGTCCGTCGACGGGGACGAAGCGATCGCCCAAATCGAAGAGGCGCTTCGATTCACGCTCCCCCCATCCCTCGAGGGTTGCACCCTTTGCCTCGAAGGCGGCGTCAGCCGGCCGCCGATGGAGCCCTCGGACCATACCAATGCCCTCCGGCGGAGGTACGAGCGACACGCCGGCGAGGCGGGCCTCGGGGTAGGCGAGGCGCCGCTCCAGGGAGGCGGCTCCGATGCCAATATCCTGAGCGCGGCCGGCGTGGCGGTAATCGACGGCCTCGGGCCGTACGGGAAGCGCTTTCACACCCCCGAGGAGTGGTCGAGCCTCGACAGCCTCCGCCGCCGCACTCAGGCCCTCGCAGGCTTCTTGTACGAGGTCGCGAAGGGCTAGCGCCTCTACAGCCTTCGGTCGATGACGGCGTTCCGCTTCAACTCATCGAGGAAGATGCGCTCTTGGCGCTGCATCGCTTCCTGCATCATCTGCTGGTACATGCGCTGGCGGACCTGGGCGTAGGGGGGCACGTTGCTGGCCGCCCGGCTCGTCACGTGCAGCAGAACGAAGCCGTTGCCCACGGTGACGGGGTCGGTGATGTCGCCGGGGCTCGCCCCGGTGAGCACCTGCATGAGCGCGGGCTGAAGGTCACCTTCGCAGACCCGGCCGAGATCCCGGCCTCCGTGATCGGCGAAGGTGTCCGGCGTCGCCTGGGCGTGGATCTCATCCGCCTGCCTGCGGGCTTCCGCGACCTCCGTCGCCGTCGCCGCCGGGGAGAAGGGGATGACGATCATCTGTACTTCGAAGCAGGAGCCGGCGTCCTGGTCGCGAACCAGCTGGCGATAACGCCCTTCGACGTCGGACTCCGTGATGTTGACCCGGCCCCGGGCACGCGTATTGAGCACCTTGAGGCGGAGGAGCTGGCGCCGGACGTCGCCGCGGTACTGCGCTTCGGTGAAGCCCTGGGCGCGGACGGCGCTCCAGAAGTCGTCATCCGAGAGCTGGCTTTGGCTGCGCACGTTGTCGATTGCCGAGCTGACATCGGCGTTCGTCACGCGGACCTGCATGTCCCGGGCGGCCTCCTGGATGAGCTGCTCGTCGACGAGGGCGTCGAGGAGCTGCGCGTAGAGTGCCTCGAGAGCGGCCATGCGCTCTACCTCGGTAGGGGCCCCCATCGCTTGCTCGAGGAAGGGCACGGCCCGTCGACGAAGCTGTGACAGAAAGATCGCTTCGTCGTTGACGGTCGCGACCACCCGCTCGATGACGTCGCGTTCCTGTTGCGCCTGGGCTGCCGCGGGCGCGGCGCCGAGGGGGCCGAAGGGCGCGAAGGCGGCGCCCGCGATGACGAGGGCCAGCGCGACGGAAGTGAATCGCGAAGGGGCTAGCATTTCAGCGCCCGGCTCCGGATGGCACCGGCATGGAGGGCGTGGTCGGCCGGGCCTCGGCGGCCGGTGACCCCCCTTCGGGCACGGCGATGCGGACCTCCCCGAGGAGGTCGAGGTGCTCTTCGATCTCGGCGTTTTCGCGTAGCTCGGCGATGAATTCCTGCACTCGCGCTTCCCGCCGTTCGCGCCAGAGGCGGTTTTGGATGGGGCGGCGTGCCTCGTCGAGGGTGCGATTGAGGGCCGCCCGGCGTCCGGTGAGCTTGATGATGTGGAAGCCCGCCGGGGACTCCACCAGGGTGGGGTGCACGCCGCCGATTTGCTCGATGGAGAACGCGGCCTCGCGGACCGTGTCGGCGATGGGTTCTGCTGCGCCCTCGGGTGCGCCCTCGTTCGTGTCTTCGCTCGGGCGGGAGAAGAACCGCAGGTCACCGAAGCGGTCGCGGGTGACGGGGTCCTCGTTGCTCGTCTGCGCTGTCTCCCGGAAGAAGTTCACGTCTGCGGGGCGGGCGAGGACCGCGGTCAGCACCCGCTGGGCGGCGACGCGGTTCTTGACGAGGATGTGGCTCGCCCGAACCTGCTGGGGCTTCTGGAACTCGTCGCTGTGGGCTTCGTAGTACTGCCGGATCTCTTCGTCGGTGATGTCGGAGATCTGAATCTCGTCCTCGAACTCCTCGCGCATCATCTGCTGAATCATCACCTGCTTGATGGAGCGCACGACCTCGGGGTGGTCGTCGTAGCCTTCCGTCGCCGCCTCGGCGGCGAGGAGTTCGAAGCGAACCATGTTGTCGAGGAACTCTCGGCGCCGCTCGGGGCTGTTGTAGCGAGCCCGCAGGTAGGGGGACTGTTCGGCGAGGCGGTCGGCGAACTCGCCGACGGTGATCGTGTCGTCCCCGATCTTGACGAGGACCTCTGACGCTTGCTCGGCGCTGAGGCCGTGGCGGGCTTCGGTATCGGGGGGGGCGGTGGTCTCTGTAGACGGACCGGTCTCGCCGTCGTCACCGCAGCCTGCGGCGACCGCGATGGCGGAGAGAATTGACACCACGGCAAGAAGGAGGATTCGACGCATGATCTTGCTCGCGGGCTACCACATCCTCGGCGGGCGTTCCACGTCGGCTGGGGTGATTCTCCCGGAAAAGCTCCAGATATCAACGTCTACGCATGCGAGGCCGGCGCCTGCGCATGCGAGGCCGGGCTTTCATCGGGGCCCCAGCCGGCGCTGCGTCGGCGGATCCATCGGGCCCCGCGTCGGGGACGGTCAACGCCGTCAAGACGAAGCGCGCCTCTCCGGCCGTGGCATGGATGGGGCGTTCTTGGGTTACGTACCCCTCCATTTCGGCCCGGACGATCACCCGCTCGGTGTCCATCGGTAGCTCGAGGGTGGCTGGTGTTTCGAGGGGAGCCTGGGTGCCATCGACGAAGATCCTCGCGCCCGGGGGCTCCGAAGTGACGTTGAGCCACCTGGGTTCGGGTTCGGGTTCGGGTTCGGCGTCGGGTTCGGCGTCGGGGGTCGCCGCAGCGGCATCTGGCGGCGGCGTCACGACGTCGGGCGGGGGGCCAGCGCCAGCCCCGCTGAACGCCCGGGCGGCCATGAACGCGCCGATCCCGACGCCGAAGACGAGTGTCGTGCTTCCGATGAAGAGGGCGAGCTGGCGGAGACGCCCCGACGAGGGTGGCGCTGCCGTGGCGCGGTTGACCTGGGTTTCTGCCCGGGCCTCGGCGATGCGTTCCGGGGGCAGGGGTTGGGCTTGGGTGAGCTGCTCCGAGAGCCCCATGCCCGCGGCGCCCACCAGCGGCACATCGAGCGCGCCGGTCGGGGGCCGATTGGCGATGACCGTGTCTGTCTCATCGTTCGAGGCGATTGGCCGGAGCCGGACCGGGACCGTCTGCTCTCGGGTATTTTCGTCGCGTTCCCTCCGGACCGTGGGCTGCGTGCCGCCGTCGCGCCCCGGGAGAGTGTCGAGCTGCTCTCGCTCCCGGTCGTAGATCTGCTCGGCGACGTCCCCTTCTCGCTCTCGCTGGGGGCTGCGGGTCATGGGCTCGAGGGGGGCCGGGCTCTCCGTGTCTGGGATTAGCGAGTGCGCCAGATCCGACACCCTGCGCATCGTGGGCACTTGTTGATGGTGCTCGAGGTGGGCGGCGATCGCCTCCACCACCTCGTGCATGTTCTCCGGTCGTGCCTCTGGGTCGACCGCCATGCATCGCCCGATCAGCCGGTCCAGGTCCTTCGGGAATCCGGGGTCGAGCTCCCGTGGTTTTCGGTAGGCCGCTTTCAGGAGCCGGTCGATGATGTTGGCTTCGGTGCTCGCGTCGAACGGGTGAATGCCCAGGCACACCTCGTACATCATCACCCCGAGGGCGAAGATGTCGGCGCGATGGTCCATGTCATCGCGCTTACTCAGCTGCTCCGGAGCCATGTAGCCGTAGGTGCCCTTGATGACCCCGGTGCGCGTCTCGTAGACCTTCGTCGCGGCCTTGGCGATGCCGAAGTCGATCAGCTTGACCGCCCCGGTGTAGCTGACCATCACGTTGGCCGGATTGAGATCGCGGTGGATGATCGCCTGGGGTCGCCCGATGTCGTCACGGAGCTCGTGCACGTAGCCCAGAGCCTCGGCGATCTGGAGGATGATCCCGAGGGCCGAGCGCCGCGGGAGGCCCCGGCGACCGGCCCGCTTCGCGGCCGTGAGGAGCGCCGCGAGGGTCGGGCCGCGAACGTGCTCCATGGTGATGAAGTAGCTCTCGTCGTCTTTGCCCACGGAGTAGACCGCGGCGATGTTCGGGTGGGCGAAGCTCGCCATCAGGCGGGCTTCGTCGAGGAACATCGTCGTGAACTCGGGGTTGTCGCTGTAGGTCGGGAGGACCCGCTTGATCACGACCGAGCGAACGAGGCCCTCGAGGCCGTGCTCGCGGGCGAGGTAAATCTCCGCCATGCCACCGACGGCCAGCTTGCGGACGACGCTGTACGGGCCGAAATCCTGAAGCATCTCGTAGCGGCGAAGTCTATCACGATGCGGCCCCGGAGGATCCCAAGGAGATCACCTCGCCGCTCCTCCTATTCGAGGGGTCTTTGTCGTTCGGTTGTCCCCTCAGCGTGGTTCGCGTAAAGTGTTTTCTCGGATTGACTAGATGAGCTCCCAGTCCCGTACCGGCGCCCCCGGCGCCGCTTTTCCCAATCAATTGGGGGACCGAGGACCCGCCGACGCTGGCGCGGAGGCGGGTGCTCCTGCGGCCCCCAGGCCATTTCCCGGGCCTCCGCCTCCTTCTGGGGCGCCGCGGGCCCAGGTGCCGCCCTCGGCCGCATTTCCGCCGCCTCCAGCGGCCCCAGGTCCAGGCCTCGGTGGTCCCCCACCGCCTGCCCCCGCACTAGCATCGATCCCCGCCCCCGGGCCGTCCCCCGGGCCGTCCCCCCGCGCCGGCGACCCCTTCGCCGATTTCGAAGACGATATGGAGGGGGAGTCGACCCGTATCGAGACCGACCACCTCATCGCCGAGGAGGCGACCTCGATCCTCCAGCAACCCCCCGAGCGTCCCTACCTCCGGGTAGAACAGGGGAAGGACAAGGACAAGGAGTTCGTCCTCAATCCTGGCGAGACCGGGGTGGGTCGCAGCATCGACAACGACGTCATCCTCACGGATATCGCCGTTTCTCGGCGCCATCTGACGATCGTGCTCTCCGACGCCGGGCTGCTGAAGATCGTCGACCTCGGGAGCGGCAACGGCAGCACGGTCAACGGGAGCCGCGTCCGGGAGGCTCCTCTGAATCAGGGTGACCGGATCGAACTCGGAGAGACGACCTTGGTCGTCGAGATCCCGGGCCAGGAAGAAATGACGGCCCCGCAGCCCGGCGCGCCGGTTCATCCGGGTGCCCCGGCTCCGGTCCTCGCTCCGGCCCCGATGGGCATGGTCGGCGGAGATACGACCGATCAGACCGCCAACCCGCCGGCGATGCCCCCGGGCACGCCGACGGTGGGGGGCCTCGCGGGCCCCGGCATCCCACCTCACCCCGCGACGCCGATCCCCACGGATTACATCGCTACTCCGAAGGCCTCGCTGGGGCCCTTCGGCATTCCCCGGCCGTGGCTCTTCGCCTTTCTCGCCGTGGGCGGCATCATCGTCGCCTTGGTCGGGGCGACCGTCACCGCCCTCGTGCTGCGCGACGATGGCGGGGCCAGCGGCAGCGCTGCCTACAATGCCGCGTTCAACGCGGGCATGGGCGCGATGGCGGCCCAGGATTGGGACACGGCCCACGAGCAGTTCTCCTTGGCGACGCGGGAGAATCCCGGTGACCACGCGGCCAACCAGCATCTCCAAGAAGTGATCCGGGTACGAGAAGAGCTGCTGGCCATCGGCCGGGCCGAAGCAGCCCTCTCGGGGGAGTCGCCGAGTGCGAGCACGGCGCTTCAGGAACTGCACGCCGTACGTCCGGACAGCCCCGTCATCAGCCAGGCCGACGCGGTCGAGGGCCGGGCGACGGAACTTCAGATCGCGGATCTCCTCGCTGAGGCGCTGGCCGCAGTGAATTCAGGGGACACCCCCAAGGCCCGTCAGAATCTCGCCAATCTCGAGAGCCTCGCCAATGACGTGGAGTCTGCCCAGGAGGCCGCCACGGCGGTGCGAGCGGCCCTCGGTGATGAAGCGGGCGAAATGGTGGCCAGCGCTGGCAGTACGATGCGCCGGGGGTCCTCACGCCCGTCGGGTCGGCCCTCCAACGGTATGTCTTCCTCTTCCTCGCCTTCGATGGGCCGGACGATGACGTCGGCGAGCCGGTCGCCGATGCGCGGGGGCTCGGGCGGCAGCCTGGGTCGGGCGCGCAGCCAGGTACTGACTCAGTTCCGAGCACGCAACTTCTCACGGGCCAGCAGCCTCGCCCAGACCTTGGGCAACGACATGGACTCGTCGTCCGACCAGCGCGCGCTCTTGCGTCTCGGGACCAAGATCAGCGAGTTCGAGCGGGCCTTCGCCGTAGCCAGTCGGAGAAGTGCCACGCCCGCTCAGATGGCGAGCGCCATTCGCCTCGAAGAGTTCATCGTCGGGGTGGACGCCGACATGACCGATTCAATCAAGGCGCGCCTCGTCAGCACGTATCTCGAACGGGCGAATTCCGCGATACGCCGCGACCCGGTGCGAGCTTGTCGGGACGTCCTCAGCGCTCTCACCGCCGACCCCCGAAATCGTCGCGCGGCCCAGCTCATGGGCCAGTGCGTGACTCGGGCCCAGGCCATGCTCAGAGAGGCGGAAGGGCTGGTCCGGCGTGACCCGGAACGTGCCCGTACCATCTGCCGCCAGATTGAAAGCATGCTGGTGCGGAGGCACGAGACCGCCGCGGCTGCCTACCGGCTCAGGGGCCGCATTCCCCGCCGCGGCGGTCGCGACGAAGACGAGTGATTGACGGCACGGGCGTTGCCCGGCGCCGCCCTCAAGCCCGGGAGCCGAGGACCTTCTCGACCAGCTGGTCGAGGTCGCCGAAGTCGAAGGGCTTGTCGAGGTACTCGTCCGCACCGTAGAGGGGCGAGGTCATCTCGTTGAGGCGCTCGCCGATGCCGGTCAGCATGATGACACCGGTGTGACTCAGCGATTTGTCCTCGCGGATAGCCCGGCAGACTTCCCACCCGCTCATTCCGGGCATCATCACGTCGAGGATGACCAAGTCCGGCTTTTCCGACTTCGCCAGGTCGAGGGCCTCTTCACCGTCACCGGCTTCGACGATCTCGACGTCCATTTTGGAGAGGTGACGACGCACGAGAGCCAAGATCTCCAGGTCGTCGTCGGCGATGAGGATTTTCCGCTTCGTATCGGCGGCCATGGGGCGCTCCAAGCTACGGCCGGTCGTCCCGGCTCGGGCGAATCGTCGTCTTTTGACGCGTCTCCTGTCAACGACAGATGCAGTCTCGGGCGAGCAGATATGGCGAGCCTCGCCAAAACCTCGCTGGATCGGGGCTCCTCAGAGCGCGCCGACGTCGTTCTGGCTGAGCCATCCGCGGCGGCCTTCGGGCAGGCGGACCTGTACCCAGTCGCCGTCTCGGCCGACGATGTAGGCGCGCTCTCCTTCTCGCGCGGTCGCTCGCTCTTCGGCCTGGGGGTGGGGGCCCTCTCGTACCGGGGCGTCCTCGGTCACGATGATGGCCGGTTCGCCGTCCGTCGTGAACCCGGCTTTCACCAGGAGGCCATAGGCCGCTCCGGCGAGCATGACGGCGATGAGGGGAGCGGTGATGCCGTAGGCGAGGCGACGGTTTTCGTGGGGGGTTCGACCAAAGAGAACCAGCAGCCCGAAAAAGAGCACCTCGAGCCCGAGGACGACCCCGGCGAGCACGCTGCGGCTGAAGGGGCGCACCAGGGCCTCGGCGAAGGGCGGCTTGTTTTCGATGAGAGCCTCGCCGTCGCGGGCCGCCTGTCTGCGTCCGAGGGCGGACCGAACCTCGGAGAGGCCCTCTTCGGCGTCATCGTTGCCGGGGGACTCGGCCAGGGACTTTTCGAACCAGCGGATAGCTTCGCCGTAGTGACCGGCTCGACCGTGGGCGACGGCGAGGTTGTAGGACACGTCGGGGTCCACGACGCCGGCCGCGACGAGGCGCTCGTAGCCCGTGATGGCGGCCTCGGCGTCACCGGCGAAGATGGCGGCGTTGGCCTCGGCGAAGATCTCATCGAGGCGCTGGGCCGAGGCGGGTGTCGTGCACGCCAGGGAAACCGCGAGGCAGAGGAGCGCGGCCAGGGCACCTAGGGGGCCGGTCAAGGGGGCCTTCATCGCAGCTCCTCTTGCGGGGGAGTGAACCGGTCCATGCGTTCGATGAGCGCGGCGACCCGTTCACTGCATCGGCCGATCTCTTCCGGTGCGGCGCCCTCTGCGCTGAAACGAGCGAACTCGCTGCCTTCGAGTTCGTCGACGACCCGCCGCGACAGGTCGTCGTCCATCCCGCGGCTCTTCAGGTGCTCCTCGAGGGCTCGGTGGGTGAAGCCGCCGACCGCTTCGCCGAGGCGCGCTTCGAGGACGTCTTTCAAGACCTTTTGTATCTCTCCATAGAAGGCCTGGGCGTCGCCGTCTTTCCCGTATCCCTCGGCCGTCGTCAGGCGTTTTCGGGCCCCCCGGGCGATGCGGGCGGGGGCATCCCGAATGCCCTTCTCTTCGAGGCGGCGTCGGGCCAAGCCAAAGACGAGGAAGATGGCGTAGAGCAGCGGCGGGACCGCGAGGGCCGCGGCGAGCCAGGTGGGTAGCTCATCGGCCTCGGCGTTTCGCAGGAGCTCACTCCCGGTGCGGATCGGTCCAAGCTGCGGGAGACGTGCCTCGCTCGAGGCCTCGGCGGCGTCATCTTCGGGAGAGGGCGTGGCGCCGGCGATGGCGCTCCCGGCCGCGTCGAGGGTCAGAGGTGCGCTCGAGACCCGGCGGTAGGTGCCCATCGAGGGGGAGTAGGTATTCAGAATGAGGGGCCCGAGCTGGTGCTGCCCCGGTTCTTCCGGGACGACGAGCCAGGCGAAGGTGCGGGACCCGCCGACCACGTCGTTCGGGGACGTAATGGCGTCCGTCACTTCGGGCTCGAGGATCCGCACACCCGGCCGTTCGGGGAGGGTCAGGCGCACGTCCTTGAGGTTGCCGGTGCCCTTGATCTCGGCGGTCAACGTCACCGCGTCTCCCGTCGCCGCCGCGGTCCGGTCGAGCCGTGCGTCGATGGTGAAATCCCCGACGGACACTTCGCCGGTCGGCCTTCCCGTCGCTGGCAGGGGCAGCACGTGGACCGGCATGGATACCCCGACCCGGCGCACCGGACCCGAGCGCTGAGTCGAGAAAATGTCGAAGAGTGACCCTGTCTCGAAGGCGATGCTCATCGGGCCGATCTCGTGCTCGCCTTCGCTCAGGGGAAATGCCGCGAAACGCCGGAGCGCGTAGACGTTGAAGTAGACGCCCCCGACCATCTGCCGTTGGGCCTCGAGGGTGCGGTTGGCGGGCAAGAGGTCGTGCACCCAGAAGCCATCTGCGTTGGGCTCCCGTTGGATGACCGGCGCTGCGCGGATCGAGCCTCGCACGTAGAGGTAGACGGTCACCGTCACCTGCTCTCCGACGTGGGGCTCGGACGTCGAGACCGTAGTCCGGAGAAACGCCTGGTCGTCGTAGGTTGCCCCGTCGAGGGTGCCCGTCGGCGGTGACCTCGGGTCGACCTGCTGTCCCATCGCCCCGGGGCCCGTCGGGCCGCCCGGGGGCGTGGCCCCTCCTCCGCCCCGAACTTCGATGGTCACGGGCTCCGAGCGGTAGGTTCGGCCACCGACCTCGATCGCGGCCGGCGCGATCTGGTGCCGTCCCGCGTTGAGCGGAGAGATGGTCAGGTCGTAGGCGATGGTCGAGCGCACGACCTGGGTCTGACTGCCGAAGCCGAAGGAGAACTGCATCGGCCGGGAAACCCGACGGCTGGTGACCCGAAAAGCCGACAGGTCCGGCAGCTGGATGTCCTGGGGCTGGGCTCCGCTCACGTCGGCGCGGATGCGCAAGGTGATGCTCTCGCCTACCGCTGCGGCGGCGGGGGTGGCGGTCATCTGGATGTCGACGGACACCTGCTGCGCCCGCACCTCGGCGGGCGTCGCCACGACGATGAGGGCGGCCAGGACGACGACGAGGGCTGCCCCGGGGGTCGCGCCGATGTGCGTCGCGAGCCTCACCAGTCCATCGTGACGCGACGATTTTCGCGTTGGCCGCGCGCCCGTGCGCGCTGTCGTTCGAGGCTCTCTTCGCTGTCCCGGAGAGCGTCGAGGACCCGGCTGACGTCTCGGGGAAGCTCCTGGCCTCCGCTACCGTCTTCGTCGGTCGGGGTGTCGTCGGGCTGGTCGCCGTCTTGGCTCTCCGGGGACTCGTCTTCGCCTTGGCCGTCCTCGGGCTGGCTCTCGTCCTCGTTTTCGCCCTCTCCGCTTTGGTCTTCGGTGTCCTCTTGATCACCTTCGCCGTCTTCGGGCTCCTCTTGATCGCTGTTCTGCTGGTCCTCTTGGTCCTCTTGGTCGCCGTCCTGCTGGTCGCTGTCCTGCTGGTCCTCTTGCTGGTCCTCTTGGTCCTGCGGGTCGCCGTCCTCCTGGTCCTCCTGGTCTTCCTGGTCTTCTTGGTCTTCCTGGTCCTGCTGCTCTTGCTCTTCTTGCTGCTCTTGGGCCTCTTCTTCCTCCTGGATGCGCCGGAGGGCGAGCTCGAGGTTCCAGGCGGCGTCGCGGTTTCCCGGCCGGGCTCGGAGCGACCTCCGGAGGGCATCGGCGGCCTCTCGAAACTGGCGCTGGGCGTTTTGGTGGTCCTCACCGGTCGCGGCGCTGTCCCCCTGGCGGTAGAAGGCGAGGCCGAGGTCGTAAAAGGCGTCGGCGCGCACGTCATCACGGCCGCCGGGCTCGCTCGCTCGGAGCAGCGCCTCCCGCGCCTCGTCGAGGCGGTCCTGTTCCATCAAAGCGAGGCCCCGATTGAGCTGCACCCCGGGCTCCTCGGGGAGCTCTCGAGCCGCCCGGTCGTAGGCTTCGAGGGCGCCCTCGTGGTCGCCCTCGCCCATGGCGCGGTTGCCCTCTTCGACGTTGCTGTTCTTCGTGAGGAACGGCTCCCAAGCCGAGGCCTTCGCCGGTGCCCCCAGCACGACGAGCAGGCCCAGGGGGCACAACACGGTGGTCGTGAGGATCGCTTTCGACATGAAGCTGAGACTTCGGTTCACGGGGACTCCTTGGCAGCGCCGCTGCGCTGAGGCACGAGCTTGCGCCGTCTGCGACGCCCGATCCAGGCGTCAGGCAAGAGCGCCTCGAGCAAGAGCAGCAGGAACGCGGGAAGCAGCACCAGGGCGTAGCGGTCTTCGTCGACCGTGACCCGTCGGGCTTCGCGTTCTTCCTGCTTCATGCGCCGCATCTCACGGCGGATTTGATCGATGCCGACGCCGCCCTGCTGGGCGCGGAAGTAGCGACCGCCGGTCGCCTCGGCGATGGCGGTGAGGGCCGCTTCGTTTTCGGCGGTGAGCGCCGACGTCACGGCGTCGCCGTTTTCGTCCCGGAGCCATCCGGTCCACGTGCCGTCAGGGCCGTAGGTCGGAATGGGCTCTCCGGTGCGCGAGCCGAGGCCGACGACGTACACCCGAATCCCGGCCTCCGCGAGCTCATCGGCGGCAGCGAGGGGATCCCCTTCGTGGTCTTCGCCGTCAGTCATCAGGATGACGACGCGGGCACGCGGTGCCGCCTCGGCATCTTCGGCGGCGCTGTGGCGGTCGGCGCGTTCGAGGAGCTGCTTGGCCGCGATGAGAGCGCGGCCGATCGCCGTGCCCCCGACGGGCATGTCGTAGGGCCCGAGGTCGCTCAGAAAGAGACCGAAGGCCGAGTAGTCGACGGTCATCGGGAACTCCATCGTCTCGCCCGCGAAGGCGACGATGCCCACCCGGTCGCCATCGAGATCTTCGATGAAACGCATCAGCTCGGCCTTCGCCCGGGTGATGCGGTCCGGTCGGATGTCGCGGGCCAGCATGCTCTTCGAAAAGTCGAGGGCGATGACCACGTCGACGCCGCGCTTGCGCAAGAGGCGGGTATGGCTGCCGTACTGAGGGCCCGCGAGGGCGACGATGACCAGGGCGAGGCCCGTGACGAAGGTGACCCCGCGCACGGCCCGGAAGACCCCGGACCGGCCGGTGATCAAAGTTCGATTGACGGCGGCCTTGCCGAATCGAATCGAGGCGCGCTGGCGCAGGTGAAATGCGGCGACGGTGAGGCCGGCGAAGGGGCCGACGAGGCCGAGCAGCCAGAGGTTGTCACGGTGGCGGAAGGAGAGGGCCGAAAGCACCTCGAGGCTCCCAGAGAGCCACATCGCGGCGCCGGTGAGGGCGCCGCCGAGGACCAGGGAGCCCACGACGATGAGCGCCCAGGTGGTGAGGTTTCGATCGCGCCTCATGGCCACCTCCGAAGGAGGATCGCGCCGGCGAAGAGCTCGAGGGCGAGGAGGAAGAAAGCCGGCCACAGGAAGGCGGGGAAGATCTCGCCATAGACGCGGCCGAGGTCTTCGAGTTCGCTCTTTTCGAGGGTGTCGAGGATGGCGTGGAAGGTGCGTTCGAGGCCCTGGCGATTGGTCACGTGGTAGAATTCGCCGCCGCTGTGTTCAGCCATGTCCCGGAGCAGCTCTGGGTTTACCGGGAAGTTGCCCACGTCGAAGATGGGACGTCCGCCGAAGCCGGTCCCCCGCTGCACGCGGGCCTCGTCCGATTGACCCATGAGGATGGTGAAGACCTTCACGCCCATCACCGACGCGAACTCGGCGGCCTGGTCGGGGGAGACGTTGCCGCTGTTCGAGTCCCCGTCGGTGAGCAGGATGATGACCTTGGACTCTGCCTCGGAGTCCCGGAGCCGGTTGAGGGCCGTCGCGACCGCGTTGCCGATCGCCGTCCCCCGGCCATCGATCATGCCGAGGGTCAGCTCCATGATCATCGTCCGGAGCGCTTCCTTGTCGGTGGTCAGGGGCAGCAGGGTGTAGGCATCGCGGCCGAAGATGACCGCGCCGATGCGGTCGTTCGGTCGCCGGCGGATGAAGTCGTCGACGACAGCCTGGGTCGCTGCGAAGCGGTTGGGCTGTACGTCCGCGGCCTGCATCGACAGTGACGCGTCGAGGGTCAGCACGATGTCGATGCCTTCGAGTTCGGCGCGGTCCCGGGCGTGGATGCTCTGGGGCCCCATGAGGGCGAAGGCGAGGAGCGCGGTAGCCGTGACCCGCATGCCGACGGTGCTGTCCTGGGCCCACACGCGCCGGCCCCGGGGGCCTTTGGCCAGCGTATGGCCGCGGCTCACCAGGAGCCGCGGCGCCGCGAAGCGTTGGAGGTAGCCGCGCGCGATGAGGACCACCAGGGCGGCCGGGATGAGCAGCCCCGCCCAAGGGCGCTCGAAACGGAAGCTGTCGACCCGGAGCGGGACCTCGTAGATCGTATCGATAGCCCAGAGCACGCCGTAGGCGGTCGGCAGCGCGAAGAGCAGTGTATAGGCGACCGGGGCCAGCAATCGGGCGAGGCGTCGGCCGGTCATGGCTCGACCTCTTCGGACCCTTCGGGCTCGATCGGCTCGGGCGGCTCTGCGGTCTCTTCTCGTTCCTCTGTCTCCGGGGGATCGGTTGCGCCCCCGGGAACGTCCGTCACCACCTCACCGCCGAGGCGGGCGGTGGTCGCTTTGACGATGCCCGTTGCGGCGTCGAGGAGGGCGATGCAGCGCTCTCGCTCGGGGGTGGCCTTGGCGAACTTCACGAGGTCGCAGTCCCCGAGGATGCCGGCGACCTGCTCCGCGGTGATGCCCTTGGGCTTCTTGCGGCGGATTCGGGCGACGGCTTCGTCGGTCGTCGACTCGATCCCGTCGAAGCCGTAGCGCGCCCCGAGGTAAACGCGCAGGGAGTCGCTGAGCTGATCGACCCACCGGGTCAGATGTTGCGCTTCGGTGTCTTCGTCGAGGCGGCGTCCGAGGGCACCGAGCTCTTCGAGGGCGACCTCCCATGCCGGTCGTGGCGGCGGCGGCGGAGGAATGGGCTTTTCCCGACGCAGCCACCAGCGGGCGACGAGGAACATGATGAGGGCGAGGAGGGCGAGGCCCAGGAGCCCGCCGCCGACCCAGGCGAGGGTGTAGTCCTCTTCGACGACGTCGACCGGGGCGGTCGGGGGTTTGGGTTGGGCGTCCGGCTCGTTGCCGAGGACCGAGCCGACCTCGATGGTCACCGGCGCGGTGTAGACGTCTCCGAGGGTCCCGTCGGCGGTGACGACCCGGATCAGGATGGGGCCGATTTCGTGTTGGCCAGGTTCGAGGGCGAGGAGGTCGATGCGGAAGCTGAAGCGCGTGCCCCCCGTTCCGCCGGCATTGTCTGGCCGAGGCGTGGGCTCGGCGGACGAGTCGAGGACCTCGAAGGGGGAAAACTCCTGCCGCGGGATGGCGACGTCGTCCCCGGCGTTGGCGTCGGCGGTGATGACCAGGGTGACCAGGTCGCCGGTCATCACCCCCGAGGGGGGGTCGACGCTCAGGGAGAGCGCGGGGCGAAATTCTTCGGGCAGGGTGTCGGTCGGTGCCGCTGGGGGGGCGGTGGCGAGAGCGCTGTCGGCTGCCAGTCCGGCGTCCGAGGCCCCACCGGCGTCGGTGGCGGCGTCGGGTCCTGCGCCTGCGTCGGGACCTGCGTCGGGACCTGCGTCGGTGGCCGCGTCGGAGCCTGCGTCCGCATGGGCGGCGGCATCCGGCGGGCCCGCGTCGGGGGCCGGGACCTGGGCGCCGGCGGGCGTCGAGGTCGCCACCAGGGAGGCGAGCGAGAGCATCGGGAGCCACAGTGCGAGAGCCTTGCGATTCACCGGAAGCCCCCCATCCGGCGTTGCCGCATGCGGAAGAGCTCGGCTATCGGACGCACGTAGTCTTCGTGGGTGCGCACGGTCACGGTGTCCATCTTGAGGCGCTTGAAGCGTCGGTCTCGGGCCGCCCGCTCCTTGGCGACGCTCTCGAAGTAGAGCCTTCGTACCTGCGGGTCCGAGGTGTCGATCTCCACCAGTTCGCCGGTCTCGAGGTCTTCGAGGAGGGCCAAGCCCACGTCGGGGAGCTCTTCTTCGCGGGGGTCGAGGACCTGGATGGGGATGAGGTCGTGCTTCGCCGACGCGACCCGGAGAGGTTTGTCGTAGCCGTCGGCGATGAAGTCGCTCACCAGGAAGGCGACGCTCCGGCGCTTGGCCACCTTGCCGAGGGTATCGAGGGCCACGGCGAGGTCCGTGCCTTGGCCCTCGGGCCGGGCGTTCAGGATTTCGGTGACCACGCGCATGACGTGGCCTTTGCCCTTCTTCGGCGGGATGAACTTTTCGATGCGGTCCGTGAAGAGAATCAACCCGACCCGGTCGTTGTTCTTGATCGCGCTGAAGGCCAGGAGGGCCGAGATCTCCGCCACGACTTCGACCTTCGACTGGGCCAACGAGGAGAAACGCTCCGACGCCGAGAGGTCGACGAGGAGCATCACTGTCATCTCGCGCTCTTCGGTGAAGACCTTCACGTAGGCGTCGTTCATGCGCGCGCTGACGTTCCAGTCGATAAAGCGGACGTCGTCGCCGGGCTGGTACTGGCGCACCTCGCTGAACGCCATGCCCCGGCCCTTGAAGACGGAGTGGTAGCTGCCGGCCAGTTGGTCGTTCGCGAGCCGAGACGTGTGAATCTCGATCTTGCGCAGCTTCTTGATGAGCTCCCGCGGAATCATCTCTTCAGTTCAAGGGCAAATGGCGTGACTGAGGGGCATTCAGGGGACTTCGACCGCCTCGAAGATTCTTCGAACGATGTGCTCCGAGGTGATCTCTTCGGCCTCGGCTTCGTAGGTGCGGATGATGCGATGGCGGAGTACGTCGGGGCCGACGCTCTTGATATCCTCGGGGGTGACGTAGCCCCGGTGCTTGATGAAGGCGTGGGCCCGGGCCGCCACGTTCAAGGAGATCGATGCCCGGGGGGACGCCCCATGGGCCACCATGTCTCCGAGATCCTTGAGGCCGATCTTCGCTGGGTTCCGCGTCGCTGCGACGATGTCGATGATGTAGTCCTTGATCTTCTCGTCGACGTAGACCTGACCCACCACGCCGCGGGCTTCGAGGAGCTGGGTCGTGGTGGTCATCTGGTTGACCGCCAAGGGATCGGGCCGCGAGTCGTCCCCCGCCGCCGCCGGCCCCAGCAATGCGTAGTCGGACATGCGCTCCATGACGGCGCGCTCTTCGTCCCGGGTTGGATAACCGACGCGCACGTGCATCATGAACCGGTCGACCTGAGCCTCGGGCAGGGGATAGGTGCCCTCTTGCTCGATCGGGTTCTGGGTCGCCATGACCATGAAGGGCTGTTCGAGCTTGTGCGTCGTATCGCCGATGGTGACCTGGAGCTCCTGCATCGCCTCGAGGAGGGCGCTCTGGACCTTGGCCGGAGCGCGGTTGATCTCGTCGGCGAGGACCAGGTTCGCGAAGATGGGGCCCTTCCGCGCGGAGAACTCCCCGGACTGCTGGTTGTAGATGACCGTGCCCACGACGTCCGCCGGGAGCAGGTCGGGGGTGAACTGGATGCGGGAGAAGTTCGCATGCACCGTCGATGCCACGGTCTTGACCGTCAGCGTCTTGGCGAGGCCGGGCACTCCCTCGAGGAGGATGTGGCCGCCGGTGAGCAGCCCGATGAGGATCCGCTCGACCATGTGATCCTGGCCGACGATGACCTTGCGGACCTCGTGGAGGATGGGGTCGATGAAGGCGCTCTCGCGCTGGACCAGCTCGTTGATCGCCCGGACGTCGCTATACATGGCTTTTCTTGCTCTCTGCTGGCCCCGGCGGGGGCTCCGGCTCGGGGGACCGCACGGGCTAGCACGGGGCCCGGCGGGTCGGCAACACTCCCGGAACTCCTTCTATTTCTCCGGACCCTGGGCCATAGTCGGGCCGCGGAGCATCGAGTGGGCGGGGCCTTTTTCAACGAGCGATTTCAAGGGTCTGCGGGGATGCTCGCGGGGCTCGGGGCCCTTCTGTGGCTGATCCTCCTCGCGGGATGCGGCGGCGGGCTCCGCCACTTCCCTCTCGAGGAGATCGTGTGGGTCGACGAAGACCAGCGCCCCTTCGCCGAACCCCCGGCCAGCTTCTATTCGTCGTACAGCTGGGACGGCGCCGATAACTCGGTCTTCCGACCCCTGAGCGACCTCCTGATCTTCGAGCGGTCCCAGCGAGCCATCAACGTCAACGCCCTCGACGAGGTGCCCGACTCGAGCTGGTATGTGAACCGCCTTTCCCGGGAGGCGTGGAGCCCGGAGCGCGTCGCCCGGGGTCCCTGCGCGGACCTCAACGACGACCTCCCGGGGCCCTGGACGATTGTCGGTGGCAAACCCGACGGAGCGAACCCTGGCTTTCAGATCGAGGATGCTACGGGGCAGCGCTACCTGATGAAGACCGACGGAGACCTTCAAGCGGAGCGTCCGGGGGCAGCCGACGTCATCGGCAGTCTGATCTTCTACGCGGCCGGCTACTACGCGCCGTGTAACCGCGTGGTCGTCTTCGACCGGGACAACCTTGTGCTCGGCGAGGGTGTGGAGATCGAACGCACCAACGGCACATCGGAGCCCTTGACGAACGAACTCGTGTCGGAGGTCCTCGAGAAGGCGACCCGTCTCCCGGACGGCCGATACCGCGCGTCGGTGAGCCAGTTCGTCGAAGGACGGCCGATCAGCCCCTGGCGCTACTGGGGCATGCGCCAGGACGACCCCAACGACGCGGTCCCCCACGAGCACCGCCGGGACCTCCGAGGCATGTACGTGCTCTCCGCGTGGACGGATCACATCGACGCCCGCCAAGAGAACACGATGGCCGCCTGGATGACCGTCGATGAAGCCTCGGGCGTTGGATACGTGCGCCACTACGTGATCGACTTCGGCGATTGCTTCGGAATCATCCACGCCTGGGACGACCTGGTGAAGCGCTTCGGCCACAGCGGCTACCTCGACCTCGGGGACGTCGTCGGCGATTGGCTGACCCTGGGCATGGTCGACCGGCCTTGGTTCCACGCGGAGTACGGCGAGGCCGGGTCGACTTTGGGCTACTACGACCTGCACCGCTTCGTCGCGGATAGGTGGACGCCAGGCTACGCCAACAACGCCTATGACCGTCTGCAGGAGGCCGACGCGGCGTGGATGACGCGGATCGTCGCCCGCTTCAAGGACGAGCACGTGCGCGCCATGGTGGCCCGGGGGCGCTTCACCAACCCGACGGTGTCGAGCGAACTCTCGCGCATCATCAACGGGCGCCGGGACCGCATCTTGGACCGCTGGCTCACGCGTCTGTCGCCTCTGACCTGGCCCGAAGTGCGGGTGGTCGACGACGGAGCGGTGGTCTGCATGCAAGACCTCGCGACCTGGACCGGCATTCGCGAAGAGGGCTCACGGCGCTACGAAACGGCCGCCTACGTCGGGACGGACCTCGCCCCGGTGCCCATCGGAGATGCGGTCCGAGACGACGAAAGCTGGGTCTGCGCCAAGCTCCCCGAGGTCCCGGGGGCGAGTGCGTCCTCGCCCAAGTACCTCGTCGTGGATCTGCGGGGCACGACCGCCGATGACGAGACGGGCCCCGCGAGGGCCCACCTCTACGCCATGGGCGGCACCGAGTACCGCCTGGTGGGCCTCGAACGACCCGGTTCGACGGAAGCGCCCACGCGATGAGGCAGGCCACCCAGCTCGCCCTCGCGCTCCTCTTCGCACTGACCCTCCCCCTCCACGCCCACGCCCAGGAAACGGAAACAGACACGGCGACGGAAACGGAAACGGCGACGGGAACGGGAACGGGAACGGGAACGGAAACGGAAACGGAAACGGGAACGGGAACGGGAACGGGAACGGGAACGGAAACGGGAACGGGAACGGGAACGGACACGGACACGGACACGGATACCGACACGGCCACGGACACCGACACCGACACCGACACGGAAACCCCTTCCCCCGAACTCCTCACCTCCCGCCGCGCCCAACCCGCCTACGACGGCCGCGTCGAGGCCTCGCCCACCTTCGGTCAAAACCTGCTCTGGATCCCCCGCGTCCTCGCGTTCCCCCTCTACGTGACCTGGGAATACCTGGTCCGAGTCCCCATCGGTGCCGCCGTCACCGCCCTCGAGAAGGCCCAGTTCGCGGACGTGCTCTTCGACTTCTTTACCTGGGGCGACCGCAACGCGGGCCTCGTGCCGACGTTCTTCTTCGACTTTGGCTTCCTGCCGAGCGTCGGCGCCTACCTCTTTTGGAACGACGTCTTCGCCGAGGGCAATGACATCCGCGTCTGGGGCGGCTTCTGGGGCGTCCAGTACATCCACGCCACCGTGATCGACCGGTACGCGATTCGTCCGGACGAGTCGGAGATCGAGCTCAAGCTCGACTTCATTCGGCGCCCCGACCAGATCTACAGCGGCGAGGGCTACGACATCCGCATCGGCAGCCGTGAGCAGGGCGTGGTCACCGGTGGCGGGGAGCGCTCTCGCTACGCGGTCGACCTCTTCTCGGCCCATCTCCGTTACCAGCACAAGTTCTGGAGGGAGAGCGAGATCATTCTCGAAGGCGGAGTGAACAGCTATCGCTTCGGCCATACCGACTGGGGCAGTGATGAACCCAGTACCGTCGTCGCGGCCGAGCTTCCCTCCTATCGCTACGGCCTGCCGACGGCCTTCGCCGAGGGCTATACGAAGGTCTATCAGGCGATCTATCTGGCGATCGACGGTCGCCGCGAGCGCCCCGCGTCGGGCAGCGGGGTCCGCCTCCAAGCCTACGGAGAGCTCGGCTTCAACGCCGAGGACCTCGTCGGTCAGCGCTGGTTTCGTTACGGCGGGACCGGAGGCGCCTGGGTCGACGTTGGCCGGGGCCGCACCCTGGGTATTGGCTTTGGCGCCCTCTTCGCCGACCCCCTCGGGGACGGGGGGCTGCCCTTCGAAGAGCTGATCCGCCTCGACGATTTCCCGAACCTGATCACCGGGTACTACTCCGGTGACATCCGCGGTCGGAGCGCCGCCGGTTTCTCCATCGTCTACCGCTATCCCATCTGG
>Ga0164313_10000696_pt1 | contig 27960 bp, 25 predicted proteins | sample GuaBasSedimGuay4_FD_113735 | JGI IMG/M metagenome (GOLD analysis project Ga0164313, IMG submission 113735) | Subseafloor sediment microbial communities from Guaymas Basin, Gulf of California, Mexico - Guay4, Core 4569-4, 0-3 cm | ecosystem: Environmental > Aquatic > Marine > Hydrothermal vents... | reverse complement strand
TTGCCGTCTCATCAACATGGCCCTGAACAATATGACCATCGAAGCGACCGTTGCTTACCATGCTTCTCTCCAGATTAACATAATCTCCCGGCTTTAAGTCACCTAGATTAGACTTCTTAAGTGATTCGTCAACAGCCGTTACTTTGTAAACATCTTTGTCAATATCAACAGTTGTTAAACATACCCCATTATGAGATACACTTTGATCCACCTGAAGCTCCTTTGTCATTGGTGCTTCAACAAAAAAATGAACATTATTTCCTTCAGTTTCAATTGCTGTAACCTTTCCTTGTTGCTCTACTATTCCGGTAAACATGGCTTTTTTTATTTGTCTCAAAGGTAATCATAACCGCTCAAATAATTGTTCATAGAGTAAATTCAATAATTAAGAAAACCATTCATTTGAAATAACATGAGTTCGACATAAGGTTAATAACCTCAGTTCGATGTAAGGAATCCACACAGCTTTAATAGAATTTTGTCTAGACAAGATCATTTTTTTGAAGGACTAACGGGTTAGTTCTATAAAAAATAATGAAGTATAGGCGAAATTCTATAAAGCCCGAAGGGAAAGCTATTAAAAGGCAATCTTTCAAAGAAAAAAACATTGTAATAACCCGTTATAACTTCTGCTTTTTTATTCGAAATCTCACCTTTTAATAGGTTTCTGTGTTGTATCCCTTACATCGAACTGAGGTTAATAGATAAAGAGCCTCTATCTTCGCCAAACCAAATGGAAGATAGCTATAAACATAGAGGCCTTAGAAGAAAGTTAATTGCCACAATAAAGAGCAAAGGGATAACCGATGAAGCTGTTCTGGCAGCTATGGGTAAGGTTCCTCGTCATATTTTCTTCGACAATGCCTTTCTGGAGCATGCCTATCAGGACAAAGCCTTTCCAATTGGTCAGGGACAAACCATTTCGCAACCCTATACCGTTGCTTTTCAAACAATGTTACTTGGCATTAAACCGGGCGATAAAATACTTGAAATTGGCACCGGCTCAGGCTACCAGGCAAGCATTCTTCTGGAAATGGGAGCAAAAGTCTTTACCATTGAGTATAACAAAGTGCTTTATGAGCAAACAAAAAAAGTTCTTCCAAGCTTGGGTTATCGACCCATATTTAAACATGGCGATGGTTCATTAGGATGGCCAATTCACGAGCCTTATAATGGCATTGTAGTAACTGCCGGAGCCCCCGTAGTACCTGAAAAGCTAAAGGAGCAACTCGTTGTTGGAGGAAAGCTAATAGTGCCTGTGGGCAATAGCGAGCGACAGCAGATGTTAAAGATTACCAGGGTAAGCGAAACAGAATTTGAAACCGAATCATTTGATTATTTTGCTTTTGTACCTTTGCTTGGCAAAGAAGGATGGAATAAATAATGGCTAAGAAAAAATTTGTAAGTGAGTCACGAGTAGTGATGACAGAACTAGTGCTCCCCAACGACACTAATACTCTAAATAACCTTATGGGTGGCAGATTAATGCACTGGATGGACATTGGCGCGGCAATAGCGGCCCAAAAACACTCCAACCGCATTGTTGTAACCGCCTCGGTTGATAATATTTCTTTTGGAAAGCCAATACAGCTTGGTGATGTGGTAACCCTCACAGCATCTATATCACGAGCTTTTAACTCTTCAATGGAAGTTAATATTAAGGTTAAATCAGAGAATATTCCCGGAGGCAAGAGTGAAATAACGCATAGCGCTTTCTTTACTTTCGTAGCTGTAGATCAGGGTGGGCGACCCATTGATGTGCCAGTGGCGGTCCCTGAAACTGATGAAGAGAAAGAACTCTATGCCGGCGCTCTGAGAAGAAGACAACTAAGGCTTATTTTGGCTAAGAGAATGGACCCTAATGATGCTACCGAGCTAAAATCACTGTTTGATTTAACAAATGAGTAAACTTAACCCGGAACACCTGTATTTATTGCTCGACGGGCCCATTTACGTGATCAATGAGCACGCAGATACTCCTGTGCCACAGCCCGAAGAGAAAACCGAAGATCCGCAACCTGTTCTCTTTGAGGGAGAAAACAAGCAAGGGATACTCATAATATTAAGTAAGTCAGGTGAGGAAAAAGCTGATTCTGCAGATGAAGAATTCTTATTTAAAGGCCTGAATGCGCTAAATTTAACGGCAGAAGATGTAGCCATTGCTGACGGTACTGATCATGGCACTTTTATAAGTAATATTAAACATAGCAAGCGGATAATATTCAGCCCTAATCCTGTGAAGGAAACTCTATATCAAATAGAAATAATTGAAGATATAGAACAGCTTGGATGTGAAAGTATTTTTACGATTCGAAACAATAAAGATTTAAAGATTAAATTTTGGTTAGGACTTAAGGATCTACTGAAGAATTAACTCAAAACGGACTATTGGCAGTCTAAAAACTAAAACTGGCTAGTATTTGCAGATCAGATATTGTGTGTTCGATTCGCCCCTCGATACCAAATGTAAACTGGTATCTAAGCTCAATACCCAGAACTCTCTTATAATTAAGCTGATAGTCAAAGCCCACCCCCAGGGCCCCGCCAAATTCTTTGGTGTCAATAATATCTAAATCAAGTTCAGTAATGGTAGTACCATTATTATTAAATGTTGTTTCAGTTAGCTTAATATTATTTTTCACATTAAAGCCAAATACAAATCCGAAGTCAAAGTATGGTTGCAATGATGAATAATACTGTCTTAAACGAAGTAAAATTGGCAGATTGATGGTGGCCAGCTCAATTGCATAGTCACGTTCAATAAAACTATTTTCTTCGTGCAAAGAGTAAGTATGTGATTTGTAAGTTAGCTCAATTCGGGTAGATATCTTTGAGTACTCATCATTAGGTATATCAATAAAGCCGCCAAAAGTAACACCTATGTTACTTTTGAAAGATGGCCTAAAACCACGATACTCTAAATTTAACTTTCTACTTGAAGTACCAATGATTATACCAAATCGGGTATATGGAAAAAAAGAAAGAGCAGAAGCATTATAGTACTTTACAAGACGCGGAAGAGATTTTTGGTTGTAATAGACCAACCTTGATAGGTCTGCTGTCTCAGAAAGGTCAACCATCCATGTTTTGATCTGATCTCTAAATTTATCTTTTTCTAAGAGGGTAATCTGGGTGTCATCTTCCAGATAAAGTTTTAGTTTACCATCGATTTTAGTTGAATATAGGCTTAATTTACCCCTGGCTAATCGCCGGAGAAACAATTGCCTTCCTTCAATATTTTTACTTAAATAAACATTGCCATCATCAATACCGTATTCCATGATATCTTCTGGCTTGTAAATCGTCAAAGAAGAATTTAATGTTTCTGAGAAAGTCACGGGTCGACCTACTAGTGCATCTGCTGCTGGGTTAAGAAACCCCTTCGTATAAGTTGATTCCTTTAGGATATAGCCTTTTGGTCTTCGTTGCGCCTTAGAGGGCAGAACAATAAATATCGTTATAAGGAATAGTAAATACCGTAATCTTGACAGAAGCATGCAGTTTATACGTAACTAGAATGAATTTAGATATACCGAAACTTAAGCTATTATACATATTATTCTGAAATAAAGTTCTCCAGTTCATCTAAAAGCATTTAATAAAAAAGCCATAAAAATTACCCGTTGTAACTTTTATGGCTTTTCTCCATACCAAAGTATTAGGTTCTACATCCTAGCTTCGGCAGTATAAAATTCTTCAAGCGCATCTTCCAGAGCTTTACCCCTAAGGTTTTTTGCTATTATCTTACCTTCTCTATCAAGTAATATAGAAAATGGGATTGACTGAACACCATAAGTCTGAGCGGCAACAGAATTAAAATACTGTAAATCTGAAACATGTGTCCAGGTAAGGTTATCCTCTTCAATAGCTTGTACCCACTTATCTTTGGTTCTGTCTAGCGACACTCCATAAACAGTAAAGCCTTTATCCTTATACTTATTAAAAGCTTTTACAACATTAGGATTCTCCATTCTACAAGGCTTACACCATTGTGCCCAAAAATCGACAAGAACAACACTGCCTTTTAGTGATGATAAGGTCACAATTTCTCCATCCGGATTAGGCAAGGTAATCTCAGGAGCTGTAACACCAACAGCAGTTGTCCTCGCTTTTTCCATCTGCGCTACTAAATCTTCAATGTAAAACAGGCCCGGATATTTTTTGTTTAATTCCTGTGCAAGGCTATCTTTCAATCCTAACTGGCTGTCGTTATCTAAAGTGCTTACCAACTGAAAGGTGGCCAAATTAACATCATACGTTTTAATTAGTTCAGCTGAATATGACTGTTTTTCTTTTAGCATGGCCATATACTCGTCTCTGGATTCATCAGCCTTAGCTACATCACCTGCCTGATTAGCAGCTACAAAAGCAGCATTAATCTCCTGTTCTTTTGGTCCGAATTTCTCGTTTACGCTTGCGTAAAACGCCTCAATTTGGTCCATTTCCCGCGAGCCCTCCGGCATAAGGTTGCCTTGTGTATTGGTTCCGTCAAAGTTGATGATCAGGTTATCCTGATCCAAAATAACTGTTGAAGCCTGAGCATTAAAAAAGTTAACCCTGTAATATCCGGATGGTCCGCTGAACATATATTTATAGGTATTATCATTCTCTACGTAAATAGTATCTATTGGCTCAGCACGGTCGCGCAACATTTTTTCTACTGTAATTACCCCCGAAGCAGGATTAAGAATAGTACCAGAAATCGTTATTCCCTCCTTCTGGCCCTGACTGTTCGAATCAGAGCAACTTACCATAACGCCAACAATTAATAAAACTGCAATAATATTTTTCATCAAACTCATTTTTCTATTTAAACCTTATTTTTTGCGAAGTTCACTATCCTACGAATAGAACACTGTGACTCATGTTACTTACAAAACTAACTAACCTATTTTATCTTTAATTAGTTTCATCGTTATTTTCGGGTCAGCTTTTCCTTGTGTTTGTTTCATCACCTGACCCATAAAAAGCTGTAGAAGCACTTTCTTGCCTTTTTTATAGGCCTCTACTTCTTCAGGATGATTTATTAATATACCATCGATAATTTCGGAAAGAGATGACTCGTCATCGTCTACAGTTAAATTCATCTCCGCTACAAGTTTACTTGTCTCTATACCAACGCTTTTAACCAGCTCCGGCAATACCTTATTTATGGCATTAGTATAAGTAATTTTATTCTCATTCACCAAAGTTATCAGGCTGGCCAATTCCTTTGAGTCTAGAGAGAAGAGTAAATCTGACTGATTAATTAGTGCTTTCACAGGCCCAGCAAGCCATTTTCCTGCTAGATCTGCTGGAATTCCTGCCTCAACCAAGTCAATAATTAGCTTCGCGGTAATTTTATTATCAGCAATTATTAACGCTTCTTTTGGGGACAACCTGTACTCTTCTACGAATAATTTGCGCAGGTCAAATGGTAATAAAATCATCTTAGACTCAATCTTCTCAAGCATCTCTTCAGATACTACGAAAGGAGCTAAATCCGGGTCAGGAAAATACCTGTAGTCATGCGCTTCCTCCTTTTCCCGCATATCTTCAGTTCTCCCATTATTAACATTAAATAGTCTTGATTCACCAACAACCCTGCCGCCAGTATTCAAAATCTCTGACTGCCTTTCATATTCATAAACCAGGGCCTTCCTTACATTCCGCGTAGAATTCATATTCTTGATTTCTACTTTCTGACCCAACTGTGTGTCAGATTTTCTCTTTAATGAAATATTAGCGTCACAACGAAGTGATCCTTCCTCCATGTTGCCATCACTAACATCCAGAAATCGAACAATTTTCTGAATCTCATTTATAAATATACCAACCTCCTCCGGGGACTCAAGCACAGGTTTCGTTACCAGCTCCAGCAGAGGCATTCCTGCCCTATTCAAATCTATTAGTGAATACTTGTCGCTCTGGTCATGTATCGATTTTCCTGCATCAGCCTCCAAATGAATTTTCTCAAGTACGACCTTCTTTTCTTGATTCTTAAAAGGGATTGAAACGTACCCTCCAAGGCAGACTGGTTTATTTTGCTGCGTAATCTGATATCCCAGGGGTGAATCCGGATAGAAATAGTGCTTCCTATCGAAATACATTTCTTTGGCAATTTCTGAATTACAGGCCAACCCCAGCTTTATAGCTAATTTAACCGCCTGTTTATTAAGCACAGGTAATGTTCCGGGATGCGCTAAACTGACCTCATTAGTAAGTGAGTTTGCATCAGCACCAAAAACAGTTGAATCTGAGCTAAAGAGTTTGCTTTTTGTGTTAAGTTGAATGTGAACCTCCAGCCCAACAACCATTTCATATGGTTGCTCCGCTCCCATCAATCGTTAGGGATATAACTGCGTGCAGCCTCTAATACTTTCGGTAAGCCACTAGTATCACTGCCGCCTGCGGTAGCAAAGAATGGCTGGCCACCGCCACCACCTTTAATATTTGCTGCCAACTCGCGAACAATATTGCCGGCATGCAAATTAGATTTTTTTACCAGCTCTTCAGATACGGCAACAGCTATTTGCGGCTTGCCATTTATTTCTGCTGTTATCACCATAAAAAGATCTGACAGCTGATTTTTAATTTCAAAACATAACTGTTTGAGACCTCCGGCATCTGGCACATCAACTTGCTTAATTATCACATGCAGACCGTTAATTTCTTCTGCCCCTTTAATTAGCTCGTCCTTTAGACCACCTACTTTCTGCTTCTTTAGCTGCTCAAGTTCCTTGTCTGCATTATTTTTTTCCTTAACAAGGGTAGAAATAGCTTTCGACAATTCCTTCGGGTGCTTAAGCAATTCCTTTAGCTCACTTAATATCTCCTCGCCATGTTGTACATAATTTTCAGCGGTACTACCGGTAATTGCTTCTATCCGTCTAACACCTGCTGAAATTGAACTCTCAGAAATAATCTTAAATAGCCCAATCTGACCGGTTGTCGGTACATGAATACCACCACATAACTCCACAGAATATTCTTTGTCGAAAATAATCATGCGCACGGTTTCTCCGTATTTTTCACCAAAAAGCGCCATCGCTCCCTGAGCTTTAGCTTCATCTATAGGCACATTTCTCAATTCTTCGATGCTGATATTCTCACGAATCTTGGTGTTCACCATGTTTTCTACGGCAATAATTTCCTCCGGCGTCATTTTAGCAAAATGCGAGAAGTCAAAGCGAAGTAGTTTCTCATTCACCAAAGACCCCTTTTGTTCTACATGGTTGCCAAGCACTGAGCGCAAAGCAGCATGCATTAAATGTGTAGCCGAGTGATTATTTACCGTAAGTAATCTTTTGTGCTGATTAACCTCTGCCCTGAACGATGCATTTGGATTAGCCGGCAGCTTGTTTACTGAATGAACAATTAAGTCGTTCTCCTTTTTAGTGTCAGTAATGAATATTTCTTCTTCGGCTGATATTAATTTACCTGTATCACCAACCTGACCACCACTTTCCGCATAAAACGGTGTTACATCAAGTACTACTTGAAATAGCTCCTTGCCCTTCTGTTTTAAGGTTCTATATCTTAAAATATTAGCTTCTGCCTCTGTTTGCTCATAACCAACAAAGTTTATCTCCCTTTGCTCACTAAGTACTACCCAATCACCGGTTTCTTTAATTGCGTCTTGTTTCGATCTCGATTTCTGCTTGGCCATCTCCACATCAAAGCCTTGCTCATCGATACTAAGGCCTCTCTCACGGGCAATCAGAGATGTAAGATCATATGGAAAGCCAAATGTGTCATATAATTCAAAAGCCAACTCACCAGGAATAACTTTTCCTTTGGTCTTCGCTAATTCATCTGTAATGGACTTCAACTTCTTTAGTCCCTGCTCGAGAGTGTGCAAAAAGCTCGCCTCTTCCTGAGTTATAACTTTAGCTATAAAATCTATTTGGTCATTAAGCTCAGCGAAGACACCTTCGAACTGTGACTGTAAAACAGGTAATAACTTAGCCAGAAACGGCGATTTCAAGTCAAGAAACTGAAAGCCATAGCGAACTGCCCGGCGCAAGATTCTTCTTATCACATAGCCGGCGCCAGTATTTGATGGTAATTGACCATCTGCAATAGAAAATGATATGGCCCTTATATGATCAACAATTACTCTAATGGCAATGTCAGTTTTTTCATCCTCACCATAAGTCACACCTGCCAGGCGAGCCAGCTCTTGAATTAGTGGTTGAAAAACATCGGTATCATAATTACTTGATTTCTCTTGGATGGCCATTGCCAAACGCTCGAAACCCATTCCTGTATCAACATGTTTGTCCGGTAAGTCCTCAAGGCTCTTGTTCGCAAGACGGTTATACTGGATAAATACTAAGTTCCACACTTCAACCACCTGCGGGTGATCCATGTTAACTAAGTCCTTTCCGGGAGTTTTAGCTATTTCCTCCTCAGAGCGAAGGTCTATATGAATCTCGGAACACGGACCACATGGACCGGTCTCTCCCATCTCCCAGAAGTTATCCTTTTTAGATCCATCCAATATTCTCTCAGCAGGCAAAAATTCTTTCCAATATCCCCTTGCTTCTTCGTCTGCTTCCAGGCTGTCACTAGCATCACCACCAAATACGGTAGCATATATTCTGTCCTTAGGAAGCTCGAACACTTCTGTAAGCAGCTCCCATCCCCAGGTGATGGCCTCTTTCTTAAAATAATCGCCAAACGACCAGTTGCCCAGCATTTCGAACATTGTATGATGGTAGGTATCGATACCAACTTCCTCTAAGTCATTATGTTTACCGGATACTCGCAAACATTTTTGAGTATCTGCTACGCGCAATTCTGTAGGTGTCTGAGTACCAAGGAAATAGTCCTTGAACTGGTTCATGCCGGCGTTGGTAAACATCAACGTTGGATCGTCCTTTACTACCATTGGTGCCGATGGCACAATTTTATGATTTTTCTCCTTGAAAAAATCTAAATATTTCTTTCTTATGTCCCTTGACTCCATGCTGAATCTTCAATTTTTAAGCCTAAAAACGCCACAAACGTGGTCTATTCTAACTTCCTGCAACAAATTTGCATTAAATAATGTATTTTTGTGCAGAATTAGAAAAACACAAAAGTAGAAGAAATCTAGTTATCGCAGTTATGGCGAGGATTAAATATTATTACGATACAGAAACTTGTAAGTATGAACGTGTAAAAGTTCGTACCTGGGATGTGTTTTTAAATCTCCTGGGATTCCTCTCTATTGCCTTGTTAATTGCTGTTGGACTTCTTTGGGGCTTCACCAAGTATTTCGAATCGCCAAAAGAGATGGTCTTACGTAAGGAAAATGAAGAGTTAAAACTTCATTATGATATCCTTGATCAGGAAATGGAGTATGTGAGAGCAATGCTCGCTAACCTTCAGGAACGTGATGACAATGTATATAGGGTGATTTTTGAAGCGGAACCCATCCCTTCAAGCATTCGTAAAGCCGGAGCCGGTGGTAGTGAGAAGTATAAAAATTTGCTTGATGAAAGCTTATTGCAGGAGGAGTTAATATTAAAGGATTTCAAGGCAATCGATCTCTTAAAACGTCAAATGTATGTTCAGACAAAGTCATACGATGATATAATTGATCTGGCATTGAATAAGGAAAAGATGATGGCTGCTATACCTGCTATTCAGCCAATAACAAATAAAGAATTGACAAGGCTCGCATCCGGATTTGGCATGCGCATCCACCCTATTTATAAGGTAAAAAGATTACACACGGGCTTAGATTTTTCGGCGCCGAGAGGTACTCCCATCTATGCTACAGGTGGAGGAAAGGTTAAAAAAGCTGTAACCAGCTACAGAAAAACAGGTTATGGCAATTATATAGAAATAGACCATGGCTTCGGCTATGTGACTAAATATGCCCACATGCAGATGTTGGCTGTGAAGAAAGGACAAAAAGTTAAAAGAGGTGATTTAATAGGCTATGTAGGCAGTACAGGGGGTTCTACGGCTCCTCACTGTCACTATGAAATCATTAAAAATGGTAAGAAAATTAACCCAATCCAGTATATTATTCAAGACGTATCCGATGAAGAGTACGAGAAACTGCTCGAATTAGCCTCAAGAGAAAATCAATCATTAGGCTAATTTTTGTAAAAATGCGCTATATTAGCGTCGTTACTGCCTAATCGGCACCACCTATGACCAAAATCAAGTACTATTATAATAAGGAGACTTGCTCCTATGACATCGTTGAGACCTCTCCACTAATCAGGGTATTAAGAGTGTCTCTCTATCTTTTTGTGGCCACCCTTGTTGCTTCTTCGGGGCTTTATGCATTCTATAATTATAATGCTACCCCAAAGGAAGAAATACTGGTAACCAATAGGCAAAAACTTGATATCCAATGGGACATCCTTAAGCAGGAAATTACTTTTATAAATCTGGCAATCGATGACATACAATTGGATGACCATGAATTAAGAGAAATTCTGGAATTAAACGACCTGCCTGCCGAAATAAGAGAAGCGGGTATTGGTGGTGACAATCAATTAAATAGCCTTCGTGATCAGAATCTAAAATTCGAAAAACAGATTGTTGACTATTATCAAAAAATAACAAAATTAAAGGCTCAGCTAAATGTAGAAGGTTTATCACTCGATACAATAGCTAAGTACGCTGCTTCCAGAGATCGTTTCTGGGCACATATTCCTGCTATTCAACCGGTTGACCATAAAGACCTAAGAAGGTTTTCTCCTGTTTACGGTATGCGTATGAACCCGGTATTGGGTAAATGGATGCCTCATAATGGTCTTGATTTCATGGGCAAAAGGGGAATCCCGATTTATGCAACAGGCGATGGCACTGTTAAGCTTGCACAAATGACATATGGTGGCTTTGGCAATCTGGTAGTAATTGATCACGGATATGGCTACAAGTCACTCTACGCCCATCTGAATAGGATACAACCTTTCAATGTTAAGAAAGGCGATATAATTAAGCGTGGACAAGTTATTGGTTACATGGGATCTACTGGACGGTCTGCTGGTGTACACCTTCATTATGAAGTACATAAAGACAATGCTCATGTCAATCCTATTGGTTTCTTTCAGCTTGAGCTTGAGCAGGAATCTTACAAAAAGCTGCTAATACTGGCAAAGGCGAATACCGCTCCTCTCGATTAACCACCATCTTTACTTTTGAAGTAAATTTATCTGCTTTTATTTTTGGGAATAATTAAGGGTATCTGCTTTTTTGCATGATGCAAAGATTTTTAGCACCCATATTGATATTTTTTGTGGCAGCTCTGGTATTTGCTTCTTGTAAATCACAGAAACAAGTAAGCAAAACAGTATCACCGGCAGTACAAATAGATAGTCTGGCCCAGCCTCAGGAGGATACTATAATCTTCGAAACCCCGGTTGTTGATACTACACTAGCTGTTATAGAAAAACCTATTGTGCCGGTTAAAAAAGATAGTATAATCATCACAGGTGTAGGTGACATTATGCTGGGCACGAATTTCCCTAAGCCTTCTTACCTCCCTCCCAATAAGGGGATGGATATGCTTGCAGGTGTTGCACCAATCTTTGCCGGTGCTGATATTGTATTTGGTAACCTTGAAGGAGTTATACTGGATTCTGGTGGTACTCAAAAAAAATGCCGAAACCCAAAAACTTGCTATCTATTCCGCAGTCCGGAGTACATGGGTAATCGCCTTCAGGAAGCAGGGTTCAATTTACTAAGTGTAGCAAATAATCATGCCGGTGATTTCGGCGTAGAAGGACGAATAAATACCGGCAAAGTTCTGGACACATTACAGATTAACTATGCCGGTAATGAGCAGAAGCCTTTCGTGATCTTTGAGAAGGATGGCATCACATATGGGTTTGCTGCTTTTTCCCCAAACAAGGGCACTCCGCAGATTAATGATATTCCAGCTGCCATAGCCACTATTTCACACCTTGATTCATTAGTTGATATTATCATAGTTTCATTTCATGGTGGTGCTGAAGGGAGTGACTATACAAGCATACCACGTGAACATGAATATTTTTATGGCGAGGACAGAGGTGACGTTTATAAGTTTGCCCACACGCTTATCGATGCAGGTGCAGATATAATCTTTGGTCATGGACCACATGTTCCCAGGGCAATTGAAGTATATAAAGAAAGGTTTATTGCCTATAGCCTGGGGAACTTTGCAACCTATGCCCGCTTCAACCTTAGAGGTGTGAATGGGCTGGCACCAATTGCAAAAATTATGGTTAACAGCGAAGGTAAGTTTTTGACAGGGCAAATTATTTCTGCCAGACAAACCGGCTGGGGCATCCCGGAAATTGACCCTCAAAATGCAGCAAGTAAGCTTATCGGAGATTTAACAAAAAAAGACATACCAGAAGTTAAGATTTCCATTGACGAATCAGGTTTTATTTCCTATCTTCACCCTTAAATTAATTATTGAATGCCCTACAAAGAAAAAGAAATAGAAAAAGTATATTTTACCATCGGTGAGGTTGCTGAAGAGTTTAATGTAGCTACATCACTTATAAGATTTTGGGAGAGTGAGTTTTCTATTTTAAGCCCTAAGAAAAATAAAAAGGGCAATCGGCAATTCACTAAAAGTGACATCCAGAAGTTACGACTTATCTATCATCTGGTAAAAGAGCGGGGCTTCACTTTACACGGAGCAAAAGATATGCTTGAGAATAACCCCGATGAGCTCCATGATAAAATGGAGATGATTGCTTCTCTACATAATGTCAAAGGGTTTTTAATTAAACTTAAGGAGGAAATTTAGAGAATGCGTGAAGAGAAACTGTTTCAGTTGGCTCTTACTCTTGTTCCTGGTCTTGGGGATATCTTAGTAAAAACCTTAATAAGCTACTTAGGTAGTGCTCAGCAAGTTTTTGAGGCAACAGTAAATAAGCTTACCAAAGTTCCCGGCATTGGACCCAATACTGCCAGAGCAATTAAAAAATTTGATCTTAAAGAGGCTGAAGAACAGCTTAAGAGGCTGACGGACAAATCTATTCAGCTGTACTTTTATACTGATAAAGGATATCCGCATCGGTTAAAGAACATTTACGATGCTCCCGCATTAATTTACCTATCCGGTGATGTTGACTTAAACCATAGCCGGATGTTGGCCATTGTTGGTACACGCAATGCCACTGATCACGGCAAGCAATTTGTGCATGAATTTGTTAAAGACTTAGCCTCACATAAGTTAATAATTGTCTCGGGGCTGGCCTATGGCATAGATATCGAAGCACATAAAGCGGCACTTAAATATAATATTCCAACAATTGGCGTTATAGCATCAGGATTAGATATAATCTATCCACAAGTGCATGCTAAATACGCCAAAAAAATGCTAGACCAGGGAGGGTTATTGACTGAATATCCATTAAAGACTACCTTAGACCCTGCCCGATTTCCTGCCAGAAACAGAATAATAGCTGGGCTCTCTGACGCCACCGTAGTTATTGAGGCCGCCAGTAAAGGAGGCGCATTAATTACAGCTGACCTAGCCTCAGGATACGACCGTGAGGTATTTGCCGTACCGGGCAGATGGAATGATGATTTTTCAAATGGCTGCAACCGCATAATTAAAAATAACCTCGCACAATCTATAACCTCAGCAAAGGATCTGGAATATTATATGCAGTGGCCGGAAGGGGAAGAAATAGGTGAAACCAAGGTCTCCTTAAGCAAGGAGGAGTTCAGTGATGAGGAATGGACTGTAATCAGTACGATTAACAAATCCGGTAGTGGCATTCATATCGATGAAATAAGCTGGAAATCTCAGATTCAAATTAGTCAATTAGCAAATATTTTATTAAACCTAGAGTTTAAAGGTGTCGTTAATTGTATTCCAGGGAAAAAGTACGGACTTAATTAATGCTACCTAATTATTATTCTATTTTAGGGGTTTCTGAAACAGCCACCCACTTAGAAATAAAAGCTGCCTATCGTAGTTTAGCCAAATTACATCACCCTGACAAACATGGCGGAAATCTTGAAAAGGAGCAGCTCTTCAAAGAAATTAATGAGGCCTATAGTGTACTCTCGAATACGGAAACAAAATTCGCTTATGATAAGCAATTCTTCTACCGTGCTAGTGTAGAGCCTCAATCTTATCCGCAAGACCGTAGGCCGCCGCCATTTTACGCTCCACAACGACAGCCATATCACTACTCCACAAGAAAAACACCATATGCCGGCACAACATATGTGTACTCAAAATGGACCCTAATGTATGGGAAGATTTTTGTTATTGGCTTAATATTGTTTGTCGTACTACTGCCTGTTTTGCTGGAATATAGCTTCTCGAATTACTATTATAATAAAGGGCTGGAGTCTTTGGCAGAAGAAGAGTATTATGATGCAGAAGGCCACTTTCTTTATGCAATGCGGGAGCTAGGAGGCAGTAATACTAAGGCGGCAATTAAAGGCGCAGAGATGAAGCTTTCGCTAAATAGTAATTATAAAGCTCTAAGTTTTGTTAACGCCGGCCTGGGGTATGCAGTTAAAACCGTTGACAGAGCCAAATTGTACTACTTACAGGGTATAGCAAACAAAAAACTGAGAAAAATAACTGAGGCTGAGCAATCATTTCAAAATGCGCTAACCTTGAGCTTCTCGAGTGATAGCATCTACACAGCACTAGCTCCAATCTATGCCTATGAACTTAAAGAGTATGATAAGGCCTTGTCAAGCTATGATAGTCTGATAATTTTTCAGGATAATAATTATGATCATTATTTAAACAGGGGCTTCTGTTATCAAAAGCTTGAGAAGCATGAAATGGCAATTAATGACTTTAATATGTTTATCACTAATAAGGGCAAAAATGGCTCTGTCCTCTATTTAAAGGCTATATCTGAGATAAGTCTAAATGAGATTGATAGTGCATGTATAAATTTTAAACTTGCAAAAGACCTCGGAGTTGTAAATGCCCAAACATTTATTAGTCTTTATTGCGAGAAAGATTCGGTTAAGAAGAAGGTTGTAGTAAGCGATATGTGAGTATAGCCGACTTTAAAAAATGGTTGAAGCCAATAACTCTCCTTCATTAAATCTCTGCTGATTTAGGTTTGTATTTAAACCAAGAGAGTTAGCCACATCAATTATAGTGCGGGTGTTGATGTTACCAACGAGATCATTATCAGCCATTGGGCAGCCTCCATAACCAAGAATAGCCCCATCAATTCGTAAACAACCTGCATTGATAGCAGCTTCGATTTTCGCTTTGGCATCCTGTGGCGCAGCATGCAAGTGAACACCCCATTCAACATCGTCACTAATAGCCTTTACCGATTTAAACAATTGGCTAATTTCACCTGGTGTAGCCAAGCCTACAGTATCTGCCAGGGAAATTACTGACGCCCCCAGTGATACTAAAATGCCGGCAAACTGCATGACAATATCAGTACTATACTGGTCTTCATATGGGTTACCGAAGCCCATAGATATATAGACAACCAATTCTTTCTTTTTTTGCTTACATAATTCGCTTATTTCTGATAACTCCTCCAGTGATTGCACAGTAGATTTGTTGGTGTTTTTATATTGAAAAGTCTCAGAAATCGACATTGGGTAGCCTAAATAATGGATTTGGTCAAAAGCAACGGCCTCTTGAGCTCCTCTAACATTAGCAATTATTGCCAGCAGCTTAGTATCGGAACCTGAAAGCTCCAGCTGAGGTACGATATTTGCCGTATCCTTCATCTGGGGAACTGCTTTCGGTGAAACGAAACTACCAAAATCAAGACTGTCGAAACCTACTCTCAGTAGTTTATTGAGATATTCTACCTTCTTTTCAGTAGCTATAAATTTGTCAATGCCCTGCATAGCATCTCTGGGGCACTCAATAATTTTCAAACTTTTATCCATAGTTAATCGAGTAAGTGAAGCCAGCCATTACAAACTTCATTATTTTCTAATACTACATCATAATAATAAATACCATTGGCCAATCCTTCTGCCTGCCAATCATTTTGATAATTCTTCTGACTGTAAACAGTCGTTCCCCAACGCGTATAAATAGCTATATCTACCGGGCCACTGGAGCTTATTTTTAATGCATCATTCTTTCCGTCACCATTGGGGGTTAAGACATTTGGTATATGTAATTTTTGAATGATAACGTCATGAACAACCTCTACAACACATACTTCATTAACCAGCGTAGCCACAACTTTATAAACTCCATCCTGCTGATATTCATATAGAGGCTCCCAGTCATCGAGTACATTCCCATCACCCATATCCCAAGAAATAGCAGTTGTGTTAGTTGACTCGTTTATAATCTTGATTACTCTTGAGCCTTCACATAGGCCTGATCTTTCTATGCGAATATCAGTTTCAATATTTGGGACTACCTCCACCATTACTGAATCAATGAAATTGCAGCCATTGAGGTTGAGTATCGTGACCTGATAGATTGTTGATTCTGTTGGCGAAGCAATTGGGTTAGCAATGGTAGGGTCACTTAAGTTAGTAGCCGGTGACCAAACAAAATGCGAACCACCGGTACCAAGCAATTGTGTTGAACTGCCATCGCAGATACTTATATCTTCTGAAATTGTAAAGTCGGGTTCTGAAATAGTTATGGTAGTGTAGGCAAAGTCCTCGGCGATGCAGGTATTAGGGTCAAATGCTCTGAGTTCAACAGTAAATACTCCAGCCTGCAGGTACTCGTGTACTACTGTGTCAAGTGTAGTTGTAACTCTTGTACCTCCATCACCAAAATCCCATTCGTAAATTTCGCCACCCGTGCTAAAGTTTTCAAAGGCTATTTTAATTGGCTCACAGCCCCCGGGCATGTTAGGCCTGTCGAGAGCGAGGTTATTACTCCTCAATTTTGCCCTGAGAGAGGCCAGGTCAAACTTAAAAAGTGCATTATTACACCCTGTACTACCGTTTTGTGTAGACCAGGCACCTTCTGTTGTAGGAAAAGAAGAATCACCAAAGCAGCTGGCACAAACTGAGTGATAAACGATGCCATGCTTATCAAAGCGACTCGTTCCTCCATCTACGTGAACCAATGAATTAGCATTACCAAGATGGGTAGCATATAGTAATTCAGAAGCGTCTCCATTTAGTGTCACTAAATAAAATGATGAGCCATCAGAATTCTGTTGAAATGCATCTTGGGTAATAGGCAAGCCATTGGTGTTAAGATTCAAATTATTAGGTGACTTAAAGTTACCTTCAGTACTCCCCCAACCCGCTAAATATATATTATCGCATTCGTTAACTAAGAACGCTGTTAATGAAATAGCCGGGGTACTGCTGCCTGTTTGGTTGATTGTGGTTGAAAAAAGCGTGGCCTGTAAGTTATTTGATAGCTTTTGAATAAATTGCCCTGTATGCCCGGAAGAAAAAACACCTGATGTATGCAAATAATTACCTGTTGTTTGTCCTGCCAGATAGACATCTTCGTTGCTGTCAAGATCGAGAAAAAAGACTTGGTCGTACTCAGATGTGCCAATAAATGAGCTCGATATAAGACTATCACCGGCTGCATTTATATGTGCAACCCAGCCATCTGCATTACCGGCATAAGATGGCCTGTAAGCACTAGTATCAACAGGGAAGTCACTGCTCGTAGTACCCCCGGCGATAAATATATTATCAAGACTATCCGGTTTAAGTGATAAGATAACATCTGACCCGCTGCCGCCAATAAATGTGCTCCATTTAAGGCTATCCAACTCTGATGATAATTTAAAGAGCAGCCCGTCAGTCGCTCCCCCTGAGTAGGTTGAATCATAACTCCCTACCATTGGAAAATCCTGAGAAGCTGTTCTTGAAGCTACAATAATATTACCGAAGGAGTCAAAGTTTATATCACCGCGAGACTCATCACCATAGTTTCTTGATAAATCATCTGTCGACAGTAATTTTCCGTCGTTTGCACTGCCACCTAAAAAGGTAGAAGCGAGTAACTGGCTCCCATCTGCACTTAGCTTAGCAATAAATAGGTCGGAACCATCAATAGGCACGCCGTTAATTATTTCTGAGTCTATAATTCCATTAGCTGTACCTCCATTAAAGGTTTTATCATAAGCATTAGCAGAAACAGGAAAATCTGCCGACCCGGTAACACCGAGAATTAGTAGCTCTCCAGCATCATTTACAATCAAACTTTGAGGTACTTCGGTGCCACTACCACCCAGGTGTGTTGCATATAAGAGGTTATGTCCTGCTGAGTCAAACTTAAGAATGGCAACATCCCATCCTCCTCCGGATTCAGTTTGATATGCTCCGGGGGTAGCCGGAAAATCACCCAAAAAAGTCCCTCCCCTAAATTGGTTTGTCATGCCTCCGGCATAACCGTTGCCATTATCATCATAAGTTGCTGTATTGCCCCAATTATCTGCTACTGAGCCTGAATATGTAGAAAACACTAACAAAGGGTCAATTACTACAGATTCTTCAGGATCCACATCACTAATCTCAAAAGAAACAACTTCTCCGCTTAGTCTATAGCTACTTTGTAAATCCCTTGATGTATCGTTACATAAGGCATAGCTTGCCGGTATGTTTTCTGTCAATGTTTGGTAGGGTGTACCAATATTTAAGGTTTCATTTTCAATTTCCAGCGATGTAGCGCCGGCATATTGCATCTGAATACATGCAGGGTTAGCTCCGGGATCAAGCTTAAGATCATACTTTAGCCTGTCTCTGTCGGAAGCAATTTCCAGGTCAATGCCGGGATAAATATCATTTATTACCACCTTTGAATAACCACGTGCTCCTGCCGCCCATTTTGCTTCATCATTGCCAATAAAGTAACTATACTTGGTAAGAGTCGGCTCTAATCCTTTAGGCTCAACACCTGGTTCAGCATCGAGAAAGTTGACTTTTATGGCGTAATGATCCAGGCTCTTCGGTAGGCTCGAACCCTCAAGGAGATGAGAATTATGCAACCGGCTCTCGGCCTGTTCAGGGTCATCGAAACTATATGTGAGGGTATTATTTTCAATAAAAAGCATACCCCCCGGAATCTCGGCAGAGAATTTTACTGCCCCCGGCCATTGGCCTTTGTTTTCAATAAATACAATTGATGTACTGTTTTGTGCCTGTATATTATTGCACAAAGCAGTAAAAAGTATATAGATAACTATAAATAATACTCCTTTTCTAATCACCTTCTTTCCTCAATATATCAATAGGCGTATCACCATAAACAGATCGCGTATTGAACCACCCAATTACTATTGTTATTAATGCCACGCCAGCAGAAATAGTAACAACATCAATTAAATCAGGACTAAATTCTATCTTGAAGAAGAACTTTGCAAGTGCCCAGGAAGATAAAATTGACAGGAACGAGCCTGTTACACCGGCAATAACCCCTAAATAACTATATTCTATTAAGGTGAGCAGTATAATCTGCTTCCTAACTGCACCCAATGTTCTAAGTAGAACATTCTCTTTTAATCGTGCAAAACGTGAGTTACTTATAGCACCAATTAGTACAATAAGGCCCGTAATTACACTAAAAAGAGCCATAAAACGAATCACATAAGCCACTTTCCCCATAAACTCATCGATGGTTTTTAAGATTAACCCTAAGTCGATGGCCGACACATTGGGGAAATACTGCACCAGCTCCTGTTGAAAGAGTGAAGCCTTTACTTTATCCGGAGTTCTGGTCATCAGAACATAAAACTGCGGGGCTTTATCAATTACCCCGCCAGGAAATACAAAGATAAAATTAGTTTGGATGCGCTGCCAGTCTACATCTCTTATAGAGCCAATATATGTTGTAAAGGGTACTCCTTGCACATCAAATACTACCTCATCACCAAGCTTTAATTTCAGTGTCTTTGACATGCTCTCTGATACAGAAACAAAAATTGAGTCGGTTTCATTTTCTCGAGGGATGAGTTCTCCTTCGAGAAGAGTTTCAGTTTCTATCAGGCTATCACGATAGGTTACCCTGTATTCTCTACGCAGTGCCCACTTGGGAATATGGATTGAAGTATCTTTTTTGATATCTTCGACAGTTACACCGCCAACGGCACTAAGACGTGTTGTAACAATGGGTACCAATTGCTGAATTGGCAACTCATGCTCTTTAGTAAACTTCACCAAATCATCTTTCTGATAGGGCTGAATATCGAACAAGACTGTATTCGGCCTGTCATCACTACCCATAAATGCCACCTGACCAAGTAGCGCACTTTGCACCTGGCCTAGAGTAGCCAAAAGGAATGCTCCCAGCCCAATAACTATTACCAGTACAATCGTTTGGTTGTTGGGTCGAAATAAATTGGACATGCCTTGACGCATGACAAATGTTCCCCCTCTCTGGGCAAGCTTTTTCATCATGAATATAATAAGCCTGGCAACCAAATATAATAAGCCAAAGGCAAGCAGTAATCCGCCCATGAAAACAGACCCAAACATCCAGCTCTTGGTTTGCCAAACAGCAAATAGCCATGGCAGTAGTACTATAAGTAGAATGGTAAGGTATCGAGTTTTTGAGCGGGATGCTATTTCATCATAGAAACTTCTGATTACAATCAATGGTGGTATTTTGCGCACTAATGTTAATGGTAGTACCGAGAACAACATAGAGATAACTACACCTATAAGCAGACCCTTTAAAACACTCAGCCATACTATCCCAAAGCCCACTTCTACCGGCAAAACACTGCCAAATAGTATTGGCACAGAATATTGGATAAGTATACCTAGAGCAATGCCAGCCACACTACCAATTATTCCTAAAAACATACTTTGAATAAAGAATATGTTAAAGGCTTGCCAGCCACTTGCTCCCATACATCTGAGAACAGCTACAGCATGCTTCTTTTGCTGAACATATATATGAATGGAGCTGGAAACTCCTATGCAGCCCAGGATTAGAGCCACAAAAGCCAGAAGATTAAAAAACCTATACAGGTTTTCAAATGCGCTACCCATATTTTCTTTCTGCTCTTCAACAGTATCATACCGGTAATCCAGCTTTCTCAATTTAGGCCTAAGTGCCTTTTCAATGTCATCGATATCGTCAGACTCGCCCAGCTTAAAATAGCTCCTGTAACTCGTACGACTACCAAATTGTATAAGGCCTGTGCCCTCAAGCTCCGACATAGGAATATAGATAGAAGGTGTGAAACTCGTAGCTATTGCATTATTACCGGGCATTGATTGCACGATGCCCTGCACGATAAACACCGTTTGTCCTAACTTGATTGAATCGCCCGAGCTTACCTCATATTGAATAGCAAGGTTTTCATCGAGAACTATATTTCTACCCCCTCTAATTCTATTAAATGCATCTTCAGGCAAAGCCTTTACTTTACCATAATAAGGAAAGTTGCCATCTTTGGCTATCACTTGCACCAGTCGGGCACCACCGTGAACATTCATAAATAATGCCATAGAAGCAAAATGAATATCAGTTGCTCTCTGTTCACCTAAGGTGTCCAGCTCCAGGTTTAAAAGAGAATCTATTGGTCCATTGCTGCGGATTACCAGGTCGGCGCCTAACAGTTCTTTTGCCTGGCCGTCGATATCTCGCTGTAAATTTTCATTAAAGGAATCTATCGCTACTATTGAAGCAATACCAATAACAATTGATGAGGTGAATAATAGTAGCCTTTTAAAATTATGCCTACCCTCTACCCAGGCCATTTTCCACACCCATCTATCATTAAAAAGGTGTTTCTTCTTCTTCTTTATTTTTATGATATAATCCATTAAATAGCTCTGAGTAGTTTGTCTTCTACTAGTTTACCAGACTTTAGATATAGAATTCTGTCTGTTCTTTCTGCCAGATCATGATTATGAGTAACCAGTACCAGTGTTGTTCCTATTTCCTTATTCATATCGAAGATCAATTTTGTAATATCTTCAGCCGTCTCTTCATCCAGGTTGCCGGTAGGCTCATCGGCAAATAAAATCGATGGATTAGTAATAAACGCCCGGGCAATTGCTACCCGTTGCTGTTCACCGCCGGATAATTGTGAAGGAAAATGATCTACTCTATCAGCCAGTCCTACCCTACTTAATAAATCCAGTGCCTGTGGTTTAGAAGATTGTTTACCACCTCGTAAATCAAGTGGAACCATTACATTTTCCAGTGCTGTTAATGTTGATAATAGTTGAAAGTTCTGAAATATAAAGCCAACATTTTGGTTTCTGAGATAGGCACGATCATCTTCATCAAGTGCCCTGAGTTTAACATCTGACAAGCTAACATCTCCGCTACTTGGGGTATCCAATCCTGCGCAGATACCCAACAAGGTTGTTTTGCCACTTCCTGATGGACCTACTATGGCAATTGTCTCCTTTTTTTCTACGCTAAAATTAATGTCGTCGAGGACATGTAGCTGTTTGCCTGAAATTGAGAAAACCTTTGATACTTTATTTACGTGAAGCATTAGCAATTGGATTGATTCTTGTGTAACCGTAATAATACCAATAAATGTTATTATTTTAACGGCAATTCTGTGAACGTGATTATATGAATTTAGTTATAAGTATTATATGGATGTTGTCTTCACTGATACATCAATCTGAAGTCGATTCAAAAACCATAATATTTTATGGCGACAGTATTACCGCCGGTTACGGAGTTGGTATTGAGTTCGCCTTCCCAAAGCTCATTGAATCACAGCTTGATAAAAATGGATTAGCTGCAGAGGTAATTAATGCGGGGTTAAGTGGTGAAACCAGCGCCGGTGGTCTAACCAGAATAGATTGGATACTCAACAGGAAATTTGATGTATTTGTTCTTGAACTAGGAGCAAATGATGGTCTTAGAGGACTGCCGGTAGAAGAGACCAGCAAAAACTTGCAGTCAATTATTGATAAGGTAAAAGCTAAATACCCTGAAACGCTCATTATTCTTGCCGGGATGATGGTGCCTCCCAATATGGGGCCGGAATATTCCAGGGCCTTTGAAGAGATATACCCAAAACTAGCTAAGAGCAATGAGTTGGGACTAATCCCATTTTTACTGAAAGATGTGGCTGGAATAGAAGAATTAAACCAACCTGATGGCATTCATCCGAATGTTCAGGGCCATAAGATTATTGCACATAACCTATACCCCTATTTCAAGAAGTTATATTAGTTATGTTGATAGTTTACACAATATCCATGATTTCACGGATCTTTCTACCGCAACATGTTGTGCTAATAAATCAAAAACTAGAAGGGTATTGGCTAATAAGTACAGAAAATAGAGTAGCTGAAGTGAATGGCATGCTGCGTATCCTGAAATTTGAGAAATGCAAAAAAGAGGAACGAGATGCTAAAGCATGCAGAATAAGTTGGAAATATGTTGATAGCACCGCTGTTGTAAAGCAAAAGCTTAGTAAAGAGATACAGAAAAATTGGCAGCCAGATTATACTACTACTTATTGGGTTGAAAAAAAGAGAGACAAAGAGACCAAGCGGGCAATCATTCATTTTGAAGACTACACCAATATTTCCCTTAATGTAGTTAAGAAAGAATTAAATGTCTATCTGGATTCTACGCTTACACAGCAAGCACGGAAATTGAAGTAATTTAATGTTGGTGTAAGAAAGTAAGTCTTTGCCACACTAATTATTTACCGAAACGATTAGCTTGATTAAAAAAGACCATGGATCACCAAAAATGTTAGAGCTGCTGACTGAGCATGCAGGGATAATCCATAAGCTATGTTTTATGTACACCAATAATAATGATGAGTACAAAGACTTAAAGCAAGAAATAAGTTATCAGCTATTAAAATCTTATGGCAAGTACAAAGGTGACAGCAAGGTAAGTACCTGGATTTATAAGGTGTCTCTCTTTACAGCCTTATCGTTTATCAGGCGAAAACCCAAAAGCTATAGCCAGCTAGAAGATGTTGCTAACACCAGCTTTATTAGCGAAGAGTTTGACGAGTGGAATAACGTTCTGCTAAGAATTAAAATGCTCCCGGAAATGGACAAAACATTAGTTTTTCTCTATCTGGAGGATAAATCTTACAAGGAAATATCAGAAATCATGGGGCTTTCAGAGAGCAATGTCGGCGTTAAGCTTAATCGTATAAAGAAAAAATTGAAAGAGTATTTTACAGAGTAGATATGGAACTAAAGGAATTTAAAACGGCCTGGACTAAGCAAAAGACTATCGGCTATTCGCAAGAGGAGCTTGATAGTATTTACCATATTAAGCAAAAACATAGCCTGGAGAGCTTTAAACTAGGACTATCCTGGGATTTAGCCGTTGCAATTATTATTTCAATTGCATTTATTGTGGTATTACAAGTGCTGGATTATAGAGCAAGCAATTTTTGGTCAATCTGTATGGCCTTATTCGCTGCTCAACATGTGCTTTTCTATCGCTTTCAAGTTTACTTGCTAAGAAAATATAGTGTGTTTAATAATGATGTTAGCCAATCATTAGCAAATGCTATAAGTAAAATAAAGGGGCTATTATGGTTTTATCGACTTTGGCCTGCTGCCCTCACCATTATTCTATCCGTAGTATATATTGTTATTTATAAGCCACAGCAGCCTGTATGGCTCATGTTACTCGTAGGGACATCCCTTGCCATAGTAATTTCCGCATTATCTAATGTTATAAGTGCTGTTTTGGTAAGAAAGCACCTTGTTAAGCTACAGAAACTGGAACAGGATTTATTGACGCTAAGAGAATAATATATTTACTTGCAATATTTAGCAAGCGCTTCTTTGGCTTCGCTTATGCCGAGAGATTCAGCTTTAATAAAATCGGTACAAGCTTGGCTCTTTCTTTTAGACTGAATGTTGAGTGCCCCACGGTATAAATATGCATATCCATTATTGGGATTGATCCTTATTGCATCATCGTAGTCTCGCAATGCTTCGCGTGCCTTGCCTAATTTAAAATTTGCCTTGCCACGGAACATTAAGCCATCACTATTCTGCTTGTACTTTTTCACTACTGCATTATATCGGTAATAAGCACCTTCATAATCGCCATTCTCAAAATCAATATTTCCCAGACTTAGATGCCCTTGAACATGATCCGGGTTCATCTTGAGAACCTTTTTAAAATCTTCTACAGCTTTTATTTCATCACCTAACTCCTGGTAAGCCCGGCCACGATTATAAATTACTTCAATTGTTCGGGGCCTAATGCCCAGCACTTTATTATACTCTTCGATGGCCTGTTGGTATTCTCCCTCTTTAAAATACTGATCTCCTAGATTGCTTTTTTCTCTTGTACAGCTACCTAATATTCCCACGACAGTTAGTAAAACTGCCAACCCTCCAAATTTGCTCACTTAACTAATTTTTATTCTATAGACTCTAAAAATTCTTCCACTGCATCCCAATATTTCATTGAGTCGCCAAATTTATCCCATAATGCTCTGGAGCCATGATTTCCAGCAGATGCCGGCAAAAAATATTGCTTTTGGTCACCGGGGATAGCTTCATAAATTTTCCACCAACTGTTCTTTTCACCTTTTGCTGAGGTAATAAATACAGGTTTTGTAATTAATGCTGCCCCTTCAGTAATATAAGTTCCTGACTTTCCCTGACTCTTAAAATATTCTCCTGGCGAAAAGGCAAGAGCACCATCAATTGCATCAGGATTTTCTCCGGCATAGCGTAATGTTAAAGCAGAAGAATATGAGCTGCCCCAAATAATCAGCTTGCCATCAGCAAAATATTCTTTGGCATACTTCATGGCTGCATCTATATCCTGATAAGCATCAATATATCGAGTTTGCTTCATCGCATTTTCCGCTTCTTTAACAGACAAATTATCAACGCCGTTAACCTCTCCTCCAGATCTTAAATCCACTGCTATACAGTTATATCCTAACCTGTTTAACTTTGGTGCTATCTCCAAGTACTCGCCCCTGCTCCACCTGGCCTGATGAAACAATACTATTAGTGGCGCGGATTTTTCGTGGGCCATATAAACATCAGCAGTTAACTGAATCCCATCATTAGCCGGAAATGTAATCTGTTTTTTCTCCTGAACAATTAATGATAGGATACTTGAAATAACAATGAAGATATACATGGATGATTTTTTTACAAAGTTACGGATTATCAATCGTCAACCAAGGCTGGTTTGTTTCTTAAACCGCTAAAACCTATTAGTTCAATTCCTGCATGACCAATAAACATTTCAGCCTCTACCTTTAACGGAATTTTGTTCTCATCGTCTGAAATCCATACCAAAAGAGCATCTTCTCCCTCAAAAATTGAGTTTTCAGGCATATACGGACGAAAAACCACACTTCTAAAAGAACCCGCTTTGGTTTTAAGCACCTCTCTTCTTACGAAAATAACCTGAAAATCATAGAAGGTATCATCAAGAAAGGCTTTAAAGGAAAGTGTATCGCCCTTCACCAGTCTTGTAAAATCCATTGTTCGCATATACATAAAACCCGAAATCATTCCACGGGTAACATCCCCCATACTGTACTCCTCAGCCTCTTTAAAGGTGTTCGATTCAAAATCCATGTCTTTTACCTTGATCAATGAATCTTCGAAAATAAATTCGGTGATATCAATTTTCTTGTATTTCCCTTCCACCAGGTTACGTAGTGCTAAATGGGTAACAAGGGTAGCGGTATCTATATATGACTTCCAGTGATCTTTTACCGGGGCAACAAATCCTACAAAACCACTTGTTTTGCCAATAACATCTACCTGATAATTCGGGCGATCGTGAATTTCAATATTATTATCCTGGATTTGCCACGTTCCTTTGCCAACAGTAAATATGCCATATGAGGCCTTATATTCAAGGTATTCGCCTTTTTTAAAGTTACGGTTAAGAGGAATATATTCTTGACTATACTGAATAAAACTACTCAGTCCAATAACAACAAGGATACCTATGATCAATTCCTTACGCATATCATATATTTTAATAGCAGATTTGCAAAGTCTATGCCAAAAGTAAAATTAAGCAGAAATATTATAATCACGTAAGGCAGAATTTAGTGATGTCTTTTTATCAGTACTCTCCTTCCGTTCACCAATAATTAGTGCACAAGGTACATTATAAGTACCTGCTTTAAACTTTTTAGGCAATGATCCGGGTATTACTACAGACCTCGGAGGAATATAGCCACGGTAGGTTTTAGGCTCCTCACCGGTAACATCAATGATTTTTGTGGAAGCAGTAAGGGTAACATTCGCTCCTAAAACTGCTTCAGAGCCAATATGTGCTCCTTCAACTATTATACATCTTGAGCCAATAAAAGCATTGTCTTCTATAATTACCGGAGCAGCCTGTATTGGTTCCAGCACCCCGCCAATACCTACTCCGCCACTCAGGTGCACATTCTTGCCAATCTGAGCACAACTACCAACAGTTGCCCAGGTATCTACCATAGTACCGGCATCTACATAAGCTCCAATATTAATGTATGAAGGCATCATAACTACCCCGGCACTAATATAGGCACCGTAGCGTGCTACAGCGTGAGGCACTACCCTTATGCCCAATTGCTCATAGCCCGTTTTCAGTTTTATCTTATCATGGAACTCTAATGGGCCGGCCTCCAGGGTCTCCATTTTTCTTGTAGGGAAGTAAAGAATTACCGCTTTTTTAATCCACTCATTAACTCGCCAGCCATCGCTTCCGGGATCTGCAACACGTAATTTGCCTTTATCAAGGTCTTCAATAACCTGTTCAATTGCTTGTACAGTTTCTTGTTCTTTTAAGAGTTCTCTATTTTCCCACGCAGCCTCAATAATTTGTATCATTGTTTAATCTTCTATTAAAAACACTTAGTTGAAAGCGAATATAGTAATTGCTTCTACATTAAAGCCAGTAATTGATCCAAGAGCTTATGAAAAATTTGGCAGAAGCATAGCCGCAAGTGGTGAATATAAGGTTCATATACTTGGATCACTACCGACAGATAATACTGTAAAATCACCTATATTGCTATACCCGATTTCGCCGCATACTAAGGGAAGTGTAAAGCGAATTCTTCTACCCTGGAAAATCTTATCTAAGCTCTTTAAGATCAAGCCGGAGTTGTTAATTATCAACACCCACGAGCTTTTATTTATCGG
>Ga0164313_10000695_pt1 | contig 27996 bp, 24 predicted proteins | sample GuaBasSedimGuay4_FD_113735 | JGI IMG/M metagenome (GOLD analysis project Ga0164313, IMG submission 113735) | Subseafloor sediment microbial communities from Guaymas Basin, Gulf of California, Mexico - Guay4, Core 4569-4, 0-3 cm | ecosystem: Environmental > Aquatic > Marine > Hydrothermal vents... | reverse complement strand
TCAGCAATTGCGGCCTTTTTGTCGACTCCGTCGAGCCCAGGAATCGACTTCCCGATCGCCTTCTGCTTGGAACGAACAACTTCCGCTTCAGCGCGACGACTCCTTCGTTCCTTGTCGAGCGAGGTCAGAGCCCCGATGTCGATGGCCACACCACGTCGGGTGAGTGACGTTGCCAGATCTTCGGGGCGCTCTCTGAGGATTGCAATGTCGATCATGATCCGAGGTTACCGGCCAACGGCACGGTCCACCGCCCCTTGCTCCTCAGGAGAGAGCTCCTCGACGCCGGTTCCCCCCCGGACCTCCTTGGTGAAGAACAACGTCTCTTCACGTGATGTCAGAATCGTGATCACGATGCCATCTGACTGCTGGTTCATCAGGGCGATAGACCGCGATCTGTTCCCTACGACATTCCCGAACGCGTTGTACGAGACGACACCGATGTAGCTCAGCGCATATGGCATCTGCCCTTCGAGGTGCACCAGTCGCTGATTCGCCTCGACCATCCGAGACTCTGTGTCGACGATCCGGGAATCGATATCGGTGAGCATCGCTACCACGTTCCCATCCTCGGGAACGGAATTGAGCCTGTTACGCAATCCCTGAATCTGGATCGCCTGCCACACAGCCAGAACCAACACAAGTACCACGATGACGATGAAGGCGATGCTCATGATTCGGCGTTCCAGATGAAGGTCATAGTCCAGTCATTGTTCGTCGGGTCGATGTCGCCATTGATTCTCGCGGTAAGGCTCGCCTGATACAAACCGCCAGGTTCAATCTCTATGTCATCGAAGGTGATCGTGGTCGATGTACCAACATCAAGTTCAGGCACAACTTCGGACCGTTTCACGACATCTCCTGTATCCACGTTGATCACAGTGAGGCTGACATCGACACCTGCTTCGGGTTCGTTGCCCTCATTCGTGACCAACGCAATGATAGAAATCGAATCGGAGAACGGGACAACCGGTATGCCATCTCGATCGCCAACGGCCCCCGGATCCGTACTGCCTGAAATGGCAACATCGTGGTGCGGCGCAAGACCGTACGCGGCTTGGATCCTGAGCACGAGGTTCGTTGCGTTGAATCGGCCCGGATCGTCCGGATCTGGATCGACGAACCGGATCGGCGGGTAGGGGCCAGACTCCACCGGTTCTGTCATTTCTGCAACCGCCTGCAGGTACAACTCGTAGCCAACGTCTCCAACACGGAGCAGGTCAAGAGCATGCTGAAGTTCAGGCACCGCCGTTTCGACGATTTCGCCGTCCATGATGCCGATGATGACACGATCGATCTCATTAGCACCGGTCACCCAGGATGACGACGCTGTCAGCATCGTCCCGTACGCGGGCCCGATATCGGACGGAACGTTGTCGACGGCAGTGATGAGACCGTCAGCCTCGACCGTCTTATCGACAACCGTCTCAAGCCTCCGCGTCAGATCCTGACGAGACACAACACCTATCGAGGCAAGCGCTTGGCCGAACGTTTGAGATGCACTCTCCTGCAGGACCGTGGCTTCCCCGGCCGCGCCGAAGAACTCAACCGTCCCTCGTTGATCCGTTTGGCGCGAAGCCAACAACACGATCAGAACGACGACCACGGTGAGCGAGAGAGCGATCAACAGCCAGCGGCGCGATTTCAATCGGCCCTTGGACTGGTAGGGCGAGTATGCCATTGTGGGCGAGGAGGGACTTGAACCCTCACGAGTGTTACCTCACAGGAACCTGAATCCTGCGCGTCTGCCAATTCCGCCACTCGCCCGCGACACGCAAGGCTAATCGGAGAATTCGCTTTCCGCTCACCGCTCACCGTAATCCGCCAGAACCGATGGAGTGTTCTGGCGGAATGCGGACAGCGGACTTCGGACAGCAGGCGTCGTCATCGGGAACGCCGAGAGAAACACGTCATACCGAGTACCGTTCTCCTCATGAATCTTGCTCAGGGACTTGAGAGGCGGTTGGAGAAACTCGCCGACGGTGCGAGTGCTTCGATATTTCGCGGCACGATGCACCCCATTGACATTGCGACACGACTTGTGCGTCAACTCGAGTATCTCGAAATCGAGTCGCCTTCGGGACCGCAAGTCCCCAACGACCTGATCGTATCGATGCACGCGAGCGACCTCGACCCCACCATCAACAGAGGAGCGCTCACGAGAGAACTCGAGTATGCAATCGCACAAACAGCCATGGAGCGGGGTTGGAAGCTGATCGGCGCCATGGAGGTCCACGTCGTCACCAACGGCGCCACGCCTCGAGGCATCATCGAATGCGATGGGGGCTTCAAACCGTCCCCACTCACGGCATGGGCTCAATTGATCGCAGACGATGGCTCGGCTGTGCTACCCATCTCCTTCAACCGGACACTGATCGGGCGCGATCTTGACTGTGACGTGCGGATCACCAACCCGGAGATATCACGCCACCATGCTGTGCTGTTCAGGGAAGGCGAGCGGTCGTACCTGACTGATCTGGGATCGTCGAACGGGACCTACGTCAACGCGAGTCACGCATCGGACGGCCCACTCGCCGTAGTCACTGGCGACAACGTCCTGCTCGGAGATCTCTCGTTCATATACAGGACAACGACCTGAATGCCTGCCCTCTTCTTCAGCGTCATCAAACTCCTTTTCCTGGCCTTGCTGTTCCTGTTCCTGTTCCAGGTGGTTCGAGCATTGCGAAGCCATACGGGATCCAACCCCGGTACCCGCGTTTCCGGGTTCCCCGCTGAACTCGTCGTCCTCACGGGCAACGCAAATCTCGACAGGGTGAAACTCCGGGCCCAGGGCCACGTCATAGGTCGATCGAGCGATGCCGACATCCACATCGATGACCCCTATTCGTCTGAATTCCATGCCAGGGTCGGTCTACAGGACAACACCGTCGTGGTCCACGATCTGGGGAGTACCAACGGGACGTATGTGAACGGGAGACGTGTCACGACGCCCACAACGGTTTCCAAGGGCGATACGGTTCAGATCGGCAAAACGATTCTTGAGGTGCGATGAAGTACGTATGGGGAACCGGCACCGATGCCGGAAGAGTTCGAGACCACAACGAAGACTCGCTCTTTCCAACCACGTCTGGCAACTCAGAGGGGCCTGTCATCCTGATGGTGGCTGACGGTATGGGGGGTGCTGTTGCGGGTGAGGTCGCCTCGAAACTCGCCGTCGAAGCCGCATCCATTGATGCCGATGATTCCGATATCGAACCCATCGCCCGCGTCGCGTCAGCGAACGAGGCAGTGATCGAAGCAACCATCACGGACCCGACACTTGCCGGAATGGGCACGACGATGACGCTTGTGCGCTTGAACCCGGACGGCACCGCAGACTTCGCCCACGTCGGGGACTCGCGGGCGTACATCCTCACTGAGGGCGGGATGCGCGTGCTCACAACAGACCACACACTGATCCACGAACTCGTCGAGCTTGGCAAGATCACACCCAAGGAAGCAGAGAATCACCCGCACCGGCACATGCTCACGAGGGTTCTTGGTATCGGGCCAATCGCAATCGACGCGTTCTCCGTCGAGCTCCTGGTTGGAGATAGGATCCTCCTCACTTCCGACGGGCTGACCACCATGGTCGCTGACTTCATCATCGAGCAGATCCTCGATGCAGGTGAAGGCGTCGAACCAACTTCCTGGGCACTCATAGAACAGGCGAACGCGGCTGGAGGCGTCGACAATACGACCGTCGTCGTGATCGACGTACTGGCATGACCCGGAGGGCTGAAGCCGGCCTCCTCATCGCTGCCTCGCTACTCGCCGCAATCGGCGTCGCCATGGTTGAGTTCACCCAGGGAAGCTGGCTTGACGCCCAGGTCGCGATAACGCTTCTCGCGTTTCTCGGCTCATTCGGAGGATTGCAAATAGCTGTGCGCCGGTGGGCTCCCGGAGCATCAAGTTTGCTCCTGCCGACGGCGGCGTTCCTGTCGGCGATCGGCTTCATCGAGATATACCGCCTCGATCCAGAGCTTGCGGCCGTCCAGAGATGGTCGCTACTCGTCACCGCAGCTATCGGTGCCGCGTTCCTGTGGGCCCTCTCAAGGCGCGGGGTTACGGTGCTTCGCCAATACCGATATGTGATCCTTGCGCTCGCTGTCGTGTTGCTGCTGCTCCCGCTGTTTCCTGACTCGTGGCCTATCCATGGCGCAACGGTGAACGGGTCTCGCCTATGGGTGAGGATCGACATTCCGGGCACGCTCAGGACACTCAGTTTCCAGCCAGGCGAACTCGCGAGGGTGCTCATCGTGATGTTCCTTGCCTCATATCTGGCAGAGAACGCCGAAGCGATGTCGGTTGTTGACCGCAAGATCGGCCCATTCAAGATCCCGGAACCCAGACACCTGGGCCCGGTCATGATCGCCGCTGCCTCGGCCTTTGTGGTGCTGATCTACCAGAAGGATCTCGGCGCCTCATTGTTGCTGTTCGGGATCTTCATCGGGATGCTCTACATCGCAACAGGGCGGTCGTTCTATGTGGTCGCCGGGGGTGCCACCGTGATCGCAGCCGGATTCGTCGCGTTCCGTGCGTTCGGCCATGTCCAAAGACGCATCGACGCATGGCTCGACCCGTTCTCGAACTTTCAGGACGCCGGGTACCAGACCGTCCAGGGCCTGTTCGCCATCGGGTCAGGGAGCCTGACGGGTTCAGGCATCGGGTTGGGCCGTCCTGACCTCATACCGGCAGCAGCGACAGACTTCATCTTCGCCGCAATAGCCGAGGAGATGGGCTTTGCCGGGTCAATCGCCGTGCTCGCAGGCTTCGCCCTTCTTGTAGGCGCGGCGTTCGGCATTGCTATCCGGGCGCGGGACCGCTTTCGTAAACTCCTTGCGGGCGGTCTGGCGATCGTTCTCGCTCTCCAGGCCTTCATCATCCTGGCAGGAGTACTGAGGGTGCTCCCGATCACAGGCATCGCACTCCCGTTCATGTCCTACGGGGGATCATCTCTGCTGGCGAACATGCTCATCATCGTCCTCCTTCTCCAGATATCACATGAGGAGCGGGTATGAACGTCTCTCTGAGAAGAATGGCATATGCCATGTTCCTGGCCTTCGTGGTACTCATCGGTGCCGTCACATACATCCAGGTCATCCGCGGCCCTGAGTACAAGAACGATGCGCGCAACGCCAGGGTCATAGCCACACGCACGGGCCGCGAACGCGGACCGATCCTCACCGCTGACGAGGTTGTCCTTGCTACATCAACGCCATCGTCCGTCGATCCGAAGCTATATGTACGGGCATATCCTGAGAGCGACCTGTACGCGCATACCGTGGGATACACGTCGGTGTTGTTCGGGTCCACCGGTCTCGAGTCCGCATGGTCTCGGGAACTTGTGTCCAATAGAGATGCAACGATTTCAGGCGTACTCAACGGACTCCTTGGAGGCGACACCAGGCCCCGGGGCCTGCGATTGACGATTGAGCACGACCTTCAAGAGATCGCAGCCGAGGCCCTTGGAGATCAGAAGGGGTCGGTTGTCGCTCTCGATCCTCGAACGGGGGCGGTCCTCGCAATGGTCAGCTACCCCTCATTTGACCCGAACACGCTGACAGGTTCCGGGTCAGGAAACGCTGGGGTTGCTCTCGAGGACGACGCCGATGAACCTCTCAGGAACCGTGCCATCGACGAGACATACGCTCCTGGATCGGTGTTCAAGGTGATCACGACCGCAAGTGGTCTCGACTTCGGAGTTGTAAGCCCCTCGAGCGAGTTCCCCGACCCGGTCGAGTTGGAACTCCCAGACTCGGACGGAACGATCTCGAACTTCAACGGTGAAGTGTGTGATGATGGCAAGAGCGTCACACTCGAGACCGGGTTTATCCGTTCATGCAACACCGTGTTCGCCCAACTTGGAATGGACATTGGCGGAGACGATCTCGGGTCCACCGCGGAGAGTTTCGGCTTCAACCGAACCATCCCGTTCGACCTCAGCGTTCTTGTTTCGTTCTTCCCCGGAGAGGGATCCATCGAGGAGAACCCTTCCGCGACTGCACAGAGCGCTATCGGGCAGAGAGACGTCCAAACAACACCCCTCCTCATGGCCATGTCTGCGGCTGCGGTTGCGAACGGCGGAAACGCAATGGTGCCATATCTGGTGCAGGACGTGTTCACATCTGACGGTACGATCGAGCTCAGCACCGAACCATCCGTGTGGAGGAGGGCGATGAGTCCCGCTACTGCTTCCGTGCTCACGGAGATGATGGAACAGGTCGTGATCTCAGGGACAGGGAAAAAGGCTGCTGTGCCTGGGGTGCGGATCGCTGGAAAGACGGGTACGGCTGAGGTCACGGGCCACCCACCTCATGCATGGTTCGTAGGGTTCGGGCCGGTTGGAGCCAGTGAGGATGAACCGGGTATCGCGATCGCTGTCGTCGTCGAGTCAGGCGGTAACTTCGGTGAGACGGCGACAGGGGGAAGCGTCGCTGCTCCGATCGCCCAGCAGGTGCTCGCGGAGTTCTTCGAGAAGAATTGATTTCGACCGCTATCCGCATTCCGCATTCAGCTTTCCGCAAGAACGCGCGACGGGTTCTGGCGGAAAGCAGATAGCGGGCGACGGATAGCGCCGCCTAATCGCTGAGCGTAAGTACCCTCAGAGGCGTGGAAAACCGTGTTCTTGCCGATAGGTACCAGATAGTCAGACACCTCGCACGCGGGGGGATGGCTGACGTCTTCGAAGCCGACGACCTCCTCCTCAACAGGCGGGTTGCTGTCAAGGTCCTCCACGCCAACTTCGCCTCAGACCAGGCGTTCGTGACACGGTTCAGACGTGAGGCCCAGGCAGCGGCGAACCTGTCGCATCCCAACATCGTGGCGATCTACGACTGGGGCAAGGAGGGGGACACGTACTTCATGGTTATGGAGTTGATCCGTGGCCAGACTCTCCGTCAGATCATCAGAACCGAGGGAGCGCTTCTCCCACGGCGCGCTGCAGAGATCGCTGCTGAGACCGCTGCCGCACTCTCGATTGCCCACCAGCACGGCGTATTCCACCGTGACATCAAGCCAGGCAACATCATGATCACCGAGGATGGGACGGTGAAGGTCACCGACTTCGGTATCGCGAGGGCACTTGACGACTCCGAAGAATTGACACGTACCGGCGCGGTTATCGGGACCGCTACCTACTTCTCCCCAGAACAGGCCCAGGGCCTTCCCGCCGATGAACGGTCTGACGTCTACGCCCTTGGCATCGTCCTGTACGAAATGCTCACAGGCAAGCCCCCGTTCACCGGTGAAAGCCCTGTCGCTGTTGCCTATCAGCACGTATCGACCATGCCGTCGCCAGCGCGCGAGGCCAACCCCGACGTACCCGTGGAGATGGCAGCGATCGCCGAACACGCCATAGCGAAGGACCCTGCGAACAGGTATCAGAGTGCCGACTCTTTCAGGGACGACCTCCTGAGATACCTCGGCGGTGCTGAACCTATTGCAGCCGCCGCAATTCTGGCCGGCGCCGCAACAACGATGATCCCACCACCGGCACCCGTCGTGCCACCGTCAGCGAGCGCGCCACCCACCGTACCGTTCGATGCCCAATCGGATGAGCGGTCCCAAACCACGTACTGGATCTTCGTGGGTGCACTCCTCGTTGCACTCGGCTTCGGTCTGTGGCTCATTCTGAGACTGCTCTCTGGTGGTGGCGGCAGCGACCTGGTGACCATCCCTGATCTTGAGGGTGTCGAGGCCCAGAGCGCCTTCCTCGCTCTCCAGGAACTGAACCTCAAGGTCAGTGAAGTGGATGAGACGAGTGACCAGATCGATGCGGGGTTCGTGATCCGCACTGATCCGCCAGCAAGCACCGAGGTGGAAGAGGGCACATTCGTCACCGTTGTCGTGTCGGTTGGGCCTGAAGAGTTCGGGGTACCGAATCTGATCGGCGAGAACGTCGAGGTTGCCCGGACACGTATCGAGGACCAGGGATTCACGGTTGGACTCATAGAGTATTCCCTCACCGAGGACGTCGATGAGGACATCGTCATTCGTCAGACACCAACTGGAGGAACAACCGCGCCGCCGGACACCCCTGTTGATCTGCTCGTGTCGAGCGGGCCGTTCAGCATCACTGTTCCGAATGTCGCCGGAGGAACAGTGGACGACGCCATCCTTGAGCTCACACGTGCGGGGTTCGAGAACATCGAGACCCAGGAGGAATTCTCCCAGGACGTGGCTGCTGGAATCGTTATCTCGACCAACCCCGCCGCAGGGCAGTCGATACCTCGCGACGCAACCGTGATAGTGATCGTCAGCAAGGGTCCCGAGCCGGTGGCAGTTCCAGACCTGACCGGGGACACTGTGGACGAAGCCCGTACGACGCTCGACGGCCAGGGGCTCAACCTGGTCGTGAGCTCCCAGACAGTCCCGGTCTCAGCCAGCTCGGGATTGGTGGGATTGATCGCCGATCAGGATCCGGACCCTGGGACGACTGTCGAATCAGGGTCTGACGTGGTTGGATCCCTCGGTGTGATCCGCAAGGTGGAGGTCCCGGACGTAATGAATGATCTCCTGGCAGATGCGGATGCAGCGATCAGAGCCGCTGGCCTCCTGCCCGATCTCGTCGGTTCCACCGACACGCCTGACTCGTCACTCGATGGCCGCATCGCTACTCAGAATCCATCGGGTGGGGCATCCGTCGATGAAGGATCCACCGTCGACCTCACCGTGTACCGGTTCGTGGCACCGGATGTGTCCGTGCCTGATTTCAGTGGCGATACGGTCATTGAAGCACAGGTGAAAGCAGACGATAACGACCTGGGAACCATCAATCCAACTGTCGGCGACCCAGCACCGGACCCCACTCTCGAGGGAACGATCTACGAGCAAGATCCCCTGCCAGGAGCATCAGTGCCACCGGGAACGGACATCGGGGTCACTATTTACGACGCAACGCCTCCGTGATCGAGGCTGACGTCACCGTATCAGATCGCAACACTGCGCTCATCCGCTGGTATGGAGACGAAGCCAGAGATCTGCCATGGAGGGTATTCGGAGACCCGTATCTGACACTCGTGTCTGAGACGATGCTTCAGCAGACACAGGTCGAGCGGGTGATTCCCAAGTTCGAGGAATTCGTCGACACATGGCCCACGGTGGGAGAACTGGCAGATGCTCCCACGACCAAGCTCCTGGCTGTCTGGTCAGGCCTCGGCTACAACTCACGGGTTCTCCGCCTCAGGGAATCTGCCCGGATCATCGCTGCTCGCGGCTGGCCAGGGTCCGTCACCAGACTGCAGGAACTTCCCGGCATTGGCCCGTATACCGCCGCTGCGATCGCATCGATCGCGTTCGGGGTGGAAGTACCTGCGGTAGATACCAACCTCAAGAGAGTTCTCAGCCGCTGGCACGGGACGCCGCTGTCGGGATCACCACTCAACGATTTCGCGTTCGATGTGCTCGCATCCCCAGCAGGGATGTGGAACCAGGCAGTGATGGACCTCGGTGCAACAGTCTGTCGCCCAAGGAACCCATCCTGTGGGATGTGCCCCGTATCCGACTGGTGTGCAGACCCCACCGTATACAAGCCGCCAACACGCCAAAGCACCTTCAAGGGATCAAGGCGCGAACTCCGCGGTGCCCTCGTCCGAGCTGGCCTCGCCAAAGACGACCTCATCAAGACAGGGGAGTCCCTCGGCAGGGAGGCCCACGAGATAGAAGAAGCGATCAAGACCCTCCGAACCGAAGGCCTGATCGCCTAGAGCTGTCCGCCACCCGCTGTCCGCCATCGGCCAGCATTCGTGCAACAGTCGGGTGGCGGTCCAGCCAGACGTGCGTGCGAAAGTTGGTCCTCTTCACGGAGATAGGCATTCGATTCTGACGGATAGCTGATGGCGGATAGCGGACAGCTGTCCTCCCTCACATCCTCAAGAAGTTCGCAAGGAGTTCCTTGCCCTGAGTGGTCATGATGCTCTCGGGGTGGAATTGGACGGCCTCGATCGGGTATTCCTTGTGCCTCACACCCTGGAGGACACCGTCATCCGAGAAAGCAGTTTCGACAAGGACCTCAGGCACATCGATCGCAGCCAGTGAGTGGTACCTCGTGGCTGTAAACGGATTGTCGAGACCTTTGAACACTCCGAGCCCATCGTGGGAGATGGGCGATGTCTTGCCGTGGCGAGGTTCAGGTGCATGGCCCACAGTCCCACCGAAGGCCACAACAGCGGCCTGGAGGCCGAGGCACACACCCAGAGTCGGGATCTCCGTTCCGAGGGTCGTGAGATACTCCATCGAGTATCCAGCTTCCTCGGGCCTGCCTGGTCCCGGCGAAATCAGCAGGTGGGTTGCCCCCACGCTCGTCGCCTCAAGGGGATCAAGAGCATCATTGCGGTACACAACGGGTTCGGCTCCCAACTCGCCAATGTACTGGGCGAGGTTGTAGGTGAACGAGTCGTAGTTGTCGATGATGAGGACCCTCACCCGATGTTGCCGCCTGAGTCGAGGAAGTTCCCCATCCAGTCATAGATGAAGTTCAACGCGACGAGAGCGGCGATCACGATGATGATCGCGAGGATGACCTTGACAACCATCGGGCCTGGGAGTGAGAGGAATGCTCGTTTCATCAGCCGTAGATCGTTTCGTAGTTCGGTCCTGACACCATCTCAGCAAAGACTACAAGGCGTTGCCTGGAGGACAGTTTCGGGTGGCAAGTCGTCAGCGTTAGCCATGCTCCTGGCCTGTCCTGCGTGACCCAAATCTCTGTTGGTCTCACGATCACGTTCTCTCTCACTTCGTAGACACTCACGCCCACCGCTGTCTCGACCTCGATGATGTCACCTGGTTCGAGAACCTCGAAATCGTAGAAGGGCGCTCCGTAAGTCGTCCTGTGCCCAGCGATGGCTGCATTGCCTGGCTGGCCGGGGAGTGGGGTCGCTGGATAGTGTCCTGTCCCTGTCTTGAGCTGGCTTCTGGCCACACCCTCGACGATGGTCCATCCGTCCTGGAGTTTGGGGATCTTGGGGATCGTGAGGATGGCGAACGCTTGCCCTCGTTTCGGTTGACCCTCAACGAAGATGAATGCTGGCTCATCCGGTCCTCCAGCCGGCTGATCTGGCCCTGTAGGCCCATCAAGGCCAATCGAATCTCCCGGGGTAGAAGAATCCGCCGTACCTTTCGGTATGTAGGGAACCTGCGTGATCTCGACCTCGTCGAAGTACTCGACAGCCTCGGCCTCGAGAGCGACATTCGCCCGCTGGGCAAAGAACGTTGTCACAAACAACTGGTGAAAGAGGAAACCAAGCAGGAAGAGGCCGAGGCCGATGCTCGTCCATCCGATCGCGCGGACGATCCTCGCAAAAACCGAACGTCGGGGTGCAGACGATCGGGTTTTCGGTTGAACCTGGCGGACTGTGTTGCTCATTATGGCGAGGTTACCTGTTGGTCGCTTCTGCTGATGAGGATTGTCACCAATCTCACCGTTGTCGACGGGAGTTGCCTCAGCACGCTACCCTGTCGACATGCCAGTTTCAAAGGGTCGTAAGAAGGCCAACAAGCGCCCAACCCCGCCATCGCACAAACCGACCGCGCTCGATGAGAAGGGTCCGTCCCCAACGTGGTACGTGGCCCTCATGTTCGGCCTCATGGCACTCGGGGTCATCATCATCCTCCTCAACTACATCGGCATACTCCCGGGGGGAACCGCCAACAAGTACTTGATCACCGGACTGGTCGGCATCGGCATCGGATTCACGATGACGATGAATTATCGGTAATCAGCTAACAGCCGTCAGCTGTCAGCCTTCAGCAAGAAGATGACCGTTCGAGCACTCGCTCCGGTACGACGACTCCTGGTGTCTCTTCTCTTCGTTTCTGGCTGATAGCGGAAGGCTGATAGCGGAAGGCTTCTTCCTCACGCCTCAACCATGTCCTCGCGACAGTGGCGGGGCGCGGCCATCTCGCCGCCATGAGCCTGCGTGACAGTAAGGCTCAAGCCACAAACGGTGCATAGATAAGGAATGTCGACCTCGCGAACATCGGCCGTATCTGGCTCAGGTGGAGGACCAGATGCGATGAACCGGATGCTCCAGAGTGTCGCAACAACAATAGCGATACCGATCAACGCCGCGATGAAGATGGTCACCGAAGAATCTCAATGATCGTCCCATTCGCCAAGCCTCCACCCTCACACATCGTCTGAAGTCCGAACCGTCCTCCTGAGCGCTCGAGTTCGTTGAGAAGGGTCGTCATGAGACGCGCCCCCGATGCACCCAGAGGGTGGCCAAGAGCGATGGCCCCTCCGTTGACGTTGACCTTCGCCCAGTCAGCTCCCGTTTCGCGTAACCACGCACCGACAACCGCCGCGAATGCCTCGTTCACTTCGAATAGGTCGATGTCATCGATCGTCATGCCGCCCTTTGCGAGCACCTTCTCCGTTGCAACGATCGGCCCTGTGAGCATCGAAATCGGATCCGTTCCAACTACGGAGAACGACACGAAGCGAGCCCGCGGCTTGAGACCAAGTTCGTCAGCCTTTGCCCTCGACATGATGAGTATCGCCGTAGCCCCGTCGGTGATCTGGGACGAGTTGCCAGCGGTGACGACCCCATCTTCCTTGAACGCAGGCTTGAGAGAAGCAAGACCTTCGGGGGTCGTTGACGGCCGGATACCCTCGTCGCGCGTCAGCGTCGTAGCGGAGCCTTCATGCTTGATCTCGATAGGGATGATCTCGTTGTCGAACCGGCCTTCCTCGGCGGCTCTAAGAGCTCTGGCCTGGGAGTCAAGAGCGTACCCATCAAGTTCCTCACGAGAGATGTTCCACCTCTCAGAGATCATCTCTGCAGAGAGGCCCTGCGGAATCAGCTGATGGTGGTATCGGGACCGCATCCGCTCACCGAACGGTTTGCCGCCCGTTGCTGAGGACCCCATAGGGACACGGGTCATGGACTCCACTCCGGCAGCTATCACGACATCGTACGCACCGGCGATCACACCTTGCGCTGCGAAGTGGACGCTTTGCTGGGACGATCCGCACTGTCGGTCTATGGTCACGCCAGGGACAGATTCAGGCCAACCGGCTCCAAGCACAGCGTTGCGACCTATGTTCCACGTCTGGTCCCCGACCTGAGAAACACATCCCATGATGACGTCGTCGACGATCACTGGGTCGAGGTTGTTCCGTTCGGCTAGCGCCTTGAGCGTCTCGGCTGCGAGGTCCGCCGGATGCCAGTCCGACAGTGCGCCGTTGCGCTTGCCGAGAGGAGTTCGAACAGCGTCGACGATAACGGCCTCGGGCACGGTGGCTCCTTTTTCGCTTGTGGAGACGATCGGACTCGAACCGACGACCCCCTGGTTGCAAACCAGGTGCTCTCCCAACTGAGCTACGTCCCCATGAGTGTGTGAGTGTATAGGGATACAGATTTCAGATGCCAGAAACCAGAGACCAGAACGTCTGGTGTCTGGAAGCGAGCCTGCGAGCGATCTGGTATCTGAGAGCGAGCCTGCGAGCGGTCAGAGAGTCACATGCCGGTATGGAGAACCATCACGATCAGGGCGATGGTGACGAGCAGCGTCATGATGTGGCTCACCATGGAAATCTGTTTCGCTGTAGCAAGAGCATCTGTGCTGGTGAGTCCCTGCTCGGCAATGGCTGCATCGAGGCTCGCGCCCTTCGGCCGGAAGTAGAACAGAACGAGCCCAAGTCCGATGAGCACGATCAGGAATCCGATGGAGACGAACATGTCTTCGAACGCAAACGGCGTTGACCCGTCGAGCACGATCCACACACCAGTGATCAGTAGAAGGATGGCTGCTCCTGAGAACACGCGTACGCTCGTCTTGACGGAAGTGCGAGCGATGGTCAGGATTGTGGTGGTGTCCTTGGTACGCCCTGCTGTGGCCATCAATCCTTCGATGTATACCTGCCCACCGAACCACGCGGCGCCAGCCATCACGTGGAATACAACAACCCATTCAATCATTGATAAGCCTTCCCTCAAGTGTGAGCGGCAGACTACCTGCGGAGTCAGACGCATCGGCCATGAAATGTCAAGAGAACAATCGAGCCTGTTCGCGCGTTGGAGTACTGAGGCGAACATGGATCGAGACAGACATATGGACAAACGGGCCCAACGGCGGGCGCTCATCGTGGTTGCCTCAAGCCAACTCCTTGTGCTGACACTGTGGTTCTCAGCTTCGGCAGTTGCGCCGCAACTTCAGTCGGAGTGGGGCTTGTCAGTCGCCGCCGCATCCTGGCTGACCTTGGCCGTCCAGATTGGCTTCGTGCTCGGGGCGCTCGCATCGGCGTTCGTCAATCTCCCGGACCTGATACCCGCCCGGCGGATGTTCTTCTCCGCGACTCTTGTCGCCGTTACCGCCAACTCCGCTCTCGTGTTGCTGTCCGGTTCGGCGCTCGTACCAGCCACCATCTTGCGTCTTGTCGTCGGGATATCGCTCGCGGGTGTCTATCCAGCGGGTCTCAAGGTGGTCTCAGGATGGTTCGACCAACGGCGCGGGATGGCTCTGGGTGTTCTCGTGGGGGCTCTGACAGTGGGTTCTGCTCTACCACACCTTGTGAGGGGAACTGGTCTCGAGTGGAGGCCGGTCATCCTTGTCTCATCAGCTCTTGCAATAATCGGCGGGATTCTCATGTACGAGTTCGTCGATGATGGCCCGTACGACACGGCTCCGTCGACCTTCTCGATCAAACTCGTCGGATCGGTCATAGCAAACAGGGGTGTGCGGCTGTCGACCTACGGGTACCTCGGGCACATGTGGGAGCTGTATGCAATGTGGACGTGGACAGCGGCGTTCCTCAGTGCAAGTGCAGAGGCAGGTGGCTATTCGACGGCGTGGGTTTCGACGGCGACGTTCGCGATCATCGCTATCGGCGGAGCGGGATCCTGGTGGGCTGGGATCCTTGCGGATCGTTACGGCAAGGAGTGGATTGCCGGTGGCGCGATGGCATTGTCTGGGACCATGGCACTCCTCTCACCTTTCGTTTTCGGCGCCAACCCGTTCGTCGTTCTCGCGCTCTTTGGAGTGTGGGGCCTAGCGGTTGTGGCAGACTCTGCCCAGTTCTCGGCACTTGTGACGGAGACCGCGGACGATCGGTACCGTGGAACGGCTTTGACCCTTCAGACAGCGGTCGGGTTCATGCTGACGCTCGTGACGATCCGGGGGGTGCCTGCGATCGCTAGCGCCGTGGGGTGGCAATGGGCGTTCCCAGGGCTTGCGCTCGGACCGATCGTCGGGATACTCGCGATGATTCGCCTCGCCAGTTACCGCCACACGCCACAAGAGGCGGAGCTCGCCGGGTCCCCCTGATGGTCTGTGACCAGTTCTGTTGCCGCCGGCCCTACCGAGCCAGTCACGACCCCCCGTGTTGCGCAACTGTCGGCTGAAGTTTCGGTCACAGACCGGACCCGTCAAGCTCCGAGACCATTGTGCATCCTGAAGCGCACGAGCGCCATAGGGGAAAACCCTGAATTGAGATATCAGACTCCAGATGCCAGATGCCAGACGTCAGATATCAGACACCAGACACCAGACACCAGACACCAGACACCAGACACCAGACACCAGAATGAACCGCCGCTGGTTCGTCGGAGACTGTTTTGTCTGTGTTCTGGCAGCGAGCCTGCGAGCGATCCGGAATCTGGAATCTCACTCTTCCGACAGCATTCCTGACTGGAATGCTTTCATGGCGAGTTCGTAACGGCTTGCTACTCCGAGCTTGTCGAAGATGTGACCCATGTGCGTCTCGACCGTCTTGACGGACACGAACAGCGCCTCGGCAGCCTTGCGATAGGAGTAGCCCCGTGCGATGTACTGGACGACCTCGCGCTCTCGCGGCGTCAGGTTCTCGATGTCAGGGGCGGTCTCGACTGCATCGTCGATGTCGAGCATAAACCCAGCGATCTGTGGCGATATCGGACGACCGCCATCGAGCATCTCCTGAACGAGATCACTGAGCTGATTTCCGAGGGTGCTCTTGACCAGGTACCCGTCGACCCCAGCATTGAGCATTCTCACGACATCGGCCCTTTCCGCCGATACGGTAAGCACGAGGAACTTCGTTGTGGATCCTGTCTCCTTGACCGCGGTTACCACGGCATCTCCGGTCCCGGAAGGCATGCGTACATCGAGAAGCACGCCATCAGGCTCCTTTCGCGTGATCACCTCGATAGCCTCTCCCACGTCACTTGCCTCGCCGACAATGTCAAAGCGATCAGCAAGGAACTTGGCCGCTCCCGCGCGGAGGATTTCGTGATCATCAACGAGGACAAGCGTCGGCCTGGTCGTCATACCGTGGCACCTTCGACAGCCACCTTGAGGACAACCTCTGTGCCCTTGGCAGGGGCAGAGACGATGTCTGCTGAGCCTCCGACCTCGGCCATCCTCGACCGGATCGAATGCTCTATCCCGTGACCTAGATCGGTGCTACCCACATCGAACCCTTCCCCATCGTCCCGGACGTAGACGATCGCGTCACCGTTCTCTATCGCTGCGTATAGATCGATACGCTTCGTTCCTGCGTACTTCGCCGAGTTCGTCATGGCCTCACGCGACGCTTCGACAAGCGCCTGGAGGGACGTGTCTATTGGAAGGTCGATACGCACGACAGCACTGATCTGGACTGCAAACAGTTCCTCAACCATTCCAATCGCACCGACAAGGCAGTCGTTGAAGGTTGTGCATCCCTCGTCCGTATACCGTTCGACAAGGTTGCGGAGATCTCGAGCCTGTCTCCGAGCCAGGGACCGCACCCTGTCAGGATCATCGGCATCCGTGTCTATTACCTGAAGCGTCTGCAAGGCAGAGTCGTGAAGCCTGTTTGCCAGTTCGAGTCGTTCAAGCCTGCGTGCATTCTCCTCGCGTTCGGCTGTCAACTGAGCAACCGTCTCCCTGCGATCCCTGTCAGACGTACGAATCACGGTGAACAACCATCCGAGCATCAGCCCGTAGATGAGGAACACGATGCTTCCGATAGCTGACACGGCGCTGCGCCCACTCTCGAGCAGGAGTACCGCTTGTTGGGCAGCAAGGATGAGCGAGCCTCCCACAGCCCAACGGAGGCCACCGCCATAGGCGAGCACTGCGATCCACGAGATCGGGTACCCACCGTGGAACAGGTCGCCTGCTCCCGCCGCGTACGAAGCGCCAGCAACGAGGAGACACACGACGCCGTCGGAGACCATGAACCATGCTGAGCCAAGGCGCGATCTTCTCTTGTGAGCCCACCACGTCACGCCTGTCCAGACGGTGGCCAGAGCCATCGCCCCGATCACGATCGTTCTGTCCGCATCTGGATCGATCATCAATGTCGCAACCACCAACAAGAGCATCCAGAACCAACCAAGACCGCGCATGATCATGACGAGTCGACGCATCGACATCTCGAGAGAGTGTGTCAACGCATCGGGGGGATGGACCGCGTCGATAGAACCTGGAGCGGTTTCCTGTTTCACATTGATCTCTCGGGCATTGCACTGACCTTCTCGAACCTCGCGGCACACTACCAGAACCATCCCAGGGTTTCCGGAGAGGATCCACACTCGAAGGATCCGATACCATCGAATGATGGGACATCCACGAGAATTCACATGGGGGGTTGGAACCTCGGCCTATCAAATCGAGGGCGCCTGGCAGAGTGACGGCAAGGGCGAATCGATCTGGGATCGCTTCCTCCACGACAGGGATATCGAACCCAACGGGGATGTTGCCTGCGACCATTACAACCGCCTCGACGACGACCTCGATCTGCTTGAGAGCCTCGGCGTCAACGCGTATCGGTTCTCCACAGCTTGGACACGCGTGCTCCCAGACGGTACCGACGAGGTCAATCTCGCTGGGCTTGCGTTCTATGACAGACTCGTCGACGGACTTCTTTCCCGGGGCATCGAACCATGGCTGACCCTGTACCACTGGGATCTTCCCCAGACCCTTCATGATGCGGGAGGCTGGCCTGAACGGGAGTCGATCAACTGGTTCGCACGATACACCCAGATCATGGTCGACCGCTTCGGCGACAGGGTCACGAACTGGATCACCATCAACGAACCCTGGGTCTCGTCATTCCTGGGCTATCGCGACGGCATATTCGCTCCTGGCGAACAGGACTTCTCTACCGCGTTGCGGTCCGCCCATCACCAACTACTTGCTCACGGGGAAGCAACACGGATCATCCACAAGAGCGCTCCCGGCTCCAGGGTGGGCATCGCACTCGATTGTCGACCCGCTATACCTCTTCGCGATTCTCCAGCGGACCTAGAAGCGACCACACACTTCGACGGCTTCCGTAATCGTTGGTTCTTCGACCCTGTGTTCGGAAGGGGATACCCGACAGACCTGCTCAAGGACTACGCCTCCACGGCAAGACTGTCCGATGACCTGATCCTTCCTGGCGACCTCGCATCAATCGCTGAACCGATCGATTTCTGCGGCATCAACTACTACACATCCATCCGAATCGACGCGTCATCAAAGGAACAGGAGTTCAGCGAGGGTCCCATCGGAGCACCCGCATCCCCCGGATACACCGAGATGGGGTGGCGTATCGACCCCGATTCCCTTGGCGAATTTGTCCGCCGTGTTCACGATGAGTGGAATCCTCCGTCGATCATCATCACTGAAAACGGGGCGTCGTTCTCGGACGGTCCCTTACCAAATGGCCGGGTGCACGATGCGTTGAGGATCGACTACCTGACCCAACACATCTCCCAGATCGACCAACTCCGAGAGGAGGGCATCCCCGTCGACGGGTACTTCGTGTGGAGTTTCCTCGACAACCTTGAGTGGGTGAGTGGCTTCGCCCAGCGTTTCGGTCTTGTCCACGTCGACCACACCACCCAGGCGCGGACTGTCAAGGACTCCGGCTACTGGTACAGGGACCGCATAGCTGAAGGCATGGGGATCCCTGCCGGTTGACATGCCATGTTGGTAACCTTGCCCATCCCGCACGGGCCTGTAGCTCAGCCTGGTTAGAGCGCATCCCTGATAAGGATGAGGTCCCTGGTTCAAATCCAGGTAGGCCCACAAAGCAACTCGACGCACACGTCGTGGCCCCTTCCCGTTCTGGCGTCCCACACAGCGAAATGCTGTCGTACCGGACGCTAGAAGCGGTGGACGCGGGTTGGGCCCCCGGCTGTGTCTCCGTACGAAGCCTGTGTTGTTTCGGTATAGGTACTCATGTCATGCTCCCTTTCTGTTGTTGCGTGTGTCAGTTGGTTGCTTGTTGCGTTGAGGCGACAGCGGTTTCCCTCGACCCGTTTCTCAACAGCTGTGCAACCGCCCTGGAAAGACGGTCGAGGGTTCCGGACCGGTCACCTGACCTGAGTCCACCGATCCTTGCCCTTCGCATTTCCTGTGAGACGGCTGCGTTGTGGGCGTTGATATAGCCCGTCTGATCCATCGTGTACATGATTCTTCCCCTCTTGTGTCCTGGCGCTTCTGATTGTCCAGGTCGATATGGAGAGTGTCTGTCACAGCCGTCAAACGGTCGCCAAAACATGGTCAAGGCGCTGCAAAGGATGTCAAGGGATTCTCAAGCGGCTCTTCTGACTCCGGTGTGGAGTAGCGATGCGGACTGTGGTGGGTCGGGTGAAAGGTCAGAACGTAGTACGTCGTACGTATGCCGTAGTACGACTCGGAGGTCCCGTACCGGGCGGGGTGGTAGCCGTGACGTGCACGATGTCTTCGCATCGTTTGCTACTCAGCGTGTGAGTTTGAGGTCCAAACGACCATGGTTGCCGGAATTTGCCCTGTTACAGGAGGATGCGCTCGAGTTCTACGCGTGCACCGTGGGAAGTTCAAGGCGTCGATATCGAGCCTTGAGAGAGGTCCATCTCCCCTGATCCTCGGTCGTGCTGCGTTAAACGTCGCGCGTACCACTGCCTGTTGTCTCTACCCGGTTTCGCAGTTCTCGCTTTCGAGAAATGCACGGCACTCTTCGAACGTGAGTTCTCTGCTGAGACGTTCGGTTGCGGTCGCCATGAGGTGTTCCTCGTCGAGTGAATACACGTACACAACACCGTTTTCACCCTGGATGAGTAGATGGTTCTGGGTGGGATGAAACTCTGCTCTAGGGCTTCCGGCTGTGAAGTTCATTGGGAACTCTCCGACTTTCTCCCCTGTTGCCACATCCCAGACCCGTACCGGTTCGTCGAACGTTGCAGTCACTATCCGGGAGCTCTCGGAGTCGAATCCTATGATCGGCACAAAACCGCCGTGCGCCTTGACGGTCCAGAGGGTCGCTGCCTCGAGCGCATCGCTGCCCGGTTCGATGAGGCCGCTCAATGCGTCGACATCGAGCAACCTGAGAGTCCCGTCCCATTCGACAACGGCGACAAGGCTCCCATCCGGAGAGAGCTCTGACCAGCCGACATCCCCTTGCCTGAACAAGTCCGTTCCCGTTGGGACATCCAGCACGACATCCCCGTGGGTGGGGCTTCTCAGGATCAGTACCGATCCGTCGGTTGAGAACTCCGCCCATCGAACGTTGACCACATCGGTCAATGTCACCAGAGTTGCCCCCGAATGAGTGTCGACGATCTTCGGCGGCAGATCGGCTTGATGCTCGCCGAAAGGCCTCTGGGCGATCACCACCATCGATCCATCGTCGCTCACTGCTCTCACTACCCAGTCGTCCGGTGCCGAGTACACGATGGCCCCCGTAGTGGCGACTCGCACACTCGATGTGTAGTCGTCAGCAGCCGTGATGAGGTACGCACCTCTTCCGGCGGCAGATGCCTCTTCACCAACCCTCCCATCGACGCGTTGGTTCTCGTACGAGTGAACCGCTTCTCCTGTGCTCGCATCGATGATCTTGACCTCGGCAACACCGGGTTCACCGATCGATGTAACCAACAGGAGCGCACCGTCATCGAGGTATTCGGACGTGCGAAGATTGGCGGTGCCTGACTCGGGGTCAGGGAGGATGCCTGTCTCGACTGCAGAGAGATAGGTCCGTGGTCCCTCAGCGGTACTCCATACGATTGTCGCACCATCTGTGAGCCCGGCACTCACTGCGAGATCCTGCCCGTTCACTGTCGCTACCGACCAGGCGATGCCGTGATGGCCCAGAAGATCCATGGTCACCGCACCAGTCCCGGCATCCAACACCCGAAGGATGCCGCTATCGCCTCCGACGACGAGACGTTGACCGTCGCTGTACCACGCAATGCCCCCGGGTCGGTCCACCGTTGCGAACATGACCTGTTCACCCGATGCGACTTCGAACACGATCACCTTGCCTTCTTGCTGGCTCTCAATAGCGATAGCCGATCCGTCCGGTGAGAACACCTGCTCGATCCAGCCCGCGACACCGGTGTCGATGTTCCTCAGCAGTGCACCCGTTTCGCTGTCATAGAGGCCGAGCGAGCCCTCGCTCCCGCTCACGGCGAGGACATCATCGACCGGATGAAACGCCGCGGATCCGTCCGCAGGAATCGTGTAGAGATGCTCCCCTGAGATGGCTGACCAGACCAACGTACCCACACCGGTAAGGGTGGCAGCCACAAGTTCCCCGTCTGGAGCTATCTCGACATCGTCGACTACCAGCGGCAACTCCAAACCCTCGATCGAGATCGCATCCCCAAGGGGTAGGAACGTCCCGTCCGAGATATCCCACAGAAGTACCGGGTCCCACTCAGATACCGAGGGGTCCAACCCCTCATACCCGACAACAACGCGGCCGTCGGGACCGAACGCGGCGTGGGTCGCTGACGCTTTCGGCTGGTCAAGGATTCTCACGATCTCGCCTGTCTCGATATCCATGACGGCTACGCCTGTGTCTGCCGCTGTGGCCATCAACAACCCATCGGGACTCACCGCTACGAAGCGGCCCCCGTCGTAGCGCGACACAAGGCGTTGCGCCTCGGCGGCGGCTCGCAACGCAACGAGGCCTTCGGGAAGATCCGCTGAATCTGCTTCGGCCGAGTCAAGCGCTTCGAGAGCGAGAAGCATGCCAAGTTCGGGATCCCTATCAGTTTGCAGGGTTGCTTGCAGCACCAGGGCCTGCCTGTCTGCCGTCGCAGCTTGATCCTGGGCGTCGCCACGGGCGACCAGGGCGGCCACAGCAAGCAACGAGGCAACGACTGCTACAGCTGCGAACCCGGCGACCGCGAGGATTCGCGTCCGTTTGCGTCTAGAAACCCTCTCGTTCTCGGCATCGAGGCACGCTGAGATGAATCCCGATTCGGTGCGCGACACGGCGAGATCCGTACCGGCCTCCCATTCCGTGAACTGAGAGAGGCGTCCGCCCGCGACAAGGTAGGTCGCGTCCCTATCGGCGTTCTCCCACTCGGCAGCGGCCTTGTTGAGATTCCGGGCGACCACCAGATCGGCCCTCTGCCCGTCAATCCAGTTTTCGAGTCGTTCCCAATGGGTGAAGATCGCCTCGTGAGCGACTTGAACGACGGGTCCGCGTGTGATCTGATCCCTGTCAAACGAGATCAGGCGAGCGCCGCCGAATCGTTCGAGTACTTCAGTCACACTCCCACCCATCGCTCCAAACCTGTCAAGCTCGGACCGTTTCGCACGACGCCCTGTCGGTTCGTTCGCATCGGAGATAGTCACAAGCCGCAAGAAAACATCGCGAGCAGCCCGTCGGCCCGCATCGTCCAATCCCTGGTACACCTGCTCTGCGTGGTGTCCAACGGCACCCTGGATCCCTCCTCCAGCCTCGTACTGGGCCCACGTGAGCGTGTTCGAGGTGCGTTGCTCGAACAGATCGGTCAGGGCGAACTCGAGAAGTGGGAGAACGGTCGCCTGTCTGGCAACTGACGACAAGATGCTCTCAACGAGTCCAGACTCGAACGAGACCCCGAGCGCGGCAGCTGGCTCGGTGACGATCGCCTCGATCTCACATCGGTCTGGAGCTGTCACAGGTACGATGCCGGATTTCAACAGCTCACCGAACTCTGGATAGCGCAGTGGCAGGTCAAAGAAGTCTGCACGCAGAGTGATGACAACCCGCGTTTTGGCATCGGGATCGGTGGCCAGAGTCGTCAAAGATTCGAGAAACAACTCGGTCTCCGCGGGGTCCATTCCCATCGTGAACACCTCCTCGAACTGATCGATCACGATGAGGCTCTCCGAATGAGGGGGGAGCAGCCTCCTGGTCGCACGCAGTAGCCCTCTCCGGTCGCTGCGTAGATCGTCATCGAGGCCCCGGGGGTGTTCCGTGGCGATGCGGAGCAACGCCGAAGCCATCTCTTCGAAGGCATACGGACCGGGAACCATGTCTGTGATCAACCAATCACGAGACCGCGGAAGCGCTCCTGATCTCAACGCAGGAATAAGACCCGCCCTCACGAGCGAGGACTTACCTATCCCTGAGGGGCCAACGACAGCGACGAGACGATTCGAGGCCAACGCATCGAGGAGCGATGTGATCTCGGAATCTCGTCCGTGGAAGTCCTCAGCATCGGGCTCCTGAAAAGCCGATAGGCCCCGGTACGGGTTGCGGGAAGGCGTGAAGCGGGTGGTTTCTGTCTCGACGTCCGCGTCCTGTATCGCGTTCTCCCATGCCTGAGTGAACAACACCATCGAGTCAAAGCGGTCGTTCGGATCCTGGGCACACGCGACCTCCAGAACGTGTTTGACGGACTGTGGCAGATGACCAGCATCATCAACAACCTCGTCATCGTCGAAGTTGGACCAGCCGAGGGCGACATTCAAGAGACTCCCGAACCCGGCGACATCTATGCGTTCATCGACGGGATGTTCGTCAACACCCTGTTCTGATGCTCGATCTCTGCGTGTAAGTACATCGTATGCGATCCCGAAGTCCGAGAGATACAGATTGCCATCCGTGTCGATCATCACGTTGCTCGGCTTTATGTCGCGGTGAATAACGCCTACACGATGGGCTGCGTCAACGGCCGGTGCAAGTTGTGTGACCATCGCGGCGGCCTCGCCCAGGGTCATCGGTCCGTTGGCCAGTAGCGTGTCTTCAAGGCTTCCACCTGCCATCCAACGCATCACGAGGTATGCACCATCGGGGTCGCGCCAGTAGTCGTAGAGAGGCACAATGTGCGGGTGCTCGAGGCGAGCAACGAGTTGCGCGCCAACCTCGAAATGCCTGATGAAGTCCGCTGCATTGACGAACGTTGGCCTGAACACCTTGATGGCCACCTGGCGACCAATGGTCGGCTGGTATCCCCTGTGCACGACACCGAAGGCTCCCTCCCCCACCTGCTCCCTCATCTCGTATCCGGGAACTCCGAGAGTTGCAAAGGGGAGAATCGAAGGTCTGGCGTCAGTTCGAAGGGTTCGCTGGTCGTCGTCGACACCCTCTATGACGAGTTGGAACACGGCAAGGGGTTCGCCAACGCCGGGAAGAGCGTGTTCACCAAGAGAACGTATCTGCCAACCGGATTGTCCGCTTTCGGTGAGTTGAGCGTGCGTGGAGCCAGACAGCAGAACCTGGTTGCCGTGCGCCGCCGCCACAAGTGTTGCTGCGCGTACGATCGGGGGCCCAGAGAGCGTTCCACCAGCCAGCGACTCGACATCTCCCACGTCAACCGCTATCGAGAACCGGGGATCATCGCTCAACAGGTTGACACTGAGCCGAGTCTGAATCAAGCGTGCGGCCTCGACGGCATCTCCAGCGTTCTCGAATGAGGCGTACGTGGCCGATCCCCTGTAGCTGAACACCGCACCATGAGTGGCCTCCACCGCTCGCTCAACAGCTTGGCCATTCTCGTCTATCACCCTGTCGCGGTCACTCGGGACAAGTGCCGATAACGCCTCAGGGCTTTCGGTCTCGATCACGAGGATGGCGCGCTGTACGATCGTTGGATCACCCGCATCGATCAATGTCGAATCTTGATCGAGAATCCGTTGCTCAAGATCTCGGAGTTCAGACGAAGGATCGATTCCGAGCTCGCTCCCCAGATACTGCCGCGTTACCTGGTATGCCCGCAAGGCCTCTGCCTGACGTCCTGACCGGAACAGAGCGATCATCTGTTGTGCACGAAACCGCTCTCTGAGAGGATATTCGGACGTCAACGCTTCGAGTTCTCCAATGACCTCACGGTGATGTCCCGCATCGAGATCTGCGTCGATCCTCTTCTCGAGAGCAACCATCCGGAGGTCGTTGAGCCTGCTTGCCTCAGCATCGAGCGCCATGTATGCGTCGACGTCGGCATAAGGGTATCCGCGCCACATCGCGAGCCCGTCCCGTAGCATCTCGGATGCTTCCTCGGGGTTGAGATCGCTGGCTGCGGCGACCATGTCCTCGAATGCGTACGCGTCGACCGCGGCCCTGTCGATGTCGAGCACGTATCCGGTCCCCTGTCGGAGGATCACATCGCCGAGTTCGCTGCGGAGGTTCGACAGGTACGTAGAGAGGGAGCGCCTCACACCAGACGGAGCGTCATCACCCCACACACCCTGAATGAGACTGTCAGACGAGACCGCCGTGCCGGCGCTCGCCACCAACAGGGCAAGAACGGTCCGCTGCTTCTGCCCGCCGAGCACTACCGGTTGCCCATCGGCAACGACATCGATCGGTCCAAGCACGCGAATAATCACCGTTTGACCATAGCCGGACCGATCGGACGGTTGCCGAGTTTGTATTTCAGATGAATCCATACCCCTCATGTTGCAATAGCAACATCAAGAGATTGCAAAGCCAACGAAACGGGCCGGAGATACTGCATCTGAGGGGACGCGCTGCCGAGCAGACTGGACGACCACCAAGAGATGATCGAGGCCCGGTCACACCAAGCCTCGCCCGCGTCCTCTCGGTCCGAGGTTGACGGTGATTCGACCTCGGATCAGAAGCTACGGAAGCCGAATCGATTCGACAGGGCCAGGCATGCTTCCATCGTGAACGGCAAAGAGAAATCCAGCGGCGCCCACCCCTGTGCTTCCCTTGATCAGGTGAGAGGGCAGATCAATGGCACCCTGCGCAACGTGCAAGCCATCCGGCTCATGACACGCAGGACCCCCGGCGCTGTGAACGATCACACGTCCCGGCGAACCGAGTGCTGTGACAGCGACTGCCGCCTCTGCCATCGGGCCACTGGTCGGCCAAACTCCACGCCGAGAACCAGCGACGCCTCTACCTCCTTGAGGAAGAACAGGTCCGCGTGCCCCAGCAACGCACGGGTTTCCTCGGCGAATAGTTCATCAAGCGTTGACATCGTTCACCATCGCCTTGGATCTTGCTATCGATCCCCGGCGCCGTCTTCCCACCCTTGACCCAGCCTTGCTAGCATCGCTTCTGGCGCCGACACATCCGATATGTCGACGCTTGTGGCACAAGAAGCCGAAAGGGACCGATGAGCACCAACTCTGATCTGATCACGTCGTTCTACGAGGCATTTCAGCGCAAGGATTACGAGGCCATGAACGCGTGTTATCACCCGTCGATTGTCTTCTCAGACCCTGTATTCGAAAACCTCGAAGGTGGCGAGGTGAAGGCGATGTGGCACATGTTGTGTGAACGTGGCACCGACCTCGTCGTCACCTACTCCGATGTCACTGCCACCGGTGACGAAGGACTGGCGCACTGGGAAGCGACATATACCCTGGCAGGAAGCGATCGACAGATCGACAACATCATCGACGCTCAGTTCGTCTTCCAAGACGACTTGATCTACCGACATAGCGACAGCTTCGACCTGTGGAAGTGGACTCGTATGGCACTAGGAACACCAGGCACACTGCTTGGCTGGAGCGGTCCGCTCCAGAGCAAGGTCCGCGACACGGCGCGGCGTCAATTGAACCGCTTCATGTCAGAGCATCCCGAGTACGACTCCTGACACACCGCCAGGCCTGCTCAACGGTGAACTGTGACCTATGCCAGAGTTAGACGCCTTCTGCGTATGCGATTCGCCGCTCGTAGCCGGCGGTCGAGTAGGAGGCGATGTCAAGGAGCACTCCGAGGCCGAGGATGATCCAGTCGAATCCTGTCAACCCTGCCGGTGACCATACAAGAACGAAGAAGATGGTGGTCCATGGAAGGAATATGAATCCAAGGAATGCCCACCAGAAGTTAGCGAACGCTCTCTCCCACCGGACCGAGTCCAGGAGCCACCAGACAAGGATCCCAAATCGGGGACCTATCAACGCCATCGATGCGAATATGCAGCACACAGTTCCATCTCCCTTATTACACGGTCCCCGGTATCTTACCAGCGAGGCGAGACGGTCCCGTTTCCTATGGAATACAACCCGCCGTCCGGCGTTGGCGTGAGTATGTACACAACACACGTTCTCGAATTCCGCGATGAAAAGGACCAGTTCTTCAAACTCGCACCCCAGTCCCCCATCCCAGAGGACGATCGGGATGCATTCTCAGGTCTTTCCTACTACGAACCGAGCGAGGACCTTGTCTTCACCGTCGCTCTTGATCCGGTTGAACCGACCGACGTTCGGATCAGCACGACAACCGGGGACGAACGTACATACAAGCGCGTCGCCACCGCCACCTTTCCTGTGGAAGGCGAGGACACGACCGTTGCGTTGTACTCGTCAGGCCACGAGAGCCTCTTCCTGCCGTTTAGGGACACCACATCAGGATCAGAGACATACGGTGCCGGGCGCTACATCGATGTGACTCCCAACGAAGACGGGACCGCACTCATCGACTTCAACTACGCCTACGCGCCTTTCTGTGCGTACAGCGACCGGTATTCGTGTGCTCTTCCTCCTCAGGAGAACTGGATGTCGGTGGCTATCCGCGCTGGTGAACGCAACCCTGATTGAGGCCATGTGCTAGATCTTCTCCTGCCATCGACAGACGCCGGGGTTGCTGCTCAACTCGCTGTGTGGGCGACTGTTTCGATCGGAGGGTTGATCGCCACCAGAAGAAAGAAGGACCTGCGACTGCTGGTGATCGGATTGAGCCTGCTCGTGCTCGGAATCATGGGCATACGCGCTATCCACTGAGGTAGGCGCTTTCCGCTCTCCGCTCTCCGCTCTCCGCTCTCCGCTCTCCGCTCTCCGCGAGGAAAGTATCGCAATACTCTGGCGGATGGCGGTTAGCGGATGGCGGTTACCGGTCTACGCTTCGGCCATGTTCTCCTTCAACGGATCACCGGTTCC
>Ga0164313_10000694_pt1 | contig 28009 bp, 19 predicted proteins | sample GuaBasSedimGuay4_FD_113735 | JGI IMG/M metagenome (GOLD analysis project Ga0164313, IMG submission 113735) | Subseafloor sediment microbial communities from Guaymas Basin, Gulf of California, Mexico - Guay4, Core 4569-4, 0-3 cm | ecosystem: Environmental > Aquatic > Marine > Hydrothermal vents... | reverse complement strand
GCCCCGCGGAATCGGAGCGCAGCGGAGATTCCGCGATCGCGACGAGTTTGGGCCTCTGGGTGCGTTTCTCCGACTGGAGCGAGAGAGGGATAGGCCGTCCGGCCATCCCGACCGAGCGGAGGGAGGAAAACGCGGCCAGAGGTCCGGAATCGGCGCGATCACACATAAGGTGAGGGGGGGCGTCGTTCGGTAGACAGTAGCCCGCCGGCGCGCCGCAGGCGCGTAGCGTTGGAGGATGGTGGGACCGACGAGTGCTTGCACTCGGAGGGCACACCATCCGAGAACGCGTGGCCGCGGGCGAACGCCCGCGGACGGCGGGCGGCACGGAAACGGGAGATCGCGACTGGTATCGGTGAGCGGACATGCGTAGAATACGCCGGGTCTGCATTCGTGCAGATTTTGAGAGGAGATCATGGCCGAGCACACGTACCAACCAGCCGTCATCGAGCCCAAGTGGCAGGCGGTGTGGGCCGAACGCCGCACCTTCCGCACCCCTTCCGACCCCGAGGATCTTCGCTCCAAGCCCAAGTACTACGTGCTCGACATGTTCCCCTACCCCTCCGGCGCCGGCCTCCACGTCGGCCACCCCGAAGGCTACACCGCGACCGACGTGATGGCGCGCATGAAGCGCGCCCAGGGCTTCAACGTCCTCCACCCCATGGGCTGGGACTCCTTCGGTCTGCCCGCCGAACGGGCGGCGGTGCGCGAGAGCCTCCACCCGGCGGCCATCACCAAACGCAACGTCGACACCTTCCGCAGCCAGATCCAACGCCTCGGCTTCAGCTACGACTGGGAGCGCGAGGTCAGTACGTCCGACATCGACTACTACCGGTGGACCCAGTGGATCTTCCTCAAGCTCTACGAGCAAGGCCTTGCCTACATGGCGGACGTGCCGGTCAACTGGTGCCCTGCGCTCGGCACCGTGCTCGCCAATGAGGAGGTCAAGGACGGCGCCTACGTGGAGACCGGCGACCCGGTCGAGCGGCGGCTCATGCGCCAGTGGATGCTCAAGATCACCGAGTACGCCGAGCGCCTGCTCGACGACCTCGACGAGGTCGACTGGCCCGAGAGCGTGAAGGAGATGCAGCGCAACTGGATCGGCAAAAGCCACGGCGCCGATGTCCATTTCCAGATCGCCGACAGCGATCGGGATTTCACCGTCTTCACCACCCGGCCCGACACCCTCTTCGGCGCCACCTATTGCGTCTTTGCCCCCGAGCACCCATTGGTAGCCGAGATCACCACTGACGAGCAGCGCCCAGCGGTCCAAGCCTATGTCGCCGACGCGGGCCAGAAGTCCGACCTCGACCGCACCGATCTCGCCAAGACAAAGACCGGCGTCTTCACCGGCGCCTACGCGATCAACCCTGTCAACAACGGGAAGATCCCTATCTGGGTCGCCGACTACGTCCTCATGGGCTACGGCACCGGCGCCATCATGGCGGTGCCCGGGCAGGACCAGCGCGACTGGGACTTCGCCAAAATCTACGACCTGCCGATCATCCGCACAGTGCAGCCGCCCTCCGACTTCGACGGCGAAGCCTTCCTCGGTGACGGCCCCGCCATCAACAGCGGGTTCCTCGACGGGCTGGAGGTCGACGACGCGATCACCACGATCACCGACTGGCTCGCCGAACGAAATCTCGGCACCCCGAAGATCCAGTACAAGCTCCGCGACTGGCTGTTCTCGCGCCAGCGCTACTGGGGCGAGCCCTTCCCGGTCATCCACACCGATGACGGCGAGGTCGTACCCCTGCCAGAGGACTGGTTGCCGGTCGAGCTGCCGGTGATCGACGAGTACAAACCGACCGACGACGGCCGTCCGCCGTTGGCGCGCGCGGGCGACGAATGGTTGCGGGTCGAGCTGCCCGACGGCCGCACGGGCACTCGCGAAACCAACACCATGCCGCAGTGGGCCGGATCCTGCTGGTACTACCTACGCTACCTCGACCCCAACAATGAAAACGAGGCCTGGTCGAAGGAGTCAGAGGACTACTGGATGCCGGTGGACCTCTACGTCGGCGGGGTCGAGCACGCGGTGCTCCACCTCCTGTACGCCCGCTTCTGGCACAAGGTGCTCTACGACTGCGGACTGGTCCACACCACCGAGCCGTTCGCCAAGCTCTTCAACCAGGGCATGATTCTCGCCTACTCCTACCGCGACGCGGGCGGCAAGTATTACCACCCTTCGGAGGTCGAGGAGCGTGACGGGCAGTTCTTCCTCAAGGGCTCGAATACCGAGCTCGAGGCCCAGATCGAGAAAATGTCAAAGTCGAAGCTAAACGTCGTCAACCCGGACGACGTGATCTCGGCGTACGGCGCCGACGCGATGCGGCTGTACGAGCTCTTCATGGGCCCCCTCGAGGTCCAGAAGCCGTGGCAGATGAAGGACGTCGAGGGCGTCAATCGCTTCCTGCAAAGGGTGTGGCGGCTGGTCGTGGACGAGGAGTCGGGCACTCTCAACCCAAGGCTCAGCGACGCGCCGGCCTCGTCAGAACCCGAGCTCCAGCGCACCCTGCACAAGACCGTCAAGAAGGTGACGTCGGACACCGAGACCCTGCAGATGAACACCGCCATCGCCCAGATGATGATCTTCGTCAACGACGCCACAACTGCAAAGACGCTGCCGAGGGAGATCATCAGTGCTTTTCTCCGCCTGCTGTCGCCCTACGCCCCCCACATCTGCGAGGAGCTGTGGCAGCGCCTCGGCGAGGAAGAGCTCATCGCCCACGCCGAGTGGCCGAGCTGGGATTCCGAGCTGGTGAAGGACGAGACCATTACCGTCGTCGTCCAGGTCAACGGCAAGAAGCGCGACGAGCTGCTGGTCGCCCGCGACACAGAAAAGGAAAAGCTCGAACGGCTTGCCCTGGCCTCCGAGAATGCGCAGAGGTTCATGGATGGCAAGGAGCCGAAAAGAGTGATTGTGGTTCCTGGACGGCTGGTGAATATCGTCGTTTAGGAGCGCCGCACGCATCCACCGGTTTTGTTTTGAAACGGCAGTCAAGGCGAAGGCAACCGTAAACGTTGAAACGTTGAAACGTTAGAACGTTAAACGTTCAAACGTTATCGCCGTTCACCGGTAGGTGGATGACGACCTCGAGCCCGCCATCGGAGTGGTTGCTGGCGGTCACGGTGCCGCCATGGATTTCGACCGCGCGGCGGGTGATGGCGAGGCCGAGGCCGGCACCGCCCGTTGTCCTCTCCCGTGCGCCGGCGACCCGTGCGAAGGGCTCGAACAGGGTCTCGAGATGCCCGTCGGGCACTCCCTCTCCGTGATCGCGGATGGACACGGAGGCGTTGTTTCCCTCAACTTGCAGCTCGATCTCGACCTCGGATCCCTCTGGGGTGTGGCGGATGGCGTTGCGGATGACATTGTCGAAGGCGCTGCGCATCAGACTCGGGTGACCCAACATTGGACAGGGTGGGTATGAGCCGAGTCGCACTTCGCGGCCGGCCGGCGCGGCCTCGAACGAGGCGTCGTCGACCACCTCGGAGAGGAGCGCCGTGAGATCAAAGGCGTCGACGTCGGTCTCGGGTTCCCCCGCCTCCAACCGTTCCAGGAGGAGGAGTTGGCCGATGAGGGTATCGAGCCGTCCGGCTTCGCGGTCGATTCGGTCGAGCGGGTCTCCTGCAGCCTTTCCCGCGCGGTCGCGCGCCAGCTCGAGGGCGACCCGCAGCCGCGCCAGCGGCGAACGCAGCTCGTGCGACACGTCTCGCAGCAGCCGGCGCTGCGAGCCGAGAAGGGATTCGAGGCGTTCGGCCATTTCGTCGAAGTCGCGAGCGAGCCCGCCGATCTCGTCGGATCGGCGATCGACCGGCCCGCCGACCCGCGCCGACAGGTCGCCTCCGCTGAGCCGCTGCGTCGCTCGACGGAGCGAGCCCACCGGCGCCGACAGATATCGCGCCAGCCAGAAGCTAATGGCGCCCACCACCAGCGCCAAGACCGCCAAACGGAGCCACAGCGCTCCCGGTTCCAGGAGGTCGACGGCACGCGGCGGCCTGTGCAGGGCGCCCACCACCACCAGTGTTTTCCCCTCGGGATCCGACACCGGCCGCGCGACGAGGTGGAGTCCTCCTCGACGCTCCGCCTCTTCCTCGCCGTCGGCCGCCACCCGTCGTGCGAGATCTCTGGCCGGCTCAGGTGCCGGTCGACCCATGACCTCGCGGCCCTCGCCGTCAAAGACGAAGATCTCGGTTGGATGCCTTCCCCGTCCGCCGCCGCGTCCCCCCCGACCCTCGATCGCCCCGGTCTCGCCAATGCGATCGGCAACCCAATCCACCCGTTTCCGGGCCAGGCTCTCGGCGCTCTCCTGCCAGTGCTCCACCCGCGACCGCGAGCGGGTGAAGAATGGCGAGGTCAGAACCAGCACCACCGCCACCACCACCATGGCGAGCCACAACCAGAGGAAGATGCGGAGGAAGAGGGTGCTCATGGGGTCACACGATTTCGGATTTCGGATTTCGGATTTCGGATTTTCCACCCGGCCTCCCACCTCGCTTGGATTTTGGGTGGGACTTGAGGATTGAGAATCTAGAATTCAGGTCTCCTGTCTCCTGTCTCCTGTATTCCGGGGGGTTTGGCGGAAACTCGAAACTCATAACTCTCAACTCATAACTCACGGCGAAGCCATGCTCGGCTTGACGTAGAGATAGCCAACTCCGCGTACTGTTTTGATGCGCTCGCCGCCATTTGGAAACGGTCCGAGCTTGCGTCGAAGGTTGGAAAGGTGGACATCGAGGCTGCGGTCGAACGCCGAGGCCCGCCGCCCCAGCGCTTGGCGTGAGAGGTCGTCGCGACTGACCACCGTGCCAGCGGAGCGGACCAGGGTCTCGAGGACGGCGAACTCGGCGCCGGTCAGCTCGATTTCGGCGCCGGCCGAGCGCACCCCGCGAGCCCCGAGATCCATCGCGAGGTCGCCGGCCTCGAGCACGTCGGGTTCGCCGGGCTCCGGCGCCGCGGATGCGCGACGGAGAATGGCGCGGATCCGCGCCGCCAGCTCACGCGGGTTGAAGGGCTTGGGGATATAGTCGTCGGCGCCCATTTCGAGACCGACGATGCGGTCAACCTCCTCGCCGCGCGCGGTGAGCATGATGACGGGCACCTTGGAGGCCTCGCGGATCTTACCCAGAACCGCGAAGCCGCCGAGCCCGGGCAGCATCACGTCGAGGATCACCAGCTCAGGTTTGCTTTGAAGGCACAGCTCGACACCGGAGACGCCGTCGTGGACCGACTCCACTTCAAAACCCTCGCCTTCGAGGTACTCGCCCACCAGCTCGCAGAGCTCGGCGTCGTCGTCGATGATCAGCACTGCCATATCGACCCGATCCTATCAGCGTGAGAGGAATCTTGACCTTTCTTTAGAAACGCCATGCATTTCCTTGCGCAAAAAGGTCAACAATGAAGATGTGGCGGACGTTTCACTAAACGATCGGAAAAACGCCGCGGACGCGGCAAAACATCGGAGGTAGACATGAAGACACGAAACATCATCCTGACCATCGCGGCGGCAGTGCTCATCGCGGTTCCCGGATCGGCCGTGGCCCAGGGCGGGCCAGGGTACGGTCCCGGAGGCGGCTACGGCCCGTACGGCGGACACCACGGCGGATTCGCCGGTGGAGACGGCGGCGGCATCCTGCAGTTCCTCGAGCACATGCTGCCGCGGCTCACCGAACGCCTCGAGCTGAGCGACGAGCAGGTGGCACAGATCCAGGCCATCCTCGACGAGGAAGGCCCGGTCATCCAGGGCCACGCCGAAGAGCTCCGAAGCGGGCGCGAGGAGTGGCGCGAAACCAACGACCCCGCAGTCTTCGAAGAGAACTCCGTCCGCACCTTCGCCGAGTCTCAGGGATTAATCCACGTCAAGCTCATGGTCGCCGCCGACCGCGCCAAGGCACGGGTCTTCCAGGTCCTCACCCTCGAGCAGAGGGAACAACTCGAGGAGATGCGCAACGACAGAGACAAGCGCTTCATGCGCCGCTCCGGTGGCCGCAGGCGATAGTATCCTCCTCCTCCCCCAATGCGCGGCGGCCGTTACGGCCGCCGCGCGCTTTTTCCCTTGGAGGCATCGATGAAGAACCTCACTCTTCGCATGGCCCTTCTCATTTCCTTCGCCGTTGCTGGCTTCGGACCAGGGGCCGGTGCGGCAGAAAAGATCGAGAGCAGCCCGACCGGTCACCGCGTTGTGCTGGACGGTGACCCCTCCGACTGGGAGGGGGTCCCCCTCAACTATCTAGAAGACAGCCTGCACATCATGGCGGTCGCCCACGATGACGACAACCTCTACCTCATGTACCGCTTCGCCGACCATGGGCTGGCCCGGCGGCTCTTGATGCGCGGGGTCACTCTGTGGATCAACGGCGACGGCAAGACAAAGAAGAAGAACGAGGAGTTTGCCGTTCGATATCCGGGATCCGAGCAGATCGCGGAGCAGTTCGAAGATGAGGATTCCTGGCAAGGACGATCGCGACCCGACGAAACTGGAACTACCGGTCGTGGCGGTCCACCGCCGTCCCTCGCCAGCATGCGCCAAGTGCCGGGCCGGCTAACGGTAATCCGGATGGGCATGAAGGAGACGGTTGACGAAAACGATCCCGATGGCCCGACGGCCGCCTCGGCCTACAACGAGGGAGTCTTTTGCTACGAGTTGAAAATCCCATTCGCCGGCATCGGAGGCACGGTTGCCGACACGAGCCCGTCCAAGAAACGGAAGGTGGCGATCGGCATCCAGATCGGCGGCATGACCGAGGCCGAGATGGAAATGCTGGAGGCGGCCATGAAGGAGAAGATGGGCGAAACGGGCGGCATGGGTGGCAGTCGAGGTGGCGGTGGCATGGGTGGCGGCCGGAGTGGCGGCAGCATGGGTGGCATGGGTGGTGGTCGTGGAGGCGGCGGCACGGACGGCCGCGGCGGAGACATGCGCAGCCGGATGAACCCAGAAATCGAGTGGCTGTCGGTCACCCTTCCGCCGAACGAATAAGATCCTTTGCAGGTTGAGGCGTTCATGATTCAATGACGCGGACGTCCCGAGGAGGGCAGCAACGACGGTGAAGGTCAACCCAATCATCCGATTTGCGGTCGAACGCCGGGTCACAATGGCGATGGCGGTGCTCGGTGTGCTCGTGCTGGGTTGGCTTTCTCTCGATCGATTGCCGCTGGAGTTCCTTCCAACTTTCTCGTCGTCCTTCATCTCGGTCGACGCGCCCTACCCGTCGTCCTCGCCGGCCGAGACCGAGCGGCTGATCGTCCGCCCGCTCGAGGACAGCCTCAGCACCATCAACGGCATCGACAGTCTGACCGCGGTTTCCACCGCGTCGTCGGGCAACGTCAGCATCCGCTTCGTCGACGGAACCGACATGGATCTGGCCGCGGTTGACGTGCGTGATCGGGTGGACCGCGTGCGACACCGGCTGCCGGACGATCTCGAGCAGGTTCGGATTCGGAGGTTTCAGAGCTCCAACCGGCCGGTCCTGCGATTTCACGTCAGCGCCAACTGGCCCCGCGAAAGCCTCTATCGCTTCACCGAGGATGTGATCGTCCGCCGCCTGCAGCGGCTCGAGGGGGTGGCCGACGTCCAGGTGAGCGGCGATGAGACCAGCGAGATACAGGTCAACCTGATTCCAGATCGGATGGCGTCGCTCGGGATCGACGTCCGCGACGTGGCCTCGGTGATCCGCTCGAATCACCAGTCGGTGTCGGCCGGCACCGTTCGCGACGGTTCGCGGAGTTTTCTATTCCGGGTCGAGGGCAAGCTCGTCAGCCTGGACGAGATCCGGGCCTTGCCTCTCGGCGGCGGCCTGCGGCTGGGCGACGTCGCCGAGGTGGTGATGGACTACCCCGAGCAGGAGGAGTGGGACTTTCTCAACGGCCAGGAGGCGTTGAGTGTCTACCTCTACAAGGCCTCGACCGCCAATTTGCTGGCGATGATCGATGGCGCCAAGACGGAGATCGCAGCCATCCAGGAGTTCCCCGACGCCGACGGTCTCCAGATCAACATCTATCGCGACGATTCCGAAGACGTACGCAACGGCCTCAATGAGCTGCGCAACACGGGCTTGCTCGGCGGCACCCTCGCGGTGCTCTTTATGTACCTCTTCCTGCGGCGCCTCCGCAGCACCCTGCTTGTGGCGATCGCAATTCCGGTTTCGGTGGTCATGACTTTCGTCTTCATGTACCTGTCCCGCCAGGCGGGGTGGACCGACCTGACCCTCAACATCATGTCGCTAATGGGTCTCATGCTGTCGATCGGCATGCTGGTCGACAACTCCATCGTCGTCATCGAGTCCATTTTCCGTCACCACGAGGATCTCGGCGAGGACGCCCACACGGCGACCCTGCACGGGGCCTCCGAGGTGACCCTGCCGATTGCCGCCTCGACATTGACGACGGTGTGCGTCTTCCTGCCGATGGTCTTTCTTTCCTCCGGCGGCCGTTTCGCCATCTTCATGAAAAACATCGGGCTCACGGTGGTGGTGGTGATGGCGGCGTCGCTGGTGGTGGCGGTGACGGTCGTGCCGATGGTCGCGGCGCGTCTGCTGCGCGGCGAGCGGGCCCGCGAAGGCGTGCTGTGGAACCGCATCACGGCCGCGTACGCAGGCACGCTCCGTTTCATGCTGCGGCACCGGCTCGCCTTCGCGGCGGCGGTCATCCTGGCCCTCATCGGTTCGTGGTACCTCTATCAGAACATCGAGCGATCCTTCTCGAACATGTCTTTCGAGCGCCAGCTGACGATCATGGTGGACACGCCCAAGAGCTCCTCGGTAGAGCAGAAGAGGGAACTCTACGACGAGGTCTACTCGCTGCTCGACGAGAACCGTGACGAGCTCGAGATCGCCAACATCACCCACACCTTCCGACGCGGCAGCGGCCGCTCGCGCGGCTGGTCCCGGGACAACCGATTCGACATCTACTTGGTCGACGAGGAGACAAGCAGGCTCGACACAGGCCAGATTCGAGACCGGATCGAGGACCTGATGCCGACCAGGGCCGGTGTCACCTTCACCCTCTCCCGTTCCCAGCGGGGCCGACATGGCTCCGGCTCGAACGTCGAGGTTCAGCTCCGCGGCGATCGCTTCGAAATTCTCGAGCTCTTCTCCAAGCGGGCGGTCGCGGCGCTGTCCGCGCTGCCCGGAATCAAGGACGCCGACTCCTCGCTCGAGAGCGGGGACGAGGAGGTGCTGGTTCGGCCTGACCGCGACCGCATCCTGGCCGCCGGTCTGACCTCGCAGGCGGTGGGGCAGAGCGTGTCATCCGCCCTGTCGTCTCGCGCCGTGTCCTACTTCGAGGTCGAGGACCGCGAGCTTGCCGTGGTGGTGCAGCACCGGGAGCAGGATCGACAGACCCTCGATCAGCTCAAAAAACTGCCGGTCGGTTTCGGTGATAACAGGCTCACCATCGGCGCAGTCGCCGACTTCGAGACCGCCCGGGGGGCACGGTCGATCGAACGCATCGATCGGCAGTCGACGCTGACCCTCACCGCCGACACCGCCACTGGAACGCCGGCCTTCATGGCCCAGCGCATGGCGCAACGCGCCATCGAAGACCTCAATCTGCCGGCCGGATACGAGGTGGTCGAGGGCGAGGACTGGATGCGGGGCGAGCAGGATGCCGGCGACGCGCTCTTTCTGCTGCTCTTCGCCCTGGTGTTGATCTACATGGTGATGGCATCGCTCTTCGAGAGCTTCGCCCAGCCCTTCACGATCATGTTCTCGGTACCGTTCGCCTTCATCGGCGTCGGCGTCATCATGACCCTCGCCGGACAGGCGCGGTCCTCGAGCTCGGACATGGGTCTCATCATCCTCGCCGGCATCGTCGTCAACAACGCGATCGTCCTGGTTGACCACATCAACCGTTTGCGCCGCCAGGGCCTGCCTCGCGACGAGGCGATCGTGCTCGGCGGGCGGCATCGTCTGCGACCTATCCTGATGACCGCAATGACCACCGTGCTCGGTCTGTCGCCGATGGTTGCCGGCTACTTTCTCCCGAGCATCTTCGGCGCGCCCGACGGCCGTGCCGCCTTTTGGGCGCCGGTGGGCCTCGTGATCCTCGGCGGTCTCACCACGTCAACCTTCCTCACGGTGATGGTCATTCCCACTGTCTACTCGCTGATCGACGACCTCTCAGTTTTCGCCCGCCGTGTTGCGTCGGCGGCCCTCGGGGCCGTGCCCGTACCCCTACCCGTGCCCGATGCACCGGGTGACACAGCCTTACCGACCGAACGGAAGTGAACATGAAGCTACTCTCAGCAGTCCTCCTCACGCTCCTCACATTCACCGCCTGCGGCGGCTCCGGCGACGCCGACCGCCACGAAGGTGGCGGCAGGCCCGCGGGAATGGGCGGCCAGGCGGGCGGCGGCGCACCGTCGGCAGCGGTGCCGGTTCGGGTGGAGCCCGTGCCGCGACGGTCCATCTCCCAGTACCTCGAGACCAACGGCACCCTCGAGGCCGAGAACGAGGTTGATATCGTCGCCCGAACGACGGGACCGGTGACCGAGATCAACACCGAGGAAGGCCGGATGATCCGCGCCGGTCAGCTCCTCGCCCGCATCGACGAACGTGAGGCGCGCAATCAGGTCGCGATCGCCACCGTTGCCCGCGACGAGGCGCAGCTCTCCTTCAACCGCGCCAAGAGCTCGTGGGACGAAGGCCTGGTCAGCCGCGAGGCCTATGACAGTGCCCTGTCGCAGCTCAGCTCGGCCAATGCCCAGCTCGAGAGCGCCGCGATTCAGCTCGCCTACACTGAGATCAGGGCACCCTTCGACGCGCTGGTGGTGACCCGCAACATCAAGCTCGCCCAGCACGTCACACCCGGCACCACAGTCTTTAGGATCTCGGACTTCACGCCACTCCTGTGTCTCGTCGAGGTGCCGGAGAAGGATTTCCCGCGAATCCGCATCGGTCAAATCTCTCACCTAAGGGTCGAGGCCTTCCCCGGCGAAAAATTCTCAGCCAAGGTCGCCCGGCTCCGGCCGACGGTCGATGCCGCCACCGGAACCTTCACCACGACCCTCGAGGTCGACGGTCGGGGCAAGCTGCGTCCGGGCATGTTCGCCTCGGTCTACCTCCAGACCGACACCCACAACGATGCCATCGTGATTCCTCGCAAAGCGCTCGTGCTCGACTCGCTCGGTGACACCGTCTACCTCAAATCGAACGATGTCGCCGTGCGCCGCGAGGTCCGGCTCGGGCTGCGCTCAGAGGACTCGGTGGAGGTGCTCGAGGGGCTTGCCGAGGGTGATCTGCTGATCGTCATCGGTCAGGACGGTCTCGCGGACGGCACCCCGGTATCTGTGATCGGCAGCGAACTGCCGGCACGCTCGGCGGCGGGTGACGACTCCTCAGGCCCACCGCCCGAAGCGGTCGAGATGATGCGCCAGCGGATGAAGGAGCGCGGGATGTCGGACGAGGAGATCGAAAAACGACTGCAACAGATGCGTGAGGACGGCGGCCCCGGCACCAGCCGCAGGCAACGTAGCGAGGGCGGTGGGCCGGGGGCCGGGATGGGACAGGCGGCCGGCGGTGAGATCCCGCCCTTCATGGCGCAGCGGATCAAGGAGGCCTCCCGCGAGGAGCTCGAGGGCATTAAGCAACGCATGAAACAGTTTGGTCTCTCCGACGAACGCATCAAGGAGATCATCAAACAGGTCCGCGACGATGGCGGCAGCGGCTCATGAACCACAGAGACACAGAGACACAGAGACACTCACACAGAGGGTTTTTGAATGGGAGCGACACTCGATTCGGCGAGTGTGAACCCACTAAAATAGTCTCCTCTGTGCGGCTCTGTGCCTCTGTGCCTCTGTGGTTTGCCGGGAACACTCAGCACGAGGGTCGACTGAAATGAAGATTGTCGATCTGTCGATCCGACGACCTGTTACGGTCTTCATCTTTTCGGTGGCGGCCGTGGTCTTCGGAATCGTCGCCTTCTCAAACCTCGCGGTCAATCTCCTGCCCGACATCTCCTACCCGTCGCTTACGGTTCGCACCACCTATGAAGGCACCGCACCGGTAGAGATCGAATCCCTGCTGACACGCCCGATCGAGAACGCCGGCGGCGTGGTCAACAACGTCGTCCGTGTGACCTCGTCGTCACGGGCCGACGTATCCGAGGTGACCCTCGAGTTCGCATGGAAAACCAACATGGACTTCGCCGCCCTCGACGTCCGCGATCGGCTCGATCGTGTCCGGCTGCCGTCGGACGCAGAGCTGCCGGTGCTCCTGAAGTACGACCCATCGCTCGACCCCATCATGCGCATCGGCCTCTTCGGCTCGGACGAGCTCGCCCGCCTCCGCTTCCTCGGTGACGAGGAAATCAAACGGGCGCTCGAGCGCATCGAAGGCGTCGCTGCGGTTGTGGTCTCGGGCGGTCTCGAGGAGGAGATTCAGGTCGAACTCGACGAGCGTAAGCTGGCGGCGCTCGGCCTGTCTGTGGACCAGGTGGCCGATCGACTCGCGGCCGAGAACGTCAACATCACCGGCGGCACCCTCCGCGACGGTCATACCGAGTACCTTGTGCGCACCCTCAATGAGTTCGTGCGTCCCGAGGATATGCGCTCGATAGTGGTCCAGCACAGCGGCAACGCCATCGTCCGTCTCTCCGACGTGGCCCGGGTCTACACCGGCCACAAGGAGCGCGAGATCATCACCCGCATCGACGGTGCCGAGTCGGTGGAGCTGGCGGTCTACAAGGAAGGCGGGACCAACACCGTGACCGTCTCCAACGCGGTCACCGCCCGTCTCGACAGCCTGCGCACCGAACTCGGGCGGGTCGACCCCAACCTGCACATGGAAATCATCACCGACCAGGCGCGATACATTCGTCAGGCGGTGCGAGAGGTCCTGGAAACGGCGTTCTACGGTGGTCTGCTGGCGATCCTGGTGCTCTTTTTCTTCCTGCGTTCGCTCAAGAAGACCCTCATCATTTCGGTCTCGATCCCGGTGTCGGTAATCGCCACCTTCTTCCTCATGTACGTCGCCGACATCTCGCTCAACATCATGTCGTTGGGAGGCCTGACTCTCGGCGTCGGTTTGCTGGTGGATAACGCCATCGTTGTTCTCGAGGCGGTGCAGCGTAAACGGGACGACGGGCTCGACGAGGTCGAGGCCGCCCGCGTCGGCACCTCCGAGGTCGGGCGGGCGATCACGGCCTCGACTCTGACGACCATTTGCGTGTTCGTGCCGATCGTCTTCGTCGAGGGAGTCGCCGCCCAGCTCTTCCGTGACCAGGCCCTGACCGTTGCCTTCTCGTTGGTGGTGTCGCTGATCGTGGCGCTGACCCTGATCCCGATGCTCGCATCCCGCGGATTCCGGCCCGAGCCGACCCCCGAGTCGGCGGTACAGGAGGGCGGCACCTCGGCGCCGGTCCGCCGGTTGGGCAACGCGATCTTCTTCGTCACGACGCGATTGCTCTCGATCGTCGTCGGTTCGGCGCGGGCCATCGGCCGGCTGACGGCCGCTATTTTCGCTCCACTCCTCAACCTCTTCGACCGATCGCTCGAGGCGGTGGGAGAGCACTACTCGAGATCCATCGACCGCGTGCTGTCGCGGCCCCTGGTTGTGGTGACGGTTGCCGTCATCCTGTTCGTCGGCAGCCTCGGCCTCCTCCGCGGTCTTGGCTCCGAGCTCATTCCCGAACTCATCCAGGGCGAGTTCTTCGCCGACATCGAGCTATCGCCCGGCGCCCGTCTCGAGGTCACCGACCGGCGGCTGGTCGAGCTGACCAAGGTCGCGGGGACCATCGATGGCGTCCGCACGGTCTACACCATTGCCGGCACCTCCAACCAGCAGGGGGGAACCGCCGGAGAGCTCCGCGAGTACCTGGGGCAAATCACCGTCACCCTCGATCCTCCGGTGTCGCGTGAGCTCGAAGACGCTGCCATGAAAACGATCCGAGACGCCGTCGACTCCGACAACCGCGCTCTCGGCGGCACCACGGTAGGGGCTGCATCAGGTGGACGACCGCCGATCGTCGCCCGCTTCGGCCGGCCCTCTTACTTCAGCTTCAAGACTGCGATCGAGGTCGAGATCCGCGGTTTCAACATCGAGCTCCTAAAACGGCTCGCCGACGAAGCGGTGGCGAGATTCCGGGCCATCGACGGCCTCGCCGACATCAGCTCCTCGACCGAGGGCGGACACCCCGAACTCCAGGTCCACCTCAATCGCGACCGGCTCGCCGCCTACGGGCTCAGCGTCTCCGACGTGGCGTCCGTTCTGCGGTCGATGGTCCAGGGCAAGGTGGCAACCGACATCACGCGCTCCGATCGAACCATCGACATTCGGATCCGTGCCGCCGAGAAGTTCCGGGCCTCCGCCCGAGCGCTGGAGAACCTGACCGTGACTCACGCCGGCACGACCTCGATCCCGCTCTCGGCGGTCGCCGAGGTGGTCGAGCTGGAGGGACCGGCCGAGATCCGCCGCGCCGACGGCACGCGAATCGCCCGCATCACCGCCAACCTCTCCGGCCGTGATCTCGGATCGGTCACCCGGGATATCAGGGCGTCGCTCGAGGAGATGAACTGGCCGTCCGGCTATGACTGGCGTCTCGGAGGCCAGGAGGAGGAGATGGCGACCTCCTTCAGCTCGATGCGGCTGGCGTTCGGGCTTGCCGTCTTTCTGGTGTACCTGGTGATGGCCTCGCAGTTCGAGAGCCTCCTCCACCCCTTCGTGATCATGTTCTCGGTCCCCTTCGCGATCATCGGCGTCCTAGCCACCATGTGGGTCTTCGGGGTCACCGTCAGCGTGGTTTCACTGATCGGATTCATCCTCCTGGCCGGAATCGTGGTCAACGACGCCATCGTCCTCGTCGATTACGCCAACCAGCTCCGCAGGCAGGGCATGTCCAAGATCGATGCCCTGGCTCGTGCGGGCAGGGTCCGCCTCCGGCCGATCCTGATGACCACCGCGACCACCGTCTTCGGTCTTCTGCCGATGGCCCTCGGTATCGGCGAGGGCGCCGAGCTGCGCACGCCGATGGCGTTGACCGTGATCGGCGGCATGATCACCTCGACTCTCCTTACCCTGCTGGTCGTACCGGCGGTGTACGCGATTCTGGATCGGCGTTCCTAACCGATCCAATAAGCGTGAAACGATGTCTAGCCCGCACATCTCGCCATCTCCCGGACCTCGCGACGAGACGGGGTGGAAAAGCGGGCTTGCGCAATCATAAGAACCACAGAGACACAGAGAGCCACGGAGAGGCACAGAGAAAAACTCAAAATGATTGCCGGTCTCGAAAACAAAACCCTGACCGCGACATGACCGTAAACACCCCGACGGTCATCGGTCAGGGGGAACCGAATGCTCCAGAGGTCCGCAACAATCTGCCTCGTAGTGATCGGGCTGTGCCAGACGCTGGCTACTGCCCAGGAGGCGCCCTCAGCGGACGACGAACCGACGACACCGTTCCAGATCCCCCGCGTCGAAACCAGAATCGATGTCGACGGGGTTCTCGACGAACCCGTCTGGAAGCGGGCGTGGGTCATGACCCTCGACTACGAGGTGCAGCCCGGCGAGAACACGCCCGCACCGGTGCGCACCGAGGTCTTCGTGATGCACGACGAGTCTCGGCTCTACGTGGGTTTTCGCGCCTACGACCCCGATCCCTCCGCGATTCGCGCCCATCTCGCGGACCGCGACCAGGCGTGGACCGACGACTGGGTCGGAGTGGTCCTCGACACCTTCAACGACGAGCGCCGCGACTATCTTTTCGCCGTCAACCCATTAGGGGTGCAGATGGACGTGATCGAGGTGAATTCGAGTGGCGGTACGCCGTGGGACGGGATTTGGAAATCGGCGGGCACGATCACCGACTGGGGGTGGTCGGTCGAAATCGAGATCCCCTTCTCCACGCTTCGCTTCCAGCGCAGCAGCGGGCCCCAGATCTGGGGCTTCGACGCCATCCGCGGATACCCTCGCAACGTCTCGCACCAGATTGGAGCGTTTGCCCGCGACCGCAGCAACAACTGCTACCTCTGTCAGGCTCACAAGATCGAGGGTTTCGCCGACGTCTCGCCAGGCCGCAACATCGAGCTCGTACCGACGCTCACCGCGTCACGAACCGATCTTCGCGAGGATTTCCCGAACGGGCCAGTCGTCAACGGCGATCCGGAGGTCGAGATCGGTCTGACGGCGCGCTGGGGTGTCACCCCGAACCTCACCCTCAGCGGCACCATCAATCCCGATTTCTCACAGGTCGAAGCCGACGCGCTGCAGCTTCGGGTCAACCGCCCATTCGCCATTTTCTTCCCAGAATTACGGCCGTTCTTCATGGAGGGGGCCGACTTCTTCGACACCTCCATGAACGTCGTCTACACCCGGATGATGCGCGACCCGGCGTGGGGCCTCAAGCTCACCGGTAAGGAGGGCGCCCACACCATGGGCGCCTATGTGGTCGAGGACGACGTCACCAACCTCATCATCCCCGGCAGCGAGAGCTCGAGCTTCACAGTCCTCGACCAGTCGAACAGGGCCACTGTGCTGCGCTACAAATTCGACATCGACAACCGCTTCACCATCGGCGGGCTCATCACCAACCGCGAAGGAAATGACTACCTCAATCGTGTCGGCGGAGTCGACGGCGATTTCCGGATCACCCCGAAGGACCGTGTTTTCGTGCAACTTGTCTCCTCGAGCACCCGCTACCCGAGCGATGTTGCCGAGGGTTTTGACCAACCGGAGGGTGACTTCGACGACTGGGCCGCCGAGGTGCTCTACATCCACGACACCCGCACCTGGGAGTGGTGGGCGGCGTGGTCGGACATAGGCACCGACTTCCGGGCCGACCTCGGCTTCCTGCCCCAGGTGGGTTATGAACACCGGGAGGCAGGCCTCGGCTATACCTGGAACGCCCGCAACGGCAGCTGGTACTCGCGTCTGAACCTCAAGGCCAAGGTCGCCGACACCAAAGACCAGAGCGGTTTCCTCCTCTTCCACGAGGACGTCGTCCAGTTCACCGTCGAGGGACCGATGCAGTCTCACTCAATCGTACGGCCGAGCAGGGCGCGGGAAGGATTCAACGGAGAGCTGTTCGACTTCAATCGCCTCAGCCTCCACTTCTGCGCAAAGCCCGACGGCCACAGCCACGCCTGGCTCAACGTCCACGGCGGCGGTCAGGTTGACTACGCCAACACCCGCCCCGGCGACTTCCTCAACATCAACGCCGGTTTCTGGTACCGCTTCGGCCGTCACTTCCGCATCGAGCCCATCTTCACCAGGGAGCGGATGGATGTCGACGAGGGCTGGCTCTACACCTCGACCATCGGCCAACTCGCCGCCTCCTGGCAATTCAACCCCCGCAGTTTCGTACGCATGATCCTGCAACACGTGGACAACGAGTTCAATCCCGCACTCTTCAGCGATGGCCGCGGTCCGGAGTACCAGAACCTCTTCAGCCAGCTCCTGTTCTCATACAAGCTCAACCCGCGCACGGTGCTGTTCGTCGGATACTCGGACAGCTCGATTGCGACCCAGGACTACGGCCTCACGCAAGCCGACCGGACGATCTTCGCAAAGATCGGCTATGCGTGGGTGTTTTAACCCGCACTTCTCACTGCTGGAACCTCGTCCAGACAACCTCTGCCTGACTCCTGAAGTAGAGCTTGTTGCCGGAACCGGCGAGGACGATCTCTCTGCTGAACTTCGCGCCGTCCACACCACGGAAGTGGATTTCGTAGGCCTCCCGTTCGCCGGCCTCCTGCCGGACCACGCCGATGATCGAGTACTTGATGGATGACGTGCCGCCGGTGCCGAAGGTGATGGAGTCCGGCTGCAACTCGAGGTAGCGATCGGAGTAGCTGGGGTCAGCGGTGGTCCACAAACCGATGAGTTCGGTGGGCACGGTCTTGGAGTCGAAGCCCTGTTGGTAAAGCAGCCGCCCGGCCACTACGGCGATGACGGCAAGGCCCAGCAGGATCAGCAGGATCCGTCCGGTGCTCATACCCTTCGGGTCCAAGTCTTCGTGCGCCGCGACAACTTCGATCACGTGGCCTTGATCTGGAGTGCTCATGTCGGCCCCCCTGCAGCTTGCGGAAGATCCTCTTTCTCCGACCGAGCCGTGAGACGGCCCGGATCCTCACCCATGGCAATGAGAAAGGCCTCCACCACCCCCGGGTCGAACTGCTTCCCGGCCTCATTGCAGATCTCCGTCACAGCGAACTCGGCGTCGCCGGCCTTTCGGTACGGCCGGTCCGAGGTCATGGCGTCCCACGTGTCCGCAACCGAAAGAATGCGTGCGTTAATGTCGATCTCCTCACCCGCCAACCGGTTTGGATAGCCGGTGCCATCCCACTTCTCGTGGTGCTCGGTAACGATCGGCAGGATGTCTGCGAAGGCGGAGATCGGCTCGAGGATCCGGCGGCCGATCGAGGTATGACTCATCACCTGCCGGTACTCATCGCGGCTCAGCTCTTCCGGTTTGTCGAGAACCCCCATCGAGACGCCGAGCTTGCCGATGTCGTGGAGCAGCGCGCCACGGTGGAGGACGTCGAGCTCGCTCTCATTCCGGCCCATGACCTTGGCGATCTTCAGCGACATCGCCGTCACCCGTTCCGAGTGACCGCCCGTCCACGACGATTTCGCATCGATGGCCCGCGCGAGCGCTTCGAGCGTGCCCCACGTGAGTGCCTTCATCTCCTCGATCAGATTTGCGTTGGAGAGCGCCACCGCTACCTGATCCGCGAGCTGGCGGGCCTCCGCGAGCTCCTCTTCTGAGAAACCGCTCCCAGCGCCGCGGCCAATGCAGAGCACCGCCGCCAGCTGTTCGGCAAGCGGGATGGGGAAGGCGACCACGGTCGAGTCGGCCTCCGCGGTCAGGCTCTCCAATAGACCGGATCTCCCCGCGTCCCCGGTCAGAACCACCGGTTTCTCGTCGCCAGACAGGACCTCGATATCCCAGGCAGAGAGTGAGGTCGAGAAATTGCGCACGGACCCCGGATGTAGCTTGTCCGCACAGGACACATCGACCTCGTTCGAGTCTCCTGAACCGCACACGCCGACCCACACGAGATCACAGTTCAGCGTATCGAGGGCGCCAACCGCAGCTGTCTCGACGATCGACGAGGTGTCGATCGTGGAGAGGATGGCGCGATGAATCGCCGCGTTGGTCGCCAACGAGCTGAACTGTCGCTGGAGACGATCCGACATATTGTTGAAGGCATCCGCGAGGTCTTCGAACTCATCACCGCTGGTGACATCAACACGGGTCGAAAAATCGCGGTCGGCAATACGCCGAGTGGCCTCCGTAAGTCGGTCGAGAGGCACCAGGCTTTTCCGAATAGCGTAGCTGCTGAGCAGGAGCACGACCCAGAACGACGCGAGCACCACCAGGGGAAATGCCCACTGAAAGCTCTCCATCGGACTGAGGATCGTTCCCATGGGACCGAGGATTTCGGTCTCGGACTGGACAAGCACAAGCGTCCAATCGTCGACAAAGAACTGCGGCTTCAGAAAAAGATTGCGATAGCGGGCGAAAAATTCTTCCCGGCCGTACGTGACCTCGAGGTCGCCGCTGTGTCCACCGATGGTCTCGGCCGTCACCAGGGGCGCCATCTCCTCGCATCCCGGGAATGAGTCGTACAGCATGCGTCGATTGTCATCGTAGGCGCACAGCTCCATTCCAAAGGGGACTACGTTACCGTCAGAGATTCCCCACAGATAGTTCTCGGCAACCACTCCCACAACGAGCCCAGCACGAGGATCCGAGGGATCGCGGAAGCGCGCCATCACCAGCGACGACTTCCCACTCTCACTTCGGCCGCCGGTGAGGATGAGCGTCTTTCCCAGCTCCAGATGTCGAAGTTCTCCAATTTTCAGCTTCGGTGGGGCCGGCGGTTCACCGAAGAAGGGCGACACCTCGCCATCGGCAGTGACCACGGCCACCGCCTCGAAGAGCGTTTGGATTCGTTCCACGGTGACGTCGTGCACCGGCCGATGAGCCCCGCCCGGCTCTTCGATTGCGGAGAACGAACCCAGCTCCGCCTCGAGGAAGTTGAGCCGCTCTGAAATCGAAAGGCCCACCGATCGCGCGGCGTGGTGCAGGCGGTACTCGCTCTGTTTGAACAGCTCCTCGCTCACCCTCCAATAGGCCACGGACGCGAGGATCACGATCGGAATGAGAGCACTGACCACAAAGAGCGCGAAGAAGCGCCGTGCCAGGATGCTTCGGAACAATCGCGTGTCGAAATTCATGATCTCATCTTTGGTTCCGGTCAGAACTCAGAGACTGGACCGATCCAGGATCCGTTGCTCGCACGCACGATGTCATCGCGGCTCGCCTTGGCTGTGAACGGCGGTTTGCTGTCCCCGTCGGGCCCCATGCTGTACAGATCGTAATCCGAATTGACGGGCACCATGAAGTGGTCCTTCCGCCGCTTGCCGGCGACCCCGGGACCCCCGTCGAAAATGTTGAGATACCGGTATGGATTGCCCCAGGGATCGCGGAGATTGCCATACCCGATCTCGGTAAGATCCGTAGGGAGGTTGTTGTGGTCCATGACGTACTGGCTGATGTCGACGTCCATCTCTCGAAGATCGGTGAGAACCTGGGTCAGTCGCACCCTTTCCGCATACCCGAAGAGGCGGGGAACGACGATCATCGAGAGAGTGCCGATCAGCGCGCCGACGACTACCAGCTCGACCAGGGTGAAACCTGACCTCAAATTTCGGGCAGCCAGTTCCGCTGCCCTCGGCGCCCCTCCGAAGAGTCGATGTAGGTATCTCATGACATGCCAACGGGTTGGACCCGCTTAGAACAACTTTAGCACAAGGACTGCACCGCTCTGCTCAAAGGGTAGTCAGCGCCCACAGTGGAGAACCCCGGTGAGATACGCGGGCTAGAACTCGACTCGCGACCATTGGACGCTGGGCTGGTTGGTGAACCGGAGCACGGTGCCGGACTCGTCGAGGAGCATCGATGTGCGGTGTTTGATGCCCGCCATGTCGCGATAACGAACCGTGAATTGGTCCACTTTGCCGACCTTTTCGGCGTCAAGCCCGGAGACCCTGCACTTGACGTCCCCGGTGCCGCCGTTACCGAAGACGACGAACTCGCGTCGAAACTCCACGTAGTGATCCGACCGAGCGGGGTCGTCGCAGGTCCACAGGCCGATCAGCTGCGGCGGCACCTCCCGGAGATCCGGCGGGTCGTAGGCGATGACCTTTGCCGCCACCACAACGACCACGACCAGCACTGCAAGGGCCGCCAGGATTCGAGTGGTGGAGAGGAGCCCTTGCGATTGCTCCTCTACAATCTCCTCCTCGAACTCCTCCCACTCGTCGTCGTTGTATTCGATCATGGCTGACCCCCGGCGGACGAGATCAACACCGCGGCGTCCGTCCGCCTACTTAATACGATACCTCGCCACGTCCGGATTGACACCTGATGCCTTGTATTTCTCCCAAACGTAAAAACCCGAACCCGTCTTGGCGCCGAGCTGACCGGATTCCACGAGACGTTTGAGAAGCGGGCTCGGCTTGTAGAAGCTGCCGAACTCGTCCTCGAGGACCTCACAGATGAAAAGCATCGTGTCGAGCCCGACGTAGTCTGCAGTCATCAAAGGGCCCATCTTGTGGCCCAGACAATAGGTACACTTGTCGACGTCGTCAACGGCCGCAATGCCCTCCTCGACGACCCGGACGGCCTCGTTGACAAACGGCACGAACATGCGGTTGATGGCGAAGCCCGCCTTATCCTCAGCCGGGATCTCGATCTTACCCAGGTCATGACACAGGGCGACCACGGTGTCGTAGGTGTCATCAGAGGTAGCCAAACCACGGATGATCTCCACCCCCTTCTGCATCGGCACCGGGTTCATAAAGTGCATGCCCATGAAGAGTTCGGGTTTGCCGTAGGCGGCGCCGAGGCGGGTGACGCTGATTCCGGAGGTATTCGAAACCAGGATCTTGTCGTAGCCGAGCTCTGCGAGCTTGCGGTTGATCTTCTCCTTGAGTTCTGGAATCTCGGGAACCGCCTCGATGATCAGATCGCAGTCGAGGAGGTCTTCCTCGCTGGTGGTGGTGGTCACACGACCGACGGCCTCGTCCTTGGCCTCTGCGGTAATCCCCTTCTCGCCGCCCGACTTCTCGAACGCCTTCACCAGCCGGTCGAGGCTGCGGGAGATCGCGTCGAGTCCGCGCTCGAGAGCACCCGCCTCCACATCCATCACCACGGTCTCGAAACCGCTCTGTGCCGCCACCTGGGCGATCCCGTTGCCCATGGTGCCGATACCGATAACGCCGATTTTCTTGAGTCCGCTTGCGCTCATGGGGGTTCTCCTTCCGCCAGTCAACGGTATTCTACGCTTCCAGCGTCGGAGGTACAGATATGTTCATCAGGAAAATACTTGGTTGTCATCGCCATCGCTATCGGAATCGCTTTCGCTATCGACGGAAATTGAGGCGATTCGGGCGTTCGATACCGATACCGATAGCGATTGCGATAGCGATGGAGCGCCGGACATGGGCACCGATTCCGGTTGACTGAGGACGTTGCCGACGGTATACACATTGGGCCTCACAGAGGTTGGAGAGATTGTGATTCTCGAGATTGATCCCGTCGAACCGGAACCGTGGCTGCTAGCGCGCGCGGCCCAGGTGCTGCGCGGCGGCGGCATCGTGGTGATGCCGACCGATACGGTGTACGGGCTGACCTGCGGAATTACCCACCACGACGCGATCCGGCGAATCTACAAGCTCAAGGACATGGACCCGAAGAAACCGCTTTCCGTCCTGGTGAGCGACATGAGCATGGTGGGCCGTTTCGCGAAGGGTGTCTCGACCCCCGCCTACCGGCTCCTCAAGCGGGTTCTGCCCGGACCCTATACCTTCATCTTCGAGGCCAGTCCCGAGGTGCCCAAGATCATGCTCCGCAAACGCCGCACAATCGGGATCCGCATGCCCGACAACCCCATCGCCCTCGCCCTGCTGGAAGAGATGGGCGAACCGCTCCTCAGCTCCTCGATCCGCGACCCGGAGCACGATTTCGTCAACAACCCGGATGAGATCGAGAAATCCCTCGGCAGTGACGTCGAAATGGTCATCGACGGCGGCATCCTGCTGCCCGTTCCGTCCACGGTGGTCGACCTCTCCGGCGACGAGCCGGTTCTCCTCCGCGACGGCAAGGGGGATGTCGATACCCTCGAGCTGTTTGGTTAGAGAATCCTGAATTTTGAATTCCCACCTGCCCGGATGTGCGAGAACGTTAGAACGTTGAACGTTTGAACGTTGCGCCCATCCACCCTTGAAGGCTGACCGTCCGTTTTCGGTGCCTGGGAAGGCGGGTGGTGAACGTTTAACGTTCAACGTTTTAACGTCTTTCGTTAGCTGCTTCGGTGACGACCTGCCGAATCTGCTCCGCTACGCGTTCGGGATGGTAGACCCGTTGCCACAGCACGTGGCCGCGCTCGCCAAGGTCACGCGCCGCCTCTGAATCGGTGAGGAGGCGTTCGAGCTCCTCGACCCACTCTGCGGCGTGAGCCGGGGCTGCCACCGCCTCGCCGCCTTCACAGGAAAGCCCCTCCGCCGCCCAGGGATGGGCTACCGCCGGCACACCCGCAGCCAGCGCCTCGAGGACCTTCATCGGCACACCTGAGCCGCTGCTCATCGGTGCGATAGCCACTCGCGCTGATTGAAGGAAGGGTCCGAGGTCAGGCACATCAGCGTGAACCTCGACCCCCGGCAGCTCCGCCAGCCGCTGCACGGCCCGCGCCGGGCGCGCACCCGCGAGAATCCACCGCGCTTCGGGTACCCGCTGGTGGAGAAGCGGCCACACCTCGCGCGCAAACCACTCTGCGCCCTGTACTGTCGGCCGGTAGCCCAGGTTGCCCGACAACAGCACCACCGGTTCGGTCCGCGGTAATTCGGAACCCACGGTGGGGCACCCGGCAACTGGAATCACGCGCCCCCTCTCTTCGGGCGCACCGAGCGCCGCCAGGTCGCGGTCGGACACCGTCACACTGGTCCGGGCTCGAGTGACGAGCATCCGCTCGCGGCGGCGGCACCTCTTGGCTTCGGCGCGGTACGCCACTGCGAGCGCCGGCGCCGCCACCTCCGCCGCGCGCTCGAAGTGCAGGCCCATGGCATCGATCGAGTCGAAGACCACAGGCACTGAGGATGACACCTTCCACACCGTCTCCGCCGCCCAGGCACAGCGCACCATCTGCACGACCACAACATTCGGCCGCCACGATCGAAGCATGGCTGACAGGGCTCGCCGGGCGGTCCCACTGTCATACAGGCCTTCTTGCAGCGGGAGACCCAAAACGGCAGCCCGCAGCAGGCCGGTGCAGCGCGATATGGCGCCCAGCGAATAGTGGGAGACCTCCGCCGGAAGCTCTCCGCTCGTGCGGTCCGGGGATTTCGGACACACGAGCCCGAGATCGTGCCCGCGAAGAGCCTCCAGCCACTCGACGGTCCGCGCCTGGTTCCCCCGCCACGCCGGCAACGGGAAACGGCTGGTAACCAACAGCACCCGCATCAGCCGGCGAAGAACTCCACGATGGCAGCCACGACCTCCTCCTGCTCGCTCGCATCGAGTTCGGGGAAGACCGGCAGCGCCAGCACTTCGCGGCTCGCCTGCTCGGCGACCGGAAAATCACCCTCCGAGTGACCGAGGTCAGCAAAGCACGACTGCAGGTGGAGGGGCAGCGGGTAGTACACCGCAGCACCGATGCTACGCTCCAAAAGGAACTCCCGCAGCTCGTCCCTCCGTGCCGCCCGCACCACGTACTGGTTAAAGGTGTGACCGCGCCCCGGGAGCGCCTTTGGCAGCTGGACGGCGCCCTCGAGGTCGGCGTGGCCGAAGAGCCGACGGTAGTGATCCGCGTTGGCTCGGCGGTCGTTGATCCAGCTCTTGACGTGTGGCAGTTTGACCCGCAGCACCGCGGCCTGCAGGGCATCGAGTCTGAAGTTGCCGCCCACGGCAGGGTGCTCGTAGGGGCCCGACTGCCCGTGCACCCGCAGCTCGCGAAGGCTGCCGTCGAGGTCTTCATCCGCGGTCGTGATCAGGCCACCGTCGCCGAAACAACCCAGGTTCTTCGACGGGAAGAACGAAAACGCGCCCATCACACCGATTGAACCCACCGGACGCCCACCGCAGTCGGCACCCCACGCCTGGGCGCAGTCCTCGACCACCGGAACCTCGCCGGCGGCCTCCATGATCGCATCCATGTCCGCCGCCTGGCCAAAGAGGTGAACCGGAATCACCGCCCTCGTCCGGGCACCGATGCGCTCGGCGAGCTGTTTCGGATCCATGCAGTAGTCGATGGGATCGATATCGACGAAAACCGGCCGCGCACCCAGCCGGGCCACCACGCCGGCGGTGGCGAAAAAGGTGAAGGTCGGCATCACAACCTCGTCGCCGGCGCCCACCCCGAGCGCCATCAGCGCTTCGAGCAGGGCGTCGGTACCCGAGGTGACGCCAACAGCGTGCTCGACACCAAGGGCTTGGGCTGCCTCTCGCTCGAAGATCTCTACCTCGGTGCCGAGGATAAACCGTTGCGACTCGCACACGCGGTCGATCGCCTGCCGGAACTCCTCGCGCAGCGGTTCGTATTGACGGGTCAGGTCGAGCAGCGGGACGGGCATCGGAAACCTCCATTTCGTACGGCAGGAAACAGGGTACCTCGTGAATTCGAAATTAGGAACTCCTCATTCTTTGTTTGATAGAATCTTCTGTGACCGTTTGTTGCAACAAGGAGAATGCATGCACATCTGCATCGTGGGTACTGGATACGTGGGTTTGGTGACCGGCGCCTGTCTCGCCGATTTCGGCATAAGTGTCACCTGCGTCGACAAGGACGAGGAGAAGATCTGCAAGCTCCAAGATGGAGAGATCCCGATTTACGAGCCGGGCCTCGACGCGCTGGTCGAGAAAAATGCCAAAGCCGGCCGCCTCCAGTTCTCGACCGAGCTCGCTCCCGCAATCAAGAACGCACTCGCCATTTACATCGCAGTCGGCACGCCGCCAAAGGAAGATGGTTCGGCTGACCTTTCGTACGTCGTTCAGGTGGCGGAGTCCATCGCGGACAACCTCAACGGATACAAGGTGGTGGTCACCAAGTCGACGGTGCCTATCGGGACCGGGCAGCTGATTGAAAGAATCATCACTGAAAGGGGCAGCGGTGCCCATCCCTTCTCGGTGGTCTCCAACCCGGAGTTCCTGCGCGAGGGATCCGCGATCGCCGACTTCATGCGTCCCGACCGGGTGGTCATCGGTGCGCGCGATGCCCAGGCGGTCGCCATCATGAAGGACATCTACTCACCGCTCTTTCTCATCGAAACTCCCTTCGTGATCACCAACGTGGAGTCATCGGAGCTGATCAAGTATGCCTCCAACGCGTTCCTCGCCACCAAGATCACCTTCATCAACGAGGTTGCCGAGCTCTGCGACCTTATTGGAGCCGACGTTCATCACGTATCCAAGGGGATGGGTCTGGACAAACGCATTGGCCCCAAGTTCCTCCACCCTGGCCCCGGTTATGGCGGTTCGTGCTTCCCCAAGGACACCCAGGCTTTAAGCGAAATCGCGCGCGATGCCGGTCGCCCGTTCGACATCGTCGAGACGGTGATCAAGGTCAACGACACAATCAAGGCGAACAGCGTTGAGCGCGTCCGCTCGGCAATCGGCGACGATCTCACCGACAAGGTGGTGGCCGTCCTCGGGCTCAGCTTCAAGCCTGAAACCGACGACATGCGCGAATCGGCGGCGATCCCCCTGGTCGAGGCACTCGTCGAGGACGGGACCCGGGTCAGGGCCTACGACCCGGTCGCCATGGACAATGCGCGGCAGCTCCTGCCGTCCGGCGTCGAGTACTGCGAAGACTCCTACGACGCCATCGACGGTGCCGATGCGATGATCATTGTCACCGAATGGAATCAGTTTCGATCCCTCGACATGGAGCGCATTCGAACCTTGCTCAGAAAGCCGGTTGTGGTCGATCTGCGCAACCTGTACGACCCGAAGCGGATGCGCGACCAGGGTTTCGAGTACTTCAGCGTAGGCCGGGCGGCCAAGGATCTCCCGGGAGGCTGATTCCGTCGCAAGTAATCAGTGATCAGTATCGGGCGCTCGACGAGGCGTCGTGTGGATTCGAATTCGAGAGGAGACTGATAACTGATCACTTATTGATTACTCGTTCCGCCCTGCTTGACCGTACCGGGCGGGACCGCGACACTCATCGTCATGGCAGCCGACGACACTGTACGCCTCGATATCTGGCTCGACGTGGCGTGTCTCTTCAAGACCCGCTCGCAGGCGCAGACCGCTTGTGGTCGCGGACGGGTGGAGGTCAACGGCGACCATGGGAAGCCGCACCGTGCCGTCCGTCCAGGTGACCGCATCGTTATCCGGGCACGGGGCGGCCATCGCCGCATCATCGAGGTTTTGGAACTCGAGACCACGAACGTGCCCAGGGCGCGCGCGCGGGAACTTTACATCGATCACACCCCGCCACCGACCCCGGAGGAGATCGAGCTGCGCCGCATGCAACGACTGTCGACACCACCGAGGCGCGCACGGGGCGCCGGCGCGCCGAAGAAGAGGGAGCGCCGGGATCTCAGGAGGTTGAAGGAAGGAGAGGAGTAGGAATTAGGAGTTAGGAATTAGGAATGCCGGACATCCGGGCATTTTGGATTTCGGATTTCGGATTTGCCGTCCCCAATCTGCATTCTCCTCCCGGAGCCCCCAGTCGGCGTGGCGCTGTTGCGGAGGGCCTCGTTGCGAGGGCCGCGAGGCGTGGTCAGCTGGTGCGCGTTAGCGCGCCAGGTGGCTGCGTATCGCGGACCGCAGTAGAGGCCCGTAGCGGCAGCGGCAGGGGCGGCGCAGCCGCCACGCCGACCTCGGGCGTAACAGGACTGAACGAGGCCCCGCGGAATCGGAGTGAAACGGAGATTCCGCGATCGCGACGAGATTGGGCCTCTGGGTGCGTTTCTCCGACTGGAGCGAGGGAGGGATAGGCCGTCCGGCCATCCCGACCGAGTGGAGGGAGGAAAACGCGGCCAGAGGTCCGGAATCGGCGCGATC
>Ga0164313_10000693_pt1 | contig 28010 bp, 22 predicted proteins | sample GuaBasSedimGuay4_FD_113735 | JGI IMG/M metagenome (GOLD analysis project Ga0164313, IMG submission 113735) | Subseafloor sediment microbial communities from Guaymas Basin, Gulf of California, Mexico - Guay4, Core 4569-4, 0-3 cm | ecosystem: Environmental > Aquatic > Marine > Hydrothermal vents... | reverse complement strand
TGATGGCTGAGTTCAAGAGCGTGCTCTTCGACGACGCCACCATCGACGGTCTGCTGCAGCACTTGGCCGTGCTGCTCAAGGGCGCCGCCGCTGATCCCGGACGTCCGCTCTCGCGCATCCCGCTGCTGGGTGACGAGGAGCGCGGGCGGGTGCTGGCCGAAGGCAACCAGACGTTTGTCGAGCGCGACGCGGGCGCGACCCTGCACGGTCTGGTGCGCGCCCAGGCCGCGCGCACGCCTGAGGCCACGGCTATCACCTGCGAGGGGGAGTCGCTCACCTACGCCGAGCTGTTGGACCGCGCGCACGAGCTGAGCCTGCGCCTGCGCGCGCGCGGCGTGGGGCGCGGCGCGCGCGTGGCCGTGTGCCTGGAGCGGGGACTGCCCGTCATGCAGGCCTTGCTCGGTGTGCTGGGCGCGGGCGCGGCCTACGTGCCGCTCGACCCCGAGCTGCCCGAGCAGCGCCTGGCCTTCATCCTGGACGACGCCGAGGTGCATGGGCTGGTGACGCAATCGAGCCTGGTGCAGCGCATCGGTGCGTTGACCTCCGCACACGCGCTGTGCGTCGACCAGCTGGACGACGACGGGGCCCATGCGCCCGCAATCAACGACGACGACGAGACTCAGCCCGGGCCCCAAGACCTGGCCTACATGATCTACACGTCGGGCTCGACCGGTAAGCCCAAGGGGGTCGAGGTGCCCCACGCCGCGGCGGTGAACTTCCTGCAGTCCATGCAGCAGATGCCCGGAATCGGCACGGACGACGTGCTGGTGTCGGTGACGACGCTCTCCTTCGACATCGCGCTGCTGGAGCTGTTCGGTCCGCTCACGGTGGGTGCGCGCGTGGAGCTGGCTTCGGCCGCGGCCCTGGCCGACGGGATGGCTCTGGAGGATCTGCTGAGCCGCTCGCGGGCTACGCTGTGTCAGGCCACGCCCGCCACCTGGCGCCTGCTGCTCGAGGCCGGCTGGCCCGGCGATCACCGCCTCCGGATCCTGTGCGGCGGGGAGGCCTGGTCGCGCGCCTTGGCGGACGAGCTGCTGCCGCGCTGCGGCGCGCTGTTCAACATGTACGGCCCGACGGAGACCTGCGTCTGGTCCGCCGTGCAGCAGGTCATGCCCGGCGACGAGCCCGTGGCCATCGGCCCGCCCATCGCCAACACGCAACTGTACGTGTTGGACGAACGGCTCGAGCCACTCCCGCGTGGGGTGCCGGGCGAGCTCTGCATCGCTGGAGCGGGCGTGGCGCGCGGTTACTGGCGTCGCCCCGAACTCACGGCCGATCGCTTCGTTGCCGATCCGTTCGCCGACGGGAACGCCGACGGGAACACCGACGTCGCGTCGCCCGATCCGCGCTCCGAGCAGACGGCGTCCCCGGGCGCCGCGCCCCGGCTCTATCGCACCGGTGATCTGGTGCGGCGCCGGAACGACGGCACGCTCGAGTTCCTGGGGCGGCTCGACCAGCAGGTCAAGGTGCAGGGTCACCGCATCGAGTTGGGCGAGGTCGAGGCCGCGCTGGAGGCCCTGACGAACGTGCGCGAGTCCGCCGCCGCGGCGCACACCTTCGGTCCGGGCGACACGCGGCTGGTGGCCTATCTGGTGCTGGAGGACGACGCGCCGCCCGAGCCCTCGGAGCTGCTGGCGGCGCTGCGCGAGCGCCTGCCCGGGTACATGCTGCCGGGTCTGTTCGTGCCGCTGCAGGCCCTGCCGCGCACACCCAACGGCAAGCTGAACCGCGGCGCCCTGCCCCAGCCGGAATCGGTCCAGGCGCGGCCGGCCCGTGACCTCGTCCCTCCCAGCACAGAGATGGAGCAGAGCCTGGCCAGGATCTGGCAGGAGCTGTTGAGCGTCGAGTCGGTCTCGCTGCTCGACAACTTCTTCGACCTCGGTGGGCACTCGTTGCTGTCCATGCGCGTTGTGGCGCGGCTCTCGCAGGAGACCGGCGTGCGCCTCAACCCCGGTGAGCTGATCATGCAGACCCTGGGTCAGGTGGCCGCGGCGGCCACGCGTCTGCACAGCGACGCGGGCGCTGACGATCCGGAGTTGCTCGAGCAGGTGAGCCCTCCGTCCGGGGCGCCCAGCCAGCCCAAGGCCGGGTGGTTCCGGCGCCTGCTGGGACGGGATCGCCGGGCGGGCCGCTAAAGGCCCACGCTGGCCAGCTTCAGGGCGTCGGGCACGAACGTGTGGAGGGCGAGGGAGCGTGGGTCTATGATCTCGGGTCGCCCGCTGCCCGCCGCCGCCTGGGGCCCGCTCCGGCACCACTCGCCCCCAACCGGACCCTCGGTCATGACCGTCGCGCCCGTTGTCTCCGTCCTCATCGTCAACTGGAACAGCGGCCGCATGGCCCACGCACTGGTGGGCAATCTGCGCAAGCAACGCCTGCCCGGCCTGGAGCGCGGCGAGGGGCTGCAGTTCATCGTGGTCGACAACGCCTCGGGAGACGCCGACGGCCCGCAACTCGACGCGCTCGAGGCACAGTCCGACGTGACCGTGATCCGCTCGGCGCAGAACGGCGGCTATGCGGCCGGCATGAACCTGGCCTGCGAGCGCGCCAGCGGCCGCTACGTGCTGATCGTCAACCCCGACGTGATGGCCTTCGCCGGCGCCCTGGCCGCGCTGGTCGAGCACCTGGAGGCCAACCCCACCTGCGGCATGGCCGGACCCAAGGCCTTCCTGGACGCCCGGCGCTTCTTTCAGCTGCCGCCCACGGAGCTGCCGTCGATGTGCGACCTGGCCAGCGAAGTGCTGGCCCGGGCCTGCTCCTGGTGGGGCGCCCGGCACGCGCGCGCGCGCAGCCGTCGGGCCATCGCTCAGTGGACCGCCACGGGGCCGCGTTCGGTGAGCCAGCTCTCGGGCTTCTGTGCGCTCATGCCGACCTCGCTGGCGCGCGAGCTGGGGCCCTTTGACCCGCGCTATCCCTTCTACTACGAAGACAGCGACCTGTGCCTGCGCCTGCAGCGCAAGGGCTTCCGCTGCGACTACGTGCCGCGCGCCGAGATGGTGCACTTCTTCAACCGCAGCGCCGGGCAGGCGCAGGACGCCAGCTGGGAGCGCTACGACGTCTCGCGGCTGCTGTTCTTCCGCCGTCGCTACAGCCTGCTGGGGCAATGGAAGGCGCGCTTCCTGCTGGGGCTGGGCAAGCTGCTGCCGGGCAGCGGTCACCTGTTCGCCGAGCCCGTCGCCCTGGGCCCGCAGACGTCGGCGCCGGAGCTCGAGGTGCCGGGCAGCGGCGCCTATCTGGCGGAGATCTCCTCGGACGCGGGCTTCGTGTTTGCCGCGGGTCGCTTGGACGTGAGCGCCCGCTTCCAGATTCCCGAGGCGGTCTGGGCCGGGCTGGTCGACACGACCTACTTCGTGCGCTTCCTGGACCGGCGCACGCTTCATGTGCGCGGCATGTTCAGCATCGAGAAGGTGGGTGGCGTCCAGGCCATCGACGCCGAGCTGGCTTCGGTCGACCTCGTCCACGCATGACGCCTGGCTCGTCGCCAGGCCCCGCGGCGCCGCGCCTCTCCATCGTGGTGCTGAGCTGGAACACACGCGAGCTGCTGAGCGCCTGCCTGGACTCCCTGCGCGGCGCCGGCGGCCTGGCTTGGGACGACGTGATCGTGGTGGACAACGACAGCCACGACGGCAGCGCCGACATGGTGGCCGAGCGCTACGCCGATCAGGTGCGGCTGGTGCGCAACCCGGTCAATGACGGCTACGCCATCGGCAACAACATCGGCGCCGAGCGGGCTCGTGGTGATTACCTTCTGCTGCTCAACTCCGACACGGAGGTCGCGCCGGGCGTGCTCGAGACGCTGGTGCGCTTCCTGGACGAGCACCCGCGGCACGGAGCCTGCGCCCCGCGTCTGGTGCACGCCGACGGCCGCGTGCAGCGCTCGTGCAAGGCCTTTCCCGGCCTGCCCACAGCCGTGTTCTTCGACACCTGCTTCGAGCGCTGGTTCCCAGGCAACCGTGAGATCCCGCGGTACTTCATGGCCGACTTCGACCACCTGAGCAACCGCGATGTCGACCAGCCGCCGGGCGCCGCCCTGCTGGTGCGGCGCGACCTGTGGCGGGTGCTGACGGGCCTCGACCCCGAGCTGTGGCTGTTCTTCAACGACGTGGACCTGTGCCGTCGTATGGCCGCGTTGGGCTGGCGCGTGGCCTATCTGGGCGAGGTCTCGATCGTGCACCACGAGGGCAAGTCCACCAGCCAGTTTCCGGCCTTCGGCGCCATCTGGCACAAGAACCGCATGGCCTACTACCGCAAGACGTTCGGCTGGCGCGGCGCGCTGCTGGCGCGGGTCATGACCAGCGTGCGCGGCCTCGAAGAAGTGCTCAAGCTACGCCGCTCCGGTGCGCCGCGTGAGGCCCGCGCCGCCGTCTGGTCCTCCGTGCGAGAGGTCTGGGCGGCGTGAGTGACTTCAGCGTTCGTCGCTACCAGGACGGGGACGGCCCCGCCATTCTGGACCTGTTCAACGCCGTCTTCGCCGAGGGCAACCCGAGCTATGTGCCGCGCACGCTCGAACACTGGGAGCACATCTACCTGAACAACCCGGCCGGCCACGAGATCCTGGTGGCCACCGATACAGACGGCGCCATCATCGCCAACTACTCCGCCATCCCTGCCTTCTGCGCGGTCAAGGGGCAGCGCCTGCGCTCGGCCCAGGCGGTGGACACCTGCGTGGCGCGGGCCTGGCGCGGCAGCCTGCGCAAGAACAGCGTGTTCGTCACCATCGCCCGGGACTACTGCGAGATCTTCGGCCAGACCAACGCGGACTACACCAACGAGTACATGTGGGGCCTGCCCAACGAGCAGGCCTTCCCGGTGGGCACGCGCATCATCGGTTACCGCCCGGTGCACGTGCCCATGCCGAAGCTCTCACGCGAGCTCGATCAGGCCTGGCTGGACGGGCTGGCGCAGGAGGGCCGCGGCGTCGAGCTGCGCGAGTCCGACGGCTCCGACCTCGGCGCCATGGCCGAGCTGTTCGAGCGCCATCTCGACCAGCTGCCCCTCGGCATCTGGAAGGACGAGGCCTACCTGACCTGGCGCTTCCGTGACTGGCCCGGGCGTCCCTACCGCGCGGTCAGCGCCTGGCGCGGCGGGCAGATGCTGGGGGCCCTGATCTACCGCCTGGGCTGGATGGGTCAGCCGCTGGCGGCGCTGGTGGACTGGATCGGTCCGGGCGGCGATCGTGAGGCGGTCGCGGCCCTGCTGGGCCACGTGGCGGGAGAGACCCTGGCCGCCGGTGGGCTCCGGGTCGAAGGCTGGGCCACGCCCCGCGCGCCGCACTTTGCGACCCTGTCCGGCCTGGGTCTGACCCGATCCGACAGCCCCTTCAGCCTCTGCATCATGATCTACAGCGACCACTTCGACCTGGAGTGGGCACAGGACAACTGGATCGTCACCATGGGCGATTCGGACATCTACTGAGCGACCAACCGGGACGGCAGATGCCGGCCCCCAGCGGAAGGAACACGACCCGTGTCCCACGGTAGCAAGGGCATCCTCAGCACCATTCAGGAGTACAGCCTCCCGCTCATCGCGGGCGTGTTCGTGGCGCTCGGCGTGGCCAACGCCGCGCCCGAGGCGTACCACCACCTGCTCGAGTATCAGCTGCTGCCGTGGCAACTGCTGGGCCACGACATCAACTTGCACTTCCTGGTGAACGACGTGTTCATGGTGTTCTTCTTCGGCATCGCCGCCAAGGAGATCACCGACGCCGTGCTGCCCGGCGGTTCGCTCAACCCTCCCAGCAAGGCCGTCAATCCGCTGCTCGGGACGTTGGGCGGCGTGCTCGGTCCGGTGGGCGTGTTCTTCCTGCTGGTGCACCTGTTCTACGACGGCGCCGACAACTATGCCGCCGTGGCCAATGGCTGGGGTGTGCCCACCGCCACCGACATCGCGCTGGCATGGCTGGCGGCGCGGCTGGTGTTTGGCGCCCGTCACCCCGCCGTGAACTTCCTGCTGTTGCTGGCGGTGGCCGACGACGCCATCGGTCTGGGCATCATCGCCGTGGCCTATCCGGACCCGGCCCACCCCGTGGCGCCCATCTGGCTGCTGTGCACCCTGGCCGGCATGCTCGTGTCGTTCGGCCTGCGCAAGGCCAAGCTGCAGAGCTGGCCGCTCTACATCGTGCTGGGCGGCGGACTGGCCTGGCTGGGCCTGATCCAGGCGCACCTGCACCCGGCCCTGGCGTTGGTGTTCATCGTGCCGTTCCTGCCGGGCGAGCGCCCACAGATGGGCCTGATCGCCGAGGGCGAGGACGTGCCCGGCGCCGACCCCGCCCACGGCGACACGCCGTTGGAGCGCTTTGAGCACAGGCTCAAGCTGCCCGTCGACCTGGGGCTGTTCGCCTTCGCCTTCGCCAACGCGGGCGTGGAGTTCTCCAACCTGGGCGCGCTCACCTGGGTGATCCTGATCTCGCTGCTGGTGGGCAAGACGGTCGGCATCTTTCTGTGCTCGTGGGTGGGCTGCAAGCTGGGTTTCCCCCTGCCCACAGGCATGGACATGAAGACCCTGGGCCTGGCCGGCTTGGTGGCGGGCCTGGGCCTGACCGTGGCGCTGTTCGTGTCCGCCCAGGCCTACACCGACCCGCTCTTGCAGGGCGAGGCCAAGATGGGCGCCCTGTTCAGCGGCGTGGTCTTCGGCCTGGCGTTGCTGGCGGGCAAGCTGTTGCGCATCAAGAAGATCGAGCACTGAGCGAGGGCGCAGGGCGCAAGGCGAGGCTGCGGCGTACCCGCGTCTGGTGGCGGAGCACGTCTTCTCGACGCGGGGTTGCCTGCGCATGCCACGCTGCGTGGCGCTCGGCACGGACTGCTAGACTCGCGCATCATGGCTGACCCCGCGCCCCTGCCGCCGCCCGAACCTGCCCGGGTGCTCAGCGAGCCGCCCTGGGAAGGGCGCGTGCTGGTGGTGGCGCCGCATCCGGACGATGAGTCGGCCGGCCCGGGCGGCGCCCTGGCCATGCACGCGGCCCGCGGCGACGAGTTGGCCGCGGTGTTCGTCACCAACGGCGTGCACGGCGATGTGTCCGGTCAGGCCGACCCCGCTGCCTACGTGGCCACGCGCCGGGCTGAGGCCGAGGCCGCCTGCGATCTGCTGGGCATCGCTGCGCGGGAGTTCTGGGGCTTCCCCGATGGCTGCGCCGTGACGCCCGCCGACCTGGACGCGGTGGTGGAGCATATGGTCGACGCCCTGCAGCGCCTCTCGCCCGACGTGGTCTACGCGCCGCACGAGGCCGAGACCCACGCCGACCATCACTTCATCGGCCGAGCCACGCGGCGCGCGGCGCAGCGCGTGGGGGGGCTGACCCTGGTGGGCTACGAGGTCTGGTCGCCGCAGCCGGCGCAGTTCGTGCTCGACGTGACCGACGTGTACGAGATCAAGCGCGCCGCCGTGCGCTGCTACCCCAGCCAGTTGGCGCACACCGACATCCTGGGCGCCATCGAGGGGCTCAACACCTACCGCTCCATCCTGCTACCGAACAACGACGGGCGTAGCGATCGACGCGCCGAGGCCTACCAGGTGCTGATTTGATCCCGATCGTTGCACGCGGCGCCGCGCGCTGGAGCGGCTCACGTCAGCAGGGCCTGCGTCGCAAGCGCAGGCCGGCCCAGGCCTGGGGAGCGCGGCGTTGAAGATCGTGCACGTGGTGCACCAGTACCCGCCCGAGTTCCGCGGCGGCACCGAGACCTGCGTGCAGGTCCTGAGCGCGGCCCAGGCCGCCCGCGGCGACGCCGCCTTCATCGTCGCCGGCAGCGACGCGCGCCACCCCGACGGCGAGCTGCGTCTGGAGGCGGTGAACCACGTGCCCGTGTGTCGCGTGCTGCGACGCCCGGGCGAGAACTACTCCATGGACCATCGCAGCCCGCGCGTGGCTCAGCAGGTGGTCGAGCTGATCGTCAACGAGCGCCCGGACGTGGTGCACCTGCACCACACGCTCAACCTGTCGGGCGACCTGGCCGCGCGCGTGTCCGCCGCCGGACTGCCCGTGGTGATCACGCTGCACGACTTCACCACAGTCTGCGCGCGCTTCTTCCTGTCGCGCCCCGACGGCGAGAGCTGCGCCGAGCACTTCCCCCTTCCCAGCGCGCGCTGCGACGCCTGCGTGTTGCCCGATTTCCCGGCGGGGGGCGAGGCCCTGCGCATCGAGCGCGAGGCGCGCGCCCGCACCGCCGCCGCCGAGGCCGCGGCCTGGGGCGCCGCCATCGTGCCCAGCTCCAGCGTGCGCCAGCGCTGGCTGGATAGCGGCCTGGTGGACGCGGCGCGACTGGTGCTGCTGCCCCACGCGCCGGCGCGGCTGAAGGGCACGCCCTGCGAGCCCCGGGTGCGCGCCGACGGGCGCCTGGTCCTGGCCAGCTGGGGACACCTGGCGCCGGCCAAGGGGCTGTTGGACCTGCTGGCCGCCCTGCGCCTGGCCGCCGACCCGCGCCTGGCCCTGGTGGTGCTGGGCGAGCCCATCGACGCCGACTTCGCCGAGCAGCTGATCGACGCCGCCGAGGGCCTTGACGTCAGCTTTGGCGGCCGCTACGAACCCGCCGATCTGGCGCAGCTGGCGCCGCGTGTCGATCTGGCCGTCTTCCCCAGCCGGGCCGAGGAGACCTTCGGTCTGGTGCTGGCCGAGGCCCGCGCCCTGGGCCTGCCCGTGATCTGCAGCGATCGCGGCGCCTTGCCCGAGGGCGTGGGGGCCGCCGGCACGGTCGTCCCCGCCGCCAACCCCCAGGCGCTGGCCGCCGCGCTGCTCGCCGCCGCCGACGATCCACGCCAGCTCGAGTCCTGGCGCGCCGCCAGCCACACCGACCTGCTCACCCCCGGCCAACACGCCGAGCGCGTCAACGACGTGTACACCCGCGTGATCGCCGCAGCACACCGCCGCTGAGCCCTGCGCCCAGAGCGAGCGGACCCACAGCAGTCCTCACGCCGCGCACGCCCCTCAGCCCCCGAGCTGCTGCGCCACCGCCCGGGCCAAGGCCTCCGCCGCGATGCCATACCCCTCCACGTTGGGGTGACTGTCCACCCCCTCCAGCACCCAGAAACGCTCGAGGTAGTGCCTGCGCGCCGAGTCCGGGATGGGCTTGCGTCGGCGCGCCTTGGCGGCCAGCGTGGCCTCGCGCTCGGCCAGGTAGGCGTCCAGCAGGTCGATGAACGGCAGGCCGAGTTCGCGGCACTGGGCCTCAAGGCGCGCCACTTGCCCCGCGCCCAGGTACGGGTCGAGGCTCACGAACGCCGGCAGGTGTGCCACCAGTAGCTGGCGCCCGTCGTCCCGGCAGGCCTGGGCCAACTGCGCCAGGGCGGCCATGGACTTGTCCATGTTCTGTGGACGCTCGGATTCGAGCCGCCCCGCGGCCTTCTGCGAGCGGGCGTGGGCTGACGCCACGGCGCGGTACAGCGCACTCTTGCGAAGGCTGCGCTTGAGGGCGGCGGGCAGCGGCAGGCCATCGTAGTAGAGCACGCCGTGGGCCTCGTCCCAGAACCAGGCGTCGATGCTGTCGTTGGGGAAGTAGAGCAGCACCACCAGCGGCGCGTCGTCGAGCTGCTCGCGCTCGCTGCGGTAGAGCGCCAGCTCCTGGGCCGTGTTGTAGCCGGGAACACCCAGGTTCAGCGGGCGGATGGCGCCGTCCAGCAGCGCAGCCACCTGCGCGGGCAGGGTCTCATGGTCCTCCACGCCCAGACCGTAGGTGGTGGAGTCTCCCAGAAAGACCACGGCTGGCGCGTCCTGCGCGAACGGGCCCGGCGTCACGCGGCGGCCGCGCCCGTCGTGGGTGGTGCGCCGGCCGCTCAGTTCGACCCGCCGCTTGGGTGAGTTGCTGTAGTGCAGGCCGGGGCGTGGGTCGGTGCGCAGCAGGCCGGCGGCGGCGAAGGCCTTCTGTAGCTCTCCCGTCGCCGGGCCCTTGGCCACCCGCGACCCCATGCCGCGCAGGGCCAGTTCGGCCGCCAGCAGCCCCAAGGCCAGCAGCACCAGCGCCAGCCCCAGCCGGGAGCGACGGCGCGCGCGCGGCCTGGGCGTGGGGGGCGCGGGGGCCTGAGTCACGGCCGCACCACGTGCACGTCCAGCGGCATGACGAAGCGCTCGCTGGCCAGGGCCAGCGCCAGGGTCTGCTGCTCGGGGTCGAGCCACATCACGGCGCCCGGGCCCGTGCCATAGACACCCTTGCCCGTGCCATCGGGGCCCAGGTGCAGCGGGTCCAGGTTGGCGTCGACGATGAGCAGCCGGCCGTCGGGCAGCACGTCGCCTCCGGCCGGATCCGCCAGCGCGTGGCGACGTCCCAGGGTGGTGCTGCTCACCACGGTGTGCAGCGGGCCGCCCAGGTCGGACGTGTCGAGCCGGAACACGGCGCCGTCGCCCAGGTGCGGCGGCCGATCGCCGGCGTTGGCGTCGATGATGAACAGGTCGTGGGGAGCGCGCAGCAGCATGCCGATGGGGCTCACCGTGAGCGTGGGTTGGGCGCGGCTGATGAGCGCGCCGTCACGCAGCTCGTACAGCTCTCCCGCCGTGCGCGGGATCCCGGAGGGCAGGTCCAGGCCCAGGGGGTTGCGGTCGGCGTCCATCAGCAGCACGCGCCCGTCGGGCAGGGCCAGCAGGGGCCCGGGCGTGACCAGTTCGGGCCCCGCGGCGGCGATGCGGGCCGGCTCGCTGGGGCGCCCGCCATCCGGCCCCGGACGCAGCGCGAAGACCGCTCCGGTGGGAGCGCCCAGGCCCAGCGGGTCGGCGTCTCGATCGCTGACGTAGAGCGTGCCGTCGGGGGCCAGCACCGCCGCGATCGGCCGTCGCAGGCGCGGGTCCGACCACCACAGCTCGACGCCCCCCGGCGCGCCAGGGGCGATGCGAAACAAGGCGCCGCGGCCTGGCGTCTCAGGCGCAGCGTCTGCTCGATCGTGCGGCCAGCGCGACTCCACCACCAGCAGGCTGCGGTCGCTCAGGGTCACCAGCGCCACCGGCTCCAGCCAGCGCACATCCGTGGCCAGCAGCGTCGGCGCCTCCCAGCCGCCCTGCCCGTCCGGCGCGGCAACAAACACGACCCCGCGCCGCTCGCCATCGTCCTGCGCCTCACCGGCGTCCGCGTCCAGGACCAGCAGCGACCCCGGCGCCGCGAGCTCCGCCGGCAACTCCGCCGGCAGCTCGCCCATGCACGCGTGCATCAGCGGGGCGCACAACGCGAGCACGGCAGCCGGACCCAGGGAGACCATGGCCGCATCATCGGGGCCATCCCGGATGACTGCAACCTCGCGGCAACACGCCTGAGCCAAGCGAGCAGCTCCTCGCCCCAGCCCCGCAGCGCCCGTCACGACCTGCTCCCCGATGCCGCGGGCAGCTGAGACCAGCAGCTTCGTCCGAGGCCGCCGCTTTTCCCGCCGCCCCCCGGGTGCCATGATCGCCGCTCCGTGTCCGGTCCCGCTCAGACCTTTCCGCCGCTGCACGACCTGTCCCGCATCCCCCCGGGTCCGGTGCTCGTGGTGGCGCCCCATCCCGATGACGAGATCATCGGCTGCGGGGGCGCCATCGCCCTGCACTCCCGGCGCGGCGACGCGGTGTACGTGGCCCTGGTGTCGGGCGGTGAGGCCGGGGGCGATGCGGAGGTGCGCCTGTCGGAATCACGCAAGGCCGTGTCGCGGCTGGGATCTCCCGAGGTGATCTGCCTGGCCGCGGTGGATGGTGCGGTGGCCGATGACCCGGGCGTGGCGGCGCGCATCCGGCGCGTGGCCGAGCGCGTGCAGCCGGTGGTGGTGTATGCGCCCTCGCCCTTTGAGATGCACCCCGACCACGTGGCGACCATGGACGCGGTGGGGGTGGCCTTTGCGGGGCGCGACGACCTGACCCTGCTGCTGTACGAGGTCAACGCCGAGCACATGGCCAGCTTCCTGCTGGACATCACCAGCGTGCACGCCGCCAAGCGCGAGGCGCTGACGGTCTTTGCCAGCCAGATCGGGTCGATCGACATCGTGGCCAAGTGCGACGCGCGCAACCGGGCCCGCACGGTCAACGTCGATCTGCCCGACGTGACCCACGCCGAGGGCTTCCTGCGCCTGGCGCCAGACGACGTGGCCGCGGCCCGGGCGGGCGTGCGCGCGCTGGCCCGCACGCTGGGCGTCTTGCCGGAGGCCTGATGTCGAACCCGCGCCTGCGTATCTCCGCCGTGATCTCATCCTGGAACCGCAGCGACGCGGTGGCGGCCAACGTGGCGGCGCTGGAGCGCGGCACGCGCCCGCCCGACGAGATCATCGTGATCGACAACGCGTCGAGCGACGACACCGTGGCGCGGCTGGCGGCCGAGCATCCGCGTGTTCGGGTGATCTCCATGCAGAACGACACGCGCGGCGCCTGCGAGACCTTCAACATCGGCTTCAAGCTGGCCAGCGGTGACGCCATCGCCATCATGGATGACGACGTGGAGGCCAGCGCCGAGTGGCTGCAGCTGCTGGAGCGACGCCTGTTGAGCGAGCCCGCGAGCACCGCCATGGTCAGCAGCCGCGTGGTCGAGCCGGGCATGCCGCAGGCCTACATCGAGGCCGAGCTCGCGCGCGGTCCGTACTACGCCTCGACCTTCCGCGGCTGCGGTACCCTGGCGCGGCGCGCCGTGATCGAGCGCGCCGGCTGGTACGACGAGCGTTTCTTCATCTACGGCAACGAGCGCGATCTGTCCGCCCGCGTGCTGGGGCTGGGCTATCGCATCTTGCAGGACCCCGCTCCTGTGATTCAGCACAGCACGCCCTTCGGCATGAAGGCCGGCGCGCGCTCGCTCTACTATCACGTGCGCAACTTCTGGCTGTACGCGTTCAAGAGCTGCCGCTGGCGCGACGTGTTCGGCATGGCGCTGGGCATGGCGGGCAAGGCACGCGGCGGGAGCGGGGGCGGTTCAGCGGGAGGCGGCGCCACCGGCAGCGCGGCCGAGCGCGAGCTGGAGGCGACGGGCACCATGGGGCTGGCCGTGGCCCTGCGAGACACGCCGGGTGCCAGGCTGATCGTGCTGCGCGCCACGCTGGGCGCCCTGGCCAACCTGCCCTACTGTCTGGCGCGGCGCCGTGTGGTCACGGCGCCGGACTTCCGCCTGCCCGGGCGTTGAGGCGGTGAACGCGGCGCGCGCCACAGCGGGGCAGGCATCGGGCGAGGCTCCGGCCGCAGCCTCCGGACCGCAGGACGGCAGGCTGTCGTCCCGCACGCCGCAAGTCAGCGCGTCCGCGCCCGCCGCGCCATCGCCCCGCGCGCCGCAGGTCACCGTGGCCATCGTGATCTATGACGATGGCGACACCATCGAGCGCCTGCTCGACGCGCTGGCCGAGCTGGACGGCGCCGAGCAGCTGCTGGCCGAGGTGCTGGTGATCGACAACGACAGCGCCGACGACGGCCCGGTGCGCGCCGAGCGTCACCGCCTGGCACCGCGGGTCATCCGGCGCGGCGTGAACGACGGCCCCTGCGGCGCGCGCAACGTCGGGCTGCGCGAGGCCGCCACGCCCTGGGTGCTGGCGCTGGATGGCGACGTGGTGCCGCGCTCCGACTGCCTCACACGCCTGCTGGCCCACGCGCGCCAGCCCGGCGTGGCGGTGGTCATGCCCCGAGCCGTGCTGGCTTCGGATCCGTCGGTGGTGCACTACGACGGCGGCCGCATGCACTACGCCGGCATCATGTGTCTGCCCAACCTGCTGCAGCGCCTGCCGCCGACCGAGGATCTGGCCGCGACCGCCGCGACCGCCTCAGCCAACGCAACCGCCGCGACCGCCTCAGCCACCGAAGGCGCCGCGCACGACGTGGACGCCGTGATCTCCATGGCGCTGCTGATCGACCGCGCGGCTGCCCTCGACGCCGGCGGCTGGGACGAGCGCTTCTTCATCCTGTTCGAGGACCACGACCTGAGCTACCGGCTGCGCGTGCGCGGGCTGCGCCTGGTGTTCGACCCGGGCGCCGTGGTCGAGCACCACGCGGGCACGGCCGGCATCAGCTTCCGCCCCGGCGACACGGCCTACCCGCGCCGCCGCGCCTACCTGCACGGGCGCAACCGGCCCTACTTGGTGCTCAAGAGCTACAGCGCCTCGGCCTGGTGGCTGAGCCTGCCCGGGCGCCTGGCCTACGACCTGGCCTGGCTGGCCTTCGCCCTCAAGCGCCGCGTGGCCCTGCCGTGGCTGAGAGGGCGTCTGGCCTCCCTGGCCCTGGTGCCCGCGGCGCTCTCCTGGCGCCGCCGCCTGGCAGGGCAGCGGGTGCTGGCCGACCGCGACCTGCTGCGCTCCGAGCCCCTCAGCGTGAGCAGCGTGGCAGCACCATCTGTGTTGGAGGCTAGACTCAATCGGAACCTCGACCGGCTGCTGGCCGGATGGTGGATGCTTGCGAGGCTCCTGCTGCCCTCCTCTCCCACTCGTCGCCCCCGCGACGACTGACCGCACCCGAGCCCCACGCCGCCCATGAGCCAGGCCCCCGAACTGCCGCAAGCTGTGCCGGGGCAACCGCCGGGCGGCGCACCCGAGGGGCAGGCGTCGGGCCGTGAGGCCGGGCAGCACGCGCAGGACCAGGCGGCCGACGGCCCTCAGCGGGCGAGCGGCGAGCGGGTGGTGGCGATCGTGCTCAACTGGAACGGGGGCGATGAGACGCGTGAGGCCCTGGCCTCGCTGCGGGCCAGCGAGGGGCTGGAGCTGGTTCCGCTGCTGGCCGATAACGGCAGCCAGGACGGGGTGCTGGAGGCCGAGTTGGCCCATGACCCGGGCCTGGAGACGCTGCGCCTGGGCTCCAACCTGGGCTACGCGGGCGGTAACAACCGCGCCATGCAGCGGGCCTTCAACGAGCTGGGGGCCGACTGGGTCTGCCTGATCAACAGCGACCTGGCGCTGCCCCCTGCGACCCTGTCGCGGCTGGTGCAGGCGGCCCGGGAGTGGCAGGCGGCCGGGGATGCCCCGGTGGGGGCCGTGGGGCCCTGTCTGCTCTACAAGGACCGTCCCGACGTGGTCTGGGCCTGCGGTGGCGCCATCGGCTCGCGCCTCAACGTGACCCGCCTGCTGGGTCACGGCCGGGCCTACGTCGCGGCCCGCGGGCGCACCGAGTCGGTCGATTACGTGCCAGGGACCTGCCTGCTGGTCTCGCGCGCCGCCTGGGCCGCCACGGGCGGCATGGACGAGGCCTTCTTCTGCTATCTGGAGGACGCCGATTGGTGCCTGCGCATGCGCCAGGAGGGCTACTCCGTGCTGGCCGTGGGCACGGCGGTGGCGTTTCACGGGCTCTCCGCCAGCACCGGCGGGGGCTACAGCGCGGGCCGCAAATACATGACCGCCGTGAACTCGGTGCGCTTCCTGCGCAAGCACGGCTCGGTCTCGGGCTGGGCGGCGCTGCTTGTGTTTGATCTCATGCTCTGGCCCTTGGCGTTGCTGCGGGCGCTCTTCCTCGGGAGGGCGTCGGCCGCAGCGGCCAAGCTGCGCGGCGTCCTGGCCGGCCTCGCCGGCGCCCAGGTCGACGCGGACGTGGCCGCCCGATACGCACGGAGACGCTCTTGAAGATCCTCATGCCCGTGCACTTCTTCCTCCCCGATCACTCGGCGGGCACGGAGGTCTACACCTACAACCTGGCCCGGGCGCTCAAGGCTCGCGGCCACGAGGTGGAGGTGTTCTGCAGCGAGAAGATGCTCTCGCGCCGCAGCTACTCGCTGATGAAGCGCACGGTGGACGGGCTGACCTGCCACGTCATGGTCAACAACCTCGAGCACGAGGAGTTCAGCGAGACCTTCGCCAACCCCCGGGCAGAGGGCGCTTTTCAGCGCGTGCTCGACAGCTACAAACCCGACGTGGTGCACGTGCAGCACCTGATGCTGCTGTCGCTGGGCATCCCGCGCATCAGCCGCGCGGCGGGCGCGCGCGTGGTCATGACGCTGAACGACTTCTGGCTCTTCTGTGTGCGCTTCGGTCAGCTGCTGCTGCCCAACGGCGCGCTCTGCGGCGGGCCCAACCTGCCCGACTGCGAGACCTGCCTGCAGGACTTCAACTTCAGCCAGGGCACGCCCGAGAAGGCCGTCATCCGGCTGCTGCAGGTGACGCGTGAGCTGTCCGGTGTCGATCTCGCGCCGCTGGTGTACTGGGCCCAGGATCGCAGCAAGTGGCTGCAGAAGCGCAAGTCCAAGAACCCCGACAACGAGGCCCAGGCCGGCTCCAGCTCCGACCTCAGCGAGGAGCTGAAGCACCGCATCCGCAAGGTGAACCTGCTGATCGAGCAGGTCGATTTGTTCCTGTCGCCCTCGGCCACGGTGGCGGATCGGGTAGCGCAGTGGGGCATCCCGCGCGCCAAGCTGCGCGTCTCGCGCTACGGCATCGACACCTCGCCCTTCGAGGGCATCGAACGTCCCGAGCGCGCGGACGGCAAGGTGCACTTCGGCTACGTGGGCACGCTGGCGCCGCACAAGGGCGGGCACATCCTGATGCAGGCCATGGCCAAGCTGCCACCTCAGGCCTGTCGCCTGCACGTGTTCGGCAGTGACGCGCACTACGGCGACTACGGCCGCATGCTGCGCGAACTGTGCGAGGGCTGCGACGTGACCTTCCACGGCGCCCTGGGCCGCGACTCCATCGGCTCCGCCTTTGAGCTGATCGATTGTCTGATCATGCCCTCGCTGTGGCTGGAGAACTCGCCCGTGGTGATCCAGGAGGCCCACGCCGCGGGGGTGCCGGTGATCGCCTCGGGGCAGGGCGGCATGGCCGAGCTGGTGCAGGACGGTCGCAGTGGCCGGCTGTTCCCGGCGGGCGATGTGGCGGCGCTGACCCAGCACATGGCCGCCATCCTCACCAACCCGACCACCCTGCGCACCTGGGGCGTGGCCATGGACCCGCCACGCACCATCGAGGACGACGCCGAGGTCATGGAGGCCACCTATGAGGACCTCATGGCGTCCAGCGGCCGCAACCCCAACGGGCGGAAACCCAAGAGGTGAGCCGCCTCGGGCTGGTGGTCCACGGCCAACCGCCCGAGCTGGTGGGGGGCACCGAGGGCTTGGTGGCGCGGCTGGCGGCGGACCTGGCCGCGGCCGGGCACGAGCTCGAGATCTTCAGCGGCTCGATCGAGTGGCGGCCCCGCTTCGAGCTGCGGCGAGACGAGCGCGGAACGGTGCCGATCACGCGGGTGCACCGCAGCGACCTGTTCTTCGAGCGCTGGGACAAGCTGCACGAGCCCCACGTCGAGCGGGCCTACGGTGAGTGGCTGGACGCCTTTGAGCCCGAGCTGCTGCACGTGCACCACTGGGCGCGGCTGAGCACGAACCTGGTGGCCGTGGCGGCGCGGCGCGGCGTGCCCGCCGTGCTGAGCCTGCACGACCTGTTCGCGAGCTGCCCGCGCTACCACCGCGTGACGCCGGACGAGCGCTTCTGCAGCGAGCGCCCGTCGCCCGACGCCTGCCGCCACTGCGCGCCGCGCTGGAGCTTTCAGGGCGACGCCGAGATCGACGCCTCGTTGTCGGTGTTCGTAGCCGACCTGCGCGCCGAGGTGCAGCTCGCCGCGGCCGTGCTGGCGCCCACCGCGGGCCACGGTCGGCGCGTCATGGACTGGTTGGGGCTGCAGCGCGACGTGATCGCCCTGCCACCGGCTCGCGGCCTGCGACCCGCACCCGCCAGCCGCCCGCTGGGCAGCGACGTGGCCAGCCCGGAGCGCCCCCTGCGCGTGGGCACCTTCGGGCACCTGCATCCGCTCAAGGGCGCCCAGGTGTTGCTGCGCGCTCAGTCCCTGCTGCCCGACCCCGCGCGGGTGGAGCTGCATCTCTGGGGCCAGGCTCCCGACGACCAGAGTGAGGCGGCCCTACGCGCCGCCGCCGGTTCGCGTCGGGTCGTGCGGCACGGCGCCTACACACCCAGCGATCTGTCGGGCGCGCCGCTGGACGTGGTGGTGCTGCCCAGCCTGTGCGCCGAGAGCTACGCGTTTACGTTGGACGAGGCGGCAGCCCTGACGCTGCCCATCGTGGCCAGCGACCTGGGCGCCCACGCCGATCGCGCCACGGAGCGCGTGGCGCTGGTGCCGCGGGGCGACGCCGAGGCCCTGGCGCGGGAGCTGCTCGCGCTGGCCGACGACCCGGCCCGCCGCGCGCGCATGGCGGCGGCCGCGGCGCCCGCCAGCCTGGACGCCGCGACACACCTGGCGCGCTTGTGTCAGGTCTACCAGCAGGTGCTGGCCGGGCCGCGCCCCACGCCGCAGCCGCTCGACACGGACGCGCTGGCCCGTCGCGAACACGCCGCCATGCTGCGCGAGGCCGGCCTGGCCGAGCTGCTGCGCGGCGAGGGCTGGGAGGCCGTGGTGGCCGACCTGCAGGCGCAGTTGGCTCGGCGCCCGCCCGAGGCTCCGCGCGACCCCACTTGAGCCCCTCGATTCGGGCCGCAGGGGCACCCAGGGAGGGGCCTGGCACGGAGCCGGGTTCAGCGCCGGTGCGCCCCCGGTCGATAGGGGGGCCGTCCTCCTTCGTTGCGTGCCATGCCCATGTCGTCCAGCTCTCGCTGCCTGATCGCCGCCGTCGTCCTGGCCCTCTCGGCCTTGCTCCTCTCACACGGGGCCAGCCCGGTGGCGTTGGGAACCCACGCCGTGCCGGCGCTGATCGTGGTGCTGATCCACGCCTGGGTCATCGCGGTCGCTGAGCGAACCTGCCCGGACCGGGGCGGCAAGGACATCAAGCGCTTCCCCCTGGGTCCGCGCCTGCTGGAGGGAGGCAGCGTGCTCACGGTGCAGCTGGCCGTGCCGGTGCTGCTGCTGACCCTGGGGACCCGCAGCCTGACGGTCGGGCTGGGAGGCCTGGTGGTCATCGCCGTGTTGAGTACGGCCGCGCTGCGCAAGCTGCTGCCGTTCCTGCTGCCCATCGGCGGGGCCATCTGGGCCGTGTCGACCATGAACGAGTTCCACACCATCTCCGACCTGCTGGACTCGGCGCGCGGCGGCGTCTCGGCGCTGATGGGGCTGGTGCTGGGCACGTTCGTGCTGAGCGGCCCGCTGCTGCGCACGGACATGGCCGGCGTGCGCACACCGCGCGGCAAGCTGGTGGTGATCATGACGGGCCTGCCAGCGGTCATGGCGGGCGTGCTGATCGCCAGCCGCCCCGACCTGATCGGCGCGCCGCCGGACCTGCTGGCCCTGGCCGGCGGCATCCTGATGGGCGGGCTGCTGCAGTCGGCGCTGGCGAGCCTGCTGGCCAAGGCGGGCGACATCGAGGAGCGCGCGCCCGAACAATTCCCCTTCGTCTCGCCGCGCTCGGTGGGTCTGGCGCTGATGGTCTTCGGCCTGCCGGCCATGGCGCCCCTGGCCTTCGGCTGGTTGGGCATGCCCTCGGCCTGGGTCGCCCTGGGCAGCGCCACCGAGTGGGCCGGCCTGTCGGCTCTGCTGATGGTGATCCCGCTGGTGCCGGCCGCGGTGCTGGTGGCCGAGGCGCTCGACCGCGCCGACGGTCGCCGGGGCTTCAAGGCCCTGCGCCTGGGCTGCTGGGCCGCGCTGGGTGCCTGGTTTGTGGCCGGGCCCCTGGCCCTGGGCTGGGTGCACGGACCGGGCGGGCTGGTGGCCGGCCTGATGAGCGTCTTCCCCGGCGTGCCCGCGCCCTGGCCGTTGGTGGTGGGACACGGCGCGCGCTCGGCCTTCTCGGGCACGGCCCTGGGCGGTGACCTCATGTTCGGCAGCATGCCGGTGGCCGACCTGGCCCGCGGCATGACCTTGCTGGTGGCGGCCACGGCGGCGCTCTCGGCGCGCTCCATGCGCCACGCCAGCGAGCTGGGCAAGGGCGTGCGCTGGGGCACTCTGGTGCTGGCGGGCGCGCTGTCGCTGGGCGGCCTGCTGGCGCTGCTGCCGCGCATCGGCCCGGCCGGTGCGCCCCTGGGCGTGGCCGCCGGTTGCCTCGTCATGCTCATGCTGGATGCCTGCCGCGAGCCCACCCGGCGCGTGATCGAGGAGCCCGGACTGCCCAGCGGCGAGGGCGAGGGCGCGACCCCGGGCGAGGACCTGCTGGCCCCCACGGCCAGCGCCGAGGCCGCCGCCGAGACGATCAGCGCGGCCTGAGGCTGGCGCCGGCGCCGGCCCGGGCCAACGGCTCGCAGCTGAGGGCATTGTCCGCCGCTCGTTGCCGCGCGCCGTCGGGCAAGCTCCGTGCGTGTCGCGCGGGTCCTGCGTAGACTCGGGCAGCGCACCGGACGCGCCGCGCCTGACGACGGGCCGGGCAGGAGCGCGCTCACCGACAGGAAGGCACCCATGGACAACGCGCCCACGCCCACCGCTTCGATTCTGCGCCTGGGCGACATCGCCCCCGACTTCGAGGCCAGCACCACCCACGGCCCGCTCAGCTTCCACGAATGGAAGGGCGACAGCTGGTGCCTGCTGTTCAGCCACCCGGCGGACTTCACGCCGGTCTGCACCACGGAGTTCGTGGGCTTTGCCAGCCGCGCCGATGAGTTTGCCAAGCGCAACGTGAAGCTGATCGGTAACTCGATCGACAGCGTCTTCTCGCACATCGCCTGGATGCGCAACATCGAGCAGACCCAGGGTGTGAAGGTGGGCTTTCCCGTCATCGCCGACCTCGACCAGAAGGTGGCGCAGGCCTACGGCATGGTGCACGAGCCGGTGGCCGTCACCGCCACCGTGCGCACGGTCTTCTTCATCGACCCTGAGCATGTGCTGCGGGCCATGATCTACTACCCGCTCAGCGCGGGCCGCAACATCGACGAGATCATGCAGCTGATCGACGCCATGCAGACCAGCGACGTGCACGGCGTGGCCACGCCGGCCGGCTGGAAGCCGGGCGATGACGTGATCATTCCGCCGCCCGCCACCGCCGCGGCGGCCGACGAGCGCGTCGCGGATGAGTCGCTCAAGCTGACCGACTGGTACTTCGCCAAGAAGTCGCTCTGAGCTGACGGGGCCGCGCCCGGGTGCGGAATGGTTGCAATCGAGGGGCGCTGGTCGTCCATTGGGGAGGCGCCCTCCGGAGCTGTGCATGACCTCCGCTGATGTCGCCGCCGACGTGCCGCCCGAGCGTCCCGTCCACACCGGGGACGCTCCCGTGGACGGCTCGGCCAGCACGCCGGCAGCTGCTGGCTGCACGGAGCCCGCCGCCGAGGCGGCTCCCGCTCCCCGGTCACGCCGCAACCTGATCCTGTTGCTGGTGGTGCTGGCGTTGGTGGCGGCCGTCAAGCTGCTGCCGGTGCAGGCCTGGCTCGACGGGGCCATCGGCTGGGTGGACGGCCTGGGGGCCTGGGGGCCGCTGGCCACGGTCTTCATCTACGTGCTGGCCACGGTGCTCTTTGCTCCGGCCTCCGTGTTGACCCTGGGCGCCGGCGCCGTGTTCGGCGTGGGGCTTGGCGCGGTCACGGTCTTCGTGGGCGCCACCCTGGGTGCCTGCGCGGCCTTCCTGGTGGGGCGGCACCTGGCGCGCGACAAGGTCGCCGCGCGCATCGCGGGCAACGTCAAGTTCGCGGCCATCGACCGGGCGGTGGGGCAGCAGGGCTTCCGCATCGTGCTGCTGACGCGGCTCTCGCCGGTCTTTCCGTTCAACCTGCTGAACTACGCCTACGGCCTCACGGGCGTGTCGTTCCGAGACTACGCCCTGGCGTCGGTGGGCATGGCTCCCGGCACCATCATGTACGTGTACGCCGGGGCCGCCGCGGCCGAGGCGGCGGGGGGCGCAGGCGACGGCGTCGAGACCGGCCAGCAGGTGCTCTTCTGGGCGGGCCTGGCCTTCGCGGTGGTGGTCTGCGTGCTGGTCACGCGCATCGCCAAGCGGGCCCTGGCCGAGGCGGTGCAGCCCGATGCCGCGCAGCCGGACGCGGTGCAGCCGGAGGGCGACCGCGCGAACGCCGGTGCCTGACGTTCCTCTACTTCCGGTTGCCGACCTGAGCCGTATGCCATGACCACGTTGCCTGACGCGCCGCCGCCGCTGCTGCCCACCGACGAGCACGACCGCACCCTGGCCTCTCACGTGCATCCGGCCGACTGGGTCAACCCCACGCCGGCACAGCGCTACGACCTGGTGGTGATCGGCGCCGGCACGGCGGGCCTGGTCTCGGCCGCCGGGGCCGCGGGCCTGGGCGCCAAGGTGGCGCTGATCGAGCGGCAGCTCCTGGGCGGCGACTGCCTCAACGTGGGCTGCGTGCCCAGCAAGGGGCTCATCTCCGCCGCGCGCCGGGCCGCCGACGTGCGCGACGCCGCGGAGTTCGGCGTGCGCGTGCCGGACGGCGTGACGGTGGACTTTGCCGCCGTGATGGCGCGCATGCGCAGGCTGCGCGCCGGCATCGCGCCCAACGACAGCGCGGCGCGCATGCGCGACCTGGGCATCGATGTGTTCCTGGGTGACGCCCGCTTCAGCGGCAGCGACCGCGTGCAGGTGGGGGAGCACAGCCTGGCGTTCGTGCGCGCGGTGATCGCCACCGGCGCCCGGGCCAGCGCGCCGCCCATCCCCGGGCTCGGCACGGTGGAGCACCTCACCAACGAGACGCTCTTCTCGCTGACCGAGCTGCCGCCTCGGCTGGCGGTGCTGGGGGCCGGTCCCATCGGCTGCGAGATGGCTCAGGCCTTCGCGCGCTTCGGCAGCGAGGTGACCCTGATCGAGATGGGCGCGCGCGTGCTGCCGCGCGAGGAGGCCGACGCCGCCGCCCTGCTGCAGGACGCCCTGCGCAAGGACGGCGTGACCCTGGCGCTCAACGCGCGCACCGTGTCGGTGGAAGCCCGCGGCGACGAGAAAGTCCTGCACCTGGAGCACGAGGGCGAGAGCTCCGAGCTGCTGGCCGACGCGCTGCTGGTGGCCGTGGGCCGCGCGCCCAACGTGCAGGGCATGGGGCTCGAGGACGCGGGCGTGCGCTTCGATGCGCGCAAGGGCGTGCTGGTGGACGACCACATGCAGAGCACCAACCCCGCCGTGTTTGCCGCCGGCGACGTGGCCAGCCGCTGGCAGTTCACGCACACGGCCGACTTCGGCGCGCGGCTGGTGCTGCGCAACGCGCTCTTCCCTGGGCCGCGCGGCAAGGCCTCGGCCATGACCGTGCCCTGGTGCACCTACACCGACCCCGAGGTGGCCCACGTGGGCCTCGACGAAGCCGGCGCCAAGCAACGCGGCCTCGAGACCGAGACCTACACGCTGGAGCTTTCCGACGTCGATCGCTCCATCCTGGAGGGGCACACCGCGGGCTACGTGCGCGTGCTCGTGCCCGTGGGCAAGGACACCATCCTGGGCGCCACCATCGTGGGCCGCCACGCCGGCGAGCAGATCTCCGAGCTCTCGGTGGCCATGGCCGCCGGCATGGGCCTGGGCAAGCTGGGCGGCGTGATCCACCCCTACCCGACCGAGGCCGAGGCCATCCGCCGGGTGGGCGACCTCTACAACCGCACGCGCCCCAAACCCTGGGTCAAGACGCTGATGGGCAAATGGTTCGCGTGGCGGCGCCGCGGGGTCTAGCAGCCATCCGCCGGGAACGTCATCCGGGCCGGATGACGTTCCCCGCGGGCTGCTCGCGGCGCCGCGCTGGCCCTGTGGCATCATGACCTCCTCCTGACCTGAGGAGGGCTGCCTGATGGGAACCCGTTGCTTGCTGATCGCGCTCCTGGCCGCCGCTCTGGGCACGGGCTGCGAGTCGCAGTACCACGCGACGATCTCCAAGGACTTCACGATCCCCAAGACCGTGGCCGTGGTGGCCGTGATCGACGCCAAGAAGGCCGAGGGCTCGTTCCTGGTGCTGGGCTACTCGCAGCAGTTCAGCTTCGACGAGGACCTGCTCTCCGACAAGCTGACCCGCTACCTGGTGGGGCAGAAGCTCTACTCGGTGGTCGAGCGCGCGTCGGTCGATGACGCCATCAACGAGCTCGAGCTGTCCACCAGCGATCTGTTCGACAACCTGCAACTGCAGCAGATGCTGGGCTCGCTGGTGTCGGCGGACCACATCGTCATCGCCCGGGCCTCCATGACCGAGGGCTGGCTGGCCTTGCCGCCCGTCTGGTGGAAGTTCGTGGTGCTCGAGGCCCGCGCCATCGACGTCGAGTCCGGCCGGGTCATGTGGGCGGCCCACGCCGGCGGCTGGGATCAGTACGTGCTCTCCTCAGACCGACACATGGAGGAGGTCGTGAGCGAGCTGTTTGCCGAGCTGGGCAAGGGCCTGGACCAGGCGGCCGCGGCGGATGGCTGAGCGCGGCGGTGACGGGCGGCGGTGACGGGCGGCGGTGACGAGCGGCGGTGACGAGCGGCGGCGCGGGCGGCGGCGCGGGCGGCGGCGCGGGCGGCGGCGCGGGGTCTAGCGGCGCCAGGTCGCGCCCTGCACATCATGCGAGCGGGAGGTAGGCTCAACGAGACCCGGGCCCGCGGGCGCCTCGCGACACGCGCGAGCCGCTTCCCGTGGCCCTGACCTCCCCCGAGCTGCTCACCATGCTGCGCGCGTTGCTGTTGTCCCTGCTGGCCGTCCCGCTCTTCTCGGCGAGCCTGCAGGCCGCCCCGTTCACGACCCACTCCGACGCGCTCATCGCCGAGCTGGAGCAGCGCCGCGACAACGACTTCGGCGGCACGCTCGACAAGCTGCAGAAGAAGCAGCAGAAGGCCGTACTGGTGGCGCTGAAGACCTTCGCCAAGAACTCCAAGGGCCCCAAGTTCGACCTCAAGTTCCTGAACAAAGGCGCCAAGAAGTTGAGCAAGGCCTACGTCAGCGAGTTCGACGGAATCAGCCCCGACCAGACCCTCTCCGGCCTGGTCTTCGGCGCGGTGCTGGGCCTGCGAAACGACGCCGTGGAGCGTCAGCAGGAGCACTGGTTCGTGGTGCCCACGCTGGGGCCCGCCGGCCTGGTCAAGAAGGGCACCAAGCTCAACGCCAAGCTGTCCGACGTGCTGGGCGGCTTCCAGCCGGAGACCAGCCCCTTCGGGCGCATCAAGATCACCATCAAGGCCTACGGACTGCTCAAGAAGCTGGACAAGCTGGCGTCCAAGGACAAGGGCACGGGCGAGTACCTCGTGTTCGGGCGCAAGGGCGGGACGCCCACGGTGACCGAGGCGCCCTTCGTGGAGTGGAAGGCCGCCAACGACGAGCTGCAGCTCTTCGGCGTCTTCACCAACCCCCTCAGCGGCAGCCAGGCCACGGTGGCCGTGATCATGCAGGGCGTCACGGCCCCCGGCAGCTACGACTTCACGGGCGGCGGCTGGTCGGGCTTCTACTCGGTGGGCTCCGGCTTCAACGTCACCACCTACGAGATCGTGCCCGGCAGCGGCGCGCTGCTGATCGAGCAGCTCGACATCCCCGGCTCGGTCGTCAAGGGCAGCTTCTCCTTCGACGCCAAGAACGACGGCAACGGCGTCACGCTGGTCTTCGACGACTGCCGCTTCCGGCTCACGGACATCGTGGTGCAGTAGCGCCGGGCGGGGGGGCGCGCTGCGTGGGGCGGGGGGCGGCGTGTGGCCGGAGCACCGCGCGTGCGCTGCCTCACTCCGCGGGCCAGCGGAGCGGTAGGGATAGGGCGTCTCGGCATTCTTCTTGAATGGGGCACTTGGCCTTACGCCGAGTGTGCCTCGTCGAGTCGGCGCGTGCATGGCACGCGTGCTCCGCGACCTTTCTGAGATTGGAGATGCTGAGAGTCAGTCGCACACGTAACTCGTGCTGGACCGGCAGCTTACGTTCACGTCGCGACCTGAAGTCCACACGCAGCCAGCGCACGCCGCACGGAGATGCGGCGTCTCCGGGGACGCATAGGCGAGCGCTCCTTCGCGCCGCTGTGTGGGGTGTAGGAAAACTCCTTCCGGTTTGACGAGTCAGCTCAGCCCGCCGTCATTGCCTCCCAGCGGCCAGGAATCCTGGTCAGAAGGAGGCCATCATGGAGTCCTTTCAGCAGCGATCACGAGCCGGAGCGGTCGGGGGCGGTGAGCCCCGGAGGGGCGAGGCGCCCCCGACCGGCGTCGCACCAGCGCCCCGTCGTGTGTCGCGTCGTTACAGCGCGGGAGACAAGCTCGCCCTGATCCGCGCCTACGAGGCGTCGGACAAGGAGATGCGCATCTTCTGCGCAGGCCAGGGCCTCTCGACGGCGAGTTTGTGCAAGTGGCGCCGTCAGTACGCGGCGCACGGCGATGCGGGCCTGGCGGCTCGCAGAAATCCCCGCAACGCGCGGGGTGCCAAGGGTCGTCGCCACACGCCGGAGGAGCGCCTTGCTGCGGTGGCTGCGTTTGAGCGCTCGGGTGTGACGCAGCAGATGTTTGCCAAGCGCTGGGGTGTGAGCGTCTCGACGCTGTGCAAGTGGCGTCGTCGTCTGGCGCAGGGCGGTGGGCGTGCGCTGGTGGACGGGGCCGGGTCGGAGGGCCCCGCGGGGCCCTCTGGAGGGTCGCAGCCTGGCGAGGCTCTGGGCGGCGGCACGTCGTCGCGTCCTGCTCCCTCCGAGGCACAAGGGCTGCAGCCGCGTCGTGGTCCGGGTCGCCGCATCGCGGCGAGCACGGAGGCTGCGATCGTGGCTGCCAAGCGCGAGCAGCCTCGCGCGGGGCTGAGGCGCATCCGTGATCTGCTGCGTCGTTTCCTGGGCCTGTCGGTCTCGACGGGCGCGGTGCGTCGTGTGCTGAAGGACCACGGGCTGCACGATCCCGACCCTCCGCGGGCTCGCAAGCGTCGCCCGCTGCCGCGTCGTTTCGAGCGGGCGCGGCCGGGTCAGCTGTGGCAGAGCGACATCACGAGCTACGTGCTGGCGCGTCCGGGGCGGCGTGTGTATCTGACGCTGTTCCTGGACGATCACAGCCGCTACATCGTGGCCTGGCGTCTGCTGGCGCATCAGCGCAACGAGCTGGTGCTCGAGGCGCTGGAGGAGGGTCTGCTGCGCTACGGCAAGCCGACGGAGATCCTCACGGACCGGGGTCCTCAGTATCACAGCTGGCGCGGCAAGAGCGCTTTCCGCAAGCGCCTGGAGCACCTGGGCATCGGCCATGTGCTGGCGGCTGCGCGTCACCCGCAGACGGTGGGCAAGTGCGAGCGTTTGTGGAAGACGATCAGCGAGGAGCTGTGGGAGCGGGTGCGCCCCGACGATCTGTCGGAGGCTCAGCGGCGTCTGGGCCACTGGATCGCTCACTACAACTTCTTCCGCCCGCACCAGGGCATCGACGGGTGTGTGCCTGCGGACCGTTTCTTTGGTGCGGAGGACGCGCTGCGGGCGACGCTGTCGGGGTCGCTGAGCGACGACGAGCTGGGGCTGGCGCTGGGGGATCCATTGCGTCAGCCGGTGTACCTGTTTGGCCGCATCGGTGGGCGCAGCGTGTCGCTGCATGGGGAGGGCGGGCAGCTGGTGCTGGAGACGGATGGAGAGCCGGTGGCGCGCGTGCCGCTGGCGCAGATGGGCATGCCGTCGCCGGAGGCGTCGGCGCCCGATGATGACCCAACGGAGAGCCGTGATGAGCAAGGACAGCGAGCTGAGAGCCTCTCAGAACCCCCGTGTTTCCCAGGCCGAGACGTCGTCGCCGGCGCTGCCGGAGGAGAGCTCCCCGACCGTGATCAAGGCCCCCCGTCGGGGCCGCAAGCGGACGGTCTTTCACCGGATCCCGAAGATGCCGGTGCCGGTGCGCGCGCTGTGGGAGTCGGCCAGCGAGGAGCAGCGGACCCTGGCGCATCGGACCTGCTCTGCGCTGCTGGAGGCGTGGCTGGGCAAGTCGAGTCGGGAGGAGGTGGCGGCGCGTCTGGGGGTGAGTCGTCTGCGCCTGTGGCAGCTGTCGCAGCAGGCGACGGCGGGTATGCTGGCGGGACTGCTGAAACAGCCCAGACGGAGGCCCGGGATGGTGAAACAGAGCCTGCCGCCGGACGAGGATCCGGTGAAGCTGAAGCGTCGCATCGAGGCGCTGGAGAAGGACTTGTTGCTGGCGGACGACGTGATCAAGCTGCTGCGGGAGCTGCCGGGCAACAAGGATCGCGTGCTGCCGCGGGAGACGCGCAGAAAGCCCCCGAAGCGCAAGGCCAAGGCGGTGCCGGTGAAGCGGCGCAAGAGCGACCGTCGTCGGCCGTCCGGGGAAAAAAAGGGCTCTCCTCACGTTTTGAGGGGTGAGTCGGGGGCGCGAGATCGCCGGAGAGCCTGCCGCCTGCGGGTCTGAGCTCAGATCCGTGGGTGGACCTGGCGAGCG
>Ga0164313_10000692_pt1 | contig 28023 bp, 18 predicted proteins | sample GuaBasSedimGuay4_FD_113735 | JGI IMG/M metagenome (GOLD analysis project Ga0164313, IMG submission 113735) | Subseafloor sediment microbial communities from Guaymas Basin, Gulf of California, Mexico - Guay4, Core 4569-4, 0-3 cm | ecosystem: Environmental > Aquatic > Marine > Hydrothermal vents... | reverse complement strand
ACTGCCATCACGGTCACTGGAAAACAATATGCTTTCTCCATCTGGAGCAAGTCCCAGGAAAAGATCATTGGCAGGATGCTTTACCAGCGCTATCTCAGCACCTCCGTCCAGGGGAAGCATATAGATATCCCGCATGCTTGTATTGCTTTCTTGCTGAAGGTCGTAAATAATGGACTTACCATTTTTTGAAAAGCACACCATTCCCGACCCCGACCCCGACCCCTCTTCAAGGGTTTTTAGTACCTGCATCGATCCATCAGATACATTAATCAATCCTGCTGTCTGGATCTTATTGTCCTCATAGTCCATACATGCAAGGATTTGCTTGCCATCGGGGGACCAATCGCAGGCGGCAATATATCTTGCCTCTTCATTGGTGTAGAGCACTTTAGGCTCAGAACCATCCAGTCCGATCGTGCGTAATTCATATTCCATACCATTCCGCCAGGTATAAACAATCTGCTTTCCATCGGGCGACCATCTTGAGTATTCCGCATATACCTGGCTTCTATTCGAGCTGTCATTATTGGTCAGACGCCGGGTCTTTCCGTTAGCCAGCTCATAAATTGCCAAATCACCAGTACTCCAGGTCCCATATGAAATGTATTTCCCATCAGGTGAAACTTCCCCAAACAGATAATCCGGGACTTCCCAGACTTTTCGGATACTTAATTCTCCTGACTTTTCAGTCTCATTGATTTCAGTTTGTGACAGCAGAGCTAGCTTTTCCCTGGCCACTTTTACGGTTTCTGGCTGATCAGGGTAATTATTGACAATGTATCTGTAGGTTTTTTGGGCCTCGGCCCTTCCCAGCTTCTCATAGCAGAGCCCCATGTGAAGCAGGGCATTTGCCTGCAGAGGTCGTTCAACAGACTCATCAGAAGCAACTTTGATGTAAATATCAATGGCTTCCTGAAGGGATCCCTCGCCCTCCTCTTTGATTAAACCCTGTTGAAATAGTGCTTCAGGATTCTGGGCCTGCAGGGGCGATAGAGTTCCTATTGTCAGGATTACCAGCAATGCACTCAGCTTACATACAGTTGAAGTTTTCATGGTCGTGTACCTCCAGATTTTAGTTTGATTATACTTCAATCAAAATTAAAGTGTAATCAGAGGTCCATTGTCACAGTAATGTTCAAGTTATGTAAAAAAGAGACCCGGTCCGGAAGTAGCAGGGGGAAATCTGATCATTTTGGTCTGAAAGTCAGGAAAAGAAAAAGGGCACCGTTTCCGGCGCCCTTTCGTATATACTCTTATCTTGTTAGGCTTGCTTAAGCGAGCAATTGTTAGGCGAAGCAGCCTGGCATTTTTTTGCGAAGCAAAATAAGCACGCTGTGAGCTAACAAATGCGAGCGCTAGTTGTAGAAGATCTCGAGACGGTTATCCTCTACCTTGGCAGCATCTACCAGGGCGTTGTAAGCTTCGAAATTACTTCTCGATTCCAGTGTGTACTTCAACCTCGATTTGGCGGCATCAGCGTCTCCTGCAGTGGTGGGATCCTCTGTCCGGTTTGTCACAGCAATAACAAATACACCGCTTTCACCCACCAGGGGAGCAGAGATCTGGTCCAGCGGCAGGTACATGGAAGCTCCAACCACATAGGGCTCAAGCCCAACACCTGCTACATAGGTATTGGCGAACTTGATCTGGGTGGCTTCACCAACATTCTCACTGTTTTCAATTCCGAATTGAGAGAGGTCGGTGACACCGGCAAGCTGCTCATTAAGCATCTCAATCAGTTTTTCAGCCTTCTTCTCTTTCTTCACGGCAAGGGTCAGTTCAGCGCGTACACTTTCCAGACTGGCATATCCTTCTTCTCGGGCTTCAGTCAGTACAGCGATTATGTATTTATCGTCGCTCTCACTAAAAATATTACTGACACTATTTACCTCAGAGGTATAGGCCCATTTGGTAATTCTTTTGGGATCATCAATGCCTGGAATGGTCGATTGGTCCTTAGCAATGTTGGGAGCAAATCTGGGGTCAAGACCAAATTCCCTGGCTTGTTCTGTAAATTTCTCCAGATCGGTGGCTTTCCCTCTGAATTTCACTGCCCGGTTATAATAGTCCTGGTTGGTTTCATCGCTGGCAAAAATATGTCTAACTACTGTTGCGATCTGAACTTTTTTAACGGGTCTGCTTTGCTCTTCAATAAGGATGATATGGGTACCAAACTGTGTTTCGGCGCTAACCAGGTCTCCTTTGCTGTTCTCAAAACAGGCATCATTGAAATCTGTAACCATCATGCCTTCTTTGAACCAGCCAAGGTCGCCTCCGATAGCTCGGTTGCTCTCATCGGCCGAATATTGCAGAGCAATCTGGTTAAAATTGCCTCCGTTCTCAATAACTCCTTTAAGACTGTCGGCCAGCTCAACGATCATTTGCCTGTTGCCACCATAGGCCTGGAGGGAGAGGAGGATATGACGTACCCTTACAGAGTCAGCCCTCATTTGGGAGTCGTAAGTACGGGCCAGTTTAAAAGACTCCTGATCGCGGTATGGACCAACAATGGTCTCTTCACCTGCGTTAAAAACAGAATCCCTGATGAGTTCGGGTAATTCTTCATAGGCATAGAACCTGTTGTCGAAAGGCTCATCTGATGTTCCATTCACATAACGAGGAATCTCTTCACCAGTTATTCTGGCATACTCAACCAGAGTTTGGGAAGACCAGTACTCAGCACTTTCCACATCTTTTTCACTGGGCTCCACTTCGAATACCACATACTGGAAGGTACGGGAGGCATCCTGCTTATAGGTCTCCTGGTGTTCTTTGAGGAAGGCTTTCAAATCTGCATCGCTTATGCTAATATCTTCATCTGCAATCTCAGTAAACGGCCTGGAGATAAAAGCAAAATCTGTGCTCTTTCTTGTTTCGGTCATGTAATCTTTCAGATCAAGAGAGGAGGGCTGAAATCCTTTTCTAACCAGGTTGAAATACTTCTGATTCATCTTCTCCTCAACGATCTCATTTTCGATAAATAACCAGCGTACTTTCTCTTGTGCAAACTGAGGATTGTCCAGACTATTGAAATAGTTGGTCATCACGGGGCGATTCAGTTGGCCTGTTTCGGGATTTGAAAACATCTGACGAATAATGGGGTGTGGCTCGCTTAAGGAAGGATTTCCATTTAATCCCATGGTCTGGTCGCCTGTAATCATGGTTTTCAGTTCATCGGCACTAACGTAAATCCCAAGCTTTTCGTAGGAGCGCTCCATGATGGTTTCTCTCACAAGCCTTCTCCAGGTCTCTTGCTGAATCTGCCTATCAAGCTCTGCATCCAGTGACTGTCCGCCTGCATTAAGTTCGTAAAACTCCCTCAGGGCCTTTTCCCGATTCATGTAGTCGTTTACACCGATCCCTTTTCCATTGATCTCTGCAACGGATCTTTTTCCCATAGAGCTGGATCCTGAGCCCAACAAGTCGCCAAGGATAAATGCAAAAAGTGCAAGTGCGATAACGACGGCTACAAGTAGTCCTGCTTTGTTCCTGATATTCTGTAATGTTGCCATTTATAAATAACTGTTTAACTGATTCTAATCCTTATTTTTTGAGCGTACGAATATAGTAATAATTAGAGGTTTAATACAAAAAGAATGGATGAAAATTGTGTAATCAGGAGCGGATCACCTTCAGCTCTGCCTCTTCGATGCGGTTTGAACTGACATCTGTTATGGTTATCAGGAAGTTATCAAGCTCCACAGAGGTATTTTTTTCGGGGATACTTTCGTAGTGATAAATAATATATCCGGCCAGGGTGTCGTACTCTTCTGATACGGGGATGTCCAGGAAATACTTTTCGTTGAGATAATCAATTTCATGTCGCCCTGAAAGCAGGAAATGGTTTTTCTCCAGGATTCTCTCCACCAGGTCACTGGTATCATGTTCGTCCTCTATCTCGCCAAAGATCTCTTCAATGATATCTTCGGTGGTAATTAAACCCGAGGTCCCTCCAAACTCATCCACCACCAGGGCAATGCTCTTTCCCTCTTTAATAAAGCCAGTAAGCAGTTTATTTACCGGGAGAGTTTCAGGGACGATCTGTATCGGTATAAGGTGGGATTTGATCTTTTCCGGCTTTTTGAACAAACCTTTGGAATTAACATAGCCTATCACATTGTCGATGGTATCGCTGTAGATCAGTATCCTGCTCAATCCGGTTTCAATAAAACGTTCGGCCAGGTCGTCCAGCGGGGAGTCAAGCTCAAGGGCGATGACTTCGGTTCGGGGAATCATGCACTCCCGGACTTTCAGTCCGGAGAATTCCAGGGCATTTCTGAATATCTTCAAATCTTCTGTCTCTTCTCCATTGGTAGTCTGTTCCGGCTTTATGTCGGTAAGAAAATGATCCAGATCTACCTTCCCAAATACGGGTTCAGCCGCTACGGTATCTGGTTTGACTCGTAGCAGGTATTTCATGGTGAAGTTGGAGATGCCAATGGTGAGAAGGGTAATGGGGTATAAGATCGCATAAAAAAGTGCAATAGGCAGACTCATCAGGCGGAGCGAGTTGTTGGGATTGATCCGGAAGAGAGTCTTTGGAAGGAATTCGGCTGTAAGCAGGATAAGCAGGGTAGAGATCAGGGTTTGAACGAGCAGGAGAGCGGCTTCGGCATTATTACCCAGAATATTTCTGAGGGGTTTTTCCAGCAGCATGGCAAAAGTGATCCCGTAGATGACAAGTGCTATATTATTGCCCACCAGCATGGTGGCTATGAACCTGGAAGGATGTTTGGTAAAGAAGCTGACTATGCCTGCAAAGGTTTTCTTTTGCTTCCTGTCGATCTCAATTCTTAACTTGTTGGAGGAGACAAATGCAATTTCCATACCTGAAAAAAAGGCTGAAAAAAGAATGGATACCAGTATGAAGATGATCAGGTTCAGATAACTCATGGTTTACCGGTGTGTGATTCTCGAACGTCTCCGTAAGAAGTACATGGCAAATGCAAGGAATGAGAAAAGAAAGTAGTACCAGCTGTCACCCAGACCCGACTCCAGGAGCAGGTCTATGGCCATAAAGAGCATCAGGCCTCCTAGAACAAACCAGACTATTTCAAAAAAACCGGATATACTATTCCTCATCCTGAACGTTTATGGTTCCGCTGGAACCTATTAGCTGCCAGTTGGATAGATTCTGATGGGATCTGAATCCCTTTTTCCCATAAAGGGTATTCTCTTCACTAATCACCCTGGTATAGGAGTCTGAGTAGATCAGTTCTTCTTTCTCATCCCAGAATAACTCTTCGGTATGGAGTGCATCTCCGTTTTCGAAGTTCTGAGCCACCACATTACCCGTAGCATGCCATAGCTGTTCTTCTATATAATAGATGGTATAGTCGGCTTTGATCTCCGATTCAATCTTTGCAGAATCATCGTAAAAAAAGACTTCCAGTCCTTCCTCGAACTCCATATAGGGCCTTTCGGCGGTGGGATACTGTTTATAAACCGGTGCCAGGACCTGGATCTTGACTTTAGCCGAATCGCTGTAGATCACCTTTATGTTTGTACCCTGGATGGTCGCAGACTCGCTTTCATCGGTTAGCATGTTAATCCGCTCAATATCATTCTCACATCCTCCCAGCAATACTACCAGGAACAGCAGGAAGCCCACACGACTATTCAGGACAGTTTGCATAGCTGCAAAGATAGGGATTCTCCCGGAGCACAGGAGGGAAAATAAAGTCTTTTATAAAAGAAAAAGGCCATCCATATGGACAGCCTTTCAATATGAGGGCTCCAGGTGCTATTTCCTTGATCTAACCGTGGTGTATTCATTAATACATCCTTTCACCTGGTAAGAGTCACCATCTTTGAGATCTCTGAAGAATACTTCCTCGTGATTGGGATACTGGGCTTTATAATCGTTCAGTTTCTTGTTGGCATTGGAAGCCACACTTGGATCAACCGATTTGGCTTTGGCATATTTATCAGCCGCTACCCAGAATGCCGTACGCTTCTCAAAATCGTCGCCCAGGTTGTCCCTTGAGGCGATCATGGCATCTCCAAGTGCAATATATGCTTTCCCGTAATTGGGTTTTCGTATAATCGCCTCCCGGGCCCATGTTATGGCACCGCAATAGTCTTTGTTGGCAAGGGTAACAACGGTCAGCTCATAGTACCATTCGGCCCTGGTTTCATCATCAATGCCCTCTCCTGCCACTGCCATCTGCAGGTAGGTGGCTGCTTTATTGAAGTCACTCTTGGCAATAAACAAGATGCCTAGTTGGTGTGCAGATTCCGGACCCGGATCAATCCTGTACATCTGTTCCGATGCAGACACATAGAGGTCGGCTCGGTCACAACCTGAAGCATCATAGAATTTGATTACTTTTTGAAGGAACTCCGTATCTGTTTTATTTGCTTCAAACTGGGGTTCATAGTAGCCATTTAGTGCATCACAGGTAAGGATGCCGCTCTTGAGCATATTATCGTCAATGGAGGCTTTGGCACGTTTCCAGCGGGAACTTTTATCAAAGAGTTTATCGATAATCTCGGTGGCCATAAAGTAATCTTCAATAACCTGTCCGTCATCAATTTTACCTTTTTGGTTCAGGGTAATACTGGCTGATATAAATGTTATCATTACTGCATCCCTGCTCTTATTCTTCTCCATCTCGATGCTGCTCTTCAGGTAGCCATATGCTTCATTGACAGCTTCAATATCGCTCCTGCGATATCGCAAGAGGTCGATTCCCTTTCGTCCAAGGATATTTCCTTTTTTTCCGCCTCCGCCGAAATATTCAATTCGCCTGTCGTAGATCAGGAGCATGGTGTCGATCAGTTGTTCTTTGCGTTCCTGTGATGATGAGGATTCGATAGATTTGCGATACATGGTGATGCCCGAGACATACATCCTTTCACTGGCTGCAGGACATTCTCCAAATACTTGCCTCCAGGGTTGGATGGCATCTTTGTAGTTGTTGTGTTTGAAAAACTCCCTGTAAAGTGAGAGGTTTTTTATGCAATTGATGCTATCCTGACCTTTGCCATATTTTGATCCGTCCTCGATTCCCTTCTGTGAAATAGCAGGTAGCACAAACAAAAGAGACATTGCTGTAAACAGGATGGTTTTGAGAGCTAAGGTTTTCATACCGTTCATTATAGTGCTTGTTTAATCAAATCTTCTTTTTCGGAACCACAAGTCATGTAAAGTTACATTAAATGTGAGAATTCCATAATTTTCTTTCACTAAATTGTACTCAGTGGTACCCCTTGTACCAAGAGTAAATGCCACATTGATACTCGTTTTTAGTGTTTTTACCGGTAGACCTACCCCAAAAGTTATGCCATAGTCCTTCAACTGGTAATCATTTACCATCAGGTAGGAATTGGAGTAATATCCACCCACACGATAGCTGATTAGCTTATGATAACCTCTGATTGCTTCTACATCGGGTATATATTCCGTTCCAAAGTGCATGGATGAGGAAGAGGTGGTAGAGAAATTTTGGCCCGATTGCGTGCCGGTCCAGTCCTGTATATAGTAGTCGCCAGTGATAGTCAGCTTATTAGGGATTCCGAATGCAACTCCAACTCCTATTTTCTGTGGGATATTCAAGGTGGTTAATGCGGTATCCTCGCCCAGGATATACTGCGGATTGATCTGAACAGAATCATTGAGCCATACGGGATCATCCGGGTAGAACGTATTGTGGACGGTGTATTCATTTGAAAGCTCCGTGCTGGCTTTAAAATCATAGGTTCCACCAACTGTAAAGAAGAATTTGTCCCCATATACCTCTTTATACTGCATTCCCATTGTGAAGACCGGTGTTCTCAGATTCACTTCCTCAGAAGAGTTAACATCCGAATACCCTGAATTCATAGGGAAATCGATTGTTCTTGTTCTCGTAAGTTTTCCCATCAGGTAATTCATGGTTAAGCCCACTGAGAGACGTTCCCACAGTTTAATTGAAGTTCCAACATAAAAATCCAGGGTCCCACCCTCTCCTTTGTAATAGGTATCCATGGCCATTCCATGTGTGTAATCGTCATACTCCTGCTTGATATTGTAGCCAATACTGCTGTAAGGAATTATTCCGGCTGAAAAACCCATGTATTTACCCATGGAGGAACCAAAGGCCACATGGTGCAGATTCATGTTCCACCAGGTATTGGAGTAGTCTGCGGTCTCGTAGCGATTGCTATATGTGTTGCCTCCGAAATCAAAATAGACGGAAGTGCTGTCCAGGGCCGAAAAAGCTGCAGGATTCACATAATTGATCCTGTTGCTCTCATGGATAGCCAGCCCGGTGCCCCCCATGGCCATGTTCTGAGCAATACCCGGTTTGGTGAGATCGCCCAGTGCAAATCGTGTATAGGGAGAATAAGTATTAAACTGACCCTTAAGTGGTGTGGAAATGATAAAAACGACTACTAAACCGACTAAAAATGAACTATATCTCTCTTTGTGCATTGTGTTCCAATATTCTGTTAAGTCCGATCAGGTTCAGATTAGGGTCCACAAAGATGCTATTTTTTAGCTTTCCGACAAAGTATTTTGCATCACCACCGGTTAAAACTACCTGTAATTTAGGGTAAAGCTTACTGAGCGCTCCAATAAATCCATCCATTTCAAACAGCAAACCATTTACGATGCCCGACTGAATAGCCTCCCGGGTTGTACTCCCCACCAGTGGTGGCAGCTCTTCGGGACGTTCCAGGTGTGGCAGACGGTTGGTATATTTATTGAGAGATTTGAATCGTATATCCACACCCTGGGAGATGTTTCCCCCCAGAAACTCTCCCCTGGAGGTCACAATATCATAGGTAATGGCCGTGCCGGCATCTATGACCAGAACATTCTTTCCAGGACAAATTGTGTAAGCCCCCACTGCAGCAGCAATACGGTCATAGCCAAGGGTATCGGGTGTGTTGTACTTATTTTCAAGTGGAATGGGGGTACTGTGGTTCAGTTCGATGCAGGTTTCATAGAGCATATTCAGGTAGTCGATGATCTCCCTGGAGTAATTTACCACAGATGAGATAATGGCACCCTTTAATCCACTGTAGCGAATATGAAAATAGGAGATCTCCCTGCTGGTGATTTTTTCATAGGTAGCAGCTTCAACCACTTTCTTGTGGTCGCATACAGCAATCTTTCCATAGGTGTTTCCCAGGTCGAGAACCAGGTTCATATTATTTATCCCTTATTCAGTCTCAGCACAATTTGATACGCCTCTTCCACGCTGTTTACTTGATCGCTTCTCAGGCTCAGTTTTTCCTGGTCTTCACGCATCCTGAAGATACCCGGATTGGCCTGAATATTCCCTATAACCTCTTTAAACTTCTGTGATCTATAGAAGGGTGATTCGGGATTGCTTACAAAATACGTGATCTGAATGCTCTTTTTCAATACTATTTTTTCAACACCCGTGCGTTGTGCGAGCCAGCGGAGCTCTACTACCTTCAATAATTCTTCTGATGGAGCAGGTAGCACACCGAAGCGGTCAAGTAGCATCTCCCGGTACTCCTCCAGTCCCTTTTCATCTTTGATGGCATCCAGTTTTCTGTAGAGTTCTACTCGTTCAGCGATGTTTGAAACATAATGGTCCGGGAAAAGCAGTTCCAGATCCGTATCAATATGGCAATCAGTAAGGAACAGAGTGTTCACCTCTTCCTTGTCAGCTGGTTTATCGTAAAGTTCACTAAATTCAGTTTCCTTCAGTTCGGCAATGGCTTCATTCAGAATCCTGTTGTAGGTGTCAAATCCTATATCTGCAATAAAACCGCTCTGTTCAGCACCAAGTAGGTTGCCTGCACCCCGGATGTCAAGGTCCTGCAAAGCAATATTGAATCCACTCCCAAGGGTGGAGAACTCCTCCACGGCTTTCAGCCTCCTTCTGGCCTCTTGTGAGAGCAGTGTTACAGGTGGGGCAAAAATATAGCAAAAGGCCTTCTTATTTGATCGTCCCACTCGGCCTCTGAGCTGGTGGAGATCACTCAATCCGAAGTTCTGTCCGTTGTTGATAATTATTGTATTGGCATTGGGAATGTCCAGTCCCGATTCCACAATGGTGGTAGCGATAAGCACATCGTAATCTCCTTGCATAAAATCAAGCATAACAGATTCCAGCTTTCTCCCTTCCATCTGACCATGGACCACCACCGATCTGACTTCGGGGGCCACCCTGTCTATGATCTCCTTGATCTCCAGGATGTTCTGCACTCTGTTATGAATAAAGAATACCTGTCCGCCCCGGCTCACCTCATATTCAATGGCCTCCTTAATAATCTCTTCGTTAAAAGAGTGCAACTCGGTGATAATGGGATGGCGGTTGGGTGGAGGTGTATTGATGATGGAGAGGTCTCGCGATCCCATCAGCGAGAACTGCAGGGTCCTTGGGATGGGTGTGGCTGTCAGGGTAAGGGTATCCACATTCAGTTTCAATTGCTTCAGTTTCTCCTTGACGCTCACTCCGAATTTCTGCTCCTCATCGATAATCAACAGCCCCAGGTCCTTGAATTCGATCTCCTTTCCCACCAGTTTATGGGTGCCGATCAGGATATCAATTTTCCCCTCTTTCAGCTTTGTCAGGATCTTTCGCTGGTCGGCCGGGCTACGGAACCTGCTCAGGTAGTCCACGGTGCAGGGAAATCCCTTGAGTCGTTCTCTGAAAGTGTTGTTATGCTGGAAGGCAAGGACGGTGGTGGGGACAAGCACTGCCACCTGCTTGCTGTCAGTCACAGCCTTAAATGCTGCCCGGATGGCCACTTCTGTCTTCCCGAATCCCACATCGCCACACACCAGCCGGTCCATGGGGAATATAGCCTCCATCCCAGCTTTAACATCTTCGGTAGCCTTGAGCTGGTCAGGTGTATCCTCATAGATAAAGGAGGATTCCAGCTCCTGCTGCAGGTAGGTATCGATCGAAAAGGCAAATCCCTCCTGGTCCTTTCTTCGGGCATAGAGCAGGATCAACTCCCGGGCAATATCCTGAACCTTCTTCTTTGTATTGCTTTTCAGCTTCTGCCAGGCACCGGTACCCAGCTTGTAAATTTTTGGGGGACCTGTATCCTTTCCTTTGTACTTGGTGATGCGGTGCAGGGAGTGAATATTCACATAGAGCACATCCTGGTCTTTGTATACCAGCTTGATGGCCTCCTGGATTTTCCCGTTTACATCGATCTTTTCCAGTCCCCCGAATATCCCGATCCCGTGGTCCACATGCACCACATAGTCGCCCGGATTAAGGCCTATAAGCTCTTTAACCGAAACGGACTCTTTCTTGCTAAAGCGATCGTGGAATCTGAATTTATGGTAGCGCTCAAAGATCTGATGGTCGGTATAAAAGGACAGTTTCAGGTCATGGTCCGTATACCCTTCATGGATGGTTTCCGATACAGTATGATACTGCAGTTCCGGATCAATTTCATCAAAGATGGCTCGCAAGCGTTCCAGCTGTTTCTCGTTGTCGGAGAGAACATGCATGCTGTATCCTTCTTCCGAATGTTCCTTCAGGTGAGTGGTAAGTAACTCAAAGTTCTTATGAAAGGCTGGCTGGGGGGAGGTCGAGAAATGCCAGGTAAGCAGTGCTTTTTCCCTGTTTGCAATTCCGAAGATAAGCTGGGGGAAGAGGTCCATCTGGGACCGGATCTCGTTGCCACTTCTTAAGAAAAGTGTTTTATCAATCTTATGCTCCGATTCCGATTCCAGCTCGGTCCGACTGTAAAGTGTTTCAATATGCTCGGTCACCAGGTCTGGATTATCCAGCCAGAGGGTGGTTCCCTGGGGGATATACTCCAGGAAGGAGATCCGTTTTTTACCCATCTCAGTCTCCCACTGGATATTGGGAATGATATTCACCTTTTTTACCGTCTCCAGGGATCGCTGGGTATCGGTGTCGAAAATCCGGATGGAGTCCACCTCGTCGTCAAAGAAATCGATGCGGCAGGGGTGACTGGAAGCATAGGAAAAAACATCTGTAATTCCTCCACGGATAGCGTATTGTCCGGGTTCATACACAAAATCGACCAGTTGAAAATCATAGGTTTGCAGTACCTCCTCCAGGAAGGCCATATCGATTTTCTCCCCCTGCTTGATCTCCAGAGTGGACTCCCCCAATTGCTTTCGGGTCACCACCGACTCAACCAGTGCTTCGGCATAACTTATGATGAAGCTGGCTACCCTCCGTTCTGAGAGCCGGCGGAGGGTCTGCGTCCGAGTAATGATATTGGCCTCGTCGGTTTGCTGGTACTGAACCGAACGCTTGTAGGAGGAGGGAAAAAAAAGGGTCCGGTCGGGCGAGCCGTCCAGTGTCACCAGGTCGGTATAAAAGTATGCGGCCTCCTCTTTATCTTGAAATACAATAAGATGAGCTCCTTTCACTTCGCTGAGGCAGGCATGTATCAGGGCCGAACGGGAAGAGCCTGACAAGCCATCCAGGTACTGCACTTTTTGATCACCTGCTTCCAGAGAAGCAGTGAGTGCCGGAAAATGGGGATGAGATGGATATGGATTCTTCATGTGCTGCTGGTGGCGCAAACTTAGCAAAGAGTATTGATTTCTCAACGAGAAACCCTGCCCGATGCATCACCACCCATCAGTTTCTCCACCTCAGCCACGCTAACGCGGTTATAATCTCCATAGATGGTATGCTTAAGGCAGGAAGCTGCTACAGCAAAATTGAGGGCCGACTGCATATCCTTCTTGTAGGTGAGCAATCCGTAAATCAATCCACCCATAAAGGAATCACCTCCGCCCACACGATCTACGATATGTGTGATATCGTAGTCAGGTGCTTTATATAGTTTGTCGCCATCGTAGAGCACCCCCGACCAGGTGTTGTGGTTGGCGCTGATGGATCCCCGAAGGGTGGTGATTACCTTCTTGCACCGTGGAAACTGTTCCATGATCTTTTGTGAAACTGACAGATAGGCTTCTGCATCCACTTGGCCTTTGGTCACATCCACACCATCGGGGTGAATGTCCAGTGCCATGGCTGCATCTTCTTCGTTTCCCAGGACAACATCGCACCCGGCAACAAGTCCAGGTATAATCTCCCTGGCGGTCTTTCCATAGTTCCAGAGATTCTTACGGTAGTTCAGGTCTGTGGATACAATGATTCCTTTCCTGTTGGCAGCCTCAATGGCCTCCTGGCAGACTGCTGCCGCAGAGTCGGAAACAGCCGGGGTAATACCTGTCCAGTGAAACCAGCCGGCGCTGTCAAACACCCTGTCCCAGTCAATCATCCCGGGACTTAGCTCCGAGAGAGCCGAATGTAAGCGGTCATAAATGACCTTGCTGGCCCGGCTTACTGCACCGGCCTCGAGGAAGTAGATACCCATACGTTTACCTCCACGAAGGATTTGACTGGTATCCACTCCCAGGCCCTTCAACTCTCTGATGCAAGAATCGGCAATATCATTCTCAGGAAGACGACTCACAAAGCTAACGGGGATTCCATAGTTGGCCAGGGAAACAGCCACATTGGCCTCGCCGCCGCCAAAAGTGGAACTAAGGGTGTCGCACTGATCAAAACGTAAATTTCCCGGTGTGGCCAGGCGTAACATCACCTCGCCGAAAGTTACAACGCTGTTTTTCTCCATGCTTAAAATTAGTCATTATTCTGAAAATAGGATACAGCATCTCCACTAAGAAAGTCCTCTCTGACCGGACTAAACACATCAATCAGAACTCCCTCCTCCATGCAGATGACCCCATGGAGAATATTGGGCGGAACGTAGATGCCATCACCATAGCTAATGACCTGCTTCTCATCACCAATGGTAAATTCAAATTTTCCTTTGGCACAGTAGGTGGTCTGGGTATGTATATGTTGGTGAAGCGCACCCACAGCGCCTGGCTCGAACCGGACCTTCACCATCATCATCTGCTTGTCCCAGCCCAGAATTTTTCTGGAGACACCTCCGCCGAGGTCAGTCCACGAAATTTTCTTTGCAAAGCAAAAGTGTTCACTTGTCTTATTCATGGCAATTTATTATTTGTTTGTATTCTCAGATCATTCCCTGTCCAACGGTATAGACAAGGATCAGTCCGATGATTCCCACAATGCCACCCACAATGGCCATGGGCAGAAGGTTCCGCCGGATCAGCAAGCCTTCCACTCCCACCAGTCCCACCGTGGCACATGCGGCGATCACATTGTGTACACATATCATATTGCCCATGGCGCCTCCGATGTTCTGCAGACTCACCAGCAGGATGGTTGACATCCCCTGCTGTTCGGCAATGGAGAACTGGAACAGGGAGAAGAGCATATTGGAGACTGTATTGGATCCTGCCATAAAGGAGCCCAGGGCCCCGATAAAGGCATCAATTGCCGGCCAGCTTCCCTGGAAAATCCCAGACATGGCTGTGGCCATAGCGATGGGCATACCCATGATCTCTCCCGGATTGTTCCCCGACTGCATCATGATCCGTACCATGGGTACGGCGAAGATCAGGGCGATCATCGGGTTCTTGATTCGTTTCAGGGCTTCCGACCAGGCGGCCCCCACATCCTTTCTTTTCATTCTGAACATGGGAATGCAGAGTAGAGAGACCAGGATAAAGGGGATGATGCCGGGATTGTAGAGCGGGTCGATGGTGCCGCTTACTGTGGTGCCAAAAAGACCACTATAGGGAATATCGGCCGACTTAACCCATTCATAGATGGGGAGAGTGCGGACCCGTGTCAGGACCAGCAGCAGACCGATCAGTACATAGGGAATCCATGCTTTCAGAATGGAACTTTTGGCAGCACCGGGTTTCTCCATGCTAATGGTGCCCATCCAGTTCTTTTCCCACTTTGACCGCTCCGGGAAGTCCCAGGTGGTTTTGGGCACCAAAAAACCTGCGCGGGTGGCCGGAATCAGGATGGCCAGTCCCAGCAGTCCGCCCACCAGGCTGGGGAATTCGGGTCCCAGCAGCAGGGCCACGGCCACATAGGGTCCCACAAAACAGAATCCTGCAAAGAGTGCATAGGGCCAGATGGCCAGTCCCGCTTTGATACTGCGCTTCTCCCCAAAGAACCGGGTCATCATGACCACCATGATAAGGGGCAGCAGCAGTCCGGGCAGGGCATGCTGCAGGGCGGTCCACACCCCGATCTGGTGCATGTATTCGGCATATGTGAGACCCGATTGGGCGATGTACTCCTGTACGGTCGGGATGTCCAGGGAGGGTTGGATCCCTAATAGGGTGGGGGTTCCCACCGATCCAAAGGATACCGGGGTCACATTGGCAATGAGAGCCACCATCACAGCAGCCAGTGCGGGAAATCCAAGGGAGAGCAGCAGGGGAGCGGCCAGGGCTGCCGGGGTACCAAATCCTGCCGAACCTTCGATAAATCCGCCAAAGAGCCAGGCAATGATAATGGCCTGCACCCGCTTGTCTGCCGAAATATTGGTAAATCCACGATTTATTGCCTCGATGGCACCGCTTTCGCGCATGGTAAACAATAGCAAGAGGGCACCAAATACAATAAAGAGGATCTTGAAGGCAATGACCACTCCGTTGACCGTTGAGGCCAGGATCCAGTTACCGGGAGTTCTCCATATAAACAGGGCCAGAGCCAGGGTAAGTATAAAAGCCAGGGGCATCGCTTTGGTGGCAGGCCAGCGGAATCCTACCATTAAGATGAAAATAGCAACTATGGGCAGGGCGGCCAGCAGGGCCAGGATTCCGACAGACATGAGGCAAAGTTTTGTTAGAGGGATCAAAATATCCAAAAAATTCCAATATTTTTATGCTAAGATGAATATTCTGATTGCACCTGATTCTTTTAAGGATTGTCTGAGCGCCGTGGAGGTGGCTGCAGCCCTTGCCAGGGGGATCAAAAAAATTATCCCCGATGCTTCTTTCATGCTGGTTCCCATGGCCGATGGAGGGGAGGGTACTGTGGAGTCGGTCATAGATGTTACCCGTGGCAAACGCATTGAATTACAGGTGAAGGATTCCTTGATGCGGGATGTCCCTTCTTTCTATGGGATTACCGGCGATGGAGAGACAGCTGTGATCGAGATGGCTGCTGCTTCCGGAATCGAACTATTAAATAGTGATGAGAGGGATCCCTGGATCACCTCCACCTATGGTACCGGACAATTGATCAGGGATGCGCTGGATTGTGGGGTTAAGAAGATCATGTTGGGGATAGGAGGAAGTGCAACCAACGATTGTGGTGCTGGAATGGCTGAAGCACTGGGTGTGACTTTCAGTGGAAAGTTCGGATCCATGTCGGTCCAGGGGGGAGGTGCATTGGGTGAAGTAGAAGGAATCCATATGGAAGCACTTGATCCACGTCTGGTAGATACGGAGATCGTTGTGGCCTGTGATGTAAGCAATCCATTGACCGGTCCCCAGGGAGCATCCGCTGTCTATGGCCCGCAAAAAGGGGCTGACACGGAGATGGTAGAGAAACTGGATCGAAACCTGACTCACTTTGCGAAGCTGATACGGAATCAGCTGGGAAAAGAGGTAAACATGGTGGCGGGAGCCGGAGCAGCTGGTGGACTGGGAGCAGGATTGATGGCTTTCCTGGATGCCAGCCTGGTCAAAGGATTTGATTTGGTTGCCGATGTTGTGGGACTTGAAGAAAAAATCAGGGGAGCCGACCTGGTGATAACCGGTGAGGGAAAGATGGATAAGCAGACACGCTTTGGCAAAACTCCCTTTGGAGTAGCACAGATGGCCAGGAAAAAGGGCTTACCTGTGATCGGGGTGGCTGGAACGCTGGACGAAGATGCCAGTGTGTTGTACGAACTTGGTTTCGACCTGCTGATGCCCATCCAGGAAAAGCCTGGCGACCTGGAATTTTCGCTGAGAAACGCAGAACAGCTCCTGGAGCGAACAGGGGAACGGATTGCCCGGTTGCTTAAGATGGAGATTTAGTTAATTTTGCCAATTATTCGGGGTTTAATCATAACAATATGCTTGTATTCAAATTTGGGGGGGCCTCTGTAAAGAGTGCCGGTGCGGTAAAAAATATAGTGGAGATACTCCAACAGTACAATGAGGAGAAGATCGTGGTTGTGGTATCTGCCATGGGAAAGACCACCAATGCCATGGAGCGGATCATCGAATCCTATACTGCCGGGAAGAGTGAAGAGCTGAAGCAGGAATACAAAGTGCTGAAGGCCTACCACCTGGAGGTGACTGATGGACTCTTTGAAGATAAGGGCCAAAAAGTGTTTGCAGAAGTGGAGGAGCTCTTTAGCGACCTGGCCGACAGGCTGGCAAAGGAGCCTACCCTCAACTATGATTTCGATTACGACCAGTTGATCTGTTATGGAGAGTTGCTTTCCACCACCATCATCGGAAATTATTTGAATAGTTCCAGGGTAAGCACCCGCTGGATGGATATTCGCCGTTCACTCAAAACCAACAATACCTGGCGTGAAGCAAAGATAGATTGGGAACTGTCGAGCCAGCTGGTAAATGAGCATTTTGTATTTAACGGGGAACGAATTCTGATCACCCAGGGTTTTTTAGGCTCCACCATAAACGATCAAACCACCTCACTGGGCAGGGAGGGGTCGGACTATACAGCTGCCATTCTTGCCTATATGCTTAAGGCTGAAAGTGTCACCATCTGGAAAGATGTTCCGGGCGTGTTAAATGCCGATCCCAAGTACTTTGACGATACCATCTTGCTGGAAAAGTTATCCTATCTGGATGCTATTGAGCTGGCCTATTTTGGCACCAGCGTGATCCATCCCAAGACCATAAAGCCTTTGCAGAATAAGAACATCAATCTGCATGTGAAGTCATTTGTGGATCCGGATAAACCTGGAACCCTGGTTGGGAACCTCTCATACAGCAAACTGACCCCCTCATTTATCTTTAAGATGGACCAGGTGTTGATCCGCCTTTCCCCCCTCGATTTCTCTTTTATAAACGAGGGCAACCTGGAGGAAATATTCGGTATCTTCAGCAAGCACGGAATGAAGATCAACCTCATGCAGAATTCAGCCATCAGCTTCAAGATGATTGTTAACAATGACAAGCGAAGGTTGAGGCTGGTAACCGATGAACTGGAGGAGAAATACAAGGTGGCTTACCAGACTGGACTCGAGCTGGTTACCATCCGCTATTTTGATCAGTCCACCATTGACCGGGTAATGATCAACAAGGAGCTGATTCTGGAGCAACGCGGTCTTCAGAACATAGAGTTGCTTATTCGGGATCTGGGTTAAAACTATTTGTAAGAAAAAAGCTCCACTCTCGGAAAGAACAACTAATTTTAATAATTATTACGATTCCGGTGCCCATGAAGTATTTGAACACCTCTTTCCGTTTGACCCTCCTATTTCTTTTTCTTTTGAGTCAGGCATTCCTGAGACCAGGAATCGCTCAGTATCTGAAGGAGATTGCTGAACCGGAATCCTATCGTGGAGCTTATGCCATAAAAGGAGACCAGTTTGCCATCTGGAACGGCTTCAATTATATTCCGGTATTTATGAAAGGGATCAATCTGGGTGTTTCTGTACCAGGGACCCAACCCGGAGAGCTGGCTGCTACAGCAGAAGATTACCGCCGCTGGTTTGCACTGATCAAAGAGGCAGGTTACAATACCATTAGATTATATACACTCCATTATCCAAGGTTTTATGATGAACTAAAGCAGTATAACCTTGATCATCCACAAAATCCCTTATTGGTGCTTCACGGGGTCTGGCTGGAGGAAAATGAGGTAGCTGCTGACCTTTATGAGCAGACTGCATCCTTTGATCAGGAGATTCGGGAAGCAGTGGCTGCTGTCCACGGAGACATCAGCATTGCTCACCGATTCGGGAAAGCCTATGGCGAATTTACCTCCGATATCTCCCCCTGGGTCATTGGATACCTGCCGGGTAGGGAGATTTATCCTGGAGAGGTTAACTTGACCAATGCAGCTCATCCAGGCGAAACGACTTATGATGGGGTTTTCTTTCAGCTTCCGGCAGGCGATCCGGTGGAGGTATGGCTGGCACAGCGCCTCGATGGATTGCTGCAATATGAAAATGAGCATTATCATTCGGTCCGGCCATGCGGTTTTTCATCCTGGCCCACTCTTGATCCCATGTACCATCCTACGGAACATTTGCTTGAGGGAAGCTCCGAGGATGAAGAACAGATCGATATGGCTAATCTCGTGAGTACTGAGAATTCTCCGGGCTTTTTCATAGGATACCATGCCTACCCCTACTATCCTGATTTCATAGTTCAGGATCCGAATTATCTGGCAGAATCTGATTCATTGGGGCCCAATAATTACCTGGGTTATCTGAAGGATTTGAAAGCACATTACCAGGATATACCACTGATCATTGCCGAATTCGGCCTGCCATCCAGCTGGGGAAGCGGACACCTCTCACCTTCCGGTATGCACCACGGAGGGATATCAGAGGAAGAGCAGGGAACATACAGTATCAGGATGTTCGACAATATAGAGTCCTCGGGCTGTGCCGGGGGAGTGCAGTTTTCCCTGATCGACGAGTGGTTCAAGCAAACCTGGATTACAAATCCATATACAGACAAGCAGTATCGCTACCTATGGCACAATCTCACTTCTCCTGAGCAGAATTTTGGAATTCTGGCCTATGCACCTCCTTCGTCTATTTTTACCGAGACAGCTTCTTACCCGGACAGTTCCATTACAAGCATTAAGGTTCATTCCGATTACACCTTTTTCAGAGTACGGGTTCTCATGGAAACTGACCAGTTTAGTGATGATACACTCTGGGTCGCCTTTGACACCTATGAATCGAACCTGGGAGAGTCGGTACTCCCAAATGGCCGTTCCATAGGAGTGGCACCCGACACTCTTCGGGCCGAGTTTGTCCTGCAGATTCCCATGGAAGGAGACCAGGTCCAATTGTATGTGCTACCGAGCTATGATGTGTTTGGTATTAAAAAATTACTTAGGTTGGATACCATTGTATCAACCCCCAGCGACACCGGCCTCTGGAATCCTGTGAAATGGCAGACCAGCTATTTTTATAACAGTATCCAGTACATTGGAGAACTAAAAAGCTCTACCTCAGATGATCCCTACCAGTTTCTCAATGCAGTTACGCTGTATAATGACAGCGTGGAGATCCGGATTCCGTGGACCCTGATCAATTTCCCCGCACCCACTGTGGGCAGGGCCATGCACTATGAGTCACACATGGATGGCCCGGATTTGGTAATCGACAGGAAGGACACGCTTTCAGACGGGATTGCCGTATCCATCGCACTGCAGGATGATATCTATCAAAGCGTCAGATATCAATGGAGCCCCTGGGATTATGAAAAGATTGTAAATGAGCCTCCAATTGAGCGGAAAAAGCAGTCCTTCCACCATATTAAAAAGATGTTACCTCAATTCAATTCCCCACCCATTGGATTGGCCGATACCTTTCAAGTTAATACGGGGGACATACTGGAGCCTGGACCTGAAGTGGGATTGCTTCAGAACGATTTTGACATAGATGGAAACGAAATGTATGTCCGGCTCCCCTTTGGGAGCAGCACCGAACATGGGCAGTTGTTTCTCCATCCTGATGGCAGTTTTCTCTACGATCCTGATCCCGGATTCCTGGGGGATGATTTTTTTATGTATTACCTGGAGGATGGAGATGCAAGCTCTACTCTGATCCCAGTTCAGCTCCATGTGGGATATCCTTTATCTGCAGAAGATGAGCTTGGCTCCGGAGGCTCCTCCATCTTCCCGAATCCCGGGAAAGACAGATTCTGTATCAACATAGCTGAGTCCTTTCAGGAAGCTAATTTAAGAGTGGTGGATATGCTCGGAAAGGAAATTCTATTCTTGCAGCTTGAGGAAGCAAGCACCTGGGTAGAGATTCAGAACACGAAACCAGGGATTTATCTATTTATATTATCCATTGACCAAAACCTGGAACAATATCGAATCATAATACAGTAATTTGCGTAGAAATATTCAGTAAGCAATGACTATCCTAGTCTGTGAAGATAATGTAATGACGCTTAGAGCCATTGAGTTTTCTCTAAAGAAGGCAGGGTATGAGGTATTTAAAGCCGGGGACGGATTTCAGGGTATTCAGATCCTTGATAAAGAGAAAATAGACCTGGTTGTTACTGATATTAATATGCCCTATACCAAGGGACTTGAGTTGATAAGACATATCAATACACAGATGGAATCAAAAATTCCCGTGATTGTGATTACTGGCATTACCAATGATGAAACAAGGGCACATGCCATGGAGCTTGGTGCCCGTGGATATCTGACCAAGCCATTTGATCCGAAGGTGATGTTGGATATGGTTAAGTGTTTTGTCGTGGAGAGTTAAATAAGTTTATGCAGAGACTAGCCCTGATTAGCGCCCTTTTAGTATGTTTCCTGGTCCAGCCATATGCCCAGGATATGCAGGTTCAAAGTGAAGCGGAAAAGGAGTTTGCCCGAATGCGCGATCTGGCAGGTGCTGGTGACTATGGAGAGGCAAAACAGATTGGATACAAACTTCTGGAGGAAAATGAGGCCTACTATGATGTGGCCCTCTACCTGGCCAGGATTCTAGGTTGGGAATCCAGTTTTGACTCTGCTTATATGGTTCTTGACAGGGTTATTGAGATGGAACCCGGACTTTATGAATCCTATACCACCTGCGCGGATCTGGCCTATTGGGAAAATAATCTGGAAAGGCTTGATAGCTGTGCTGTGCTTGCCAATGAGCTTGAACCCGATACAGCCGGAGTTTTTGACAGGTACAGGGTGGCCCTGCAGCAAGGTCAGTCCCCATCACCACAAACGGAGCTATTTGGGTATTACTCCTACGACCATTTTTCAGTGCCATACGTGCGCAACTGGCATATGCTGACGGCCGGTGGGGAAATTCCTATTAAATATGGGAAATTGATCCCTTCTTTAAATGCCGGATATTTGGCAGGAGCCGCTTCCCCTGCGACCGATCTTCAGTTGAATCTGGATGCCTACCTGAACCTGGGTAAAACAACTTATGCTCTATTGGCTTATGGGTTTTCACCCAATGGGGAGCTGAATTACTTTCCCGGACACAGGGTAGCTGCTGAATTGTGGCAGGCTTTGCCCAAGGGATTTGGAATCTCTGCCGGAATGCGCTACTTCTATTGGGATCAGAATTTTACCTTTCTCACCTTTTCAGCAGAGAAGTACGCGGGTAACTACTGGTTTTCATTCAGAAACTATCTTTTTTTCAAGGATTATGGAGTTTCCGGCTCCTACTATCTGAGTGCAAGGCGTTATTTTGACACCCGCTTCAATTACCTGACTCTTACACTGGGATATGGCACTGCACCGGATGAACCAATAAATGTGGTTACTGACCTGGAAAGGCTGAGTGCTGTATCAGGCAGGCTCGAGCTTTCGAAAAAACTTAGCCCCGGAGTGAGAGGGGTCGCCATGGTGGGTTATGCCTGGGAGGAATACATCGACCAGGAGTACCGGAGCAGGATTGATGTGAGACTTGGAGCGTATTTCGTGATTAAAAAATGAGTTTAAAGGAGACATATCTGGGCCTGGTTCTGGGCCTGTTGCTGGCAGCCACAGGGACCATGAATGCCCAGGCCCTGGAGGGGATGGTTCCTATGTCTTCTGACAGTGCAGTGGTTGATACTACTCTAAGCGAGCAGGAGTCAGTTGATGTACTATCAGATTATGCCAGAGGGATCCTGACCCGCTTTGATAAATCCCCTACGCTGGTTACCATTTTATACATTGTGATCCTCTATTCCATTGTCACATTGATTACACTTCTGATCATCATTTTACTCAACAGAAGAAGGATAGAACGAGAAGAGATTCTGAATGAATACCTGCTGGAGAGGTACCAGCTATTGCTGATGAATTACCTCTTTGATGAGGAACATCAGGAACTTGCATTTCTGGAGTTGAATGAAGTAGCCGATAACCACGTAAGCCGTCAGGTACTGATCGATCAGATGATCGATCTGAGTGTTAATCTGAAGGGTGAAATAAAAGAGGAGATTCAGAAGCTCTATCTCCGGCTCGGTTTGAAAAGAGATTCGCTGGAAAAGGCTTACAGTCGCAAATGGCACCAAAACGTTAAAGGATTCAGGGAGCTGGCATTTATGAATATCCGGGAGGCCAATGAGCAGATTATCAAAAGTTTGAATTCCAACAACGAGATCCTGAGAATGGAGGCGCAGATTGCCATGGTGCGTCTCTCGGATGGAAATCCCTATGAGTTTCTGAATTTGCTTAAGAAACCTCTCTCCCTCTGGGAACAGGTCACCCTGCATGAGCTGCAGATCCAGCATAACCTGGATGTGCCTGATTTTAAGCAATGGTTCAGTTCAGATAATATTAGTGTTGTGATGTTCTCCCTGGAGATGGTTGCCTGGTACAAGCAGCGGGGTGTGGGTAAGGAGATCCTGGAGTTGTTTGAACATGAGAATGAGCAGGTACGCAATATCTCCTATAAAGTTTGTGGTGAGATTGGACTCAAAATGGCACTTCCGGCCATGATCAAGAGGTATCCTGAAGAAATCTTTAAGAACAAGCTGGAGATCCTGGAGTCATTTACAAAGGTAAGTGATGAGAAACATCTGAAATTTCTGAAATCTGTGCTGGATATGGAGGAGGACGTTCAGTTGCAGATCGAGGCCACAAAAGCCATGGAAAATACAGGTGAGCCCGGAATCTCCATGTTAATCAAACTTATGAAATCTAAATCGGAATATAAAAATTATCAGATCATCATCCGGCACGTACTGGATGGCCGGATCTACTAGCCATGGATAGAGCATATGAAATATTGAAATTTTTTATACTGAATGCAGTATTTATTATTACATCACTGATCTTCACCACCTACCTGATCCTTACCATTTTCTCGGCCATCACCCTGAGAAAATACCTTAGAAAGAACAGTTATGTGGATTATAACTCCATTGTGGCTTCACCCCTGGCTCCATCTCTTTCGGTAATTGCGCCAGCCTACAATGAAAGTGAGACCATTATTGACAATATCAGGACATTGCTTTCGCTCTATTACAATAATTATGAAGTGGTAGTGATAAACGATGGTAGCAAGGACGATTCCCTGGAGAAGATTATTGCTGCCTATGAGCTTGAGAAAGTCAACTATTATTTTGATTACCGGCTGCCCTGCAAACGGATACGGGGTGTTTATAAATCCAGGAACCGCTCCTTTAAAAAATTGACGGTGATTGATAAGAGCAATGGCGGGAAGGCCGATTCTCTGAATGCAGGTTTGAATGTCTGCAGGAATGACCTGGTGGTAAGTATTGATGCAGACTCTATTATGGAACCGGATGCTTTGCTGAAGCTCGTTAAGCCTTTTATGGAAGCCAAGGAGAAGCGGGTGATTGGTGCGGGTGGTGTGATTCGCATTGCCAACTCATGCGAGATATCTGATGGCCATATCCAGAAGATCCACCTGCCAAAGAAATTTTTACCCCGCGCTCAGGTCATGGAGTATACCAGGGCCTTTCTCATGGGAAGAATGGCCTGGAGTGAACTGGATGGACTCCTGCTTATTTCAGGTGCACTGGGGATGTTCGATCGCGAGATTGTGATCAAGTCGGGCGGATACAGTACCAGTACTGTTGGAGAGGATATGGAGCTGGTGGTTCGTATCAGGAGGTATATGGCAGAGAATGGCCTCGACTATGATGTGATCTATATTCCAGATCCGCTTTGCTGGACAGAGGTGCCCTCCACCGTGAAGGTGCTGGCCCGGCAACGAAGCAGGTGGACACGTGGAACCATGGAGACCCTCATTAAGCACCGGAAGCTCTTCTTTAACAGGAAATACGGGAAGCTGGGCGTGCTGGGTTATCCCTACTGGCTGGCCTTTGAGTATCTGGCACCAATTGTGGAGTTCCTGGGGATTTGCTGGTTTGTCTATCTGGTAATTACCAGCAGTCTGAACTGGCCCTTCTTCCTGCTGCTCTTTGGCTTTGTCTATTTTTTCGCAGTTTCTCTCTCCATCTGGGCCGTGTTGTTCGAGGAGATTACTTTTCACAAATATGAAAAAAGGCGGGATGTAATGCGCCTGGTGGGTATCGCCTTTCTGGAGCCGCTGTTTTATCACCCCATGGTGATGCTGATGACCATCAAAGGGAATCTCGACAAGTTATTCAATCGCAACAAATGGGGCAAAATGGAGCGAAAAGGATTCGGGAAAAACTAAGCCCTAGACCTTCATTACTTCACTTTCGGCCCGCTTACCTCCTTTGTCTATGGTGACTACTTTATAGCTTCCCTCTTTCTTTGTGCCTTTATACCTGAATGGAGCGGTAGTAGTCTGGGGTGTATGCAGCACGGTAGCTACCAGCTCCTCACCATGGAACACTTCGTAGTGAGATAGAGGAGCATCTGCAGCATATGCTGTGTTCCAGGTAATTTCCAGCTCTTTATCTCCCATGACCTGGATATTCTGAGGGGGAGTAAGTCCTTCATAAGGGGATTGGAAATAGTTGGTCTTTCCCTCTTTCACATGGGCAGTGCTCTTTTCAATCTCCAGTCGTCTCTCTTCGGTGAGCGAGCCGGATTTGATCTGTGCTGCATAGTAATTTTGCACCAGCTGGCATTTCAGGTTGTCATCTGAGATCTGTCCGATTCCGATAATGGCGGTATGGATCCCTGGGGTGGAGAGGGCGTACTCTATCAGAGGTTTGCTTGGAATTTCCCTTGTTCCCACGGTTCTTACCACCCCGTTGTGGTCCCTGGTCCAGGCGGCATATTTGGAATACATGGCCCCATCGGAAAATACCTTCATGGCGATGATTCCAATGTTTTTTGCCTCTGCTACCGGAATCACGTTGTATTGGTGATTCAAGTAGAGTTTGTCGTTAGAATTGATAGCCACCAGCATACCATCAAGGAGATCCCACTTGTCGCGCTGAATCATATTGATCATTGCTGGTGAGTTCAGGTGACCGGAAAAACCGATATGCCTGATCAGCTTTTCTTTTTTCGGATTGAGTCCTGTTAGGTTGGTGCCATCCCTATAATCCTTCAAAACTACCATGGTTCCGAAGTTCCCCTCAGGATCGATGGGAGTCTCCAGACCCTTATAAAGGACATCTACTTCGGCGATGTTGTTTAGTGCATGCATCAACACCATATCGACGTAGGCTCCTTCAGGGTAGCTCCCTTGTCCATCACCAAACATCTGAGATAGAGAGCGTTTCAGGTCACCCACGGTACCTTCACCATGATCCCCCTGGGTCCGGTCCCGGACCTCATCTGTATCTTCCACACCCGGTTTGGCCCATCGGATATGGGTTTTGGTGGTTAAGAAAATCGATTCGCGCAGTTTTTTGTCATACCCAGGCTCTCCGGGGATCAGGTTCAGATGACGGAATGCTTTTCCGTAATTCAGCTGGCTCCCCTGGTAGAGGTTTGAGGTATCATAGTAATTGATACCCATCTTGAATGCTTTCAGGATGATTGTAACCGGGTCCACATCAGGTGGGGTCCATTGTAACGATGCTTGTCCCCCCAGCCCCAGGGTGGTCACTTCAAACCCTGTTTTTCCTAAGGTGCGGGTCATGGGCGCCGGCAATTGGTCAAGTCCAAAACGGAAACCTGGCAATATGGTGAGGCCTGCAGCTGCAGCGGCAGAGAGCTTTACAAATTGACGGCGGGAAACTGTTTGATTCTTCATAGTAACATTTATTATGGGTGTTCGTCCTACTAATAACACAAGATAGGGCAAAAGTGTTGAAAAATCTAATGTACGATTACGTACAGGCATGTACGATTACGTGCTATACAAGGCTTGCAATATCTGTGTAAACAGCACACATAAAGGAATATATAGTGAATGGCATAGTTTCTGATAAATTAAAACAAACCTAATACTAATGTGGAAAAATTTCATCAAGGTTACCATCCGAAGCATCAGCAAAAACAAAGCGTTTAATGTGATCAATATAGCGGGATTGGCCATTGGACTGGCCAGTGCCATCTTTATTATACTTTACATTATCAGCGAGACCAGCTATGACCGCTTCCATGAGCGATCGGCCGATATTTATAGGCTCTATATAGATGGTAAAATGGGTGAAGAGGAAATGAAAGGTGCCTGGAACGCCCCCATCCTGGGTCCTACCATGCATACAGAGATCCCCGAAATCGAGAATTATTGCAGGTTTGATTTCGCAAATAACCGTCTTATGTGGGTTAACCCGGCCAATAAATATCTGGAGGGAAGCATCATGTATGCCGATTCCTCCTTTTTTGAGATATTTACTATTGATCTCTTGGAGGGGAATCCTTCTACCTGCCTGGATGAACCCAACACCATTGTTATATCAGAATCAAAAGTGATCCAATATTTTCCTGAAGGCGATCCCATCGGGAAATCCATTGCCATGAATAATGATTCCACCCTTTTCAGGGTGACAGGAGTTGTGGAGGATGCTCCCAGGACCTCTCATTTCTATTATGATTTCATCTGTTCCTATTCCACAGATCCAAGGAGCAAGTCTACTTTCTGGTTCAGCAACTGGATGGAAACATACATTCTGGTAAGGCCGGGTACAAACAAGGAACAACTGGATACGAAAATAAATGCATCCTTGATTGAGAATATTCGTGCCCAGCTGAAACAATTTATGGGAATTTCTCCTGAAGAATTTTTTGCATCGGGAGCCAGATATGGTATTTTCGCCCAGCCACTTTTGGATATTCACCTGGATAAGGAGATCGACTTGCCCTCTGACATCGGATTCCGTCCCATTGGAAATCGTACCTACCTGGTTATTTTCGGTGTCATCGCCTTTTTTGTATTGCTTATTGCGGCAATCAATTTTATGAATCTCAGTACGGCCAGGTCATTGAGCCGTGCTAAAGAGGTAAGTCTGCGAAAAGTGGTGGGTTCGGACCGCAAACAGCTAATCAGGCAATTCCTTTTTGAGAGTGTTTTTCTGAGCCTGATGTCCTTGGTGATTGCTCTTGTACTGGTCATCGTTCTGCTCAATCCTTTCAACAATCTGGTGGGACTGAACCTGGTATTTGGGGATATTTTCAGCTGGTATATGATCCCTTCCTTCATCTTACTGGCGATCCTGGTGGGACTACTCAGCGGAAGTTATCCTTCATTTGT
>Ga0164313_10000691_pt1 | contig 28033 bp, 20 predicted proteins | sample GuaBasSedimGuay4_FD_113735 | JGI IMG/M metagenome (GOLD analysis project Ga0164313, IMG submission 113735) | Subseafloor sediment microbial communities from Guaymas Basin, Gulf of California, Mexico - Guay4, Core 4569-4, 0-3 cm | ecosystem: Environmental > Aquatic > Marine > Hydrothermal vents... | reverse complement strand
ATCAGCACCTTTCCTTCGGTTGACTTGATCAAACCGACGATCATGTAAAAAGTCGTTGTCTTTCCGGCGCCGTTGGGTCCGAGCAATCCGACCACCTCTCCTGCCTTAACGTTGAGGTTGATCCCTGATACCACCCGTCGCGATCCGTAGACCTTGACCAGGTTTACGGCTTCGATCGATGCGGTCCGGGTTTCAGGTTCGCTCATGAGGGATCGGTCGTATTTTCAGGGTCGGACCCTGCGGAGGATTCGTCGGCCGGGACTGTTTGCGGGTCGGGCTCGGGTTCCTGCGCGTTATTGTCGAATCCCAGGTCGGGTATGGCGGGCAGGACGACGCGAGCCGGACCGCCAGGTCCGCTCTCGACCACGGCGCGCCGATCGCCCCGGTAAAAAAACATGCGCTCACCCGAAACGGTTCCCTGGGCGTCGGTAACGATCGGATTCTCGGTGAGGACAATCTTGTCCTCGGCCGGTATGACCTCCACCCGCCCGGCCCGGGCAGTGCGTCCCTCCTGCGAGATGGAGACGTTGCCCAAGGCTATGATCTGTTGGATGCTGCCCAGTTTTCCGAAATTGGCGTCCGGATCACCAGTGCGATTTGAGTGAACCTCGAGCCGATCACAGGTGACAATCAGGTTGTTGCCCGTCAATTTGACATTGTCGGAGAACAGGAAGAACGCCTTCTCCCCCACCGTCTCCATTTCGAGTCGATCGCTTGAGATAACCGTCTGTGGTGGCGGCGCAGATTCGGCATCCTGTCCAAAGGAAAGGGAGGGGAGGACGAGCAGGAGCGCTAGAACTGTGACTTTGGTGCGGTTCATTTCAGAATGTCTCCTATCCCCTCGAAGAAGGTGACGACAACATCACCCTCAATGGTGAATGAGTCGTTGCTGCCCTCCCAGGTCCAGTTCTGACCGGTGATGGTGTAGTCTTTGTTGGAGACGAGAATGGTGTTTCGGCCGATCGCCTTGTTCTCCATGAGAAGAACCGTGGCGGTGGGACTTGTGATCTCGGTCAGCACCTCGTTCTCTTCATCCCCGCTGAAAACCCTCATTTTCATATCGATGACGTCAACATGGGTTCCGTCGACGTAGATTCCCCTGGCGCCCCGAAGGTCCCAGGAGCGGTAGCCCTCATCATTGAACATGGGGAGGCGGAAATTCTCCACCGGCGCGTTGGGTATCATCTCCGCCACCAGGCGGGAGTGAATTGCCGTCAGCGAAATGGCAGCGGAGAGGAGAAAGAAGGTTGCCCAGACCCGATGCTTCATGAATGCCCTCCGGATTCTCGGCCGGCCAGGATCCGGTCGCAGATCTCCCGCACGGCACCGTATCCCGCCGGGCGCGTGGTAACGATGTCGGCGGCTTCGAGTGCGGCCGGCACCCCGGCCGGAACGGATATGCCGATTCCCGCCCATCTGATGGCCGCGGCGTCGATGTCGTCGTCTCCCATATAGCAGATATCTTCCTGATGGATACTCAGATGCGACGCAAGTTCCTCCAGCGCCTCGCATTTGTCTATCCGACCTTGGACAAGGTGAGGGATTTTGAGTTCCGTCGCCCGGTGACTGGTCGCCCCGGACTTTCGACCCGAGATCCAGGCCAGGACGATGCCGGCCTGGCGGAGGCGAACCAGACCGAGTCCGTCAAGAACTGAGAACACCTTGGATTCCACACCGTCCGACGAAATACGGATGGTGCCATCGGTCAGTACTCCGTCCACGTCCATGGCGAAGAGCCGGATGGCGGCCCAGCGCCCGGAGCTGATACCCAGGTCCGAAGATTGTGACTTGGCGGTCATTCCATCCATTCGATCAGGCTCGAGGCGATGCGATCAACCGAGGGTCGGTAAAGGGCCTCGAGTTCAGCCGCGAAGGGCACAGGTGTATTCAAAGACGTGATACGCAACGGGGGCGCCTCCAGTTCGAAGAAGTGAGTCGAGACCAGTTGACTGACCAGTTCGGCCCCGAATCCGGACCTTCCGCGCCCTTCATGAATCACCGCCAGTCGGTGGGTTTCGGTCAGGGACTGCCGGATGGGCTCGAGGTCGAGAGGGGCGATCGCGCGGAGGTCGAAGAGGTCGAAGGAGTACTCGTATTCGGTTTCGAGGGTGGCCAGGGCTTCTTCGACCAGGTGGACCATTGCTCCGTATGCCACCAGGGTGCCGTGATGGCCGGAGCGGACCTTGTGCGGATGCCAGACCGAGCGGTAATCCGGGTCGAAGCGGACCGGACCCTTCCGGGAGCGGTAGAGCTTCTTGTGCTCGAAGAGCAGCACCGGGTTATCGTCCTCGTAGGCGGCCAGCATCGCGTTGAAGGCATCCTGCGGGGTGCTGGGGTAGAGTATCTTCAGACCGGGTGCGTGGGCATAGATCGCTTCGAGATCCTGGGAGTGAAAGGCCCCGAGTCCAACTGATCCGCAAGGGAGGCGAAGTACCATCGGAACTGATGCTCCGGACCGAAAAAAGTAGGTCGCGGCGTTGAGCAGTATTTGAGTGGTGGCGTCGGTGGCAAAATCCGCGAACTGGAATTCGACGATCGGGCGGTGGCCGTTCAGGGCCAGTCCGGTGGCATAACCGACCATGGCCGATTCAGCCAGGGGGGTGTTTACGACCCTTTCCCGGCCAAAGAGATCGAAGAGGTTTTCCGTCACTTTGAACGCGCCGCCGTAGTTGGCGATATCCTGTCCCATGACGATCGATTCCGGGCTGTCGGACAGAATTTTCTGGTGAGCGCGACCGATGGCTTGGGCGAAGGTCATCTCCTCGGGGTCGGGCGAAGCATCCCAGGAAATCGATTCGACCGTGGCGGCCATATTGTCAGCGGCAAAGTCGCCTGGTTCAGGCCGGGGAGTCTGGAGGGAAACGGTGACGGTCTCCTCAAAAAACGAGGTCAGTGCTTCATCCAGCTCATTCAGTTCGTCCGATCGGTCGGCGGCGGCCAGATGATCCCTGAGGAGCGGGAAGGGATCTTTGGCAACCCAGCTCTCAGCTTCGCCGGGAGCCAGGTAGGTACAGGTGTCATAGCAGGCATGACCCCGGAGGCGCAGCACCGTGACATCAAGCATCATGGGCCGTCCGGTCTCACGCACCTCAGAAATCGATTCGGCCAGAACCCGCAGGCATTCGGCGGTGTCACTACCATTCAGGACCTTGCCTTCCATACCGTACCCGGCGGCCCTGGATGCGAGTTGGCTGACGGCGAACTGCTCCTTTGTCGGCGTGGAATAGGCGTAGCCATTGTTTTCAACGACGAAAAGGACCGGGATGTTCAGGACGCTGGCCAGATTCATCGATTCATGGATGTCCCCGGTACTGCTCCCACCATCACCGAAAATGGCGACCCCTATGGCATTTCGCCCGAATCTCCGTTGGGAATCGGTGCCTCCCAACACGTTTGAGAGCATGGCACCGAGGTGACTGACCATGGGGTAACTTCGGTTGAGTGGATCCCCGTGATGGGCATTCCCTTCCCGCCCCTGTGTCGGGCTCCCGGAATTGGCCAGGTATTGATTGAGATGGATGCCGGGGTGGTGTCCCCAGATCAGGTGTCCAGCCAGATCGCGGTGGGTCCATGAGACCACGTCGATTTCCTTGTCGAGCAGCAAGGCAAGGGGGACAGTCAGGCCCTCATTGCCCTGGCCCCCGGTGACGGTTCCCTGAATCAAACCCTGGCGAAAGAGCTGGAAAATCCGCTCATCCATGGTGCGGGCGAGTTTCATCCAAGTGTAGCAAAGGAGGAGCGCGGAATCGGTATCGTCGAGTCCGTCCGGATCGAGGTCCCGGTGGTTCAGAACCTCGGGTATGGGTGGAAACTTCATTGAACTGGGCCGAGTGATACTGCCGCGACCCACCAGGTTCGAGAAAAATAAGGATCGCCCGAACGCGGACAGCAGTCGCTAGAGCTCGAGCGCCTCCCCGGGCTTGAGTGCGACAACCCGGGTATCCGTCCCTTCAAGCATGGTCGCGAGTTCCTTCGGATCGGCCTTGATCAGGTCAAAAGTATTGTAGTGAACAGGGACGATCATCCTGGGCTTGAGCAAACGCGCTGCTTCAGCGGCCTCTTCGATGCCCATGGTGAAATTGTCCCCGATCGGGAGCAGGGCCAGCTCGAGCGGGTGCATCCGTCCGATCAACTCCATGTCGAGAAAGACAGAGGTGTCACCGGCATGGTAAATATTCCGACCGTCAATGGTCAGGATCACGCCGGCCGGGTTGCCCATGTAACGGAGGTTTCCCTCCGCGTCGGGATAGCTCGAACTGTGATGGGCAATCGTAAGCTTCACCCGTCCAAATGGGAAGGTCCATCCGCCGCCGTGTCCCAGACCATGGGTGGCAAACCCCTGGCGTTCGAAATAGGAGGCGATTTCAAAATTGGAGATAATCGTGGCACCGGTTCGTCGGGCAATCGCGGCGGTGTCTCCCACATGATCTTCGTGCCCGTGGGTCAGGATGATGAAGTCGCAGAGAACATCATCCGAACTGATTGGTGCCAGGTCGTTTCCAGTCAGAAAGGGATCGATCAGGATCGCGTGGGATTCTGTCTGGATGAGCGCGCAGGAATGGGACAGATAGGTCAGTTTCATCGTAACCCCCATGGTTGGGATGAATGCCTTGAGATCAATCGTAATGGCCGGGTTTGACCGGGGGATTGTCCATTTTCCGGTCGCCAGATCGCAGCGACCGCGCAAACCGGTCTTTCACTGCGGGTTGACTTGATCGAATTGATCGTTCATACTGTCGTCTGGTTCAAAGGAGTTCCTTTGGCGCCTCCGCTGGAGGAAGGTCCGGCAGCTCCGAATGGCAGACGATACCCTGATGTATCAGCGCGGAAAGATTACCCCGGGTTCACGCGCGACTGTGATGACGGTCGCTTTTCTGCTGACGGCGGCTGTTTTTTTACTGGTACCTTTTTTTGTCCAGGTTAAACTCGTTTTCCGATCTGGAGTCGGTGGATTTAGCCCCGTAGCGACGGCGCCTTCGGTCGGTGACCACTCTCTCCCCAAAGCGTCCAGTTCGATTGAGCCCTCCCGGCTTGAGCTCAGTGTCTGGGAATCGGTGCCCATCGGGTGGACTCCCAAGCCAAGGTCCGTGCTCAAGGTGCCGCAGGCATTTGAGACGCCCGTCCTGGAGAAGTTCGAAGTCTCGGAAGAGGCCCGCGTCCAGTTCGTGTTCAATGTGGATGATCTGGATTTTACGCCTTCACCCCTTTACCGGAAGCGCCCCATCTATCCCTATCAATTGCGGCAGGAAAACATCGAGGGTCGGGTTACGGCTGAATTCCGGGTCGACTGCGATGGGCACACCTACGATATCAGGATCACTGATTCTGATCATCCGGAGTTCGCCGCCAGCGTGGTGGAGGCCCTCTTGAGTTGGCGTTTCGTTCCCGGCCTGGTTGACGGCGAACCGGTCGAATTCCGCATGCGGATCCCGATGCTGTTCCGCATCGTGACGAGCCAGCCCGCAGATCCGGACTTATTCATCGCCTCGGTGGATTGACTTTCGGTTTGAGGTCACTGGCGAGGCTCCAATCGAGTTCCTTCACACCGGTGAGTGGCGCGCCGTCTTCAATATGGAAAAAACTTCCTGGTTCGTCCACTAGAAGTCGAGGTTGAGCATTCCACCTCCGGTCAAGGAGGGTGCGGGGATCGTTGTTGGGACGGCTTTGTATTGGTCCGGGACCTCATTCCAGCTGCTGTAGAGTTGCCCGTCGATCCAGTACCGGGAGTAGGTCCCGTCAGTGGATTGGCCGGTGGTCAGGACATCATAGCCGGAATCAGGAGCGTCCGGGCCGGTGTAGGCACTGCCCATGACCAGTTCCACCAGGCCGTCCCCGTCCACATCGGCTCGGATCCAGTTGAGCTGCAGGATCTCGTTGTAGGATCCGTCCGAGACCATTTTGCGGATGGCCTCGTCGAATTTCGCGATGATATCAGCGGCGTCGGGAACGTCCTTCCGGACGGCGAAATGGAGAGTCCGGGTCAGGAGCGGATTGGGGCTGACCTGGAGAGCCTCCTCAGCCTTGGCCCCGTAACGCTCGAGGACGTGTTGAATCAGAAACGCGTCGGCCAGCACATAGTCGCATGTGCCTTTCAGGAGGTTCTGCAGATTTTCCTGATCACTTTGTCCGCTGATCCATTCGGGGGCCTCGTTGTTCGCGCCGGTGAGGTTATAGGCATAGTCGCCTACGATGGCGATCTGCCGGCCTGCGAGTGAGGCCAGGTCGGTCGCTGAGACATCGGCTCCTTTGCGACCGACCAGTACAAGGCGGTTTTCCATGTAAGGTCGCGAAAAAATCAGAAATGCTTCGCGTTCCGTGCTGTGCCACAGGGCGGCGCTTCCGTCATAGGTACCTGCGACGATCCCCTCCATCAGTTTCCCGAAATCCTCCCGGATGATGATCCTGACCTCCTGGTTCGAGTGCCCGAGCGCTTCGGTCACCAGGTCGATGGCGATCCGGGTGTTGCCCAGAACATCGGTAAATGGTGGCCAGACATCCGACGCGAGGCGAATCTGGGTTGAGTCAGGTTGGGCGGCCGATGGCAGGGCGGTCAGCAAGGCAAGGCCGACCAGGAGGGCGAGAGAGACTGAAGCAAGAGTGGTTCGGATTCCTGGAGATTTCATCATTCTTAATTCTTAAATCTCAATTCCCATATGGCGGAGAGGGAGGGATTGGCTGGTCCTTCGGCCCCGGTGCTTCGCACTCACGCTTCGCGTGCCCCATCTCCGCTCGTGCCTCGCTCCGTCGAACCCCTGGGATCTCATCCCTCCACTGATATGTACGCCGGTTGGGTCTGAATTCATCATGCTTAATTCTTAAATCTCAATTCCCATATGGCGGAGAGGGAGGGATTCGAACCCCCGGAACTCTTACGGGCTCACCTGATTTCGAGTCAGGCACGATCGACCACTCTGCCACCTCTCCATACCAGGGAAGAGAGGATTTGAACATGGTAGGACGAAGACGCAAGCCCGGCCTGCCACAAAATCAGGACCTGATTGGGGCCTCCCCGGAGGGTCGGCATTGTCGCCCGTGGGCGGGCTCGGAACGAGTCAGGCACGATCGACCACTCTGCCACCTCTGCACCCAAAAAAGCCCGGTCGAAACCGGGCTTTTGGAAAGTGACTGGAAAAGAGGCCTGCTTCAGTTGTTCAGGTTGAACTTGAGCGGAAGCATCATTCTGGTTTTCACCGCGCGGCCGTCTTTCATGCCGGGTTCAAATTTCCATTGCAGGACAGCGTCGAGCGAAGGCTGTTCGAATTCGCGGTGGCTGGATGCAGTGATCCGCGGGGACCGAACGCGTCCAGTTTCGTCAACGATGAACATCACTCTGGCCCATCCGCTGATGCCGGCCTGCTTCATCTCGTAAGGATAGTTCGGAGATGCGCGGTGAAGGGGATTGGGGATTTTGTCGAGATCGGCGAGTTCGAAGATTTCGAGCTCCGCAAGGGCATCGAAGTTGGCGGTGAAGGTCCCGAATCCAAAATCGCCGGTGGCACCTCCATCACCCGGATTCAACGCAACTTCAAGCTGGGCGAGGCTGAGCGGTGGCGGCTTCGTCTCCAGCTCAGGTTTATCCTCTTGCTCCTTCTCCTCCTCTGGAGGCGGTGGCTCGGCCGGTGGGGGTGGCGGTGGCTGTATGGAAACATCTGCGGTTGTGACGGAATCGCCGCCCGGCTTGAATGCATCCAGCAACTGGGTGAACGGCAGGGCCAGGAAAAGGATCGCGGTCGCGACGAATGCTCCGGCAATCGTTACCGATATCCGCGTCTTGTGGTTGGCGGTCTTGTAAATCTTGCTCACGTGTAGGCCTGGGTTGGAATTTGAAAAGGGGGCTTTTTTTGGTCGGGAAGGTCAGTATCTTCCTTGGTATCTGTGAAGATGGGCGTGTTCTGATCAGGCGGCTGCACTGTCGTCAGGTTGGGTGCGCTTCTTGAATTCCTGAAGGGTCAGGCTCTCCAGCCGGACGAGGAAGGACTCAAAGCTGGCTCGCTTGGCCTTTACATTGTAGACGAGAAAATATCCTGGAATCGCGAGGAAGAGTCCCATCTGAGTGGTGATCAATGCTTCCGAGATTCCCTTGGCGACCAGATCGGTCGTCTTTTCGGCTCCGCCCATTGAGATCCCCTGGAAGGTGGTCAGCATGCCGAGCACGGTCCCGAGCAAGCCCATCAACGGGGCCGCGTTCACCAGAATGCTGAGCACCACGATGCTCTGATTGATAGGCGGGATCTCGGAGAGGCGAACCTCTTCAAACCGGGTCTGGATCTGCTCCATCGACCCCACGTCCTCCTGGGCGTAACGGAGAATTTCGCCGACTTGGCCCTCTGCGATCAACGGGTCTTCAACCCAGGCGTTGATCTGCTCAGGGGTGGCCTTGCGGAAATTGTTACGCCGGAAGAAGAGAATGATACTGATTCCGAGCCCGTAGATGATAAGACCGAGAATGAACAGCGGGATCATGACCCAACCGCCATCGAGCAGAATCGAGAAGACGTCCAAGGTACTTTCTTGCATGTGGAATAAAAGCTAATGATCGAGTGCCGTCCGGCACGCTTTTCCGCCTGAACCGCAGATGATGGGGCGACCCGGGCGGGCCTTCCCAAAATCGTGCTGAACGATTGGAGCAGGACATTAATCTGTTCGCGCCTGCGCAAGTCAAGGCAGGACTCCGGGCATTTGTCAGGACACTGATGCTCCGATACGCATAAATTGATGGGGTTCTGGGAGAAGGTTCCTCCAATTGAGAAATACTACCAGGTATCCTGCTCGTAGGAGAGGCTTTATGCCTCGATCAAACTGGCCATCGAGGGATAAACCCTCTCCACCCTTGCCTATCAATTCACCTGTACTAGCCCAGATCGTCGGAGTCTACTCGTCTGGCGAGGGTACTAATAAAGTGGGATTGGGCCGAAAGGCGCTCATCGTCCTCATTGATTGGAATCGGCAGGTAGGCACCCGTGGATTGGAGTTCCTTGGCGTCGAGGTTGTCGTTCCAGAGGACCGGCAGGAAGTCCTCGATGATTCGCCGGCGGAGTTCAGGATCCTCCAGCGGAAAAACCAGCTCGATGCGTCGAAAGAAATTGCGCGGCATCCAGTCGGCGCTGCCGAGGTATATCGAGGATTCCTGACCGTGGTTTTCGAAATAGAGGACCCTGGGGTGCTCGAGGAGCCGTCCGACAATGCTGTGGATCCGGATCGTTTCGCTCAGTCCCGGAACACCGGGCACAAGACCGCAGATGCCCCGAACAGTCATTTCGATCTTCACCCCGGCTTGGGATGCCCGGTAGAGATTGTTGATCGTCCTTCTGTCTATCAAGCTATTGACCTGCAGTATGATGCGCGCGGGGAGTCCCTTCCGGGCGTTCCGGGCCTCGGTTTCGATCATGCGCTGAATTTCGCTGTGGAGGTTGTACGGCGCGATCAACAGGTGCCGGAACTCATGTGGGCGGCCGTAGCCGGTCATCGTATTAAAGAGGTAAGCCACTTCCCGGGTTATGTGCTCACGCGCCGTGAAGTAACTGAAATCGGTGTACAATCGAGCCGTCTTTGGATTGTAGTTGCCCGTGCCCAGATGAGCGTAGTGCCTGAGCCCCTCCGGGCCGCGTCTGACCACCAGCGAACACTTGGAATGGACCTTCAGGCCGACCATTCCGTAGACGACCTGCACACCGGCCTCCTCCATCTTGCGCGCCCATTGAATATTGTTCGCCTCGTCGAATCGCGCCTTCAGCTCGATCAGCGCCGTGACCTGCTTGCCGTTCTGGGAGGCTTCGATCAAGGCGGCGACGATGGGGGAGTCTCCGCTCGTTCGATAAAGGGTCTGTTTGATGGCGTAAACCGAGGGGTCGGTGGCGGCCCCGGAGACAAAATCGATCACCGACTGGAATGACTGGTAGGGGTGTTGCAACAGTATGTCACCCCGGTCGATGGCATCGTAGATGGTCTCTCCGGGCAGAACAGCCGTATTGGCGCCCGGAATGAAAGGCTTGTATTTGAGGTCGGGGCGATCGATCGCATCCGACAGGCCCATCAGGCGGAGCAGGTTGATCGGACCATTGATCTGAAACACGTATTCCTTCGGGAGATCGACGTGATCCAGGAGTATCTTGAAAAGGGCGTCGTCGACTCCCTCCTCTATTTCCAACCGGACCGCGGCGCCGCGGCGGAGGTTGCGAAGCTCTTCCTCGATCGTTTTGAGAAGGTTCTCAGCTTCTTCTTCGTCGATGTAGAGATCGCTGTTACGGGTGATCCGAAAGGCCTTGGCCGAAAGCACCCGGCAACCGGGAAAGAGCTTTCCGGCGCAAAGCTTGATGACCTCGCTCAGGAAGATGAATCGACTGGGTCCCGGCTGGTTGGGAATCAGGGTAACGATCCGGGGTAGGATTCGGGGCACGGGCAGGATGGCCATCCGGTTCTCGACATCCGGAGTGTCCGGATAGTCCAGGGCGACCATGACGTTGAGCGTCTTGTTTCCAATCTGGGGAAACGGGTGGGAGGGATCGATCGCGAGCGGGGTGAGGACCGGAAAGATTTCGCGGTCGAAGTAACGGCGTACCCAGGCCTTTTCCCTTTTGGTCAGCGTTTCCAGGGTCTTGAACGCGATTCGTTCCCGGCGGAATTCGGGGATGAGCGTTTCGTGCCAGCAGCGATACTGATCCTCGACCAGAGACGCGACAACGGAGTGGATGCGGCGAAGTTGTTCGCGCGGGCCCAATCCGTCGATGCTGCGTTCCTGGACGTCGGAGTCGACCTGCTGGATCAGGCCGGCGACCCGGATCTCGAAAAACTCATCGAGGTTCGAACTGACGATGGCCAGAAATTTGAGCCTCTCCAGGAGTGGCGTATCCTGTCGAAAAGCCTGATCGAGAACGCGCCGGTTGAAAGAGAGCCAGCTCAATTCCCGATTGAAATAAGGTAGTTTGCAGTGCCCGGGTATCGCCGGGTCTGGTTTCTTGCGTGTCGATTGCGCCATGCCTGAAAAGGAGGGGCTGAATCATGCCATCATCCCCTTCAGAAGAAGACGAGGCTCTACCCTGCCTGTCAATGGGTTACCCGGATGCTGATTACAGTGCCCTTCACGCTCCCCGGTCGTTCGAATACCAAAGCGCGATCGAACGAATTTTCCTATCAAACGGAGTTTTGACGTGAATTCCTCGGATGACCCCTTAGGGGTACTTCGTTGCCCGCTCCATCGGTTGGGAGACGGGCGCATGCATGGCATTGGCAAACAGCAGCATGGTTGGGGGTGATGTATCCAATTGGATACTTGTTCGACGTCTTCTTGCGATGGGCTGGCGCTATCGGAGGGGGTGTATACGCGTGCTCATTCTGCAGATCATCCTGCTCACGATCGGTTTGAGTGGATTGAGTCTCACAGGGCTGGGAATCGATGTGATCCACTCAGAGATCGATGCGGATTTCAGTGCTCCGGGGTGGCCCTTCGGTTTTGAACCGCCGATCGCCTGGGCCGCCATGTCCCGGATCGGTCTGATCGCCGGCGTTATCCTGGCGCTGGCTCTGGTTCGAGCATTCCTGAACTACCTCTACCAGATGTCGGTGGCTCACCTCGTGCATGCCGAGATCGTGCTTCACCTGAGGGAGATGGTTTACGACAAGCTGCAGCGGTTGAGTTTTCGCTTCTTCGACGCCAATGCCAGCGGTTCCATCATCAACCGGGTGACAGGTGATGTGAATTCGCTGCGTCTCTTCATTGACGGGGTGATGATCCAAGGGGCGATCATGGTTCTTTCCCTGGCGGTTTACCTGACCTATATGCTGCACCTGCATGTGACCCTGACCCTGGCCTGCCTGGCCACCACCCCGATCCTCTGGGGGGTATCCGTGTTCTTCTCCAGCAAGGTCAAACCGGCCTATCGCCGAAACCGTGAACTCTACGACGAACTCGTCCGCTCGCTGGCCGAGTCGGTTCAGGGCATACAGACGGTGAAGGGATTCGGTCGGGAGGAGACACGCCGGGAACTCTTCTTCGAGTCCAACCAGAGATTTCGACGGCAGCAGCGAAGCATATTCTGGAAGGTGAGCCTGTATTCCCCGACCGTGGGATTTCTGACCCAGATCAACATGGTTGTGCTCCTGGGTTACGGCGGCACCCTGGTTTTTCAGGGCGAACTGGCTCTGGGCACCGGTCTGGTCGTGTTTGCCGGACTGCTGCAGCAATTCTCCGGACAGGTTGCCAATATTGCCAATATCGCAAACCGGGTGCAGCAGAGCCTGATCGGGGCACGCCGGGTTTTCGAAATTCTCGACTCCCCGGTTGAGGTTTCTTCAAAGGCCGACGCCGTCCATCTGCCCAAAGCCCGAGGAGCGGTCCGATTCGACCAGGTCGGGTTCGAATACCAGGAAATGGATCCGACGCTCAAGAATATCGATTTTTCGGTAGAACCAGGCCAGTCCGTGGCGATTGTCGGGGCGACCGGTGCGGGCAAGAGTGCCCTCGTCGGGCTGATTCCCCGGTTCTATGACGTCACGTCCGGTCGACTGACCATTGACAGCATCGACATCCGGGACTTCGACCTGGACGACCTCAGGCGCAATATCGGGATCGTCTTCCAGGAGAGTTTCCTTTTCAGCAATACGGTGGCCGCAAATATCGCCTTTGGTCACCCCGAGGCAACCCGGGAACAGGTGGAGAAGGCGGCCCGAGTGGCGGCGGCTCACGAATTCATCACCGAATTGCCCAAAGGCTACGATACCGTTCTGGGAGAGAGCGGGGCCACCCTTTCCGGTGGCCAGCGCCAGCGTCTCGCCATCGCGCGGGCGGTTCTGCTCGAACCCTCCATTCTGCTGTTGGATGACCCGACGGCGGCCATCGACCCGGAGACAGAACACGAGATTCTCGAAGCGATGCAATATGCCATGGAAGGGCGGACCACCTTTATCGTGGCCCATCGATTGAGTACCTTGCGTCGGGCGGACAAGGTCGTGGTCCTCGACCGCGGCGCCATGGTGCAGACCGGCAGGCATGAAGAACTCATGGCGCAGCCGGGACTGTATCAGAGACTGGCGCGTCTCCAGATCGTGGATGATCTCCGGGAACGTGATGAAATCCTCAGGGAGGTCCGACCGGAATGAGACCCAGATGAAACCCGCGAATCTCAGTCTGACCCAGATCCAGCGTGCCGACCTTCGGGAACGCCAGCAACGACCGCTTGAATTCGGTTTGATCAAGCGGATGTTCACCTATACCCGTCCGTATGCCTGGAAGAGGAATCTCCTGATCCTGCTGACCCTGACCCGGGCGACTCAGCTTCCCCTCCTGGCCTGGGCGGTGGGGACCACCATCAGTGGCCCGATCTCCCATGGGCAATCGGACCTGCTGGTTGTCGGCGTGCTGGTCTATGCCGGCCTGGCCTTCTCCACCGACTTCGTGTTTCATTTCCGTCAGCGTTACGCCCTTGAACTGGGTGAATCGGTCATGCACGACCTGCGCAACGAACTCTTCGTGCATCTGCAGAGACTGCCGATGAGTTTCTACAACACGACGCGGTTGGGCCGCATCATCAGCCGGATGACTTCGGACATCGAAACGATCCGGATCGGGGTGCAGGACGTCCTCTTCGTTTCCCTGGTCAATTTGGGCCAGATGGTGGTGTCCGCCGCTCTCATGCTCTATTATGACTGGGCCCTTTTCTCAGTGATCCTGGCCATGGCCCCGATCCTCTGGTCCCTCAATCGGTACTTCAGAAAGAGGTTGAGTCGCGGCACGCGCCAGGTCCAGGAGAGCTTCAGCCGCGTGACCTCGGCCATCGCGGAATCGGTCAGCGGCATCCGGGTCACGCAGGGTTTTGTTCGCCAGGCCACCAATCTCGGCATCTTTCGAGGGTTGATCACCGATCATTCACGGAACAATTTGGACGTGGCCCGCACGTCGGCGAAACTGACCCCGTTGCTGGAGTTGAACAGCCAGTTTTTCATTGCGGTGCTCATCCTGCTGGGCGGTTACCGGGCGCTTTATGTGGATGGGGTGAGCGGTATCGGCGACCTCATCCAGTTTTTCTTCCTGGCCAATCTTTTCTTCTCGCCGGTCCAGACCCTGGGCAACCAGTTCAATCAGGCGATGACGGCCATGGCAGGTGCTGAGCGCGTTTTTCGCCTGCTCGATCGTGAACCGGAGTGGCAGGACGATCCCGATTCCGAAAACGTACCCAATATTCAAGGACACATCGAGTTCCGTCAGGTGACCTTTGGCTACGACCCGAAGCGCCCGGTTCTGCACGACGTCAGCTTCGTTGCGAATCCGGGCCAGACCATCGCCCTGGTTGGCCATACCGGCAGTGGAAAGAGTTCGATCATCAATCTGATCTCCAAGTTCTACCTTTCCACCGCGGGCGAGGTTCTGATCGACGGTCGCGATATCCGGGCCATCGCCGGTCTGTCGCTGCATCGGCAGATGGGAACCGTCCAGCAGCAGAATTTCCTCTTCACCGGGACCGTGATGGAGAATATCCGGTTTGGTCGCCCGGAGGCGACAGACGAAGAAGTGGTGGCCGCGGTCGAATCCCTTGATTGCCTCGACCTGATTGCCGTCCTGTCCCGGGGATTCGCCACCGTGGTCGGGGAGCGCGGTTCCGGGATCTCCCTGGGTCAGCGCCAGTTGGTTTGCTTTGCCCGCGCCATGCTCGCGGATCCCAGGATCCTGATTCTGGATGAGGCGACCAGTTCCATAGATACGGTGACCGAGGCGCGTCTCCAGGCGGCGCTGGAAAAACTTCTCCGCAGTCGCACCAGTTTTGTGGTGGCGCATCGCCTGAGCACGATTCGAAATGCCGACCAGGTTCTGGTCCTCGACCAGGGCCGCCTCATGGAGCGTGGCACCCATGATGAACTCTTGCAGGTCGGCGGAATTTATGCCGGGCTCTACGAGCAATTCAGTCAGGAAAAAAACGCCCCGGTCTGATCGAATCGCGGGGTGTTGCCAACCAATCGACAGCCCCTGCCCCATGAAACAACGCGTTTCCCTGAAAGACATCGCCGAGCGGGCCGGTGTCCACCCGACGACCGTGTCGATGGCTCTGCGCGATCATCCCAGGCTTCCGGAGGCCACCCGAACGCGGATCAAGAAGATAGCGACCGAAATGGGCTATACTCCGGATCCCGCTCTTTCGGCGCTGGTTCAGTATCGCAACCAGGCCTTTCGGCGACGCAATCCATCGGTCATCGCCTATGTGACCCATTGGTCGGGCCTCACCGGGTGGAAGAAGGTCCTTTGCCACCCGGACTTCCATGAAGGCGCCCGGGCACGGGCCGGGGATCTGGGCTACAGACTTGAGCATTTCTCTCTTCGGGAGTCGGGCATGACCCCGGCGCGCATGTCGAGGATCCTTCGCACCCGCGGCATTCGGGGGGTGATCCTGTCATCTTTCGGACACCCGTATGAGCGCCTGGAATTGGATTGGGATCATTTTGTAGCCGTCCGGATCGACCTGCAACCCGTCTGGCCGCCCCTGCATGCCATCACCAACAACCACCTGCAGATCATGCGTTGCGGGTTGGAACGGGTCCGCGAGTTGGGCTATCGAAAACCCGCGGCCATCTACGGCAGCGGCTGGTCGTCCCGGGTGGAAGAACTCTGGGATGTCGGCTATACCTGGGAAGAGAGCAAACTGCCTTCCGATCGTCGGGTGCCGCCCTTCCTTTTTGATACCGCATTCGCCGCGCCCCGGTGCCATCGCTTTCCAGCCTGGTTTGAGAAACACCGTCCCGATGTGCTGCTCGGGCCGAATCGGGAAATCATGGAGCGGGTGCAGGAGATGGGTCTCAAGGTGCCCGGTGACGTCGCGGTGGCTGATATTTTTCTCGAGCGTCAGGATCCTTTCTATGCCGGCGTCGTGCACAACAGTCTCGAAGTGGGGGCCAAGGCGGTTGAGATCCTTTCGGGGATGATCATCAACAATCAGTTCGGTATACCGAGCATTCCAATCCGAACCGATATCAATGGAACCTGGTTCGACGGGCCGAGTTGTCCTGATCGGTCGGTTGGTGCACCGGTCGTTGTATCCGGAAAAACACCCCGCGCAAGGTAGCGAACCGGGCTACCTGGTGGCGACCGATGCAGTTCTTCTGCTTCTGCGACGAAAAAGCCAGGGGTGCTTCGGTGAGGGCGACGGTGTTTTGCCGGTTTTTTCGGGGAGAGGGGCCGGACTTTGGGCCGATTCGTCGAGGGCGATTTTCGTGATTCCCCCGGTCGTGCGCTCACCTTTCTCTCTGTAGTCGGGAAGTTCATACAGAAAACATCCGGAGTCCCTGACCAGGGAAGCGATCAGTTCCTGATACCGTCTGTTGTAGCGGAGGATGGTGGATTTCTTGAAGGTCGGGGTCCGGTAACTCAGTAGAAGTGAGATGCCTTCCCTGGTATCGCGAATCTCGATCTTGGGCAGATTGGGTCCGGCACCAAAGTGCCGGTGGATCGGCGTGACCCGCGTACTGGTCAGGCGAAGGGCGCCGGGGTCGTCGGCTCCGTGAACGATGAAGAAGGGAGTCAGCTCTTCGCCCTCCCGGTTCTCTTCGCGACGAATCCGGGTGAGTATCTCTCCGATGTCGGAGCCCCGGTGCTGCACAGCCTCCATCCATTCGTGAATCGAGGCCTCCAGGAACCCGGAAAAGGTCTGGTCCTCCCGCGGTCGGGCGCGAAAATAAAACATGGAGCCAAGATGGCCCACCACCTTGGCGGCGGCGGGATGACACCGTCTGTCCACGACCGAAGCGATCAGGAAATCGGACTGCCCGGTATGACGCTGGATCAGGACGGCGTTGATCGCCATCATGGTCATGAACACGGTGGAACCGGATCTGCGACTCAGATCCCGGACTGCATCGGAAAGGTCGGGTGGAAGCAGGAAATGGAGGGTGCGATCCGTCCCGTCTTCTGCTGTGCAAACCGGCCCGTCGGCTGGGAACCAGGTATCACGAGGCAAAGCCTTCAGTGTCCGTCTCCAGAATGCCTCCCCTTCCTGCTGAATTTCGCCCGTGTGATGCCGGTTTTGCCAGGCAAGGTAGTCGATGAGGTGGTACTTCGGTTCGGGCCAGTCGGGGGTTTTCCCATTGGCGAAATCCCCATAGAAGGCGGACACTTCACGGTAAAACAGGGCCAGGGAAACGGCGTCGAAAAGGGCGTGAGGGAATATCAGGGAGACAAAGTGATCGCCCTGGCCGAATCGAGTGATCCGGACCCGGATTGCCGGTGCACGGGTCAGGCTGATTGCCGTGCCCCCATCCTCGCGGAATCGGGCCCTCGCCAGGGCGAGTTGCCGCCTGGGAGGGTATTCTGAAAGATCCGCTCGCTGGAGGACTACCTTTGCTTCAGGCAGAACGGTCTGGGTGACGGATCCATCCGCCTTCTCTTCCAGAACTGTCCGCATCGTCTCATGCCTCGCAATGAAGAGGTCAATCGCGTTTCGCAGGTATCCAAGATTGAGCTTTCCGCGGATGCGGAAAGCACGGCTGATGGTTCCGGCTCTCTCCTTACCCCGCCCCTTTGTGACCTCGTAGTACCAGACCTGATTCTTGGCCGCCGGCACATCGTATCGCTTCCTGAGACGGACGAGTCGGGGAGGTCGATGGTTGTTCTCCCGCCCTTTGCGCTCCCTTACCAGACGGGCGAGTCGGCGGGGGTCAGGAGCCCGGTTGAGGTCTCTCAGACCGATGTCGATCCCGACCAGTCGGGACATGCGGAAGATCAATTGGGAGGCTCGCAGGGAATCGCCTCCCAGAGCAAAAAATGAATCTGTTGCCCCGACCCTGCTCAGGCCGAGGATTTCAGCATAGAGTTTACTCAAGCGTCGTTCGGCATCGGTGGCGACTTCCGACTCGGGCGCGGGGACGGGGTCAGTCACACCTGTGTGCGATCCGGACAGCCGGATGCGATCGATCTTCCCGTTGGCGTTCAGCGGGAGTGTATCGAGTATATGAATGCGGGAGGGCACCATGTATGACGGCATCGATCCGCTCAGGGATTCCTTCAATGTCCGTGGCTCCAGGGCCTTGGCCGCTTGAGTGGCGACATAGGCCACCAGTTCCTTTCCACGGACCTCGTGCTCCTCGATCAGGACGGCCGCCTGGCGAACCGCAGGGTGCCGTGAGAGTGCCGATTCAACTTCACCCGGCTCGATTCGGTGACCTCGAATCTTGACCTGATTGTCCGTACGGCCGACGTATTCGATCAGGCCGTTTTCATTCCATCGAACAAGGTCACCCGTGCGGTAGAGTCGATCGCCGGGCGTAAAGGAGCTGCTCGTGAATCGATCGGCGGTCAGCTCGGGTCTGTTCATGTACCCGCGGGCCACTCCGGCGCCGCCTATGAAGAGTTCCCCGATCATGCCGATCGGCGTCGGCTGCATCCGGGGGTCGAGTACATGGCAGCTGGTATTGCCGATGGGACGGCCGATGGGCACGGTGGAAGCTGTGCTGTCAAACCCTCTGGGTATGCGATAGCAGCAGGCGAATGTCGTGGTCTCGGTGGGCCCGTATCCGTTGATCAGTTGAGTGCCGGGCAGTTCTGCCTGAGCCCGTGCGATGTGTGGGGGCGAAAGGGCCTCTCCGCCGGTCAATAATTGTGCGACCGGTCGCAGGATCTCAGGAGCCTCATCAACGATGAAATTGAAGAGCGAACACGTCAGCCAGAGCGTGTCGATACCATGGTCTTTCAGGCATTTGCCGAGCTCCTGGATGGTCGGTACGCGGTCCGGATAGACAACCAGACGACTGCCGTGCAGAAGCGCCCCCCAGATTTCGAAAGTCGACGCATCGAAGGCGGTCGGGGCCAGGTAGAGGAGGGTGCGATGAGAGCCGAGATCGACATAGTCGACCCCGAAGAGCAGGCGAACAACCGCACGATGCTGCACCTCGACGCCCTTTGGACGACCGGTGGATCCTGAGGTGAACATGACGTAGGCAAGATGATCCGGGCCGACGCAGACCTCCGGTGGCGTCGTCGGCAGGGAACCCTGCACCACTCTCTCATGGGTGGCTCCGGGTCTGACGACTTCGACATCGATTCCGTCAAGAACCGATCCCAGGTGTGTTTCGGCGACCACCAGCCGGGTGCCCGCATCATCGAGCAGGATTCCCAGGCGTTCCGCAGGGCATTCCGGGTCGAGGGGCAGATAGGCGGCCCCCGCCTTGAGTATGCCCAGTATCGCAATCACCTGGTCGATTGAGCGCTCGAAGAGCAGGCCAACTCGATCTTCGGGCCGGACGTCCTTTGCGAGAAGCAGGTGAGCAAGTTGATTCGAACGGGTCTCGAGATCACCATAGCTCACCCGTTGGTCATCCGTTTCCAGGGCGATCGCTTTCGGGTGCGCGGTTGCCTGACGGGTGAATAGCGAATGAATCGTGGCGGCTGAGGGGAAATCCGTGGATCGCTGGCTCCATCGCGCGAGCGTGGCGGATTCCTGGGCATTGATCGCGGAGATCTCGCCGAGGCTGCTGTCTTTCGGGTGCGAGAGAGCCCCGAGCACTGTTTCGAACTGACCGATCAGGCGCTGGACTGCCTTTTCCTCGAAGCGATCCGAATCGGTGGTCATTTCGACCCGGATGCTCCGACCTTCATACACCTGAACCGTCAATGGGATCTCGGTGGTGGCTTCAAGTTGGAAGGTCCAGGAGACGCCTGACAGAGAGGTGTGCAGCAGATCAGAGAGTTGGTATTTTTCGAACCCGACCAGCGTCTCATACAGGGGGGTCCCGTCGGGCCAGGCGCACACTTCCCGGACCCGGTTCAACGGTGTCTGCTCGTGCGCGCGCAGTTCGACCCAGTGGGCGCGGATGCTCCTGAGCCAGTTCAGTTTCGACTGGCCGCCTTCGACATTGATGCACACCGGAACGGTGTTGACGAAGACACCGACCATCGATGAGGCACCCGCTACCGGCGGATGACGGCCGGCTCGAGGGGCGCCAAAGACCACCTTGGGCTCTCCGGTCATCTTTGATAACATCAATGCCCAACCGCCCTGAACAACCGTGTTCAGACTTAACTCATGCCGGGTCGCGAAGGCACGGAGCCGTCGCTCGATTCGTGAATCAAGGATCCGGGAGGTGCGATTCTGTCTGGTCTTTCCCGCTGACGACTTGGGATTTCCAAGTGACAGGGGCGCACTCGGATTCACGTCGGCAAGTTGATTCCGCCAGAATTCGTCGGATGTCGTGAAGTCAGCCCCCGCGTACCATTCCATGTAGTCGGTGTACCTGGAAGGAGCGACCAGATCCTGACTCGATGACTCTGTCAGGCCCTCATAGATTTTCTTGAATTCCTCGAGGAGAATGAGGCGCCCGCGACCATCAAAAAGGGCATGGTGCGTGGTCCACAGAATATCGAGAGTCCTGGCCCCCCGTTCGACGAGAGTGAATCGCATCAGCGGCGCCCGATCGATCGCGAACCCTTTTTTCAGATCCTTTTCCAGAATCTCCGCGCGTTTCCGTTCCGAAACCTTGCGCCCGGCCAGTTTGGGGCGGATCCGCTCGATCGGGATCTCAGTGGTCGATTCGATGACCATGGCGATACCTTTGTCCGCCGTCGGGTCGAACCCGCTTCGAAGCACCTCATGGCGTTTCGCCAGGAGGCGCCAGGCCTCCCTGAAGTGGTCTTCGCTGAATGGCCCCTTCCATGACCACCAGAGTTGCTGGATATAGTCGCCCTGATCCGGTGCGGTCAGGGTCCGGAATACCATGGCCTGTTGCATGGGTGTTGCCGGTAGCGACCGAATTGAATCCGGATCGGTGTCCGATTTGGCCTGAACAGGGTCCATTAGGGTCGCTTTGAAATCATGTTGGGTGTCTCAGGGGCACCTGCAGGGAACCCTGCCATGGACAATCGGGGGTGTGGGGGGAGTCTTTAGGATTTCATCTCACCGCCCATTGCCGGGTGGCGGATAAAGCGTGAGGCCCCGCCAATCCGCCTTGGAGGCTGTCTGAAAAGTGATGAAATGTGTCGTTTGGCCAAACCCTTCGGGCAGAGTTGCTTTGGGTCGTGGCCGGCGTTGGGCACTTTGGACCAAGGCCTTTGGGCCTGGGCGCCTCGCGCCTGCCTTGCCCAACACCCCAAATCATTCTCTGCGACACCCTTCAGCACTTTTCAGACAGCCTCTTGGTGCTTGAGCCCGTCCGACATTCAGGATTGGGTCTGTTTTTGACAATATCTGCAGAGTTCCGGCTTACGATTCCTGTCTAGAATTCCCGCCGCTCGAAATCCGCGACCCCGACCCAATGAACGTAATCCTCCTCACGGTCTTTATCGGCTTGATTCTGGTCGGATTTTTCGTCGCATTCTTTCTCAATCAACGCCGCAACACCGTCTATAGCAGCCCCGAACGGGATTCCCTGCTTCCTCTTGAAGAAGAAGGGATTGTTCCTGCTGGCCGAACCGGCGACAAGACCCCCGGGCCCGACCGTCGCTAGCTGATGCCCGGGATTCAAACACCCTGAAAGACCTCTGCTCAAGAACCCTATTGCCCGAATGATGAACGGACAGAAGACGACAATCGAATACGACGACCGGATCGTCCGAATGTTCATGATCGCCTCCATTTTCTGGGGGACGATCGGTATGCTGGTCGGCGTGATCGTTGCCACGCAGCTCAATTTCTGGAGAGCCAACTTTGATATCTCATGGTTGACCTTCGGGCGCCTGCGGCCGCTTCACACCAATGCGGTGATATTCGCGTTCGTGGGCAATATGATGTTCGCCGGGATCTACCATTCGACCCAGCGATTGTGCAAAGTCCGGCTCGCCTCGGATTTTCTTTCGAATCTTCATTTCTGGGGCTGGCAGCTGATTATTGTCGGGGCGGCCATCACCCTGCCCCTCGGGCTGACGCGGTCGAAGGAGTACGCCGAGATGATCTGGCCGCTCAATCTCGCCGTGGTCGTCATCTGGGTCGTCTTTGCCGCGAACTTCTTCTGGACCCTTGGAAAGCGAAACGAGAAGTCGCTCTACGTGGCGATCTGGTTCTATGTCGCCACGATTGTGACGGTGGCGGTGCTCTATATCGTCAACCATCTTTCAATCCCGACCAGCCTGTTGCACAGCTATCCGGTCTTCGGAGGCGTGCAGGACGCGCTCGTCCAATGGTGGTACGGACACAACGCCGTCGCCTTCTTCCTGACCACCCCGATCCTCGGGATCATGTATTACTACCTGCCGAAGGCGGCGGAGCGACCGGTCTATTCCTATCGGTTGTCGGTGGTGCATTTCTGGTCCCTGGTCTTCCTCTATATCTGGGCGGGTCCCCATCATCTGATGCACACCGCGCTGCCGCATTGGCTTCAGTCGCTGGGTATGGTCTTCAGTTTGATGCTTTGGGCGCCTTCCTGGGGCGGGATGCTCAATGGGCTGCTGACCCTGCGCGGGGCCTGGGACAAACTCAGGACTGATCCGGTACTCAAATTCCTCGCCGCCGGGGTCACCTTCTACGGGATGTCCACCTTCGAAGGTCCATTGCTCGCGATCAAATCAGTCAATGCCCTCGGACACTACACGGATTGGATCATCGGGCACGTTCACGGAGGAACCCTGGGGTGGAACGGCTTCATGGCCGCGGGCATGTTCTACTGGCTCGCACCCCGCCTCTGGAATACAAAGCTGCATTCGGTCGCGATGGCCAATATGCACTTCTGGCTCGGACTGGTTGGAATCCTTCTCTACGTGGCATCGATGTGGGTTTCGGGGATTACCCAGGGTCTGATGTTGAACGGGACCACCGACGGGGGGACCCTGCTGGCCTATCCGAATTTCCTCGAGACCCTGAACTCGATCCGACCGCTGATGGGCACCCGCATCATTGGCGGGTCGCTTTACCTCGTGGGTTGGTGCCTGCTGATCTGGAATATCTGGAAGACGGTCAAGAGCGGTTCTCCGGTCAATGGAACGGTGGAGGTCCATGTGGAGGAAAAGGATCCGTCCGATAAGCTCACCCTGGTCGGAACTTTCCTGAACGCGCCGGTCATCTACTCGACCCTGGTCATCGTCCTCGGCTGCACCTGGGCTTTCGGGAGTGATTGGGTTTCTTTGACCTCGATGATCGCCCTCTTCGTCACCTGCATTATCGCATTCATCCACCTGCAGGTAGGGGAGGACAATTGGGCGGCCTGGTACGACAAGCTCCTGATCAATATCTTCCCCTTTACGGTGCTCGTGCTGCTTTCGGTCCTGATCGGCGGCATCGTCCAGATCGTACCGCTCGTTACGGTAAAACAGGAGCGAATCCTGGATGACCGGATACAGGTGCCCTACACGCCTCTCGAACTGGCCGGTCGCGATATCTATGTCCGGGAAGGCTGCTACACCTGCCACTCCCAGATGATCCGTCCCTTCGTCTCGGAAATCCTGCGTTACGGCGATTACTCCCGTCTCGGCGAGTCGATCTATGATCATCCCTACCAGTGGGGATCCAAACGAACCGGACCGGACCTGGCCCGGGTGGGCGGCAAGTATTCGGACATCTGGCACTACCAGCACATGGCGGATCCCCGGAACCTCTCCCCGGGATCGAACATGCCCAGGTATCCGTGGCTCTTCAAAAGCAATACAGACACGGCCGCTCTCCCGTCAAAGCTGCGGGTCCAGCGGATCCTTGGCGTGCCCTATCCCGCGATGACGGACGGGGAGATCGCCGCTCTGGTCGATGATCAGGCAGAGGCGATTGCCGCCAACCTGGCCTCTGATGTCGAGATCGCACCTGAGCGTGAGATCATCGCCCTCATTGCCTACCTGCAGCAACTGGGCCAGTCGGAACCGGCAACTCCCGGTGACCTGGCCGATACAAAGTGATCGGGGTGCCCGCGAAGAGGTGCTGAAGCATGTTTAAGCGAATCAACTACGAAGAATGGCAGATGCTCTTTCCGGCTGTCGGGTTCATCTTCTTTTTTCTCGTCTTCCTGGTCGTCGTCTACTGGGTGATGCGGATGAAGAAGGACACCGTCGATCGGATGGAGCATATGCCGTTGGAAGATGACAGCGATAAGGTGAACGTCCATGCCAAGAGAAGAGAAAACCAGACCACCTGAAGATTCCATACGGGAACACACCTACGACGGGATTCAGGAGTACAATAAACGACTGCCCAATTGGTGGTTGTTCACGCTCTACGGTAGCATCGTCTTCTCGTTTTTCTATTGGTTTTACTACCATCAGACCGGAGTCGGCTCCTTTGACAAAGAGATCCTGGCCAGGAAAATGGCGGTTATCGAGGAGGCCAAGGAGGCGAGCCAGGGCCAGACCCTCAACGATGCGGGTCTGTGGGCCATGAGCACGGACGCAGAGGCGATCGCGGCGGGCAAGGCAACCTACGAGGCCAATTGCGTGGCCTGCCACCTTTCCAGTCTCCGGGGCAAGGAAGAGAGTCCGACGGCGATCGGTCCGAGCCTGGTTGATGGTGAATGGATTCACGGCGGCAACCCTTCAGAGGTTATGACGGTCATCGTCGAAGGTGTACCGGCCAAGGGCATGTTGGCTTGGGGCAGTATCCTGGGCGAAAATCGAATCTCGGAAGTCACCGCTTATGTTTTGAGCCACCATACTCCCCCCGCCGAGTGAGGTTGCGGTCGTTCCGGTTCATGACTTACAGGTGGTCCTGACCATGGCTGCTCAACCCAAGATTCCGACGCGGGAGTCGGTCACCACCATCAATACCGATGGCTCCCATCGAATTCTTCACCCGGCCGATGTCCGCGGTGTGTTTACCCGGTGGCGGCGGATCGCGGCCGTTGTCCTGATCGGCTTTTATACGTTGCTGCCCTGGATTCCGATCGGTGGTCACCCGGCAGTCTTCCTCGATGTCCGGGAACTCCAGTTTCATTTCTTTGGCCTGACGTTCGCGGCCCAGGATCTCTGGCTCGCCTTTTTCCTGATCAGCGGCCTCGGTTTCGGCCTCTTCTACGCGACCGCGCTTCTCGGACGTGTCTGGTGTGGCTGGGCTTGCCCACAGACGGTCCTCCTTGAGCACGTTTACCGGAGGATCGAGCGCTTCCTGGAAGGGGATGCCCAGAAACAGCGTCGTCTTGACCGGGAGCCTTGGGATCGGAACAAGCTCCTCCGGCGCGGCACCAAGCACTTCCTCTTCGTGCTCGTTTCCCTGGCGATCACCCACCTCTTCCTGGCCTACTTTATCTCGATTCCGGAAGTCTGGCGAATAATGACACAGACGCCCGGTCAGAATTGGGGAATCTTCGTGTTCGTGGTGATCGCAACCACGGCTCTCTATCTCAATTTTTACTGGTTCAGGGAACAGCTTTGTATCGTCATCTGCCCCTACGGGCGCCTCCAGTCCGCCCTGATCGACGACAACTCAATGGTCATCGGTTACGACGAGGACAGGGGAGAACCGAGGGGGCGGGTCGGCGCCGAGGGAGCGGGTGATTGCATCGCGTGCAATCGCTGCGTCCAGGTCTGCCCGACCGGCATCGATATTCGACAGGGCCTGCAGATGGAGTGCATTGGTTGTGCCAATTGCGTCGATGCCTGCGATGAGATCATGGACAAGGTCAAACGACCCCGCGGGCTCGTGCGTTACGATTCCTTCAACGGTCTGTCCGGCGGGAAGACAAAAATTCTTCGACCGCGAATCATTCTCTATACGATTCTACTGTTGATCGGGGCCACCGTGATGCTCTTTTCCTTCAGTCGGCTGAAACCCGTTTCGGCCAGCGCCTTTCGGATGCAGGGTGCCCCATACTTTGTGGATGATCGGTTGATCCGCAATCAATACCTGATACGAGTGGTCAACAAGCGCTCAATTCCCATGCAGTTCACCGTCGTTCCGGAAGCAGATGCGAGTGGCCTGAACTGGTCGGGCTTTGAAGGGGCGGTCGAAGTCGGTCCGAACAGCGAAGAGGTCCGCCTCTTTGTCACGACAGTCCGCCGTGAGGACTACACCGGGCCGTTTCATCTCGTGCTGCATGTAAAAGGGGAGCCTGGCGGGGTCGAGATCGACCGCCCGGTTGAGTTTCTCGGACCCGATCCAAAACTCCTCCACGACTGATATGCGCTGGTTCCTCGACCGCCCTTGGCTGCTTGCCGTCCTGGCCTTCATCATCCTGATCAGCGCCTGGATCACCCTCTTCATAATCGCCGGAAAGAACCTGCCGGAGCCGGTCGAGATCCAATCGGCGGAAGGGGTCAGGCCGTTGTTTGTATACGAATCAGGTCGTCCAAAGGGGTCAGGCCGTTGTTTGTATACGAATCTGATTCGTATACAAACAACGGCCTGACCCCTTTGCTTCCCCATGAGCGAAACCTGCAGGCATTGCGGCAACCCGGTATCACGGGAGGTGGCGGGTGAGGCGGGAGAAAACGGGTTCTGCTGTTCGGGGTGCGAGTATGTCTATCGCCTCATCCGTGGCCAGAATCTGGACCGGTTTTACGATTTGCGCGACCGCAAGGTCGATCCGGTGGGTGCCTATGTATTCCGGCCGCGTGACAACCGCTGGCTGAAGGGCCTGGGCGACCATGCTGAAGAGGAAAGCAAGGGAAGGGCCGTCCTGACCCTCAGGGTGCAGGGAATCTCCTGCGTGGGATGTGTGTGGCTGATTGAGAAGCTTGTTCTGGATCATGAGGGGATGCGGGTGGCGCGGGTCAACGCATCGGCCGGAACGGTCCGACTCGAATGGATACCGGACCAGGTTGACCTTGAAGAAATCGCGGGGGAACTGCAGCGCTTCGGCTACCTCCTGGGTCCACCGGGTGGTCCGGTTCGGAGTGAGAGCAGCCGGTTGACCCTTCGTCTCGGCTTGTGTGCCGCATTCGCGATGAATGCGATGCTCTTCACCTTGCCGGTTTACCTGGGGATGCAGCCTGATTTCTGGTTCGCATGGCTCTTCAGTGCCTTGGCCTTTGCCTTCGCCACCCTCGCCATCGTCGTCGGTGGCTCCTATTTCTTTCAGCGCAGTCTGGCCGGTATCCGACGCGGCGTCATCCATATCGACCTGCCGATTTCCCTGGGCCTCGTCATCGCCTATCTGGCCTCATGTTACGGGTGGATCCTGGGTCGGCACGATTTCATCTACTTTGATTTCGTGGCCACGTTCAGTTTTCTCATGCTGGTTGGCCGATGGACCCAGCAGGTTGCGGTTGAGCGCAACCGAAGCCGGTTGCTGGACGCCAATATCGGACTGCCCCGGGTCGAGATGGTCGTCGGTCTGAAGGAAGGGAACGTGGGATCGGTTGCCGTCGATCGACTCAAGTCGGGCGATATCTATCGAATTGAACCGGGTCAGGCCGTTCCGGTCTGCTCCCAGTTGAGAGTCGGCGATGCCTCGTTTGGCCTCGACTGGATCAGTGGCGAATCCGAAGCCCAGGTCGGGCGTAACGGGCAGATTATTTCAGCCGGAGCCATCAACCTGAGCCCGGGAGCGGTTGAACTCGAAGCGATTGAGACCTGGGAAGAGTCGCTGCTTTCCCGCCTTCTGGCCGGCGATGGGAATCCCGATCGGGAGGATCCCATGCTCGAGCGGATCATCCGCTGGTACCTGCTGGCCGTTCTTGCAGTCGCCGCGATCGGCGCAGCAGGATGGTTTTTGGCGACCGGGCAGGGCCTGACCGCGCTTCAGGTCGCGATCTCGGTTCTGGTTGTATCCTGCCCGTGCGCCCTCGGGGTTTCACTTCCGCTCGCCGATGAGATGGCGGCCAGTCGGATGCGGCGACTGGGCGTCTACGTGCAGACGGACCATCTCTGGTCACGATTGCGCCGGGTTGTGACCATCGTTTTTGACAAGACCGGAACCCTCACTCTCGAGTCGCCGGCACTCAAGAACCGGAACGATCTGGAAGGTCTCGGATCGGTGGATCTGGCGGTTCTCTGGGCGATGGTCAGGGACAGTCGCCACCCGGTCAGCTCGTGCTTGAGGGAAGCTCTCCTGGCCGGCGGATGGGCCGATGACCCCGGCTCTGATCAGGGCGCCCTCAGCGAAGAGGTCGGGCATGGGCTGGAGTGGGTTCAAGGGGGTGAAACCTGGCGCCTCGGCCGGCCGGATTGGGCGATCAAAGGACCGGTCAGTCCGGACCCTTCGGATCCCGTGCAGT
>Ga0164313_10000690_pt1 | contig 28052 bp, 24 predicted proteins | sample GuaBasSedimGuay4_FD_113735 | JGI IMG/M metagenome (GOLD analysis project Ga0164313, IMG submission 113735) | Subseafloor sediment microbial communities from Guaymas Basin, Gulf of California, Mexico - Guay4, Core 4569-4, 0-3 cm | ecosystem: Environmental > Aquatic > Marine > Hydrothermal vents... | reverse complement strand
CTCGGATCAGCGGTGGCGGCGTCAGGCGGTGATGGCGTCGTCGTCGAGGAGCCCGGCTGGGGCGTCGATGATGACGAAACCGCCGTCGAGGTTCACCTCGCGCACGATCTCGGGGACGTAGGGCACGAGAAACTCACGCTCCCCGCGGCGGACGATCAGTCGAGACTGCCCCTGACCCGGATCGAACCCGGTCACCTGGCCCAATTCTTCGCCACCTGGAGATCGACACTCGAGTCCGGTCAGGTGGTGCTCGTAGTAGTACCCCTCCGGAAGATCCTCCAACGCCTGCTCCGGCAAGTAGAGGTACCTTCCCCTCCAATCGCCGACAACATCTCGATCGCGGATGTCCTTTACCGAGAGCAGCCACCGGCCCTTGTGGTACCGCACGCGATGGGTAACAAAGAACTCCGAGGGCTCAGAGTCATCGCCGAGCCCAAATCGCACCCCGTCGGTCAGCCGTTCAGGGAAATCGGTGATGATCTCCACCAAGAGATCACCGTGGACGCCATGCGGCTTTCCCGCGCGACCGACAATCAGCCAGCCGCCATCCTTTTCGTCGGAACCGGCGGAGGGCACTACTCGAGGATCTCGAGCACGAAGCGCTTCTGAATTTTCATGCCGGCGGCCGCCAGCAGGGTCCGAATCGCTCGGGCCGTACGACCCTGGCGGCCGATAACCTTGCCCAGGTCTTCGTTCCGCACCCGTAGCTCGAGAACCGTGGTCTGCTCGCCTTCGACCTCGTTCACGCTGACATCTTCCGGGTTGTCAACCAATGCCTTGGCGATCTCTACCAGCAGATCTTTCATAGCACTCATGGGAGCTCCTTCCGTGGTGGGGCTGCTGTCTGCTTGGACATCATCGATTCAGGACGTGCATCACTGCTGTCGTTCAGCCTTACGGATCAAGGAACGCACTGTTTCAGATACTCCGGCACCCTTGCCGCGCCATTCCTCGACCTTTTCGAGATCGAGACGGATTTCCGGCGGATCCAGATTGGGATTGTAGAAACCGACCTGGTCCAGGTAGTTTCCGTAGGTATCCTTGCGGGAGTCTGAAACCACCACACGGTAGACGGGGTTGTTCTTGGCACCCCCACGCCGTAATCTGATCATCAACATCTCTTTCCTCCTTGGCCCGGCAAGAAGCCCGGACTAGCCTATACCTAACTGTCGTTTCAGCGCTCGCGGGTCGGCCTTGCCCAGGCGCTTCATGAGCTTACGCATCTGTCCGAATTGACGCAAGAGGCGGTTGATCTCCTCGACGCTCGTTCCCGAGCCCCGGGCGATCCGTTTCTTTCGTGAACCGTTGAGAACCTGCGGGTGGCGACGCTCTTTTGGCGTCATCGAGTCGATGCAGGCCTCCATACGCATGAGTTGTCGTTCCTGTCCCTCGCCGACGCCTCCCTCCGGCATCATCTTTCCCATCCCGGGCACCATTTCCATCACCGACTGCAGAGGACCCATCTTCTTCAGGCTCTTCAGTTGATCACGGAGGTCCTCGAGATCGAACTTGTTCTTCCTGAGCTTCGCCTCGAGCCGGCGGGCCTTCTTCTCGTCAACCGCATCCTGCGCCTTTTCGACCAACGTCAGCACGTCGCCCATACCGAGAATGCGGCCGGCCATACGGTCGGGATGAAACTGTTCTAGGTTTTCAATCTGCTCTCCGATTCCGGCGAAGACAATCGGCTTCCCCACAACCTCACGCACCGACAACGCAGCACCGCCACGGGCGTCGCCGTCGAGCTTGGTGAGGATGACGCCTGTGATCTCGAGACGCTCGTGAAAGGCGCGCGCTGAGCGCACCGCGTCCTGTCCGGTCATGGCGTCAGCAACGAAGAGAATCTGTTTGGGCTTGAGGATCTCCTTGAGCCGCTGCAGCTGGCCCATCAGATCGTCGTCGATGTGCAGTCGCCCCGCGGTGTCGAAGATCAGGACCTGGTGGCCCTTGATCGAAGCCTCGCGAAGCGCACGGTGCGCAATGGATTCCGGGTCATCCATGTCGCGAGTGTCGACTACCGGTACCGACGCCTTTTCACCGAGGACGAGGAGCTGTTCGCGCGCCGCCGGACGTGAGGTATCGGCTGGAACCAACAGCGGGAACAGGTTTTTCCTATCCTTGATCCAACGCGCCAACTTGGCTGCGGTGGTCGTCTTTCCCGAGCCCTGAAGACCGACCAACATCACGACGGCGGGCCGCCCCTTGAGGTCAAGCTCGGTGGTTTCCCCACCGAGAAGGGTCACGAGCTCCTCATGGACGATCTTGGTGACCATTTGGGCAGGCGTTACAGAGTTCAGCACCTCCTTGCCGAGGGCTCTCGACCGCACGCGTTCGATAAAGCCGGAGACCACCTCGACGCTGACATCAGCCTCGAGAAGGGCAAGCCGAATCTCCTTGAGCGCGGTCTCGATGTGGTACTCGGCCAGGTGCCCCTCACCCCTCAGGGTTTTGGTGACACGAGCCAAGCGGTCCTGCAGCCCTTCCAACATAAGGGCGGCAGTCTAAGGCAGTGCCCTGGAGAGGTCAAGCTCTTGGCAGACAAAGCCTTGCCTCTCAAGCCGATGCGTATACAATGAAAGATGGAGATGGGCGCCAAAAATCCACTGCTGCTGCGACGCGGATGTCCGCCGCCTGACGATTCGGAGCTTTTGAAGTGGCTGCGTCTTCTGATGGTGCAGTCCTCCGCCGAATCGGCCGCACTCGACGTCGAGTGCGGCCTCGATGGCTCTACCGAGTCCTACCACGTAGGATCCGACGCTGCCGGAGGGCCAACGGTCACCCTCGAGATGGGAGAAAATTTCGCGGCGACGCTGCGCCTCGGTACAGCGACCGCACCCGATCCGGATATGGTCGAGCTGCTGGCGATCGGTCTCAACCGGACTCTCGAGTGCGCCAAGCTTCGCGGGCAAGTCGCGCTCCTGCGCGGAGCGCTCGACGCAACTTCGACCTCGGTTTTCCTGTTCGACAACCGAGGTGACATTGTCTATGCCAACCCACCTGCTGATCGGTTTCTATCGTTGCAGACCGAGGACCAGCTCCTGGCCCAAATCGAGGATGAACCGCGTCAGCCACTATTAACCCTTCTGTGCTTGTTGGTTGAGAAGGTAGTGAAGGCGGGCAGGGCGGCCGAATCCTGGAAGGGCACGGTGCATGTCGCTGACGGCAGCGTCATGACCTGCGAGGTCACGCGCATCCTCGAGTCGGGTGATCATGGCTCAGGCGCAGTCCTCGCTCTGATGCAGCCGGCGGTATCGGATTCCGCCGTGCGGGTCGATGAGTTTGCCTCGAACTACCGGTTGAGCCCTCGCGAGCAGGAGGTGGTGCAGCTCCTCGTCCAGGGGCAGACCACCACGGCCATGGCGGATCAGCTCGGCATCAGCCCGCACACAGTCCGCGACCACCTCAAGCATCTCTATCGAAAGACCGAGACCGGCTCCAGAAGCGAACTACTCGGATTAATCTCGAGGACATCCCGTACCGCCGTGATCGCAGAAAACGGGCGCTGACCCGGCATAGCAGGAAGCTGTTAGGTATTAGCGATTAGCTGTTAGCTCATCGCACGTTGTGGCAATGCCGTTGTGATCAGCAGGTGGCATGGTGGAATCTCTTCTTTCGGCATGAGGCCTCCGGTTCTCTGAGGACCTTGTGATGGGCTAATACCTAATACCTAATACCTAACAGCTATAATGGTATGAGACGACGCGCTGGAGGTCATAAGCCTATGTCTCGACTTCGTATTTTCGGGATGATTGTCGCGGTTCTTCTGGTTACGGTCATGGCGGCTAACGCCGCCGGCTATGTGGTTATCTTGAAGAGTGGTCACAAAATTCGCTGCAAGGAGCCCATGCGTATCGAGGGCCCAAACGCGATCCTCACCCTGTCGACCGGTACGGTTACGAGCTATCCCCTGCAACTCGTTGATTTGATGGAAACGGAGCGTTACAACCAGCTCGGCCTGGGAGATGCGCTGGAGATCGAGGAGCTCGGGGTTGCCGGAACCGCTATCGCGACGCCGACGCCCCGGACCTCGCTCGGCGATTATGCCACCTTTGACACCGGCGGCAGTGGACAGCCAAATCTCGGTACGACCACCGAACCGACTCCGGTTCCCACGCCCGGCATTCAACTGCGGATGACGAGGTATCCCGACCCGCGGATCGAACAGGCATTCGCCAAGATCTTCGAAGAAAAGGGCCTCCTCATCTACAAAACGAGCCAGGGGACGGCACCCGATTTCTTTTTCGTCCAAACAACCACTGATTCCGAGCGAGAGGTTTTCCGGGCCCTGGAAACTGTAGCCGAGGCCTACGTGCTGATACACGGTCTCCACAGGGAGCTCGCGCCGGCCGCGGTGGAGCTCGAAATGGTCCAGACGTCGGGCAAACCCGCCGGGACCTTCCGGCTGACTCCGGAGCTCGCGGACGAACTGGTGAAAGGTGACACCCCACCGCAGACGTTCTACATCACGAACGTGATCTTCTGATGAATTCTCAATTTTGAATTCTCAATTTTGAATTTCCATACATCCATCCCGTGAGGTGGGGACGCGGATCGGAAATTGAGAAATTAGAATTAAGAATTTAGAATTGAGCACCATGAGTTCATCGGACAGTACCAGTCGCATGTGTGATGTGGCGGTTGTCGGCGCTGGGCTTGCCGGACTCACCGCCGCGTTGAGGCTGACACAAGCAGGCTGTGACGTTCGCGTATTCGAACGATATTCGCGCCCGGGCGGTCTCGCCAGGGTGCTCGAGGTCGGCGGCGAACCCCTGGAAGCCTTCTACCATCACCTCTTCACCAGCGACTCCGCCTATGTGGGTCTCGCCGAAGAGCTCGGCGTCGCCCAGCACATCGATTGGCTTCCGTCCCGCATGGGCATCTGGGCCGACGGGAGGCCGTGGGACTTCGGTACTCCGGCGTCGCTTCTTCGTTTTGGCCCCCTGCGGGCCATCGACAAGGTGCGCTTCGCCGCATCGACAGTGTTGTTGCAGCGCAGCAAAGACCCCACCCCTTTCGAAAACGTCACGGCCGTGGAGTGGATTCGCCGCCATCAGGGCGAACGGGTCTGGCGTTCGGTGTGGGGGCCGCTGTTCCACCAGAAGTTCGCCGAAGACGCAGAGAAGGTCGCCATGGTGTGGCTGTGGGGGAAGCTGTGTCTGCGCGGGAAATCTCGATCAGCCTCGGGCATGGGCGAGCGGCTCGGCTACATGCGCGGTTCGTTCGGCCGATTGACCAAAGCTCTCGAACATCACCTCGCCGACGGAGGGACCGAGCTTTTGCTCAGCGACGCCGTGAAACGCATCGACAGGGAGGGCGCCGGTTTCAGCCTCGAAACCCGTCACGGTTTCTGGAAGGCCGACCGGGTCGTGATCGCGGCGCCCGTGCCCGATTACCTCGAGGTAGCCGGCCATCTCCTGCCCGCTGATGATCGCTCGATCCTGAAAGGCCTCCGCGCCACGGGTGCCATCTGTTCGATCCTCGAGCTCGAGAACTCCCTGACCCCGTACTATTGGCTCAACATCGCCGACTCCGACATGCCGTTCGGCGGCCTCATTGAACACACCAACTACATCCCCCGCGAGCGCTACGGTGGCCGGCACGTCCTGTACATCTCGAACTACTTGTACCCCGACCACCCACTGTTTCAAGCCCCGAAGAAGGAGGTGCTCGCCGCGTACATGCCGGCGCTTCAGAGGATCAATCCCTCTTTCGACCCGTCGTGGATCACCGCTTCCCACCACTTTCGCGCTGACTACGCGCAGCCGGTGGTCACTATCGATTACCGCGGACAGATCCCGCCCCTGCGCGCGCCGGTCCCCGGCCTCTATCTCTGTTCGATGGCGCAGATTTTCCCCGAGGACCGCGGAATGAACTACGCGGTTGCCTACGGCGAGAAAGTGGCACACGCGGTTATTCAAGACATTCAAACAGACACGAAAAATTCTTAATTCTCAATTCTTAATTCTCAATTCCCATCCATCCCCACGGATCTGCGGGTGGACGGGTACGAATTCAAAATTGAGAATTGAGAATTGAGAATCTGCCAGCCGTCCAGGCTGTTCACTCGAATTCAATGGTGTAGTATTGGGCCGCCCGTCGCGGAGGCGGGCAACACAAGGAGGCACGACCTGATGGCAGGTAACGCGGTAGAGATCACGGATGGAAATTTCGAAGAAACAATCCTCAACGCTGGCAAACCCGCGCTGGTCGACTTCTGGGCGGTGTGGTGTGGCCCATGCCGCGTCATCGGTCCCATCGTCGAAGAGATCGCCGAAGAGTATGGGGACCGGGTCGTGGTCGGCAAGCTGGATGTGGACTCGAATGGGGAAACCGCCGTCAAGTACGGAATTCAGGCCATCCCGACCCTGCTCCTGGTCAACAACGGTGAGATATCCGATCGAATCGTTGGCGTCACCGACAAGGCAAGCCTCGCGGCCAAGTTGGATGAGCTCCTGTAGGGGCGGGCCCCACCGCTGACCCATTGGCGGGCTGCCCTCTCGGGAACCGACCCGGAAAAGACCTTGGATCGGACCCGGTTACGGATCAGCCAGCCCGCTCATCTCGCCGGGCTAACAGGGGGAACACCAACCATGGACATACGTACCGTCGGGATTGTCGGAGCCGGACAGATGGGCGCTGGAATCGCCCATGTGGCAGCGGTGTCGGGTTTTGACGTCATCCTCACCGACATCGAGTCCAGGGTTCTCGAGAATGGTATCGAGACGATTGACCGTAACCTCGACCGCCAGATCAAGAAGGGGGCGGTGGAGGCGGCGGCCAAGGCCGAAATCGTCAACCGCATCAGCACGAGCACCCACGTCGACGAGCACCGACGTGCGGATCTGGTGGTCGAATCTGCGGTGGAGTCGTTGACCATCAAGTCGGAGATTTTTCGCCAACTCGACGAGCTGTGTCCAGCGGCGACTCTTCTCGCGTCCAACACGTCGTCAATCTCCATCACCCGGCTCGCTGCGGTCACCGGCCGTCCTGATCGGATCGTCGGCATGCATTTCATGAATCCCGTACCGGTCATGCGTCTGGTCGAGGTTGTCCGAGGTCTCGAAACCTCCGACACAACCGTTTCTACGATTCGCCGGGTGGCCGAGAGGATGGGCAAGATCCCGGTCGAATGCGCCGACCATCCCGGATTCGTGTCCAACCGACTTCTCATGCCGATGATCAACGAGGCGATTTTCGCTGTGTCCGAGGGGATCGCAACCCCTGAGTCCATCGACAAGATCATGACGCTTGGAGCGAACCACCCGATGGGACCGCTTCGAATCGCCGACCTCATCGGATTGGACAACTGCCTGAGCGTCATGCGCATCCTTCATGACGAGCTGGGAGAAGACAAATACCGACCCTGCCCACTGCTAGTGAAGATGGTGGATGCGGGCAGGTTGGGCCGGAAGTCCGGTCGCGGCTTCTTCTCCTACGACGAGGACTGATAGGTGCTCTGCCAGCACTGCGGAGCGACCAACCCTCGCGAGGAGGATTTTTGTCGTCGCTGCGGCAACAAGCTCTTGGTGTTGTCCGGCGTCACCGACGCCGACCACGAAATCACCGATGAGTTCTTCATCCAGGCCCAGGAGGATCTCGAGGAACACATCCTGGAACGGATCACCGGTCTCGAGGATAGTGTGCGCCGGCTGTCACGGGCAGTCGCCTCCACCGCCCAACACCTTGCCCAGCTCGAGCACAACCTGACAGTCGCCCACGCCGGCGTTCAGTCCCTCGGCGGGTTGCTCGAAACCCAGGGAATCGTCACCCGCACCGAGGTTGTGGACGGCTGGGAACGGATCGCCGACCAGGAGCTGCTGTCGCGTGACCTGTCGCGGCGATTCAAAGCCTACAGTGATCGCATCCTCTCTCAGGCGGTTCACTCCGGGCATGCGACAGAGGAATTTCGGCGAAAGCTCCGCGCATTGGAGCTCGCTCTCCTGGGTCCAGACACCGGCACTGCTCGCGACCTCCTCACCGACCTCGCCGGGTTGGCGCCCGACAGCGACGAGCTGTGGTCATTCATTGGCGAGGCCGCCTTCCAGACCGGTGAGTTGGAAATCGCTCGGGTCGCTTTTGGAAAGGTCCTGGAGCTTCGCGGACCGCAGTTCGAGGCCTTGGTCTATCTCGGCGCAGTGGCCTCTGATCTGGGGCTATGGCCAGAGGCCGAGGACGCTCTCCTGCGCGCCCGGGAGATGGCGCCGGAAGCGTTCCTCCCCCACTTCACCCTTGGCGCGCTCAAGGTCGTTCGCGGCGAACACCGTGCGGCGCTGACTTTCCTCGAGGAGAGCCTCACCATCGAGGAAGTGCCGCAGAGCTGGTATCTCCTGGGCATCTGCAGACTCGAGCTGGGGCAGAGCGGACTGGCGATCAAGGCCCTGCGCCGCGCTGTGGAGATCGAGCCGGGTTTCGAGGACGCCCTCTACCACCTCGGTGTGGCCTATCTTCGGCGCGGTTGGACTCAGAAGGCGATGGATGTTTTTCAACAGGTTCTGCGGATGGACCCGCAACGTCTCCGGTACCAGGAAACCGTCCGCCTACTCAACGGCTCCCCTCCGAGCGATCTCCCGCCCGCTACCGCGCAGGTGGTGACCGAGGCCGAGGCGGCTTTGGAAAACGGGCAACCCGCCCGGGGGCTCGAGCTTTTAGCGGGTGCGTTACGTACGGCGCCCGGGCAACCTGGGCTGCAGGCCACTGCGGCCCTTCTCGCCTCCGCCCTCGGACGCACCCGCGATGCGGTGACTTATGCGCACGCCATCCTCCGCGACCAACCGGAGGGCTCGCCGTATCTCGCGGCTGCGGTCGTCGCTCTTCTGGAGTCGCTCCGCCACGCCGGACGGCTGTTGGCTGCACGCCGATTGGCGCAGCGAATCTATCGAAACATCGGCGGTGATGCTCTGGCCCGAGGGATGGCGGCGTACGAGCTCGCGCTGATCGAATTGGAAATCGGTGGTGATCTCGCTGCCGCCCGCGACCTCGCCCGCGATGCCCTGGAGATCATTCCCCGCGAGCTCCGCCACTACCCCCTCGCCGCCCTCGGCACCATTGCCCTCAAGCGCGGCCGCTACCGCGAGGCCAAGCAATACCTGGAGCAGGCTTCAGGGAACGGATCGGAACCGCCGCTGATGCGGCAGCTCGCCCTTGCGCGGCTCGGCACCGGCGACGCGGAGGGCGCTGACGAGGCCCTCCGCGAGGCCGGCGAGGGCCCGCACGGCGGTATCGACCAGGAGCTTCTCGATCACGTTCGCCAACTCGGCGACCTGATCGGAGATCTACGACCGGCGCGGAATCATCGCGCCGGAAGACGGAGCTGAACATGCGTTGGAGCCAGACCTTCATTCACACCCTTCGCCAAGACCCCTCGGACGCCGAGGTCATTTCCCACCGGTTGATGACCCGAGCCGGGTTCATCTCCAAGGTCGCGGCAGGGATCTACAATTACCTCCCCCTCGGCTGGCGATCTCTGGTCAAGCTCGAGACGATCATTCGCGAGGAGATGGGGGCCGCCGGTTCCGCAGAGCTCGTGATGCCGGCAATCCAGCCCGCCGAGCTGTGGCAGGAATCGCGGCGCTGGTTCGAGTACGGGCCCGAACTGCTGCGAATGAAGGACCGTCACGAGCGGGAGTTCTGCTTCGGCCCCACCCACGAGGAGATCATCACCGACATCGTGCGGCGCACGATCACCTCTTATCGACAGCTGCCGGTCAATCTCTACCAGATCCAGACAAAATTCCGAGACGAAATTCGGCCGCGATTCGGGCTCATGCGTGGGCGTGAGTTCATCATGAAAGACGCCTACTCCTTCCATGCCGACGCCGAGGACCTCGACGCCGCCTACCGGGCGATGGAAGCCGCCTACCGCCGGATTTTCGAGCGCTGCGGGCTCGGCTACACACAGGTCGAGGCTGATACCGGCAATATCGGCGGCTCCGAATCGCACGAGTTCATGGTCCTTGCGGACACCGGCGAGGACGCAATCCTCGCCTGCCCGAACTGCGACTATGGCGCCAACGTCGAGAAGGCGGAGGCCGGGCCGGTCGATGCAGCCCCGGTGTGGTCTCGAGAACGGCCCGACCAGCCGGAGGCCATCGATACCCCCTCCATGCGAACGGTGGACGAGGTGGCCGAGTTCCTCGGAATCTCTGCGGCCCACCTCATCAAGACCCTGATCTTCGAGACCGACGAGGAGTTCGCCGCAGTCCTCATCCGCGGCGACCTCGAGGTCAACGAGGTCAAGCTCAAGAACGAGCTCGGGTGCATCCATCTCCAGCTCGCATCCGAGGCCAAGATTTCCGAGATAACCGGCGGACCACAGGGCTTTTCGGGCCCAGTAGGTCTCGAGGGCATCAGGATCATCGCCGACCCGACCGTCATGGACCTCGATATTGCGGCAACCGGCGCCAACGCCGACGACACCCACCTGGTGGGAGTGGTGCCGGGCCACGATTTCAAGCCCGACTCGGTAGTGGATGTCCGGCTCGCAGCCGAGGGCGATCCCTGTCCTTCCTGCCGCGAAGCGATGATCGTCAAGCGCGGCATCGAGGTCGGCCACATCTTCAAACTCGGCACCAAGTACTCAGAGTCAATGGACTGCCGCTTCCAGGATGCCGAAGGCGAGGAACAGCCGATGATCATGGGCTGCTACGGGCTCGGCGTCGGCCGCACCCTGGCCGCCGCCGTGGAGCAGAACCACGACGACAACGGCATCATCTGGCCGCTGTCGCTGGCCCCGTACGAGGTGGCGTTGGTAGTGCTCAACGCCGACAAACCCGAGGTCGTGGAGGCGGCGGAATACCTCTACACCAAGCTCCACGAAGCCGGCATAGACGTCCTCTTCGATGACCGTCCAGAGCGGCCGGGGGTCAAGTTCAACGACATGGATCTGATCGGCTTCCCAGTCCGGGTGGTACTCGGCAAGAGGGGCCTCGAGGCCGGAGAGGTCGAGCTCAGCCTGCGCCGCGATGGCGAAAAACGAGCGACACCGATCTCGGAGATGGTACCCGCTGTCCAAGCGCTTCTGGACGGGCTGCGATCTACCTGAAGAATTAGGAGTGAGGAATTAGGAATTAGGAATGTCGCTCACCCACCCGTCGAAATCAGGTAGGAGGTTGGGTGAAAATTCCTAATTCCTAACTCCTAATTCCTAATTCGATGGAAAGCGCCTCGCGAGCGACATCGATCATGTCGCCCTTGGCTTGGATGAGCACCTTGAGATCCGAGCCCATGCCTTCGGGGTCTAAGAGGCGCTTGATCTCTTGCCGGGTCGTGATCGTGGCCGCATCGAGGTCGGCGTCCATCCCCAGGCCCCGTTCTTCGAGCTCGTCTTCGAGACCCGCCCTCACCAGGAATTCGGCCAGCGGCCACAGACCGACCTCGGTCCATTCGCCGACCTTCGCCGCGAAGCGCAGGTCGTCCCAATTCACGTGCGCCGTGAGGTCGATTTTGCCGGGCGACTCGAGGGGATCGCGGCCGAGCCGATGCCGGTGGAAGGTGGTCAGCGAACCCCCGCCGCGACCTCGCGGGTCATACAGCCGCCGCGCCTCGTAGCCGTAGTCTAGAACCAGACACAGTCCGCAGTCGCCCGCAGCGGAGAGGAGTAGCCGGTGCATCCCGTCGGCAGCCAGATTTGCTTCGGCGATCTGGCCTTCCTCGAGCGTCACCCTTTGGCGCTCGAAATAGGCCGCCACCTCCTCCCGCGGCGGGCGTTCGGACCAGGCGGGAGCCCCGCCACCGACATCGATCCAGAACTCGCGCACCCCGCCGTCTCGACCGACAACCCGCACCACCGGCTGCGCGTCATACAACTCCGATGCGTGGAGCACCGTCGATTCCCCCGCCGGTTTCAACTCCGAAATTCTCTCGATCCACCCCACCCGAATCGACGTCTGCGCGAGACGCTCGACCTGGCGTGAGCGAATAGAGCCGGATCGTTCCACCGACACGACGTCGGCCAGTACTTCGTCCGCCCTCGCCCCAAGGGATTCGAGAACACCGGCAATGAACGACCCGTCGCCCGACGCCACATCGACCAGCCGCAACGGTCCCACCACACGAGCAGTGAAGGACAGCACCCGGGCGAAAATCCGCGAGTACCACTCGGACGCGGTCGGCGCGGTCAGGTAATCACCGCCTCGCCCATACCCCAATTCCGCACTCGAGTAGTAACCGTGCTCGGGGTGATAGAGCGCCAGCTCCATGAACTCGTCAAAGGGCACTGCACCCCCGCGCGCCTCGATCTCATCCGCGATCCAGGTCATGGAGGCAGTGTAGCGAGTTGTCGATATCGCCGCAGGAAATGACTTTGGTCGCTATCGCTATCGGAATCGCAATCGCTATCGATATCCCAGTCAATGGGCGGTTTCGATACCGATAGCGAAAGCGATAGCGATTGCGATTTTTCGCTTCAGGCACAGGCGCAGTAAGGGGCAAACTCTCTTGCGCCTGAGCGCTCCCTGTGCTATAAAGCTCGCTGCTGCTTTCGATTGGAAAGTGGGCCTGGGGCCCACTTTTTTTTACGGCAGCGGGGAGCGAGATGAAGCTGGATCAGACATTGCGGACTGAGCTCGCCACCATGGTGGCGGACGAGGGGCTCGAGTTGCTTGCGACCGAGGTCGTCGGTGCCGGGCCGAAGGCCGTTCTACGGCTGATCGTCGATGGTCCTGACGGCGTCAACCTTGACCACTGCGCTTCGGTCTCACGCCAGGCCTCGGCCATGCTCGATGTCGAGGACCCGATTGGCCACCACTACACGCTCGAGGTTTCCTCACCCGGTCTCGACCGCAAGTTCTATCAGCAGGATGACTACGACCGGTTCGTGGGGCAAAGGGTCGCAATTCGAATGGTGCCGACCTATCGGTCGCACCGCGGAGTCGTGGGCGAGCTGCTCGGACGGCGAAACGACACGGTTCGCATCTTCGACGACTCCGGTCAGGAGATTTTGCTTCCCATCGACGAGATTTTCGAGGCGCGCCTCGATGTCGATTGGACCAAGATCATGAAGGAAGGGAAGTCCCGTCCATGAAGCTCGACATCAACATGCTCGTACGACAGATGGCAGCGGAGCGCGACATCGAGGCCGACATCCTTGTCGATGCGGTCGCCGAGGCAATCTCATCGGCCGCCCGCAAACATTACAAGGAACGCAACGTCCACACCGAGATCGACGTCGAGTCCGGCGAGGTCGAGTCCTGGACCGCGCGAAACGTTGTCGAAGAGGTGGAGGATCCTGAGATCGAGATGACCCTCGAGGAGGCTCGGGCGATCGATCTTGAAGCGGAAGTCGGCGGCATTGTAAGGCTCGAGGTCCTTGACACCTCGGAGCTCGGCCGGATAGCTGCCCAGTCGGCCCGCCAGGTCCTGTTCCAAAGAGTACGCGAAGCCGAGCGTGCGGTGGTCCACAAGAACTACTCGGACCGCGTCGGTGACATGATCAACGGGATCGTCAAGCGCATGGACCGCGGCTCCTTGATCGTCGAGCTTGGGGACACTGAAGGCGTCATTCCGCGCAGCCACCAGGTAAGACATGAGCGCTACAGCCAGGGCGACAGGGTGCGGGCAGTTGTGGTTGATGTGACCATGGACGCCAACCGACCTCAGGTCGTGCTCTCCCGCACTTCACCCATGCTTCTGGGAAAGCTCCTGGAGATGGAGGTCCCAGAAATATACGACGGCACCGTGGTCATCAGGGTCTGCGTGCGCGAGCCTGGCGAGCGCGCCAAGGTGGCTGTGTTTTCCAAGGACAGCGATGTTGATCCGGTCGGCGCCTGCGTCGGTCTCAAGGGCTCCAGGGTTCAGGCGATCACTCGCGAGTTGAAAGGCGAGAAGATCGACATCATTCCGTTTTCGAGCGATCTCGTGACCTTCGCCCAGAACGCTCTCTCGCCAGCCAAGATCAACCGTGTGGCTGTTCGTGAGGAGCAGATCACCGTCATCGTTCGCGATGAGGAGGGGCAGCCGGTCCTCGACGAGGAGGGCAACACGGTCACCGAGGAAGGCAAAGAGGTGGTGCTCGATGTCATCGTCAACACCGAACAGCTGTCGCTTGCGATCGGCAAGCGCGGTCAGAATGTCCGCCTCGCTTCGAGACTTCTCGATAGCCGGATCGAGATCAAGAGCCAGGAGGCGGTGAAGGACGAGCTGGCGTCGGCTCTCGCGACCATGCTGCGCGAAATGGAGGGCGTCTCCGACGAGGAGGAGCTTCTGGAGCTCGATGTTGTCGCCGACACCGTCTCATACGACGAGCTCGTGCCGCTCGAGGAGATGGAAATGCTCACCGAACGCCTGCGCGAAAGGCTCGAGGGGCACAGCATCCACACGGTCCAGGACCTTCTCGCCAAGGATGCAGAAGGCCTTTCCACAATTCCAGGGATCGGACCGGTAACGGCACGCAAGCTCCTCGATATGGCCGGCCAGGCTCTCGAGGAAAGCCTCGCGGAAGAAGCCGAAGAGTCCGTGGTCGGGGAGGAGTGAGGGAGCATGGAGCAGCTTCGAGTCGTCGACCTCGCCCACACGATGGGCATTACGCCGCGCGAGCTGATCTTTAAGCTGCGCTCGATCGGAGTCACAGTCACATCCGATGAGGACACCCTCGACCTATCGACGGTGCGTTCCATCATCACGGGCGAGACCCTGCAGCGACGTCCTCGCGAAGTGATCGTGCGTCGAGAAAATGCTGAAGAAGAGACTACGACCATCTCGGCCAAGGACCGGCTCGCTCGTCGGCGCTGGCGCCAGGCGGTGGACACCGAGAAGGAAATCCACGAGGTCGTCGGCGAGAAGAAGCCGGCACCACCGGAGGTGGTCGAGGAGCCAGCTGCGGCCGAGGAATCGGATGTACTGATCGAGGAAGTGGTCGAGATCGACGCCGTCGATGAGGAGCTGGCTGAAGCCGATGTCGAGGATGGCATAGCGGCGACGCCGGAGGTGGAGATCACCGAGGAGGAGATCACCGCTGAACGCAAGGAGGGCGAGGAAGACGAGGCACAGCGGGTGCGTCCGACCCGGGCCAAGACACCCCTGGAGCAGAGCCTGCGCGAGCTCGATCCGGAAGAGATCCGGCAGCGGCTCGCCGACCAACGCGAGATTGAGAAAAGGCGCAAGGCCGAAAAGGTGTCCGGCCGTGTCCCCGGCCGCAAGGCGAAGGCGGCAGCAGACGCCCAGGAGATTCGCGACCTTCTCAACAAGTTCGAGGAGCAAAAACTCAAGGGCCAACAGGACACCTCGGGTCCCTCGCGACCGGCGCCGCGTCCCGCGGGCGGCCGTCCGAGCAAGAAATCGCGACGTCGGCGCCATGACGCCGAGCGCCGCACCGCGCCGCCCCGTCCCACGTTCACGGTCCAGTTCAAGGACGGTGAGAAACCCGAAGGACCGATCATCCTATCGGAGATGGTGACGGCGAGAGAGCTGGCGGAAAAGCTCAACGTCACCGCCAAAGATCTTCTCAGTCTGCTAATCCAGAAGGGAATGATGGTCACCACCAACCAGAGCCTCCCGCACGAGCTGGCGGAAGAAATCTGCGCCGACCTCGAAATCGAGGCGATGGTGGCCTCGGCCGAGGAAGTGATCGAGTACGAGCGTGAGGAGAGTGAGGAGGCGGTCGGGCCACTGGAGCCGCGTTCGCCAGTGGTCACTGTGATGGGCCATGTGGATCACGGAAAGACCTCCCTTCTCGACTCGATCCGCTCGAGCCGCGTCGCCGAGCAGGAGGCTGGTGGCATCACCCAGCACATCGGCGCTTCGCGTATCGAGGCGTCCGGAGGCCGCTCGGTGGTCTTTATCGACACCCCGGGGCACGAAGCATTCACCCAGATGCGCGCGCGCGGCGCGCAGGTGACCGACATCGTGGTCCTGGTGGTGGCGGCCGATGATGGCGTCATGCCGCAGACCAAGGAAGCCATCAACCACGCGCGTGCGGCCAACGTGCCGTTAATCGTGGCCATCAACAAGATCGACAAAGCGAATGCGAACCCCGACAGGGTCAAACAGCAGCTGGCAGAGAACGACGTGCTGGTTGAGTCGTGGAGCGGGGATATCCCCTCGGTGGATGTGTCCGCGAAGAAGAACGAGGGCCTCGACGATCTTCTCGACATCATCCTGCTGGTCGCCGAAATGAAGGAGCTGAAGGCCGCCGCCGAAGGCCCGGCCCGCGGCGTGGTCCTCGAGGCGCAAAAGGAAAAGGGTCGGGGCATTGTCGCAACAGTGCTGATTCAACAGGGCAAGCTGGAGGTCGGCGACTATTTCTTCTGCGGCTCCACCTGGGGACGCGTACGGGCTATTGCCGACCACAGCGGCGAGCGGATCGAGAGTGCCGGACCGTCTGATCCGGTGGAGCTGACCGGCTTCGACGATGTCCCTGCGGCCGGTAACGTTTTGCAGGCAACCGAGAGTGAGGCCAAGGCCCTCGAGGTCGCCAGCTATCGCAGTCAGCGCGATCGTGAGGAGGGGCTCTTGTCCACCCGCAAGGTCTCGCTTGAGAATCTCTTCGACAAAATCGCCGAGAGCGAGGTCGCGGAGCTGCAGGTCGTGATCAAGGCTGATGTTCAGGGTTCGGTCGAGGTGCTGCGGGAGACTCTCACCGGCCTTAGTACCGAGAAGGTCAAGATCAACGTGCTGCACGGATCGGTGGGCGCTATCACGACAAATGACGTCATGCTTGCGTCGGCATCCAATGCCATCATCGTCGGATTCGCGGTTCGCCCCGAACGTACCGCTCGTGAGCTCGCCGAGACCGAGCAGGTCGACACCAGGCTGTACACCGTAATCTACGACCTGGTCGACGACGTCAAGAAAGCCATGGTGGGCCTTCTGGAGCCCGAGTTTGAAGAGGAGGAGCTTGGTCGCGCAGAGGTGCGTGAACTCTTCAAGGTACCGAAGATCGGCGCCATCGCAGGCAGCCACGTCATCGAAGGTGTGATCACACGATCCGCCAAGGTCCGGCTCTTGCGCGACAACGTGGTCATTTATGAGGGCGAGCTGGCCTCTCTGAGGAGGTTCAAGGACGATGCTTCGGAGGTTCGACAGGGTTTTGACTGCGGCATCGGCCTCGACCGCTATCAGGACATCAAGGAAGGTGACATCATCGAGGCCTTCAAGATGGTGGAAATCGCACCCGAGTTGTGATCTAAAGACTGGGCTGAGATGATGTCCAAGAAACAGAGGCTGAGCGGAGAAACCTACGTCGGCGTTGCCCACCTGGAGCTCCACGTTCCAGAGGCTCGCAGCTTGAAGGCCAAACGCGGTCCAGTCCGGAGTTTGGTCGAAAAAATCAGGAACCGCCACCAGGTGCTGGTGATCGAGGCCGGCCATCAGGATTTGCAGCAAAGGTCACGGCTCGCGATCTGCGCCCTCTCCACCAGCTCACTGGACATCGAAGCACGCCTGCGCCGCGTCGAAGGGACGATCGATCGCAACTGGAGCGGTCACGTCCTGAGCTGGGAGATCGAGATCGTCCAGATCTGACTTCGGAGGAGATGTGCAGGAAAAGTCATTCGAACGGAATACGCGTCTCGAGGGCGAGATCCGGTCCGTGATGTCGGAGTTGCTCCGCTTGGAGGTCAACGACCCGCGGTTGACCGACGTGACGGTTTCCCTGGTCAGATTGTCCGCAGACAGATCGAAAGCCAGGGTGTACTTCTCGGTGATCGGCGACGAGGAGCGAGAGCGGGAAGCCGGTGACGGCTTTTCCGCCGCGGCGGCCTTCTTGCGCCGGCAGCTCGGACAGAAAATGCGGCTGCGGGTCGTTCCAAGCCTAGAGTTCCTCCGCGACACCTCCTTCGAGTACGGGGATCGCATGGAACGCCTCTTCGATCGCCTCTCCGAAAACGGCATGCTTCCTCAGACCGAAATCGACGGCAATGACTCGAAGGAGGACTCGTGACCATCGCCAGTACCGATCCACAAGATGCTGTCAAACGCTTCAAGGGCTCATACCGGACACTCTTGACCTGCCATCGCAACCCTGATGGGGATGCTATCGGATCGGAGTTGGCACTGGCCGAGCTCGCCGACCGGCTCGGCGTCAAGACAGTGATCGTCAACCGCGACCCCACACCGGCAAATCTCACGTTGCTGCCCGGCGCCGACCGCATCGTCGTTACCAGCACTCTTCCGGAAGACTTTCCCGATGACTTCGACCTTGTGATTACGGTAGAGTGCCCCGGGCTTGATCGGACGGGCTTCGAGGGCCTCACCCGCCTGCCGATCCTCAATATCGACCACCACCCCGCAAACCCCGCCTACGGCGTCGTGAACTTCCTCGACGAAACCTCACCGGCGGTCGGCGAGATGGTATGGCAAATGTACGGTGAAATCGGCATCGTCCCGACGCCGGCCGCCGCTACAAACCTCTACGCGGCCCTCTCCACCGACACCGGTGACTTCAAGTACTCCAACGCCACCGAGCGCGCTTTTCGCGCGGCTGCCGAGATGGTGGACTGCGGGGCGGATCCGACGATGGTGGCAGAGTTGGTTCACGGCAACCGCAGCGAAGCCTCGGTCCGCCTCCTCGGAGAGGTCCTGGGGAGCCTTCGCATCGAATGCAACGGCCGGCTGGCCGTGATCACAGCAGATGAGGAGGCCTTTCGCCGCTCCCATGCCGGGCCGGAGGATACGGAGGAGATCGTCAACATCCCCCGTTCCATCGCCGGAGTGGAGGCAGTCGTCTTTCTGAAACAGCCTGAGCCCGGCACCGTCAAGGTGAGCTTCCGTTCCCGAGGAGACTTCGACGTCCGAACTGTCGCGGCCGGCTTCGGCGGCGGAGGCCACCGCAATGCAGCGGGCTGCACAATCACCGGCCACCTCGCCGATGCCGAGCGTGCGGTGACCACGGCCCTTGCCGATGCTCTCGGAAGCGGAACATGAGCCGTCGCCGTCCATCACGCATCCATGGTTTATTACCGGTGTTCAAGAAGGCCGGCCCAACCTCTCACGATGTCGTCGACATGGCCCGAAAGGCCCTCAACGAACGTCGCATCGGCCACACCGGCACCTTGGATCCCATGGCCGAGGGTCTTCTCCTATTGTGCGTGGGACAAGCGACGCGGTTGCAGCAATACCTGCTCCAATGGGAAAAAACCTACCAAGGCGAAATCCAACTGGGAAGGGCGACCACAACCTATGATGCCGAGGGCGAAGACCAGGATCCGCGTGGCGAGGTTCCCGAGCTCGAACGGCAAATGCTCGACCGCCTCGAAGCCCGATTCGCTGGCGAGATCCAACAGGTCCCCCCCCCGTACTCCGCGAAGAAGATCGCCGGAAAGAAGCTCTACGAACTCGCGCGCAGGGGTGAAAAGGTAATTCTTGAGCCCAGGACCGTCACCGTCCATCAGTTGGCCCTGGGGGCAGAGAGTCCCGAGATCCTGTCCCTGGTTGCGACGACCTCTACCGGTTTTTATGTGCGATCGCTGGCGCATGACATCGGTGTCGACCTCGGGTGTGGCGGCCACCTCCATCACCTTCACCGCCAAGCAATCGGACCCTATACGACCGACGAGGCCCTCGATCAAGAGACGCTGCAGGCCGTCAAGGATCCCGAGATGATCACCGGTGGCGACCACTGGATACCACTGGAAAACATCGCCCTGCCGTTCCCGGAGATCGACCTCAACTCGAGCGCTGCCGAGCGCTTCATTCACGGCCAGGATGTCGTCGTCTTCAAGCCCGGCATCGAGGGGCTGCAGACTGAGTCCAAGGTGGTGGTCCGAGGCGCCGAAAATCGGTTATTGGGAATCGGTTCGGTACGTGCGGTGCTCGCTCGAGGCCGAACCATCAATATCGCCCCGTCGATGGTCATCGAAACCGTTTTGACACAGGCACCACGCCGGAAGACCTGAGCCAAGTGTTGCGAGAATAGCCGCTTCCTGTTAACGTACCTACTCCTCCTCGCCACCGGAGGAAAGTGGAGAATACATGAGTCACTTTGACGCCCAAAAAACAACAATCATCGACGAGTTCCGCACCCATCCGACCGACACCGGGTCGCCGGAGGTGCAGATTGCGCTGCTGACCCGCCGCATTCAGTTCTTGACGGAGCATTTCAAGGTTCAAAAAAAGGACTTTCACTCCCGTCGTGGCCTGTTGCGATTGGTCGGTCGGCGCCGCCGTCTCCTCGACTATCTCAAGGCGAAGGACATCACCCGCTATCGCCAGCTCGTGGAACAGTTGGGGCTCCGAGGCTGAAGCTGAGCACTACCAGGCACATGCACTTCCCACCCTCCCACGGCCGCCGTCGGGGGTCGGGACGAGTTTGGGCAACGCACGCCTGAAGATTGGAATACCGAATGAAAGAGATTACGAAGTCCGTCGAGATTGACGGAAAGACGCTAACGTTCGAAACCGGCAAGATCGCCAAGCAGGCCGGCGGCTCGACCGTGGTCCGCATGGGCGACACCATGGTTCTGGTGACTGCCTGCGCCAGTCCCGACCCCCGGCCCGGCGTGGACTTTCTGCCCCTGACCGTGGATTACCGCGAAAACACCTACGCGGGAGGCAACATCCCGGGCGGGTTCTTCAAACGCGAGGGGCGCCCGACCGAGCGCGAGACACTCACTTGCCGGGTGGTCGACCGCGGGCTGCGACCGCTGTTTCCAGACGGCTGGCGCCGCGAGACCCAGGTCATCGGCTGGGTGCTGTCCGCCGACGACGATTTCAGCCCCGATGTCTACTGCATCTCCGGCGCCTCGCTGGCACTTCTTCTCGCCGCTGAGATCCCATTCGACGCCGCCCTGGCCGGCGTGCGGGTCGGCCACGTGGACGGCCAGCTGGTAGTCTTCCCGACCAACGAGCAGCAGGCCGACAGCGAGCTTGACCTGGTGGTCGCTGGGACCGAAGACGCGCTGGCGATGGTGGAATGCGGCGCCTCCGAGCTTTCGGAGTCAATCATCCTCGACGCCCTCGACCTCGCTCACAGGGAGATCAAGAAGATCATTACCCTGCAGCGCGAGATCGTCGCCGAAGCCGGGGTGGTCAAAAAGGACTTCACGTCCCCCTCCGACCCCTGGCCGGCCGACTTCGCCAACGCAATTCGAGATCGCTGGAGCGATGAGCTCCGCGACGCGCTCCACGTCCGCGGCAAGTTCGAGCAGCAGGACGCCGTGAAGGCCGTGCGCACCAAGGTTCTGGCCGAGCTATCAGAGGATGAGGCCGACGAGAAGACCCCGTGGGTCAAGAGCATCTACCGTTCGATGGTCAAGGCGATCACCCGCGAGACCATCCTCGACAAGCGCGAGCGACTCGACGGCCGTGCATTTGACGAGATCCGCAAGGTCACGTGTGAGGTCGGCATCCTTCCGCGGGCCCACGGCTCGGCCCTCTTCACCCGCGGGGAAACCCAGGCCATCGTCACCTGTACGCTCGGGACATCAGACGACTCGCAGCTCATCGAGTCCTACCTTGGCGACTCGCGCCAGACGTTTATGCTGCATTACAATTTCCCACCATTCTCGGTCGGTGAGGCGCGCTTTCTTCGCGGTGCCGGCCGGCGCGAAATCGGACACGGCGCCCTCGCGCGACGTTCATTGATCCCCGTGCTACCCGATGCCGAGGAGTTTCCATACACCATGCGAGTGGTCTCGGACATCATCGAGTCCAACGGATCGTCGTCCATGGCCTCGGTGTGCGGCGGCTCGTTGTCGATGATGGACGCCGGCGCTCCGCTCAAGAGTACCGTCGCCGGTATCGCCATGGGCCTGGTGTCTGAAGGAGATCAGCACGCCGTCCTGACCGACATCGCCGGTCAAGAGGACCATTACGGCGACATGGACTTCAAGGTCTCCGGCACGGCTAAGGGCATCACCGCCCTGCAGATGGACATCAAGGTCGAGGGCCTCCCCCGGGAAATCCTCGAGCAGGCAATGGAGCAGGCCCGCGTCGGACGCCTGCAGCTCATCGACATCATGGAGTCCGCCATATCCGAGGGGCGCTCCGACATCTCGGAGTACGCGCCGCGGATCATTCAGATCAAGATCGCCGTCGATCAGATCCGCAACGTGATCGGCCCCGGAGGCAAGATGATCCGCCACATCGTCGACACCACCGGCGCCAAGATCAACGTCGAGGATGACGGCACGGTGCAGATCGCGACCTCCGACCGGGAAGCGGCGAAAAAGGCTGTTCACATGGTCGAAAGCCTCACCCGCCAGCCCGAGATCGGCGAGGAATTCGACGGTGTCGCGCGTCGCATCGAGCCGTACGGCGCCTTCGTCGAGATCCTGCCCGGCCGCGACGGTCTGGTTCACATCTCCGAGCTCGCGTTGGAGCGCATTCCAGATATCCGCGACGTATTGTCGGAGGGTGACGAGCTTCGGGTCCGGATCATCGACATCGACGCCAACGACCGCATCAAGCTGTCACGACGGGTCATCCTCGAAGACGAGGCGCGCGCCCGCGGCGAGGAGATCCCGGAACGCGACACCCGTCCACCGCGCGACAACCGGCGCGGCGGGCGACCCGGCGGCGGAGGCCGGGACAACCGCGGACGACGCTGACACGACGCTAATAATCTAATCCTCAGAGCCGGCGGAAACGCCGGCTTTTTTATCCGAACCCCTTTCAAACCCAAGATAAGAGTTGAGAGTTGAGAGTTAAGAGTTCATCCCTTCTTTCCCCCTGAGATGCTAAATTTCACACGAAAATCTCATCACTCTCAACTCTAAACTCTTAACTCTTAACTGATTTCGTCGGCTAAGCCGACGAAATGCCGCACCTTGGCAAAATTGTCTTGATTTCTTGCCGCAGTTCGGAGAGAATGAATGAGTGTTCATTCATCTTCAGTTCTTGAGTTCTCTCTTCCAAGGAGGCCGGTCGTGGATTACAAGGTAGATTCGCGCGATATCAAGTTCCAGCTCTTCGAATGGCTCAGGCTCGGCAAGCTGCTCGAGGCGGAGAAATACGCCGATTGGGATGCCGAAAACGTCGAGATGGTTCTCGATGAAGGGCTCAAGATCGCCAAGGAACAGATGGGACCGTGCAATGAGGACGGAGACCGGATCGGCGCCCAATTCGCCGACGGCAAAGTGACTCTGCCGGAGTCCTTCAAACCCGTCTACCAGACCATCTGCGAAGGGGGATGGATCGGCCTCCTCGCGGACCCGGAGTTTGGCGGCATGGGTCTGCCCGAGACGGTCGGGACGGCGGTCAACGAATTCTTCAACGGTTCGAACGTGTCGCTGTCGCTGACCCTCATGCTGACCCGCGGCGCGGGGGCGATGATCGAGGGCTTCGGCACCGACGAGCACAAGGCCCTGTTTGTCGAGAAGCTCTACTCGGGAGAGTGGACCGGCACGATGTGCCTCACCGAGGCGCAGGCGGGTTCCGACGTCGGCGCCTCCACGACCAAGGCGGTCAAGCAGGACGACGGCAGCTACGCCATCTCGGGCGAGAAGATTTTCATCACCGGCGGCGACCACGACCTCACCGACAACATCATCCACCTGCTCCTCGCCCGCACCCCGGAGGCGCCGGTCGGCACCAAAGGACTGTCACTGTTCATCGTGCCCAAGGTTCGGGTCAACCCCGACGGCACCCTCGGCGAGACCAACGACATCTACACCAACAACATCGAGGAGAAGATGGGCATCCACGGATCACCCACCTGCACCCTCGTCTTCGGTCAGAACGATGGCTGCCAGGGCTTCCTCCTCGGCGAGGAGCAGCAGGGCATGAAGCTCATGTTCCACCTCATGAACCCGGCGCGGATCGACGTCGGGCTTCAGGGCTCGTCCGCCGCCGGCGCCGCCCACCAGCAGGCGCTCTCCTATGCCCACGAACGGCTGCAGAGCCGGAGCTGGAAGGAGCTCAAAAACCCCGAGGCACCCCAGGTCCCGATCATCGAGCACCCCGACGTGCGCCGGATGCTCCTCAGCTCCAAGGCCTACACCGAGGCCATGCGGGCGATCCTCCTGCAGACCTCGTTCTATCTCGACATGTCGCACCTCACCGAGGGCGAGGAGAGCGAGCGCTACCATAACTACGTCGAGATGCTGACCCCCATTTGCAAGGCGTGGTGCTCGGAGTGGGGCATGCAGGTCACCCACTGGTGCCTGCAGGTCCACGGCGGCTACGGCTACACCTCGGACTATCCGGCCGAGCAGTTCATGCGCGACGTCGAGATCGCCTGCATCTACGAGGGCACCAACGGCATCCAGGCGCTCGACTTTGTGGCCCGCAAGCTGCCGATGAACAATGGCGCCACCATCCGCGAGCTCCTCGGCATGGCCGAGAAGACCTTCAAGAAGCTCCGCGGCGATTCCGAGATGATGGAGCCGGCGTGGATGCTGGCCGCGGCGCTGAAACAGATCGAGACCATCTCCAAGGAACTCACCAAGCGGCCGGACGCCATCCAGCTCGTTCTGCTCAACGCGCCGCCGCTGCTCGACATGGTGGGCACGGTTTTCGGCGCCCACCTCCTCTTGGACCAGGCCATTCTCGCCAAGGAGAAGCTCGCCGAAATCCTCGACAAAGAGGGCGTCGGCACCGACGACAAAAAAGCCTACAAGGAATTCCTCACGGGAAACGACGAAGCGGCCTTCTATCACAACAAGATCCAGACTGCGATTCACTTCGCCTACCGCGCACTGCCCACGGTGGCCGCCAAGGGCGCCGCCATCCGGTCGGGCGAGAAGGCGCCGCTGTACGCCATCATGTAGCAATTCTCAGCGCACAAAAAATGGCCCGCCACGATTGTGGCGGGCCTTTTTTTGTGCGCTGAGAATTGCTGTTGACGGAAGTTCCTCATCGGGCAGACAATGCCGGAACGAAGAACCCAACTGTTCTCGCCACGCACAGCGTTTCCAGCACCGTCGACGAACTACAATCAGCCTCGAATCAACAACTTAAACTCTCCTACCTCTCGGAAAGTCGCGGCGGGCCCGGCCCGACGTGGCTTTCCGAGGGCGGGTGGGCGGGGGGTGGGGGCGGGAAAAAAGTGGCAGTGGCGTACCCGCTCACGAGCGCGCCTGCCCGCCGGCGCGCCGACTTGTCAGGGCGTAGCCCGAAGGGCGAAGCCTGAAGGGCGAAGCCTGAAGGGCGAAGCCTGAAGGGCGAAGCCTGAAGGGCGAAGCCTGAAGGCGCGTTCACCGGAGGTGCCTGGCATCCCGATATGACGTTGTCCTCAACGTCATGTCGGCGTGCCTGGCATCCTCTCGCGGCAGCGCCTCCCCGGAGCACAAGCACAGACGCGCACACGGAAACGGTCAAAAGTTTACGCGACCGTCACGTCGTCACAGAGGTACACGTCCTGGATGGCGTTGAGGAGCTTGACACCGTCTTTCATGGGTTTCTGGAAGGACTTGCGGCCCGAGATCATACCCATGCCACCGGCACGCTTGTTCACGACCGCAGTGGTCACCGCCTGCGCGAGGTCGTTGTCGCCCGACGCGCCACCCGAATTAATGAGGCCGGCACGGCCCATGTAGCAGTTGACCACCTGCCACCGAGTGAGCTCGATGGGATTGTCGGGAACCAGCTTGTCGTAAACCAGCGGGCTCGTCTTGCCAAAGCCGATCGCGGTGTACCCGCCGTTGTTGGTGGCCTGCTTCTGCTTGATGATATCGGCTTCGATGGTGACACCGAGGTGGTTGGCCTGACCGGTAAGATCGGCCGCCGCGTGGTAGTCGACCCCGTCCTTTTTGAAGGCCGAGTTACGGAGGTAACACCACAGCACGGTGAACATCCCAAGCTCATGGGCCTGCTGGAAGGCGTCCGAGATCTCCATGATCTGACGCCGGCAGTTCTCCGAGCCATAGTAGATCGTAGCGCCGATCGCGGCGGCGCCGAGGTTCCATGCTTGCTCGACCGATGCCCACAGGGTTTGGTCGAAATCATTGGGGTAGGTCAGCATCTCGTTGTGGTTGATCTTGACCAGGAACGGGATCTTGTGGGCGTACTTTCGCGACACCGACCCCAGCACCCCCAGAGTCGAAGCCACCGCGTTGCACCCACCCTCGACGGCGAGCTTGACGATGTTCTCCGGATCGAAGTAGATCGGATTGGGAGCGAAAGAGGCCGCACCCGAATGTTCAATGCCCTGGTCCACCGGCAGGATCGAGATGAAGCCGGTGCCGGCCATCCGGCCGGTGTTGTACATCCGCTGCAGTGACGCCATCACCTGCGGCGAGCGATCGGTGTGGGCCACCACACGATCGATGAAATCGGGCCCCGGAAGATGGAGCTGGTCTTTCGAAATCCCCGTGCACTCATAGTCGAGCAGCGAGGCCTGGTCTGCGAGAAGCTTGCGAATAGTATCAATCATGATTCCTCCTATGTGCCGGAGCATTGTACACACCCTGACCCATTTCCGTCTCCGTCTCCGTGCCCATGCCCGCCACCGCGGTCTTCGACCGCGGTTACGGTCGCGCAGCGTTGGAGGATGGTGGGACCGACGAGCACTTGTGCTCGGAGGGCACGCTATCCGAGAACGCGTGGCCGCGGTCGAAAACCGCGGACGGCGGGCGGGCATGTAGGCGGAGGTGGACTGGCAAAAAATCCGAAATCAACCGCGTCCGTACCTCAATCCGAAGAGCGCCGCCAAGAGCGTGCCTTTAACAACTGTGGTCGACGCGATCGCAAACCAGACCGCCTCAACGCCCCAGCCTCGAGAAACCAGCCACATGGCGAGTGGCACTCGGACCGCGGTCAAGCCTATCTCTATGACCGCTGGAACTGCTGTCCACTGGGCGCCGGCGAAAGCACCCAACAGCACCACCTCTGCGGCCATGAAGAGCTGGGTGAGGCCCACCAACAGAACATAGGTCGTTCCCGCGGCAACCACATCAGCATCTCCGGAGAACACCCCGATCGCCGTCTCCGGGAAGGCCACCAGCAGCGCCGTCACCGCCCCCACCGGCAGACAGGTCAGAAAGAGCGCCCGCCATGCCGAGCGCACCGCCCGACGGGGGTCACCGGCGCCGAGGCTCTGGCCGACAAGGGTGGTCGCCGCCGCCCCCATGCCCGCGCAGACGAAGTAGTTGAGCACCTCGAGCTTGTGGCCGATGCCCAGGGCCGCCACCGCAGGGGTGCCGAAGGAGGTGATCACCCGGGTCAGCAGGATGTAGATGAACGAAAACAGCGCACCCTCGAGGCCGAGGGGCAGGCCCACCCGCAGGGCGCGCCAGGTCTCTGATCTTGGCGGCTGTAGGAAGGCGAAGGGCCGCGGCCGGATGCCGAGCCCGCCGAGCAGAACCCATCCCCACACCGAGGCCACCAGCCACGAGGCGACAGTCGCCAGCGCCGCCCCGGTGACGCCGAGTGCGGGCAACGGGCCAAGTCCGAAGATGAGCAGTGGGTCGACGACCAGGTTCACCGCCGCGGCCAACGCCAGCAACTTGAGCGGCGTTTTCGCATCGCCTACCGCGCGAAAGGCCGCCGACAGCCACACGAAGAGGAAGTAGGCGGGCATACCGGCGAGAATCACCCACATGTAGTGCAAGCCGTCCGCAGTCACCGCCGGCGCCGTCCCCATAAAGGCGAACATCGCGTGGCTCGAAAGCAGGCCGGCCGTGGACACAAGGGCCGAGCCCCACACCGCCAGTGTCTGACCGGCCGTCGCCGCGCGGGCCGCCGCCCCGGTATCGCCTTGACCCACTGCCCGCGCCAACACCGAGCCTGAGCCCGAGGCTGCGCCGTCGCCCAGAGTCTGGGCGAGCCACATCATGAATCCGGCGGTCGAGGCCGCGGCCAACGCCACCGGACCGACCCGGCCGAGCCAAAACGTGTCCACAACCAGGAAGCCTGCCTGCAGCAGCGCCGCGGCCGCCGCCGGCACCCCAAGGTGGAGAATCGCGCGGTCGATAGAGCCCGAAACCATGAGCTCGCGGTGGCGGAAGACGTCAGTCACGGTCGAGGAGCTTACCAGCCACCAGCAAGAACCCAACGACCATGCGTTGGAACGTTCAAACGTTTAACGTTATAACGTTCTAACGTTTTCGCTGAACTGGATCCCCAGCCTTTCGAGCTCTTCGAGCGCCGGCTCGTAGAACTCCTTCATCACCGGGACGATGACGCCAGGTTGGGTGAAGCGTCCTTCGAGGATGAAGCGTGCGGCAACCGCCGCGGGTAGACCG